>Ga0255356_1002011_pt1 | contig 12181 bp, 12 predicted proteins | sample HBST100metaG_FD_189944 | JGI IMG/M metagenome (GOLD analysis project Ga0255356, IMG submission 189944) | Peat soil microbial communities from Stordalen Mire, Sweden - H.B.S.T100 | ecosystem: Environmental > Terrestrial > Soil > Wetlands > Peat | place: Sweden: Norrbotten County, Stordalen Mire... | reverse complement strand
CTGTATGTGGCACGAAAGCTGCGGCAGTCCATCGTGGAGGTTCCCATTCGCTGGTCGCACAAGCCGGGGTCAAAGGTCAGCATGGTTCGCGACGGCTTAAAAATGCTTCGCGACCTTGCCCTGATTCGCTTGATGCATCGCGGATTGCCAGCGTCGGTCGTTGCGCACGCACCGCGTCACTAACTCATGAATTTAGACGAATATGAGCGGATGTTCCGCTTTGAAGACACTTACTGGTGGTTTGTGGCAAGGCGTCATCTTATCGCCACGCTTCTGGGCGACTTCTCTGGGTCGAACAGAAACCTGTCGCTCCTTGACATCGGCTGCGGAACAGGCGCGATGCTTGATGAACTCGAGCCGTTTGGCACCGTTATCGGTGCCGACTTTGCCGAGGAAGCGCTGGGTTTTTGCAAGCGGCGCGGTGCCAACCTGGGAAACTCGTACCGGCTGTGCAGGGCCGATGCCCGGCATCTGCCGTTTCCACCCGACACGTTCGACGCGGTGACAGCCATGGACATCATCGAGCACATACGCGAGGACGACCAGGCGATCACCGAGATCGCGCGCGTCCTAAAACCAGGCGGTCGCCTATTTGCGACCGTGCCGGCTTTCATGTCGCTTTGGAGCGGGCATGACGAGGCGCTCCATCATTTCCGCCGCTACACAGTGCCGCATTTTCGCAAGCTTGCCACGGACAACGGCCTGATCATCGACCGAATTTCATACACGGTCACCGCACTTTTTCCGCTCATCTGGTTCTTTCGCGCAATCAGCCGAAAGATCGAAGCCGCCCAGAGGGCGCCCAACCCGCACGCGAACCTCATGCCGTTCTCAAAGCCCGTCAACAGCGCCCTGCTGGCGATTTCCAAGGTCGAAACACAGATGATTCGGCACAGCAACCTCCCGTTTGGCGTCACTGTCGTGGCCGTTGCGCACAAGGGGGCTTAGGCGTATGGGTCGCCCATTCGGTCACGGTTCGCCTTGGTTGGCCGGCGCAGGCGTGCTCATCGCCGCGATCGCCGCATATGCAGCCGGAGTAGAGCCTTATCAACTTCGTGTGAACCGCAAGACGCTTTATTGTCCTCATCTGCCCGAGTCTTTCGAGGGACTGCGCATTCTGTTGCTGTCCGACCTTCATTCGTCTCGATACGGTCGCAGAGAGAAGCTAGTGGCCAACGTCCTTGCCGAAACCGCTGCCGACATCGTGGCGTTTACCGGAGATCTCGTGCATACGCCACATGGAATTCCCGTGTTCTTCAACATTGCGTCGTCAATAAAGACGGACGCACACGTGTATGCCGTGTTCGGCAACTCGGAGCACAAGAACGGGGTGCGCCCCTATGACTTGGCTGAGCAGATGCGCGGTGCGGGAATCACGCCGTTGATCAACGCAAGCACGGTTGTCAGTCGCGGAAGCGAGAGCATTGCGATCATTGGGGTGGACGATCCTGCTAGCGGCCATCATGATTTTGTTCAAGCGTTCAAGGGCGTCGACCGAGACATGTTTCAGATATTGCTGATGCACTCGCCCGACACAATTGCCCTTGCCTGCGCGTACGATGCCGACATCGTGCTCTCAGGCCACACGCACGGCGGCCAAATCCGAATTCCCGGTTATGGAGCGCCATATACGCACTCAAGGCTTGGGCGCCGAATGTCGAGCGGCCTTTACAAGGGCAGGCAACTTCAAAGCTTAATAGGCTTTCGTCCTCGCCGAACGCAGCTCTTCGTCACCCGAGGCGTCGGCGTCAGCGGCCTTGCGGTGCGGTTCTTCTGCCCGCCCGAGGTGAACGTCATCACTCTCACGCACCATCCCGATCACAATCCACCCTTCAAAGGTCGATCCGCATATTGGTCGGCACACTGATTAACACGGCTGCGGTGGTTGCAGGCAGCCTTGCAGGGCGGGCCTTCGGCACAAAGCTCTCCGAACGAGTGGTGCAAACGCTTACACAATCGGTTGGAATAGCCACTTTTGCGCTTGGGTTTCTTAGCATCTCGCATTTCCACAATCTCTACGTCGTGCTTGGGGGGTTTCTGCTCGGTGCCGTTGTTGGCGAGGTTCTGGGCCTCGACCAGGGCTTGAAGAAGCTCACGTCGCTTGGCATGCTTGGCTGCAGCAGGTCTGCAACGTCTGCGGGGACGGCATTTCTGACAAGCAGCCTCCTGTTTTGCGTCGGCCCGCTCACGTTCTTGGGATGCTTGGACGATGGATTGGGCCTCGGCTTCAAGAAGCTCGCAATGAAATCGGTGCTTGATCTGATATCGTCCACGACGCTATCCGCTGGCCTCGGATGGGGCGTGATTCTCTCGGCAGGAACCGTGCTGGTGTTTCAAGGTGCGCTCACCCTTTTCGCGGGTGCGTTAAAGCCCTTGTTGACGCCGGCGATGATGGCCGATGTCTCGGCGACGGGCGGACTGATCCTGATCGCGCTGAGCGGGAACCTGCTCGGCATCACAAAAATTCGCGTCGCTTCGTTCCTTCCGGCCATTATAGTCACCGGCGTATTGGCAGCCATTGTCAAGTAAGGCGTGGTCGCCAGCCGCTTTGCACTCCTAGCTTTTCGACATGTCAAACCTACGGTTCACTCTTAGTCAACGCAATCATGACGATCAACCATGTTTCCTACGGACGTATGCAACCAGAACAAGAAGATATGCCCCCAGAGCGACAACCGAAATGGCGCTGCCGAGGTAGAACCACGGCGGACAATAGGTCAACATGATCCGGTGCCTGCCCGCGCACACGGGAATGCCGATCAGCGCATAGTCTGCCGGCACCACGCTATAGCGCGGCTGGCAAGAACCGCGTAGCGGTGTCGCCTTCCAAAATCGGCTGTAAGCATCGGTTATCAGCAGCATCCCCGGTGAGTGCGACGTAAAGGTGACAAGCATCGTATCTGAGCTGAGCCATGTCGCGCGCGCCGGCTCGCCTGGCCCAACAGCGCCGACCGCACCCGCAGCCGCCGCACCAAGTGAAACTGCTTTGGCAGGATCGAAGGCACCGGCAACAACCGCCCGCACCTCATCGCTGTCGGAACTATAGACGAGCAAATGGTGCATGACCAGAGCATGCGGCATGTAATTGTCTGTTTGAGCAAATCGAGTCTGGCCGGCATCGTCCACGAAAATAAAGGCGCAACGGAGAAGACGAAGAACTGGAGACCAGTGCGTTGTTGCGTTCGGAGCTCCTCCTGGCAAATTAGTGCGCACACCAGCCGCATCGAGCAATGTTTTGTACCGCCCGGTAGCCGCCGGATCGTAGCCCGAAACGCCGTACATGCCAAGAGCCATCGCGGCGTTCGGCGGAAGCGGCAGGTTTTCCAAAAGCCTGAAGTCCCCCTGATGCGTGCGGGTCCAAGCAGCCATCCGCCTGAGATGTGCCGTGTTGGGAAAATAATGGGCGCACCGTGTTTGTGCGTAGACGAGTAACTCCAGCATCGACACAGCGGCAAGGGCAATCCCAATCCCGCGCAGGATCTGAGGGCGCCGGATAATCCTCGGCCCCCCAGCCAACAGGGCGTCGACGCCGGTTCCGGCCAACAGCGCCACAAAAACAGCCGCATAGTACAGAAAGCGTCCGGGCACCCTGAACTTGTTGAACATCGGCACAAGCCCATAGGCGGCCGCATAGACCGGCGTGTTTCCCCCCATCGCAAGGAGCAGCATGAGAAGCGCCATGCCAACCCACAGCCACCGGCGTCGCGATGCGCCAAAAACAACGCCCGCCATTGCCAGCACGACAGCGGCAACGCTGACGAAAGAATCGGTTTCCCACCAGATAGGAGCTGTTTCCAATGCTCGATGCGACACAGGCGGCAACCTGGCAAACACGGCCGAAGGCGCAAAAGAATACATTGTCGCCGCCGCGTAGTCAAGCGCTCTCGCCCGAACTCCCTCGCCACTGACCTGTAATCCCGTCAGAAGCTGCACCGCGGCAAGAGAGCCGCCAAGCAGCGCCATGCAGATAAGGGTCGCACCCGCCTGAAGACGGGCGCTGGCCCGCACCAAGCGGAACGCGGCGTAGACTGTGAGCATCAACGCGGTGTAAAGCACAGTTTGGGGATGGCCGGCGAGGATTTGCATTCCTAGCGCCAATGCGCCTATAAGAACAGGGCGAACCCCTGGCTCGTCGATAGCCATCTCTACGGCAAGCATCAACAAGGGCGTCCATGCCATCGCAGCAAGAAGGGTAAGATGCCCCGCGAACACATGGGAAAAGTACGGGCCGCCGAACATGAGCATGGTGCCCGCGAGCAGGCATGACAATTGGCGCAGGCCAAGTTTGCGCGCCAGCAAGCCCCCGAACAAACCTGTCAAATACGTGCTGATCGCCGGATCGAGGCAAAGGGCGAGATTAAGAGGCAGGACGAGATAAATCAGGTTTGGCGGATACAGAAGCGCTGACTGCCACCCCCCAAAAAACGGCACACCGCCGTAGATGTGCGGGTTCCATTGTGGAATGTGCCCGCTCCGCAGCGCATGAAAGCCAAATTGACGCACGTAGTAGAAGTAGTTTGCCCCGTCGCTCCGCGCAGACGAAACCACTTGCGACCGGAACATGACAAAGCACCGGGCGTAAATGCAAAGCCATATCGCCAGAATAGACGCTGGAAGAAACAGCCTTGACCTGTAAAACTTGCGCAACGACGATAGCAATGAGATAGACATAATGGCGTCATTCGCAGGTCGCAAATGAGATCCTGACGTGCGGGCATTATACTCCCGACGGCACCTTACCGGCCCGTTCGAGATTGGTACGAAGGGAGTATCGGAGCGAGACTTAGCGACAGACTGTATTCCGCCGTTGCCTCGGCAGGATGGTTTAGTTCGCCGAGCGCGATCGCAAGGTTCTTGTGCGCCTCTGAGAACCTAGGAAGCAACACAGTGGCGTCGTGGAGCTGCTGAGCCGCGTCCGCGGGATCATTGACATAGAGCAGCCATGTACCGAGGTCGTAATGCACTTTCGGGCTGTATGGATTGATGGCAACCGTGTTTGAAAACAGCGTGATGCTATCATGCCAGACAGTGGTTTGCTTCGCCGATACCAACCCCATCAAAATGAGCGCAGCGACGGAAGCCGCCCAACTGAGACGAGCATATGGCGTAATCTCCAGGCAGGCAAGGCCGATTGCAAGCGCAAGGGACGGACCAAGCATCGCCAAATACGCATACCGATCCGCCACCGTGGAAAAGACCTGAAAGGCAAACGGGACAAAACCGAGAACTGGCAGAAGTGCTGCCACAAATATTGCCGCACAGATCAACGCCCATGGAGCAGGCTTTCGTACTCGCCATAATCCGTACCCGAGAACCGCCGGCAAGAGCCACGTCAGATATCCCCAGAAATGCGTGACGACGTCGGCAGGCGTTCGGCCGTAGTCTATCGCCGATTGGCTCGGAGCAATCAGCTTGAACAAGTAGAACGCAGTGGCGTCTCCCGCGATGAGCGGACGCAGCCATATGGGCCCGCCCACCGCGTGATTGAACGGCTGCGCGCCTGACGTCACCAGAACCCACACGCACGAAACCGCAGCCCAAGGGCAAAGCTCGATTGCCGCAGAACGGGCGGAGCGGCGCATCAGGCCGCACGCCACAATCGCAGCGAGCAACGGGCAAACCACCGCGCTTGGCTTGGCAAGCAACGCGAGGACAAACAAGAGCGTCGCAATGGCGTACTTGCCTGGCTTGATCTTGCCTGTGCCGTCCCATTCGCTGCCCTGCGTTATGGCGCTCAGATAGGCAGACATGCTGAGAAGAACAAGCAAGCTCGACAATATCGTGTCTTGCGTCCCCACCCACGCAACTGATTCCACTTGGAGGGGATGTATCGCGAACAGCAGCGCGCCAACAAATGCAGCCGCAATGCTCCCTTTTGTGAAGCGCCGTGCCAACGAAAACACCAACAACACGTTGCAGCAATGGATCGCAAGACCGGCCGCGTGAAACACCAGCCGATCGATCATGCTCCCGTTGGCCCCGACAAAGACATGACGAGCGAGGGCGCACACCGCGTAGAGAACACCGTAGAACGTGTAGGTGACGGGAATGTTCAAGCCATAGTAGCTGTGCGACCAAAAATATGCCAGGTTCGTTGCATTCAGCGGATGGAGGTACGGATTGGAAACAACCATCCTCCCGTCGTCCCAACCGACAAAATGGCACCGCACGACCTGAAACAACACAGCCGCTGTAATCAGCAGCAAACCAATTGTCGCCCTGGGAGCCGAGATCTCGCCCGTGTTCAGTTTTCGTGCGCCCAAATTGTCTTCAACAGTGTGCGCAGAACTTACAGGCATTTGTGGCACTCCATGCAACTATCATTGGCAGGCCCAGGTATTTTTTGCAGGAATTTGCCACCGCAATAACAGCAAATATGCTAGACATTGTAAAGACTTGCCCGAAACGGTAAAGATAGGCAGGATATGTTCCGATATTCATGTGTGTGAGCGTGGTGAGGCAAATGAGACGTCACCAGCGTATCTCACACAATAAAAAGGAGAGTAAACTCTAAATGGCCGCGTATCGTAACATTCTTCGCCGCAAGATGGCTGGCTTCACACTCGTGGAGATCATGATCGTCGTTTTAATCATCGGCATCCTGCTTGCCATCGCCATCCCGAACTTCATCACCGCTCGTTCATCGTCCCGAGCCCGTGCCTGTGTTGCCAACCTCAAGGAGATTGACAGCGCCAAGCAGCAGTATATCATGGATCAGAAGCTCGGCGCCCTGACCGACCCGGGCGCACCAAACTTCTTGGTCGGCACCTACCTGAAGTCGACCCCGGCCTGCCCTGCCAGCGGCACGTATGACACCGGCGGATACACAGTGTCGCCGACGTGCTCCTACGGTACGACCGACGGCTCGCTCTACCTGCACCAGTTGCCTTCCTAGCTCGCACAGCGTGCTGACCTGAGGATCGAATCGAAAAGGGACGGTGCTGGAACTGATTTGTTCCAGCGCCGTCCCTTTTCTCTTGCCAAACCTGCTATTAAGCCGTTCTGGCGGCTGCGATTCCTCAGGTGAAAGCAATGCACAACGTTGGTCATCGCCCATTCTTACGGACATCAACCGGTACATTGCATAGTGCAAAACGCCACCCCTTGGCGAGGTGGCGTTTTCTATTTGCGGCGTGACGACTACTGACGGCAACGACGTCGCCAGATACACTCTATATTCCCCTGCGTCCACTCAAAAACTGGAACAGGAACACGATCACAGCCACGACCAGGATAATGTGCACCAGCCCTCCGCCGATGTGCATCAAAAAACCAATGAGCCACATGATCACCAATATGGCTCCAATAAGATAGAGAATGCTTCCCATTCGAAATCGCCTTTCGTTCGGTTCGCTCAGGATCGCGCGCTTGGCGGCGCCTGAAGCTTAATTACCGGCTGATCCGGCCGAGCCAGAGGCCCCCGTAGATCCCGTCTGACCAGGTGTCCCAGAAGCACCTTGATTGCCCTGCGACCCGTTCGATCCCGCAGCGCCCTGCGAGCCAGCCGGTCCCGCAGCGCCCTGCGTGCCGTTCGATCCTGCCGCGCCCTGCGAGCCGGTCGATCCCTGTGGGCCGGCCGGGCCGGCTGGCCCCGGTGCGGGGCTCTGCGCTGGTTGCACAACCGTTGTTGTCTGCGGCGGCGGATTGTTATATGCACATCCATCTGTACATCCAGCGGCAACGATGGACAGCATGGCAACGACAGCACCTAAAGCTAGAAAGTTCTGCAACTGTTTGACGTTCACTAAATCGCCCTCAATGCCTGTTATCGTTGTTATGACAATCGATCTACTCTAGCAAGATCGTCAGAGTGATCAACCATCGGCGAAGGCATAAGATGTTATATCCACCCACCATAGGTGGGAAACGTTTCGAGAGGCGATCCCCTCACCTTCAATGGACTTAAACCGTGACGTCCTTCGCCGGTATATTGCCGTTTGCCAGCCTTGAAATCGCCCAGTTTGTGGACCTGCCTCGAAACACAGTAGTTTTACGGAGCATTCCACAAGCAAGAATATGGAACTACACTTGTAATCTATCCACGGATGGGACGATGCTCAGTGGCTCAACGGCTGAGGATACGCCGACATGATCCAAGAAAAACGTAGAGGGGAATTAATTCTAGAATGGTCGCAAATTGTGACGTCCTTCGCCGGAAGACAGCCGGCTTCACGCTTGTCGAGATCATGATTGTAGTTTTGATTATCGGTATCCTGCTCGCCATCGCCATACCGAACTTCATAACCGCGCGTTCGTCGTCCCGAGCCCGCGCCTGCGTTGCCAACCTCAAGGAGATTGACAGCGCCAAGCAGCAGTACATCATGGACCAAAAACTCGGCACCCTGGCCGACCCAGGCTCGCCCAACTTCCTGGTTGGCACGTATCTCAAATCTACGCCCTCCTGCCCAGCGAGCGGCAACTACGACACAGGAGACTATACGACGTCGCCGACATGCACCTACGGCGCGACCGACGGTTCGCTGTACAACCACGCACTGCCGTCGTAACGTCGCGCTCGATACATGGTTGATTTCGCACGAGGCGCACAGATGTGCCCCGGACGCCAATGGCTCTGGGGCGCACTCTGAAATACGGTACTTATACTGGATATCGACAATATTCGTCGGTAACACTGAAGAACAGTGCGCAACATGCCGATATCACGGGGTGTGAGTGTGGTGAGGCGCAAGGCGAACCACCGATATACCTCACATATTCAAAAGGAGAGTAAACTCTAAATGGCCGCGTATCGTAACATGCTTCGCCGCAAGATGGCTGGCTTCACACTCGTGGAGATCATGATCGTCGTTTTAATCATCGGCATCCTGCTCGCCATCGCTATCCCGAACTTCATCACCGCTCGCTCATCGTCCCGAGCCCGTGCCTGTGTTGCCAACCTCAAGGAGATTGACAGCGCCAAGCAGCAGTATATCATGGACCAGAAGCTCGGCTCCCTGGCCGACCCGGGCGCACCAAACTTCCTGGTCGGCACCTACCTGAAGTCGACCCCGGCCTGCCCTGCGAGCGGCACGTACGACACTGGTAGCTACACATCGTCGCCGACGTGCTCCTACGGAACGACCGACGGCTCGCTCTACCTGCACCAGTTGCCTTCCTAGCTCGCACAGCGTGCTAACCTAAGGATCGAATCGAAAAGGGACGGCGCTGGAACTGATCAGTTCCGGCGCCGTCCCTTTTCTTGTGTACGCACGAGCACGTCCCGGATACGATTCCCGGCTGTACATTACAGTGCGGCGAGAATTCCCGCCTTCTTACCAGGTTGACACCATCCGGTTATTTGATACTTGCGCCGATAATAGTCTCAGCAAGCATTATGAAAACAGCACAACAGCAAGAATACGTGAAGGGTGCATCCATTAACTGCAGGCGAACAGCGGGATTTACGCTTGTCGAAATAATGTTTGTGGTCTTGATCATCGGAATGCTGCTTGCGGTTGCCGAGGAATCGTTCATATCCGCACGGGCGAACGCCCGTGCACGTGCCTGCGTCGAAAACCTAACCAAGATCGACGGTGCGAAGCACCAATATATCTTGGTCAACAGCCTAGGATCTGACGCGTTCAACGCGAACCCTCCGACTGTTCAGAGCTTTGTCGGAAGTTATCTCGGTGTCTCACCGGCCTGCCCCGCGAGCGGCACGTATTCCCTAGGAGACTACTCCACGTCTCCTAGCTGCACATTTGGTTCCACAGACGGCACGCTGGACGCACACGCCCTGCCAACGTGACAGGCGCAACGCACATACGCGACGATAAGCTTGGCCGCGCGAGGCCGGCTCTGTTTCAGCAGTCGCAGAGGCTCAGCCACAATCGTCGTCAGATGGCAGCAGCCTTCTTTTTCTTCTTGGACGAAGCAGCCTTCTGCGCAGGTTTGCAATCGAGCATGTCAACGTCCGGCATTGCGGCGTCCAAGATGACGTCGTAGACCGAAGCTGTCTCATCTGCAATCCGATCCCAATTGAAAATCGTGATCACGCGCTGATAGGCTGCCTCGGCAAGATATCGCGCACGGCCCGGGTCATGCAACACTTTGAGAATCCCGTCGGCCAGAGAATTGCTGTTTCCCGCATATGTGGTCGTTCCCGTGATGTCTCCCAATACCACCTCTGGAAGCCCACCCGCATCCGACACGACAACGGGCACCCTGGCAGCCATGGCTTCAAGGGCGACAATGCCAAATGGCTCGTAGAGCGAAGGGAAACACGCCACGTCAATCACCTGAAAGATCTTCAGCAGATCCTCGTCAGGCACAAATCCAGTGAAGCAGACGAATTCCTCCATTCCGATATACTGCGACTGCGCAACGAGATGATCGCGGTAGCCCCCGCCAACGATCAGCAACTTGGCATCGTGGTAGCCCCACCGTATCTTTGGCAAGGCCTCGACCAATACTTGGACGCCCTTTTCACGCACCATCCTTCCAACAAAAAAAATGATCTTCTCATGCGGCAACGCATAGCGGGCGCGGACCTCGGCGCGCTCGTGATCGTTCATTCGCGCAGCGAACTTTGTGGGATCAACTCCGTTGTATATGACGTCCATTTTCTCCCACGGCACATTGAGCGCGTGGGCGCACTCCCGTTTCATGAACTCGCTGCAGACGATCACTCGCCAAGATATGTATTGCAATTGCCACTCGACGGAACTGATATACTGCTGTAGCGGAGTGTTTATGCCGTTGTTTCGCCCGTATTCTGTAGCGTGGATCGTAGCTACCACGGGAAATCCAAAATTCGTCTTAAGCCCGTGCGCGCTAAAGTGCGCCAGCCAGTCATGCGCATGTATGATCGTCCTAACGCGGCGCTTCAGCCTTGCGTCTTCTGCGGCCAGCTCCGCGATCAGTGCTGCTCCGCGCGCATACAGCGCATCATTGAGTATCTGAACCCAGTGAACAAAATCGTTACCTCCCCATAATGGCGTCACCCTATGGATGACAACCCCGTTCTCGACCTCTTCGGCCGGAGCGCCAGGATACTCGCACGTGAGCACATGCACCTCGATCCCTTTTGCCACAAGGGCGTTCGAGAGATCGTACACATGGCGCGCGATGCCACCCACAATTTTGGGAGGATACTCCCAGGAGATCATCAGTACCCGTGTCAATGAGTTTGCCAAAGCGATTCTCCTCTGTCCGCGCACTACCGAGTTCACGGCAGTGCGCCGGCTGTTTCCTATCCACCCTGCATCGGCGGAAGCACCTGATAGCCAATGTCTGTTCGGTAATGCGATCCTTCGAACTGCGTGGCCCTGATTCCTGCATAGGCGCGGGCACGTGCCTGTGAAAAGTCGTCTCCTGTCCCGGTAATCGCCAGCACTCTTCCACCGTTCGTCACAACGTCACCATCGCGATTGAACGCGGTGCCCGCATGGAACACCATAACGTCAGACAAATGCTTCACCTGTTCAAGGCCTTCGATGATGACGCCGGAGTGGAACGGGCCGGGGTATCCGCTTGACGCCATAACAACGGACACGGCGACACTTTGCTTCCAACGGACTGCCACTTCGTCAAGATGTGCATCGGTGACGCCGATCAAGATGTCGGCAAGATCCGTGTCAAGCAGCGGAAGCACCACCTCTGTTTCCGGATCGCCGAACCGAGCGTTGAATTCCAAAACCTTGATGTTCCCGTCCGGTTCGATCATCAAGCCAGCATATAGCACGCCCTTGTACGGCAGGCCAGTGTCCCGAATGGCGTGGACCACGGGCTTTAGAATCGTGGCATGAGCACGGTCGATCAAGTCTTGGGTGAAGAACGGCACGGGCGCATAGCAGCCCATTCCTCCGGTGTTGGGGCCAAGGTCATGATCGTAGACTCGCTTGTGATCCTGCACCGGCAACATGGGAACTATCACGTCACCATCTGTGAACGCCATAAGAGACACTTCAACGCCCTCAAGGCATTCTTCAATTATGATTCGGTCCCCAGACGATCCAAATGCGTGCTCCACCATCGTCTTCTCAATAGCGGCCAGCGCTTCGGACAGCTCCGAGCAAACGAAGACGCCCTTGCCCGCCGCCTCGCCATCGGCCTTTACCACGAGCTTCTTCCCAGGATTTTGCTCGAAGTACGACCGAGCGTAATCCGAAGCAGCGTAGGAATCGCTGAAGGGCTCATACTGCGCGGTAGGGATACCGTACTTGACCATGAGGTCCTTGGA
>Ga0255356_1002010_pt1 | contig 12182 bp, 10 predicted proteins | sample HBST100metaG_FD_189944 | JGI IMG/M metagenome (GOLD analysis project Ga0255356, IMG submission 189944) | Peat soil microbial communities from Stordalen Mire, Sweden - H.B.S.T100 | ecosystem: Environmental > Terrestrial > Soil > Wetlands > Peat | place: Sweden: Norrbotten County, Stordalen Mire... | reverse complement strand
GCGTGTTGCGCGCTCTTCACGCGGAAAGCCACATGGGCCAGTCCGCCACGGCCGCCGTTTCTATCGATCAGTTTTTGTACCGGGGAATCCGCGGTCAACGGCTCGATCAACTGAATCAGATTGGGGCCATCGCCGACGCGCAGAAGCACCTCGCGCACCTGATCGGCTCCGAGCACTTCTTCACGGTGCACTTCGTGGAAGCCCAGCATCCCGTAGGCCTTGACTTGGCCGTCCAACTCGCCCTGCTTCACGGCGATAGCTACGTGGTCTACAAACTTGATTCCTGGAACAAGCTTCAAATCTTCATCAACACCGCTCATCAATTGCCCTTTCGATGCAGGCCGCAAACCCTCTGGAGGGTCGGTCGAAAACTATCATTCGAACTCAACGACGACCTGGTTCACCTTCACGGAGCCGCCCTGCGCCACTCGCACATTCTTCACTTTTCCAGCGTTGTGCGCCGTAACATTGGTTTCCATCTTCATGGCTTCGAGAACCATGAGCAGGTCGTTGGCCTCGATTGCTTGTCCCGGCTCAACATTTATCTTGATGACGACTCCGGTTACAGGACTGCGGCATAGCTTGTCTTCGCCAGCGCTTTCCTGGGCAGCCGGTGCTTGAGTTTGCGTGTCGGCAACCGGCATCGACGGGACTGTCGCGGGAAGCGGGTGGTACGGCCCATAATTCGGCTGACGCGGCATCGCGTCATCTTCCAAGACCTCAACCTCGGCCTCGTATGTCTTTCCGTCAATTGCAATCTGAAGCTTCAAGTTACGGGTTCCTTCCCTCGAGAGACTTACTACTGCCTCAGCCCCTCAATCGTAAATTATGGGAGGCTTGAATAAACACCCGCCCCTGCTGCGCCCATGGATTCACAACTTCATAGGGGGATTGCAGCATCTTTGCCGAGCGGATGCGGACTTTCTTGCCCAGAAAAGCGGTCACGGCCGCGGCAATCACCACCAGCGTTTCGGGCGTGACTTCCCCTTTTCCCGGATAAGCTGTTTCCTTCGCCGCCGCAATTGCGGCTTTCACTCCGGCAACCGGTGTGGAAGCTGGCTGCAACGCCGGAGGCTGGCTGAATGCGGCCACGCGAGCTTCCAACGCTTTGAGCGCATCGGCCAGCTCGCCCAATTGGCGTTCTGTCGCCAATTGCCGCTCAGATACAGCCTGAATCAAATCTGTCAAATTCACTACCACGAGCGGCTCCTCTTTATAGCGGAATCAATCCATGTTTCTTTGCAGGACGCAGTTCCCGCTTGGTGTGCAGCGATTCGAGAGCATCCGCCAGATACTTTCTGGTCTCGGCCGGTTCGATGACGTCATCCACAAGCCGCCGGCCTGCCGCGACGAAGGGATTGGAAAATGTCTCGCGATACTCGTTCACCAGTTCCTGGCGGCGTCCGGCCTTGTCTTCGGCCGCATCGATTTCGCGCCGGAAGACGATCTCGGCTGCACCCTCCGCGCCCATCACCGCGACTTCAGCCGTGGGCCACGCAATCACCCGGTCCGCGCCCAGATCCTTGCAGCACATGGCGATATACGCACCGCCATAGGCCTTGCGCAACACCACCGTGATCTTCGGAACCGTGGCGGCCGAGTAGGCAAACAGCAGCTTGGCGCCGTGACGGATAATCCCGCCGCGTTCCTGATCGACTCCGGGAAGAAAGCCCGGCACATCCACAAACGTAATCAGCGGAATGTTGAAGGCATTGCAGAAGCGGACAAATCGCGCTGCCTTATCCGAGGCATTGATGTCCAGCACGCCGGCCAGGTAATTCGGCTGGCTGGCGATGATGCCCACCGGCCGACCTTGCAGACGTCCGAAGCCGATCACGATGTTGGGAGCGAATCCCGGCTGGATCTCGAAAAAGTCCCGATAATCCAAGACTCGCGTAATGACTTCCCGCACGTCATAAGCAGCCTTGTTGTCCACCGGAACCAGCCCGTTCATTTCAGGATCGGACTCGATTGGCAGGTTGAAAGGCGCGCGGGGCGGATCCTCAAGGTTGTTCGAGGGCATAAAGCTGAGCAGCCGCCGGCAAAGTTGAACCGCATCGTCGTCGTTCTGAGCAATGAGGTGAATGACTCCCGAGTAATTCATATGCGCCTGAGGGCCGCCCAGCTCCTCGGCGCTGACGTCTTCGCCGGTGACTTGCTTGATCACCAGCGGCCCGGTGATGAACATCCGAGCCTGTCGCGTTTGGATCACAAAGTCGGTCAGCGCTGGGCTGTAAACAGCGCCACCCGCACACGGTCCGCAAATCAGCGAAATCTGTGGCACCGATCCCGAGAGCATCACATTGTGGTAGAAGACGCGGGCATATCCAGCCAGGCTGTCAATGCCTTCCTGAACGCGCGCGCCTCCGGAATCGTTGATGAAAACGAAAGGGCTGCCTGTCTTGAGAGAAAGGCGCATCATGTCGACAACCTTGTCGTTGTGCGTTTCGCCGGCGGATCCGCCCCCTACGGTGAAATCCTGGCTGGCAAGATGCACCAGGCGCCCGTCGATCTTCGCGCATCCAGTCACCACCCCATCGGCTGGCATCTTTTTCGCGGCCATTCCGAAATAAGTCGAGCGGTGCCGGGCAAACAACCCGATCTCCTGAAAGCTGCCTGGGTCCACCAGTCCTGCGACCCGTTCCCGCGCCGTCTGCTTGCCGCCGGCGTGCTGTTTATCGATGCGTTCCTGGCCGCCGCCGAGTTCGAGCTTCGCGCGCTTTGCGCCAAGGTCGGCAATCTTCTCGGCCATTGTCTTCTTCTGACCCTCTGCTTGCTTCGCCATCCCTGCTCCTGGACCAATCGGCATGAATATCTTCTATTTCTCTGGAGCCACGGTTACCCGGTGCTCTTTGCCATTCAGCGTAATCACGTAGTTCACTTTGGCGCTCAACGCAGCTCCACCACCAGCCGCAGCCTTCGGGGCCTGCTCCTTGTTCGGCGTCGGATCCTTGCCCAGATTCTTGCGGCCCTGGGCGCGCGTCTCGAAGAACTTCGGCGCCACCTGAGGGAACATGGCATAGGTCAACACGTCCTCGTCGCTGCCATTCGATCCCTTCAGTGCATGAGCCGTCGCGCTCAGGTTATCCCACTCCGGCGTAAGCAAGTCGGCGGGACGAACCGTGATCGCCGGCTTCTTGGCATGGGCCTCGGCCATCTTCAGCACTTCGGGATTCTTCTTGCCCAGTGTGCTCCCGTAGTAACCCAGCATCAGGTCGGCAAACTCCCCGGTCAGGACTTTGTACTTGCCCATCAGAACATTGAAGACGGCCTGCGAGCCCACAATCTGGCTTGAAGGTGTAACCAGCGGCGGATAGCCGGCATCCTTGCGAACTCTGGGAACTTCCTCCAGGACTTCCTGCAACCGGTCGCCCGCGCCCTGTCCCTTGAGCTGGCTTTCCATGTTGGAGATCATTCCGCCCGGAATCTGGCTCTTGAAGATCTCCGTATCCACGCCGGTATTCTCACTGAAGAACTCACGGTATCGCGGGCGTATTTGGGCGAAGTAATCCGAGACGCGCAGAACGCGTTCCTTGTCGAGACGGGTCTCGTACCCGGTCCCTTCCAGTAATTCGATCAGGCTTTCCGTGGGGTTGTGTCCCGGTCCCAACGAAAGGGAACCAACCGCGGTATCCACGATGTCGCATCCCGCTTCAATGGCTTTCATCAGCGAGACCATCGTCACCCCGGTGGTGGCGTGGGTATGGAGGTTAACCAGCGTATCCTTCCCGCACCGCTGCTTGATGGCTTTTATCAGGTCATAGGCGGGCTGCGGCTTCAGCAGCGCGGCCATGTCCTTGATGCAGATCGAGTCGCACCCCATCTCCTTCAGTTGCTCCGCCATCTCGGCAAAAGCAGCCACGGTGTGCAGCGGGCTGACGGTGTAGGAAATCGCGCCTTGCGCGTGCTTGCCGGTCTTTTTCACTGCATCGATGCTGGTCTTGAGGTTGCGCACGTCATTGAGCGCGTCGAAGATGCGGAAGACGTCGATTCCGTTGGTGGCGGACTTCTCCACAAAGCGCTCGACAACCCCGTCCTCATAATGCCGGTACCCCAGCAGGTTCTGGCCGCGCAGCAACATCTGTAGCCGACTCTTGGGCATCAGCTTGCGGAGAGTCCGCAGCCGTTCCCACGGATCTTCATTCAAAAAGCGGATGCAGGAATCAAAGGTTGCGCCGCCCCAGCATTCCACTGACCAGTAACCGGCATTGTCAATATCTTCGCAGGCCGGAATCATGTCATCCAAGGCCATCCGGGTGGCAAGCAAGCTCTGATGAGCATCGCGCAGTGCCAGCTCTGTAACTTCAACGATACGGGACATTTATGACTCCCTCAAAATTGCCTAAACAATAGTAATCCATCCCCATTGGTAATCGGTTTCTGGGGGGTGTGTCGGTGAGCTAGAACACACATCGGCTTTCCGCAGTACTCCACACCGAGCGCGCGGAGCCGTTCGTCGAGGAGAATCACTCGCCTTGGACGTACCCATTCTACGGTAGCGGACGCCTACTGCGTCTTGCGAAAGTTGATCGTCTCGCCGTCCAGCCGATACTCGGCCGAACAGAGGTCGCCGCCGCAGATCATCGGTTCGTCGCCGTACAGTTGGCGGCGCGTGATCAATCCGATGGTCGCGCAGCGCGGACAGGACATGACGGCTACAAAAGGGTAAAGTGAGTGGCCCGGATTCGACTGGTTTTCCAATACAAAAACCGTTCCGGGGGCCATCTTTTCGGGGATCCATTCTTCCATAAACTGCAAATCGGCTGACATGCTGCCCTCCCGTTGGTCGAGGTAACAGCGCCGTCTCCGGTTGATCCGGCCGGCCCTGTCTTGCAACAAAAAGCAGACTGCGAATGGTATCTCGGAGGTTTGGGCTCCTCCATTGAGAATTAGTGTGGGGGCGGCGGCCTGTGAAGTCAACCGGAATCGAAGCGAAAAGCATCAGAGAGGGGTTCGCGTGTCCTGCGTGGGAAAAAATGGATGCCCTTATCGTCCCGCCCCCGCGGCGGCCTTGTCCTGCGAAGCGGCAAACTCGTCGATGGCTCTGTAGGTTTCAATGTTGCGCAAAATGCTCTCCACATACTCGCGGGTCTGGGTGAAGGGAATCGACTCCACAAACTCGTCCATGCCCTCATAGGGTCCGGCGGCTTGCCAGTCCACCACCCGTTCGCCGCCGGCGTTGTAGGCGGCCAGCGCGTACTCCGTCACTCCGCCGAACCGGTCCAGGGTCTTGCGCAGGTCGCGGGTGCCCAGGCGGATGTTGGTGGCCGGGTCAAGGAGTTGGAAGCTCTCGAAGTGGCTCATCCCCTCTGCGTGCGCCATCTCCTTGCCCACTGCGGGTAGCAACTGCATCAGTCCTAGCGCGTTGGCTCTGGAGACGGCCGAGGGGTTGAACTCCGACTCCTGGCGAATCAGCGAGGCAACCAGATAAGGATCGAGATTGTTTTTAGCTGACTCGCTCTTGATCGTCTCCCACCACGGCTCCGGGAAGAGAATGCGCCAGTAGGGCAGCGGAATGGACTTGATGGAGGCCGTCGCGGCGCTGGGCAAAGCTCTCTTCACCGCGCGCATGGCGCGAAAGGTCTCGCCATAGGATGCATAGATCTGCGCCTCGGCCAGCGCACTCCACGAGGAAGAGTCCGGATCGGCGGCAATCTCCTGGGCAATGTAGTCGTTCAAGCCCGCGTTGGCCAGCAGGCGTGCCTTGGCCAGATGCGGACTGTCTACGGGAAAACTCTCCTGGAGCGGTGGCACCGGCGCGGGCTGAAAGCGGTCCAGTTGCGCTTGGGACGCAATCTGGGTTGGCGGCTGTGTTCCCGTTTGCGCAGCGTCGAGCGCGAGCAGACGTCTTCTTGCCATCTGGGCATAAAAGAAGCGTTGGTAGACACGGATCACGGTCCGGTAATTCGCCGCGGCCTGGGTCGGATTATGCTCCTGCGTCTCGTACAGGCGACCGCGCCAGTAGATGGCTGCCGCCGTCTCCGTCGTGTTGGGATAGAGCCGAATCTGCTCGTCGAAGAGGCGCGCAGCATCGGCGTAAAGCCCCTGCCGGTAACTCAGCCAACCCGACTTCCAATGCGCGGCCGAGGCGTTCTTGCTCGATGGAAAGCGCGTGGCCAAGGTGCTGTAGTACACGGCTGCCTGCGCATACTCGTGCCGCAGCAGGTACATATTGCCGCTGTCGAAGAGCGCCTCGGCCAGCCAGGGGCTTCGCGGGAAGTTGGACTCCATCTCCGCCACCAGGCGCTTCTGCTCATCCAAATCGTTGCTGCTCCTTGCCAGTTCCATCAAGAGATAAAGCCGCCGCGCGCCGTTCTCGTCCTGCGTCTCGGGCAGCGCTTCGGCCTCGGCTTTGGTCAGGCGTTTCAGCTTCAGGTCACAGGCCGCTGCGGCCACGGTAAAACTGTTGCGGCTATCCGCGTCCAGGGTGGACTGCCGGGCCAGCGCGCGGTATTGCTCGCTCGCACTGGCGTAACGGCCCGCGTTGTAATAGGCATCGCCCAGGCTGCGCAGTTCAGCCGTGGTCAGGCGGGCCTCTGCGCCCATGTCTATGAGTTTTGTTCGCGCAACCTCGGCCTCCGGGGTTAACGGATGGGACAGCAGCAACTGCTTGTAGATGCGCTCCGCCTCCCCAATTTGCCCCAGCATGAACGCAACCTGCCCTTGTGCAAGCTGAAAGCCGGGACGGTTCGCGGAGGCTGTATCCACTGCTGCCGCCAGCACTTGCTGCGCTCCAGCCGCGTTGTTCATCGCCAGCAGCGTGTTGGCTTCCAGTTCCGGCGCCTGGACAACGAAGATGCTCTCTGGATAGCGTTCTAAAAAGTCGCGCAGCAACACCTCGGCTGCCGCGTCATCGCCCGCATCGTGGTTGGCGCGCGCGGCCAGGAAGTCCGCGTAGTCGGCTAGTTCCTCGCCCGCTTGCCGGGCAAGGTGAAAGTCGGCAACGGCTTCCGTGTAGTGCTTGTCCAGCAGGGATGCGTGGCCCAGCGCCAGGTAAGCCGCCGCCGCGGCCTCGCCAGTGTGCTGATGCGCATATTTGGTTACGCCCGCATAAGCTGCTGGCGTGCGCAGCATGGCCAGTTGCTGGGCCATGGGCCGCAACTCGGCCGAGGCCACAAAGGCCAGTTTGATCTGCGCAGTTTGCGTGCGTCTGGCTGCCTTGCTCGCTGCCTTGCCCTTCCGGCTTGTGGACTTGGGGGCTTTCTTACCGGCAGGCCCTGCGGACTTGGTGACTTTTTCGTTGTCCGCCTGGCTAATGGGCTTCGTAGCCTCCCTGGTCTCCTTGGCCTCCGGACTGGCGGGTTTAGTGGCCTTCTTCCCCTTCTTGCTCTCTGGTTTGACCGCCTGCTCGTCTGCCGGAGTTTCAGCCTTCGCGGCCTTTTTGCCTCTGTGGCTTACGGCCTTTGTGGCCTTCTCGTCTGTAGGAGTTGCAGTCTCCGCGTCCTTGTTGTCTCTCTGGCTTGCGGCATTTTTTGGCTTTTTGCCAGACTGCTTTGCGGCCTTCGCAGCTTTCTCGTCCGCCGGAGTTGCGGGATCTACGGCCTTTTCGCTTACCGTCTTCGCGGCCTTTTTGTCCGCTTTGGCCTGCTTCTTTTCCTTATGCGTAGCCTTATGCGGCTTGGCCGAGGCCGAATCCGCCGTTCCGGCTGCCGTGCCGCCGGAGGATTGCCCCCCAACCGGCATCACCACCATAAAAAGGGAAAGCAGAACAGCCAGGCAGCAGGAAGCCAGCAGAGGAACGGAAGTTGGAGAAAGCGCGACCTTCATATCTTCACTCTAAGCCGCTTCCGCCCCAGGTGCAGGAACAGGGGACCACTCGTGTTACTGCGAACGCCGCAAAATGGGACTGATCTGCCGATTTTTGTCTTGCTGGTTCTCTGAACGCTTGAAGTTGTACCAATGCTGGATGCCCCCAGGTCTCGATTTTGAGACCTGGGAAACAGCGGATTCAATGGTACGAAACCATCCGGTCAGCGACCTGGAGCCAAAATCTCCGCATTTGGCCTCTTGCCCTGCCGTCCAGTACACTCGTTTATTGCGGACCTCGAACGCAGCCTGTGACAGGCCCAGCGGATTTCTCGCATCCAACTCGTATGCCGATCATCCAAACGACTGTAGAACAACTCGAACCGCATCCAGACGTCGCCCTGGTCGAACGGGTGCGCGGCGGTGATGTCTCGGCCTACGATACCCTGGTCCGCAAGTACGAGCGCCAGATCTTTCGCATCGCCCAGCACATTACGCAGAATCGCGAGGATGCTGAAGACGTCATGCAGGACGCATTCCTGAAGGCGTACGAAAAGCTCGAACAGTTTCAGGGGAACTCGAAATTTTACACCTGGCTGGTGCGGATTGCGGTGAACGAAAGCCTGATGCGGCTGCGCAAGCGGCGCACCGGCAAGATGGTTTCGATCGACGAGGACATTGCTACCGAAGAGGGCAGCGTTCCCCGCGATTTGGCCGACTGGGCTCCCGATCCGGAGCAGAATTACGGCCAGGCCGAGTTGGCAGAGATCCTGCGTAAGACCGTACAAGGGTTGCCACAGGGGTTTCGTATCGTGTTTGTGTTACGGGATGTGGAAGGACTTTCGACCGAAGAGACGGCAGAGACGCTGGGTTTGAGTATCCCCGCCGTGAAATCGCGCCTGTTGCGCGCCCGCCTGCAACTGCGTGAACGCCTGAGCCGCTACTTCCACAGGAAAAAGGGGCTCATGGAAACGGGGAGTGAAAAGTGACCTGCAAAGAGTTTCTCGCTCTTCTCGACGACTTGATCGACGACACGGTGACCCCCGAGACGCGCGCCGAACTGCAAGCCCACCTTGGCCGCTGCGGGCACTGCGAGGTCATTCTCAACACCACGCGGAAGACCATCGAAATTTACCGCTCCCATGAGGTTTACGACCTCCCAGCCAGTCTGCGCGAGCGCCTCCACGCCGCCATCATGGCCCGCTGCAAAAAGGGCTGCTGAGCCAGCCAGCCCTTATTATGATGGCGAAAATTCCTATTTTCATGCGATATTAAAACAAGCATATTTCCCCTGATGCATGTACCGCGTGGGCGAGGCGTCAGGTCGGCAATTCCGCCCTCTTTCAGTTCCCCCCCGAAGGTTGATTTCGCAGGCTTGCTCATAGGCTTGTTCGCATTTGAGCGGTCCTCCAGTTGGTGTAGGGAGAAAGCACAATCGCTGAGTGGCTTTTTCCTTAAGAAAAAGCCATCTTGCAATACACCAGAAACGCCACTGGAATTGGAGAACCGCTCTGAGTTATCCCTGCCTTCTTTGGCAGAAGTCCCCCGCAAGGCGAGCGGCGGGTAGGTGTCATGGAAAGGGCATGGAACTATGGGTCTCGATATTCGACCCTTCTGGCTCATCGGAGCACTAGGCGCCAGTGGTTGCGGTTTGCTGGTGCTATTGGTAAGAAGGGAGTATCCGGCCTATTTGGGCCGCGTGCTGTCGCTGTGGGGTGCCGCGAACCTTTGCATTGGAGTAAACTACGCCCTCCGGCTGGGGCGCGCCTGGGATGGACAATTCTCCTTTCACGTCCTCAGCAGTACGCTGATTGTGGTATGCCTGAGCCTGGAGTATAGGGCGCTGCGCGAACTCAAGCGGCAGCCGTCATCGACCGGCTGGCTTGCCGGACCGCCCTTGCTGATGTTTGTGGTTTGCATCTGGTTTACCTTTGTCCAGCGAAACATTTCCATAGAGCTTCTCGTTTTCAACTTCATCAATATGGCGTTGATGATTCTCATCGTCCGGTCTCTCTTGCGGGCGGAGGACGGCCAAAGGCCATTCGCTGATGTTGTCACGGCTTCCGTTTATGCCTTGCTTGCCATCGCAACGTGCGGCGTGATCCTTGACTTCTTCCTGGTCGGCAATTTCAGCCCGGAATACGATTTCAATTGTCCGCGCGCGATCTTCAACGAAGTTGTCGCGACCATCACTGGGGGGATTCTCTTCCCCTTGTTCCTGCTGATAGTGTCAGAACGGCTGAACCGCGACCTCGTGGTGCAGGCCATGCACGATCCGTTGACCGGCCTTTATAACCGGCGAGCACTTGAGGAGATTGCATTCCGCGAAATCTCGGGAGCCGCTCGGACCGGGCTGGGTCTTTCCATCGTGATGTTTGACATCGATCATTTCAAACAGGTCAACGACCAGTACGGGCACGCGGCGGGCGACGCCCTGCTCAAGGTCGCCGCGGCTACGCTCCGCCATGCCCTGCGCGATGAGGATTTCCTCTGCCGATGGGGAGGCGACGAGTTTTGCGCCCTGCTTCCCAGGGCCAGCCGCGAGCAGGCGCAGTACGCGGCCGAGCGCGTAATCCAGGCTTTTGAAGAGCTCGATTTCTCCTTCAAAGGAATCGCGGTTCCGGCCTCGGTCAGCATCGGCATCGCAACGGATGAAAGCCACCCGGATGATTTCTCTTCCTTCTTTGAGCGGGCAGATGCCGCGCTCTATCGCGCCAAGCAGGCAGGCCGTAATAATTTTGCTTTTGCCTTGAACGACAATCCGTTGACGGATGGAAGCTCGCTTCTTTGAAAGCGCCACGGCTAGTGCATTTTGGGAATTGCAGTAGACCGAAAGCACGCCGCCAAGTGCCTTTTTCCTTAAGAAAAAGGCACCCTGCACGCCCCTCAAAAAGTCTCCATGTATTCCCAAAATGCTCTCGCTGGCCCTCCACCCGCCGCATGATTTACCCTCAGAGTCGGTATGAAACCTAGCCGCACACTTCTCATTCCCGCTCTGGCCGTGGCTTTTACTGCCGCCGCCTATGCCCAAACCTCCTCAACGCCGGCTGAGGCTTTGCCTGATGCGCCTCAGGCCACCGCCGCCGCCATGACCCACCCCAATGGCCCAACCGTGGTGATGGACACCTCCATGGGCCGCATCACCTGCCAGTTCTTTCAAAGCCAGGCGCCCAAAACAGTGGCCAACTTCATCGCCCTCGCCGAGGGCACGAAAGATTGGATCGACCCCACTACCAACAAGAAGCAGCACAACAAGCCGCTCTTTGACGGCACCATCTTCCATCGCGTCATCCCCGAGTTCATGATTCAGGGCGGCGACCCGGCCGGCACGGGCATGGGCGATCCCGGCTATCAATTTGAAGATGAGTTCGATCCGAATCTGAACTTCGACGTTCCCGGCCGTCTGGCCATGGCCAACTCCGGCCCCAACACCAACGGCAGCCAGTTCTTCATCACCGAGGTGCCCACCGAACACCTCAACCAGCGTCACACCATCTTCGGCCAGTGCGACGAGTCCAGCGTCCTGGTGGTCAAGACCATTGCCCGCGTCGAACGCGACGACCAGGACAAGCCGGTGACGCCCGTCGTGCTGAAAAAGGTGACCATCGTGCGCGAGGGGCAGCACCTGCCGCCCTTGCCGGGTGTAGAACCCCCAGCCAAAAGGATTGTACTTTCAGCAGAAGTCGCTCAGGGCTTGTTGGTGAAGAAAACGCCGCTTGCTTATCCTCCGGATGCAAAGGCGCAAGGCATTTCAGGCACTGTGGAAATGAAGGCACTAATCGGGATAGACGGAAAGATCATCGACCTTCAAGTGATCAGTGGCCCACAGGCTCTTCAGGAAGGGGCGTTGAATGCTGTCAAAAATTGGGAGTACAAACCTTTCACGGTAAATGGCGAGCCAGTTCAGGTAATGACAACGATTCGCGCGATTTACATGATCAGCGGTCGCAAATAGAATTTGCGACTCCATGTAACAAAAAGAAATTTGCTGGTTTTTGAACTGTTACTGGTTCTAGCAACTTGAAGGTCTCAAACTAAGGAGTCTCTCATGTCACTTGCAGCAGGAACCTACGCCGTCTTCTCCACCACGGAAGGCAAGATCACCGTCCGCCTTTTTGAGTCGGACGCGCCCATCACCGTCAAGAACTTCATCGATCTGGCCGAGGGCAAGCGAGAGTGGACCCATCCCTCCACCCACAATAAGTCAACTGACAAGCTCTTCGATGGCACCATCTTCCATCGCGTCATTCCCGACTTCATGATCCAGGGCGGTGATCCCACCGGCACCGGCATGGGCGGACCCGGCTATCGCTTCCAGGACGAGACCAAGGGCTCGCCTCACAAGTTCGACAAGCCCGGCAAGCTGGCCATGGCCAACAGCGGCCCTGGAACCAACGGCTGCCAGTTCTTCATCACCGTGGCTGCCACGCCCTGGC
>Ga0255356_1002004_pt1 | contig 12218 bp, 10 predicted proteins | sample HBST100metaG_FD_189944 | JGI IMG/M metagenome (GOLD analysis project Ga0255356, IMG submission 189944) | Peat soil microbial communities from Stordalen Mire, Sweden - H.B.S.T100 | ecosystem: Environmental > Terrestrial > Soil > Wetlands > Peat | place: Sweden: Norrbotten County, Stordalen Mire... | reverse complement strand
GGTGAATCCCGATGACGGCGAGGCTGTTTCGCTCTATGCGCAGCTTCAGGTTCAGCGCGGGCAGGCTGCCAATGCGATCGGCGTCTGGGAACAATGGTCGAAGGCCCATCCCAGCAATGCAGGCGCCCTTGCCATTCTCGGAACCCTCGAGGAATCTCGCGGAGATACACGGAAGGCTGAGGACTACTACAAGAAGGCCCTCCAAATCCAATCCGCGCAGCCTGTAGCTGCCAATAATCTTGCTTATCTGATGCTTCAAAATGGTGAAAACGTGGATGTGGCCCTGACGCTGGCGCAAACAGCTCGTCGGGCCATGCCTAATTCAACTAACAGCGCGGACACTTTGGCGTGGGCATACTATTACAAGGGAACTTACGGATTCGCTCGCGATCTACTGGAAGACGCAGTCAAGATCAACCCAAATGACGCAGCAATGCAGTATCACCTTGGAATGGTGTACAGCAAACTAGGAGATAGAAATAACGCTGGGACTCATCTCAAGAAGTCCATCTCCCTGGCGCCAGATTCGCCAACGGCAAAGGATGCGCGGGCTGCGTTGCAGGGACTTGGCTAGACGGCAAGGAGGTATTGATGTCGACCGGCGGCCAACTTGATGCCGCCGGTTGTGAGTTCACATGAACAGACAACAACGGGCAGGTGGTCTGCTTATCCTTTTTTGATCTGGGCTGATATCGACATGACAAACACCAAGACCATCGCTCGCAATTCCGGCTGGTCCGGCCTTGAACTCATCATCAGTGCCGTTGTTGCCCTCGTTACTTCAATTGCGATTAACCGCTATCTTGGGCCATCGAAGAACGCCTATCTTATCTATGTCTCGTATATCGCCAACTTGGTCGGCAGCTTGGGCGGAATGGGCATTCCTGCAACCACCCGGAAGTATATGGCCGAGTTTATTGGCATGGGCGACCGTGGCACGGCGCGGTACATCTATCACCGCACCTTGCTTCTACAAACCAGTCTGGCCACCTTGGCCACCGGCGGTTTTCTCATTTGGGTTCTGCGAGATGCCCATGGAGAGTACAAATTGGCCGCAGCCCTGATGGTGCTTAGCATCTGGCCCTCCATGGTCAACGCTGTCTCTTCGCAGGCCAACGTCGCCACTGAAGATCTGTCGACAAATATGCCGGCGTCTATCGTTTCAGCCTTCATCTACTTCATAGCTATCATAGCAACGGTAGTGCTGAAATGGGACGTTGTGGGCATCGGTGCGTCGCTACTCTGCATGCGATCCGTCGATTTTCTCGTGCGCTTCTTCCCAACAATGAAGCGCGTGCTCGCATGGAAGACGACTCATGCTCATCCGCCATTATTGCGCAGGCGGATGGTGATCTTCGCGTCGCAGAGCGTCGGCAGCATGGCGGCGGCTCTTGTCGTCTGGGGACGCTCAGAGGTCATCCTGCTTAAGCAGCTCAACTCGGATATTAGCCAGGTGTCGTACTATTCGGTGGCATTTACCATGGCCGAACAGTTGCTGCTTGTCGCGACAATTTTTGGGGCAGCGGCCGGCACCACGATCTTTGCTCAGTACGGACGCGACAAGTCCAGGCTTGCAGACATTACCGCTTCCACCTTTCGATATATCGTGATGATGTCGGTTCCGCTGCACTTCATCGCGGCATCCCTCGCGGTTCCCGCTTTGCTGCTGGTCTACGGTCACAAGTTCGAGGGCGCCGCGGCGGTTGTAGCACTGGCCCCGCTGCTTTGCATATTCAAGGCATTTATTGCACCTGCGCAAAGTCTTCTTGAGAGCTCAGAAAAACAACGCTTTGTTATCGCTGCTACGGTACTTGCAGGCATCGTTGATATTGGCGTAGCCTGGTGGCTCATTCCTGCTCATGGGGCGGTAGGCGCGTGTATTGGCAATGGTGCTGCACAGCTAACGGCCGTTGGGCTGATGTGGGCTATCGGCATCCATCTTTATAGGGTGAGACTTCCCTGGCCACAGGTTGCAAAGGTTGCCTTTGTCAGCACGTTGGCATCGCTAACCGCGCATTACATTGCCAGACAATTGACGCCGATTTGGGCTATTCTGTGCGGCGGATTCGCTTCTTTGATTGTGCTCTTCGGGCTCTTTTACTTGATGCGCGTGCTGGAGACGGAAGATCACGATCGACTCAAGATCCTAACCGGGATGTTACCTAAGATCATCGCCAAGCCGATGAATGCATTCTTGGAGTTACTGATCCGCCCGAGAAATACGAGTTATGCCCATCTTTAGCCACCGAGGTCGAAGCCTTTACCTCATTCGGTAAACGTCTGAGTACGATGGCAGGGTCTATGACGATAAGGAGCTGTTCATTTATTGAATTCAGATTCGGTCCTGGCCTTTTGAAACCGAGTTGTGAGCGGTGCAACCCAAGCGAAGTTCGCTGAAAACGGAGAATGATTATGCGAACTGTTTTAGGCAGTATTCTTCACGGGGCATATGGCGATCTTTACGAACAAGCTATTTGCCTAAAGCACTACGCCGCACTTCATCCTGACGTAGATCTCAAATTGTTCGCAGCAACGCAGACGCGCCTGGAGTCCTTCCGCGCTCTTGATCTATCTTTCGCAACTGTCTTTGATCTGTGGACCGAGATCGAGAGACATCCTGATATTGTGCGCTTCTACCAGTTTCAGGTTCAGGATGGAGAGTTGCAAAGTGATGTCCTGAGCAAGCTCTCCGAAAGTGTCCTTGCAAAGATTGATCGTACCAACAACAATCTCCCGTGGGTCTACCTTCGAGAGAACAATCTCGTGCCAACGTTAGCCCCCTATAAGCTAGCGCTAAGCACGTTTGGAATCCAGGACCTTCCCAGAATTGCTTCTGCTAATGGTGTATCTGCCGATATATGGCGGAAGCCCACCGTCCATTTCTTGTGGCGCTACAGAAAGGGCAGAGGAGCTATAAGTAGTTTTGGGCAGAAGTCACAGGAAGAACTCGTACAATCGTATTCCGTCATGTTTCAACAGATCATTGCCAAGTATGACTGCCATATCCTTGTAGGTGGCATGAATATTGCTACAACCGACTCCAACCGCGAAGTTACTGACAACAAGTATCCAGACTTTGGTCTGGATCTTCCCGCTAACCGAACGACTTATTTGCAGGGCATGAGCTGGCCCATCGAACTTGAGATTGCCAGCCGGGCTACGGTCTGTTGTGGCAACGCTTCAGGATTCACCGAAGGGCTTTGGTTAAAGCGCGGCAGGGACATGGTTTTAATGGATCCACCGCCACATTACTTGGCAAAGGTCGCATATCATCGCATCGCCATCTTCGATTTGGATAACCCCTTGAATCTTGTTACAGCTTTTCTCAGCCGATCTGCGGATGCTTATCGCAAAAGGATTGAGTCAATGCTGCAACGGAGCGCGAAGACGGCACAAGATCCCGGCGAAGCTATATCAGCTTAGGTACTTATCCGGTGTTAATGATTCGCTTCTGTTGAGATAGAGGATCTGTAGCATGAAGATCAGTGTTGTCATTCCGGCTTATAACGCGGCTGTCTTTTTGCCTAGGTGCCTCAAGTCGGTCTTTGCGCAGACAGTGAAGCTGGAGGAGGTGATCGTCGTTGATGACGGTTCAACTGACAATACAGCGGCTCTCGCAGCAGAACTAGGTGCGAGAGTAATCAGCCGCAAGAATGGCGGGCTGTCGGCTGCAAGGAACACCGGGATTCAGGGTGCTTTGAGTGAATGGATCGCGCTGCTAGACGCGGATGATATGTGGGCGCCGGAGAAACTTGAGCGCCAGGTCGCCTGCATTCAGCCCGATACCATCCTTGTTTACACGGGAATCCGTTTCTTCGACGATCATGGTACTCATGGTGAACGGCTCGCGATTGACCCCTCCTCCGTGAGTAAGATGCTGCGGTTCAGAAATCCAATTACGCCGTCTACTGCTCTCGTGAAACGCGACGCAGTGATGCAGGTTGGCGGATTCCGTGATGGTCTTCCTGGTTGTGAGGATTGGGATATGTGGGTGCGCTTGCAGCGGATTGGGCAATTCAAATCGGTGGCTGCTGCGTTGACAGACTACTATGTTTACCCGAATAGTCTCAGCGCAAATCCGGAGAGAATGCTTCAAGCCCTGGATCAAATCATTAATACGACGCTCGTGGCTGATCTGCACGGCTTCAGACGCTGGGCATGGAGGCGCAGGATTCTAGCGACGCAGTTGTGCAGCGCAGGGCTGATAGCACGAGACAACGGGCTCAAGAGTGAATTTCACTATATGCTTCAATCCCTTCGTACATGGCCGTCGCCCCTGTGGCAGCCACAACGCTTCGTCATGTGTGCGGTAAGTGCGAAGAACATGCTTCTTAGCAGGATAGGGTGGGCTAAATCGCATAACAGACCAGAGGGTATGAATTGAATCCGACCTTCCTTTGGCTGACTTACGATTTGCTAGAGCTCGATTGAGCAAGTCTTAACTTGCAGAGGAACAAGAAAGTTTGGCTGAGTATGTTTCAGAAAGACATGGATCGATCGCTTGACAAGATCGCCCCGAACGATCTTATTGCAGAAATTGATTTATTACTAATAGCCGGCAAAGTCCGTCCCATTCAATATTCAACAACTGACGATGGATCTTTTGGATCTGAGGTATAGCCGTGACCATGCACATCGTTGTCGAGCCTGGAAGTTATGGTTGCCACAATATGGGCGACGTTGCCATGATGCAAGTCGCCGTCGTTCGCCTAAACGAGTTGTGGCCTCACGCAAGGATAGAGGTCGTAACCGACTGCTCTGAGCGCCTTTCGCACTTCTGCCCTTCGGCCACATCACTTTCTGTAGAGGCTCGCAATGACTGGCTATCGGGACAATCCTTGATCAGCAATCTTTGCCGAAAGCTACCCATAGGAATCCCGACTCCCATACAGAAGCTGGAGAGACTGCTTTGGTCGCGATTCCCAGAAGTGACGGAGCTTGAGGTCACCCTGAAGGCTGCGATTCTACGCAGACCACATCCCTCGCCGTCAAGCTTTCGCAAGCGGCTGACTGAGGCCGATCTCATGGTCATGAGTGGCGCCGGCATTCTGAACGATGCATTTGCAGACTCGGCCTGCCCGCTCCTGGATGAGTTAGAGTTTGTTTTGCGGGCAGGTATCCCGGTCGTTGCCTTCGGGCGGGGCATTGGACCCATCACAGAGCCTGTTCTACTGGCAAAGGCCCGCGCGGTTCTTCCCCGGCTCAAGCTGATTGGTCTGCGTGAAGGTCGCGCTGGCTTTACCTTTCTTCGGTCTCTCGGAGTGCCCAAAGAGAGAATCTTCGTTACCGGTGATGACGCCATTGAACTCGCGTACACGCGCCGTCCCGATTCTCCTGGGAGTTTGGTCGGCATCAACCTGCGTCTGGCCAACTATGCGGAAACTGACGAGAATACTATCGGCATGCTGCGCGAGCCGTTGCAGCTTGCTGTCCAAGCGCTGAACTCCTCCTTGTTACCCGTGCCTATCTCGTTCCACAAGTCAGACTCCGACGTGGTTTCCATCGGGAGGATATTAAACAGCGCAATCCACGATCCCCAAACAGAAGTCAAATGCCCAGAAGATGTTATTCGCCTGATTGGCCTTTGCAGGGTGGTGGTTACGGGCAGTTATCACGGCGGAGTTTTTGCCCTGGCTCAGGGTATTCCGGTTGTGGCGCTGATACATTCTTCTTACTATGAACACAAGTTTACTGGTCTTCAGGAACAATTCCCCGGAGGATGCCGCATACTCGATCTCAGACGGCCAGTCACTTCCGGCGACATTCAGCATGCAATCCACGATGCTTGGAAGTCTGCTGACACAATCAGAGGACCACTGCTCACCTCTGCCGCTCGCCAGGTGGAACTTAGCCGCGCAGCCTACCAATCCGCACGCAGCCTGTTTCCTCAAGAATCAGACTCCTGATGCAGGATGAGCAGCGCAGAGTAGTAGTCTAAGTCTCACCTGAAGTGATGTCCCTCGTGTATCTGCAGACCAGTGCGAAACGGCTAACTGACCAAGCCAGTGCGGTTCCCTATGCGCGATTCACGGCTCTCACGCGAGTTATAAACTCCCTCACCTTAGCCGGGTCCTTGCGACCTGGTTCAGTCTCAACGCCAGAAACCACATCCACCCCCCAAGGGTGTAGAGCCGCGATGGCTTCGGCCACATTGGCCGGATTCAGACCTCCTGCAGCCACCATCCGCTTCTGCGCATTCGCATTTTGGAAGAGCGTTTTGCTGGCTGCATCCCAGTCGAAGATCACTCCGGTGCCACCGACGGCTAATGCTGTGCGCGAGTCCACAAGCACCGCGTCCACATGTGGGTTCTGAGCGTGTTCGGCGAGCTGGGCTGCGTGCTTGACGGCGTGTTCCGCCCTGAAGTGCATCACACGCAGAATGCGCAGCTCCGAACCGAGGCGTTCGTGCAATCTTGCCGACAATTCTGTAGGCGCATCGAAGTGCAGCTGCACGCCGGTCAAGCCGCAGGCTTGTGTCGCGGTCACAATCTCATCAAGCGGAGCATCGACAAAGACACCGATCTTCTCCACCGTAGCCGGCAAGCGCGGAATAATCGTTGCGGCCTGCGCTGCCGTCACCCGGCGCGGGCTCTGCGCAAAGACGAACCCCACCGCGTCCGCCCCAGCTTCGGCGGCAAGCAGCGCGTCCTCCAGAGATGTGTTTCCGCAGATTTTGATCCAAATGCTCATAGCGCCATGGCTGCCCCTGCCAACAGCGCCTCCAGCGCCTCGCCCGGATCGGGCTGGCGCATCAAGCTCTCGCCGATCAGGAAGGCGTCAAAGCCTGCCGCGCGCAGCCGGGCCAGGTCTTCGGATCTCGCGATTCCGCTCTCGGCCACGCGCACCACAGTGGCCGGAATCCGCTCCACCAGTTCGAGCGAAGTTTCAAGACATACATCGAGGGTCTTCAGGTTGCGGTTGTTCACGCCGATGGCGTCGGCCCCGGTCTTGTCTAACGTTTCGAGCACGCGGTCGAGCTCCTCTGCCGTGTGTACCTCAACCAGCACATCGAGTGAAAGCTTGTGTGCAGTCTGAGCAAAGCGGATGAGTTCGCCGTCGGTGAGTGCCGCGGCAATAAGCAGGATTGCGTCCCCATGATGTGCTCGAGCCTCCACGATCTGGTACTCGTCCACCGTGAAATCCTTGCGCAGGCAAGGCAGCGGAACCGCAGCCGAAGCCCGCTCCAGCTTGCACAGACTACCCTGAAAAAACGGCACATCGGTCAGCACCGAAAGCGCTGCAGCGCCGCCATGCAGGTAGCGCTGCGCCAGCCAGGTCACGTCAAAATCCTTTCGAATGAGTCCTTTGGATGGTGAGGCCTTCTTGATTTCGGCAATGATGGCGGGACCCGTCGTGGCCCGTTGGCGCAAAGCCTTGGCCCAACCGCGTGGTTGGTGAGTGGCAGCCAGGCGCTCCAGCTTCGCGGCAGGAACGCGAGCCTTGGCTGCGGCCACTGTCGCCCGCGTCGTTGCCAGAATTCTGTCGAGGTGAGTAGACATACGCTAGATTGAGTATACGAAAAAGACCCCGAGAGGCCTCCGCAGGCGAGTGTCCCCATTTCGGTTTGTCATGGGTCGTTTTGCTTATTGCGCCTCACAACAAGCTACTTTCGTGCGCATCACGTACGGCTTGATCCATTTACGGACCCGATCGGTGTGCTTTTCGAAGAGTTCATAGGCGAGTTGGGAGTAAAGGACAATGAGCGCCAGCAGTAACGTGCTGACGACTAACGTGTGCCAACTTGGCACAGCACGGGGTAGATGCAATGCCGCCGTGAGGAAGATCAGCAGCGGGAAATGGGTCAGATACAGAGTGTAAGAGCTGTGTGACAACCTCTGGGATACCTTGACATAAGCGGAGGGCAATGGCGCCGTGGCACAGTGCAGCGTTACCCAGATCAGGAATGTGACGATGACGCCAAGCAGGGAATCCACAATCCATTTAGGATGCACGAGCCATCCGAAATCATAAGCTTTGGCGGCAACCGGAAGACTAGCCATAAACAGCGCCAGAGCCATTCCAACGGCAATGCTGCGTGTTATTGGTCCTCGCGCTGGAAAGGACGGCAATAATGCAATCAACACTCCCATTAGCCAGGGAATACCAAACACAATGATATCCACGCCCACAATCCATCCCCAGGCCACCAGCCCAAACCCGCAGGCCACACGCATCCACCAGGACCTGCCCTTGGCCAGCATCAGAACCAGTAGCGGAAAAGCCATGTAATACCAGAATTCATTGCTCAAGCTCCATAGTGGTCCGTTACTGCCAAAGACTGGTACCGAATAATGCGCACCCGGCGGCTTGATCGTTTGCAGGAAGAGAATATTGGCAGCCAGGACTTTCGGCGACAACGAGGAGTGCACATTCCAGTAAAGCGAGAAAGTGATGCCTCGGCCGGTATAGATAGCCCCTGTACCTGCCAAGTGCATCCCGAACCAATCTAAAACCCCGCCCAGCAGCAAAGCCGGAAGAAGCACAATGTAGAGCCGCGTGAGACGCGTAAGTAGATAAGCCCGCCAAGACCAGCGGTCCGATCCTACTGAGCGCAGAACGCTGCCGCCGACCAGATATCCACTCATCACAAAGAAGACGATGACCCACTGGTGACCGAAGTTGCTCACCTGATACGCAGCGGCAACGAAAGGGTTGTGGTGCCCAAGTTCTTGATAGTCCACAAATAAGGCTTTGCGCCAATGGAAGAGCAGTACAGAAAAAGCAGCGAAACCGCGCAGGGCATCTAGATGGACAGAAGGACTGCCTCGTAAGGGTTTCGAGACTGACTGAACTTCCGGAAAAGCCGTTCGGACGGGTTCCTGGCCGATCATGAAAATCACTGCCTCCTGAGGTAGGGCATTTCCGCGATTCATCCGGACGGAGCCACAACTTGTCAGTGAATAGTGCTGCAGTGTTCGAGCCCACTTGCCACAGATTCTTGATTCCGATTGAGGGAAGTGATCTATGCTGTGCGCAAAGTCCAAGAATGCCGAGGTCACGATAATACTCTTCACACGACCAGCCGAGCGAACTCAATTTATCTGAGTCCTCGGGTTCCGACGACGAGAGGGGAAGAGAGAGATAGCGTCTGCGAAGAGTGAAGCGGTGGTCAAAGATCCACACATTGCTAATGCTATTGCGCGTCTGTGCGAACCACCTCGCCGATAGCTTCTTCCGCGCTGGCGGCCACGAGCAGCAGTTCGCGGTTTTTCTGCTTCAAAAAGCCGGCCGCCACTGTGGAATCCAAAAACGCCAGCAGCCCGTCCCAATACCGGGCGGTATTGATCAGAATGCAGGGTTTGGCGTGCAGACCAAGCTGCGCCCAAGTGACCACCTCCAGCAGTTCCTCCAGCGTGCCGTAGCCGCCCGGCAACACTAGAAACGCATCGGCCAACTCGGCCATACGTGCCTTACGCTCGTGCATCGTAGGTACCCGCTCAAGTGCGGTCAGCCCAGTGTGGGCGATCTCGCGCCCGACCAGCACTGCGGGTAGCACGCCAATGACTTCCGCTCCGCCGGCCAACGCCGCATCTGCCACCGCGCCCATCAGCCCAACGTTGGCCCCACCATACACCAGTCCCAGTTTGGAAGCGGCAATCGCCGCACCCAGCGCCCGAGCCTCAGCAAGAAACGCAGGATTGCTTCCGTCAGCCGACCCGCAGTAAACGGCCACGCGGCGAAGATGTTTGTTGGAAGAAGTCATGGTGTCTTCAGAATAACTGCCAACAGCGGCATCTCCTCAGCGCAGAAACAGCTTCAGCAGCGCGGCTAGCAGAGAGGTGAAGACGCCCGCGGCGGCCATGGCCCAGGATGAAACCGCGGCCTGCATCTCCGAGTGGTGAACAAGGCTGGCCGTACCAACGCCGTGGGAAGACGTGCCGATGGCGGCACCGATGGCCCGGTCCTCGCGTACTCCAGCCAGGCGCAGTAGCGGAACTCCGAAGCTGGCACCCAGCACGCCGGCCAGAATCACCAGCGCGATCGTGATCTGCGGAATCCCCTTCAGCTCGCGGCAGACCTCAATGGCGATTGGGGTGGTGACCGATTTTGGAATTGTAGACATAACCACCGGCAGCGGCGCGCCCAGCAGCCAGGCAGTGAGTCCGGCCGTTGTCATTCCCACCACCGAACCGGCCAATACGATCAGCGCGAGCACCGGCAGCGACCGCCGCAACGCCACACCGTGCCGGTACATAGGCACAGCCAGCGCCACCGTGGCCGGTCCCAGCAGCCAGGTCAAAAAGTTTCCTCCGCGGTTGTATTCCTCATACGGCTCCCTGACGAGCAGAAGCAGCGCCATGATCGGCAGGCAAGCAACAACAATCGGCGGAATCCACCGCCAGCGCCGGTGCAGAACAGTTGCCAAAGCATAGGTGAGCACCGTAAACGCGATGCTGAAAACCGGATGCCTGATCAAAAGTGCGAAGCTCATTGGCTGGCCTTCGTTTCGGCATTCGCTGCAGCAGGATGCGCAGGCAGCAGCCATTTGCCTAGCAAGCCGGTGGTCAACAGCACAGCCACGGAACTCACCACCAGGCTGGCGGTGATGGCCAGCGCCTGCTTCGAGAGCAGAGCGCCCAATTCCATGAGGCCCACCGTCAGGGGCACGAACAGCAGCACCATGTGGCGCAACAACAGTCCGGCCATTCGCTCAACCCAACCCAGCTTCACGATGCCTACCTGCAAAGCCAGGAAGAACAAGATCAGTCCCAAAACGCCGCCAGGAATTGGCACTCCCAGCCTATGCAGCCAAGATCCCAGCAGAAAGAACGCGATCAGAATCGCGAGGCCGATAAGCGAATTCACGAGTTGAATCGATAGAGACTTGATCATGGCGTCCTCTATCAGCCTATAGGTAAATGCGACAGCGCGAAGATTGTGGCCGCTTTCTCTTTGCGATCGCTTGCGGCGCAATGAACCGAACTTTTACGCAATTTTGCGGTATTTGATTGTATTAAATCGCCTTATAAGGAAAGAGACTTGATTTTGTCAGGTTCTATCCGCAACCCGCCACTCCTCCCGCGGCTCCCTTGCGGGTACACTAGACTAAGGACCCTTCCCCTCGGACGCCGCCTTGCAGACACTCATTGACAAACTGAATCCCGAACAGCGCGCCGCCGTCGAAACTTCCGAGGGCCCTCTGCTCATTCTCGCCGGAGCCGGTTCCGGCAAAACTCGCGTCATCACCAGCCGTATTGCCTGGCTCATACGCGAAAAGAACGTCGCTCCCGACTCCATTCTGGCCGTCACCTTCACCAATAAGGCTGCCAAAGAGATGGGAGAGCGCGTCGACCGCTTGCTGGACCACTCTTCGCTGGCCAAGCCTCTGATTTGCACCTTCCACTCGCTCTGCGTTCGCCTGTTGCGCCGCGACATTGAGGCTCTCAAGGTGGGCAACGAGGGCCTGACCCGCTCCTTTGCGATCTTCGACGAGAACGACCAGCAAGGAATCGTCAAGCAGATCATGAAACGCATGGGCCTTGATACCAAACAACTTACCCCGCGCACTGTGCTCGGAAAGATCTCCTGGGCCAAGAACCACATGGTCGATCCCCAGGAGTATTACCTCGGCTCCAAAGACCCCAATAGCGAGCGCATCGCACACATTTATCAGGGCTACAAGACCGAACTACGCAAGAACAACGCCCTCGACTTTGACGACCTGCTGCTGGAGGCCGCCCGTCTGCTCAAAGTCTCCGCAGAGGTCCGTCTACGCTATCAGCACCGCTATCGCTACCTACTGGTCGACGAGTACCAGGACACCAACCGTCCCCAGTACGAGCTGATGAAGCTGCTGGCCGGCGAGAGCAAGAACGTTTGCGCTGTCGGTGACGAGGATCAGAGCATCTACTCCTGGCGCGGCGCAGACATCCGCAACATCCTGGAGTTTGAGAAGGACTTTCCCAACGCCAAGATCGTCCGCCTGGAGCAAAACTACCGTTCCACTCAGGTGATTCTGGAGGCCGCCGGCGCCGTGGTCGCCAACAACCTGCAACGCAAGGGAAAGAAGCTCTGGACCGACCGCCAAGGTGGCTCCCTTGTCGGCTTTTACGAAGCTCCCGACGGCGAAAACGAAGCGCTTTTCATCGCCGACCGCATCCAGACCTTTCTCCGTCAGGCCAGCTCCTCCGAAAACCCCGCAGAGGCCCACTGCGCCGTCCTTTACCGCACCAACTCCCAGTCCCGCCTGGTTGAAGAGGCTCTGCGCCGTTACAACA
>Ga0255356_1002003_pt1 | contig 12221 bp, 9 predicted proteins | sample HBST100metaG_FD_189944 | JGI IMG/M metagenome (GOLD analysis project Ga0255356, IMG submission 189944) | Peat soil microbial communities from Stordalen Mire, Sweden - H.B.S.T100 | ecosystem: Environmental > Terrestrial > Soil > Wetlands > Peat | place: Sweden: Norrbotten County, Stordalen Mire... | reverse complement strand
GGATTCGCCTGGACTCCATCGCTCCTTGCCGCAGGTCCCGGCTGGCTAAGGCCGCCGGGCGGAAAGGTAAGATGGCAAAGGAAATTTGCATCTCCAGCACGCCGCATGAAACGCGGCTGGCTATTCTGGAAGACGATCAACTCGCGGAGATCTACTACGAACGCGAAAACGAGTACACCCTCGCAGGGTCGATCTACAACGGACGCGTCACCCGCGTCCTTCCCGGCATGCAGTCGGCCTTTGTGGACGTTGGGCTGGAGCGCGACGCCTTCCTCTATGTAACCGACTTCCTCGAACTCGAAGACCAGGAAGAGACAGACGAGCTGGAAAAGGCTACGGCCACCGGCGCCAACGTGCCTCCGCGCGAAGTCCGGCACGCCAGCGCCACCCCGGAACGCGCTCCAGAGCGTACCCCGGACCGAACTCCGGATCGCGGCTCTCGTCCCAGTCAACCGCAGGAACCACGGCAGGGTCGCGAACGCCGCCCCACCATCGAAGTAACTCCCGCTATCGAGGACGGTTCGCAAGCCGCTGCTGAACCCCTGTTCGTCTCCGAACCGGTCGAGACCGCACAGGATGAGGGCAGCGAACCAGGCGCAAAGCGCTGGCGTGGCCGCCGGCGTCGTCGCGGTGGTCGTGGCCCCGGCACGCCCGAAGTCCAGGCAGAAATCGCCGAGACTCCGCAGACAATTGTGATCGAGTCTGCCCCGGAACCCGAAGTTGCGCCAGAGATTCAGGCAGCTGCCGCTGTTCGCGTCGAAAGGCCAGCACCGGTGCGCCGTTCTGAAGCCGCTCCAGAGCCGTTTGTATTGCCCGGTGAGTCCCTCTCCAAATACGGAGCACCCGCGGCCGGCCGCGCGGCCGAGGAATCCTCCCGGCCAGCCGCACCGGCTCGGCCAGCCAACACCTACAAGCCGTCGACGCTGATCGAGACGCCCATCGAGTGGGACGGCAGCGGCCTGCTCCCCGGCGAGTCCCTCTCCAAGCATCGCGCCCACCAGCCGGAGCCGGCTGAGGAATCCGCACAAGATTCACGGGACAGTTCCGTCGATGCGTTCGAAGAAGAAGACTTCGTTGAAGAAATGACAGAACGCCAGCCTGAAGTGGCCGAGAATCAACCGGTTCAGGAAGAGTTCGCGGAAGAAGAGCTGGCCAAGGATGAACCCACACCCGAGCCGGCGCAGAACTGGTCCGACGTTGAAGCTACCGCGCCTGTTGAGCCTGCGGAAGCGGAAGCCGATCGAACCGCCTCGCACAACGTGGACCCGCTGCCTCCCACCGGCTTCCGTCTCTTTGGCCTGGGCGGCAAAAAGAAGAAGGAAGACGAAGAGGAAGAAGCCAAGCCCGCGGCGAAATCTGCATCGGTGCCTTCGGTCTCAGCCTATGCCCCCGGCAACGGCGTGATCGAAGAGGAAGTGATCGAGGAAGAGGAGTTTGAAGCTCCCCGCCATCATCATCGCGGCAAAGCCGAAACTCACGATCAGGACGACTTCGAAGAAGAGACATTGCCTCCGCAGATTCGCGGCGGCGATCTCGGCGAGATGCTTCAGGAAGCACACCTCGACCACCGCATTCAGTTGAACTTCGACGACAAGAACGGCGATGACGAAGACGCCTTCGACAGCGACGACGAAGAGGAAGAGCCCACGGCCGAAGGTCAGCCAGCCACCGGCGAAGGCCAGGGCCAGCGTCTCCGTGAGCGCGGCGGACGCGGACGCCGTGGACGCGGTGGTGCGGGAGCGCCCGCAGCACAAGGCAGCCGTGGCCGCGGCCCCTCGCGCCGCTCCATGCAAACCTCTGACCTGCCCATCATTTCCGACCTTTTGAAGCCCGGCCAGGAGATTCTGGTCCAGATCGCCAAGGAACCCATCGCCAAGAAGGGTGCGCGCATTACCTCGCACATTGCCCTGCCTGGCCGCTTCCTGGTTTTCATGCCCACGGTCTCGCATGTTGGGGTCAGCCGCAAGATTGCCTCCGACGACGAGCGCCAGCGGCTGAAGCGGATTTTGGTTCACGAGCGCGGCGAGACGTCGGGAGGATTCATCGTCCGCACCGCCGCCGAGGGCGCTTCGGAAGAGGAGTTGCGCGCCGATCTGCGCTTCCTCATCCACCTCTGGACCGAAATCAAGCAGCGCTCCGACACCTCCAAGTCGCCCGCACTCATTTATCACGATCTGTCCCTGATCGAGCGCATCCTGCGCGATCAGGTCAGCTCCAACTTCAGCAACATCTGGGTGGATTCCGAGGCCGACTACGAGCGCATTGTGCGCTTCCTCAATCGCTTCTCGCCAACCCTGGTGCGCCGCGTCAAGCTCTACACCAAAGAGGTCCCGCTCTTCGAGCATTTCGGCATTCAGGACGAAATCTCGAAGGCACTGCGCTCCAAGGTATGGCTCAAGTCCGGCGGCTCCATCGTCATCAATCAGACTGAGGCGCTGGTCGCCATCGACATCAACACCGGCAAGTACGTGGGCAAGTCGTCGCGGCTGGAAGACACCATCGTCAAGACCAACATGGACGCCGTGCCGGAGATCGTCCGCCAGATTCGCCTGCGCGACCTGGGCGGCATCATCGTCATTGACTTCATCGACATGGACGAGCGCAAGAACCGCTTCAAGGTTCTGGCCGCTCTGGAAGAAGCCCTGAAAAGTGACCGCGCTCCGACCAAGGTTCTGCAGTTCAATGACTTCGGTCTGGTCGCCATCACCCGCAAACGCGTCAAGCAATCCCTGGAGCGGACCCTTTCGGTTCCTTGCCCCACCTGCCAGGCCACCGGCATGGTGAAGAGCCCGACCACGGTCTGCAACGAGATCTACACCGAGTTGCGCAAGATGAAGAAGCACTTCGAGAACGCCGATGTCCTGCTCCGCGTCCACCCAGAGACCGTCAAGGTTCTCAAGGCGAACAGCGCCAGTTGGATCACCGAATTTGAAGAGCTGACCGGCAAGAACATCCTCATCAAGAGCGACCCCGCCATCCACCCCGAGCAATTCGACATTCAGGGATAGGTGCACTACCCGCTACAAACGCGAAGGCCGGAGCAACCGCTCCGGCCTTCGCTGTCTGTGGCAGAATTCTGTACAGCTTGTTCTATCGAATCACGTGGATGGGAACCCCGACCTTCAGGTTTCTCCAGACCTGCTCGGTCGTATAAACCGGAGCCTTGAGCGCAATCGCCAACGCCAGGCAGGATCGATCGCCCAAAGACAGCCCATACTTCTCCGTCTTGGCAATCAGGCTTCCGGCGATCTTGGCCTGCTCGCTGGTGTAAGGTTCAGCTGCAGTAATTGTAGAGATGGCTGCTTCCCAGGCTCTGTCGGGATCGTTTCTCAATTTGACAAGTTTGGATTGCACTTCTGCCAGATTGACCGTGCTGGCAACAGCGCTTCCAAGGATTTCATCCGTCAGGTTTTCCGCACCACGCTCGTGTTGAAGCAAGGCAAGCATGGCAGAGGCATCGAGGACAACTTCATTCATGCTTGGCCGCCTCGCGCCGCTCGGCGCTCAGCTCGTCGGCGAGCGAAACTCCCGGTGGAACTATTTGCCGAAGCCACTGCTGAGCGCGCCGGAGTCGGCTTTTCCTCGTAGATATGCGCAGTTCGCCGTCTTTGACGCGCAAATCCAGCACGCCGCCAACGCTCATTCCGAGCGCCTCGCGCATCGCCACCGGAATGACCATGCGACCCTTTTCGCTCAAACGTATCCGAGTTTGCAGTTCCACGGTTTCCACTGGTTCCACCTCGCGCCCTTAGTGGCACAAATGTACCATAGTGGCAGCACCCATACAAGTGCCACTATCCCATGATTTCCTCCCCCTTCAAGCGAGCTGGATGCAGAAACAGGCTGAAGTGAATTCGCCCGCAAACGCCGGTTTCCTGCTCATCCGCGCAACCTCCCGCAAAAACCCGTGTTTAAGCGATTGGTCGGCGCAGTTTTGCCGGGCGTACTTAATCCAATTCGATCCTTGAGGTTCCGACATGTCTTCTGCTTATTGGGTGTCGCTCTTGCGGCGTGTCTGTTTCCTTGGCGGTGTAAGCGTCATTGCGGTTTCCGCCGCCAGCGCGCAGTTTGCGCTTTCCCCTGTCGAATCCGGCTCCAACGCGGTTTCGGCCTCCGAGTCCAGTTCCAACACGTTCCCGCTTGTCGCCGGCAACACGACCGGCGGGATGGAAGCTCTGCCCGCGGCGCCGTCTGCGGCAGGGTCTGGCGGTGGACAAGCCGCAGGCTCGCGCGTCCATGGGCTGGCGAGCCATCTAGCATTTGAGGCGGGCGGAGGCTTCAGCGGTCCTACATCGGACTCCTCCAACTACATCACCTGGGGCGGCAACTTCACCGTCGGCGCGGGTTATCGCTTGAGTCCTTACCTGAGCCTGCTCACCGAGTACCAGTTCATCGACGACAAGCTGCCCGGCAAGCTGATTGCGGAAACCGGGGCCAACGGTGGCCATGCGCACATCTGGTCCTTCACCCTGGCGCCAGTCATCGACCTGATGCCGAAGAGTCGAAACGACCTTTACGTGACGGGCGGCGGCGGCTTCTACCGCAAAGTGACCAGCTTCACCGATCCCGAGCCAGCCGAGTATTGCGACTATTACGACTGCGGTATCGTCTACGAGGCCACAGTCGTGGGCCACTTCTCTTCGAATCAGGGAGGGTGGAACGTGGGCGGCGGTTTTACACACAGAATCGGCGGCACCTATAACGACAGCCGGATGAAGCTTTTTGCCGAAGTCCGCTATCTCAATGTGGATACGCCCGCCGTGAATTCTTCGCCAAATGGCCTGGGAACCACCACGGTCGCCGCTGGAACCAAGATCATCCCAGTCACCTTTGGCGTGCGCTGGTAGCCGCACACGGAAAGTCGGGTGCAGAGAGCTAAAGAATACCCAGCACCCTCATCCGCACCAGCCCGCCCGCCAGCACTCCGACCGGCGAGAGGACGACCAGCACCAGCGCGTACCAGATGGGCTGCTTGCCCCGCGCCTGCATGGCGCTCAGAGCGGCCAGCAGGAGCACCACCAGAGCCAGGGCCAGCACATGGATCAACGGGTTGGCCACGGCAGCCCAGGCGGTCATATAACCGCCTGCGGCCGCCGCCAGAAATGTGTAGCCGAGGTTGACGGCGACGTAGCCGGCCCGTGGTTTGGTCTGTTGGCCCGCCCAGTCCGGCGTCAACTGGGTCAGCAGTGCGGTATCGCGATAACCAGCAGGACCATGGTAGCGAAGCCCGCAAACAAGGCCAAAAATGCGTGCAGAATTACCAAGGCTTGCTTTCCCCTTCCGCTTGCGAACCGACTTCGCCGCGCTCAATCCGCTCCAGAAATAACCGCGCCAGCCTGCGCTCGCCGGGATTGCTCTCGCCGTGAATGGTGCAGAGATCGAGAAACTCATCGCAAAGCGCATTACGCTCGTCCGACTGGGCCGAGATCGCTTGCAGCGCCAGTCCCAGCCGCCGCAACTGCGCCGCCTCCGGCCAGGCTTCGCCATCCCCACCCAGCGGTTCGTACTCTGAAAACAGCCCGCGCCGGCCGCGTGCGCACTCATCCAGACACGCCATCAGCTGATCCCCAAAGGCCTGGGTCAGCGGCTCCAACTGCTCGGGTTGCATCTCATCGCGCGGGTCCATCGAAATCCTCAAGTTTCTCGCAGCTTCATCCCCGATTCAGAGGCACTCTGGGCTGCTTCACTTCGCCCGCATCACCGCTTCCACATCCTCGGCGGTGTGGGGCAAAGCTGCGGTCAGATCAATGAGCTTGCCGTCGGCGCCCACCAGAAAGACGCACTCGAGGCGCACGCCAATCTTCTCCGCGGGAATGTAGACGCCCGGCTCGATGGTAAAGAGCATTCCCGGCTTGAGTGCGGCCGGGTAGTCGGCGGGATCGTGAACGTCGATGCCCACCATGTGGCCCATCCCATGCAGCCAATACTTGCCCAGCGGCTGGCCGTGCAGGTCCTTGCCATGGGTGTTGATGTAGTTGAAGGCCACAGTGTCCAGCGAATCCGCGTCCTTGCGGTCACGGTCGTTGATCTTCGACTTACCGGCCACAAAAGCGTCGATGGCCGCCTGCTGCGCGCCTAGCACGATGTTGTAGATCTCCCGCTGCCGCGCGGTGAAGTGGCCGTTCACCGGCACGGTCCGCGTAATGTCGGAGGCGTACATCGAGTACTCGCAGGCTGCATCCACCAGCAGAACCTCGCCATCTTCCATCGTCCGCGTGTTCTCGGAATAGTGCAGGACGGTGGAGTTGATGCCCGAGCCGACGATGGGCGCATAACTGGCCCTCTCGCAGCCCTTGTCCATCCACGCGGCCCACATTTTGCCGGCCAGCGCGCGCTCGGTCGCTCCCGGCTTGACGGCCTTCATCATCGCCAACTGCCCGGCAATCGAAGCATCCGACGCCTTCTTCAACAGTTCGATTTCCCCCGCATCCTTCACCACGCGCAACTGCGCAATTAGAGGCACCGCATCGCGCACCGTGGATGTGGCAGGAGCTCCCAGCGTGGCTCGTGTAAAGCCCGCCAGCGCTTTGGCCTGTGCGGAATCCGGCTGTCCCCAAATCGGCCGCCCCAGCCGGTTCAGTTCAGCCGGCAACTCGGTCAGCGATTCCACCGCATCCACGCCCGCGGTCTGTGCGGCTCCCGGCGTATCGGCGCCCAGCTTGACTCCGGTGTAGAGTTCCATACGCAGGTTCCGCGAGGGAAGAAACAGGATCTCCTTGTAGCCCTGGTCCTTCGCCGCCTGGGGCGCTTCGCCCACAATCATCAGTGCCGCGCCGGGCTCGTTCCAGCCGGTCAGGTAATAGAAATCCTCGTCCTGGCGGTAGGGCATCAGGTCCAGCTGTGACTCTTCGGCGGCAAACAGCACCGCGACACCACCATGAAGTTTGGCTCCCAGGGCGATGCGGCGGGCGCGATAGACGCCGGCGGGCTGCTTCTCAATGGAATAGGCAAAAGGCGCAACCGCCCCAAGCAGGGCGAACAGCAGAGCAATAACTGAAATGGAGCGTGGGATGCGGCACATAGTTCAAGCCTCCATCCCGGTGCCGCGGCTGTCAAGCGATTTAGGACGACTGGAGGGTGTCTGCATTCGTGATCGCAAGCGCATTTTTCTCATCCTCGGCCAACAGCCCTCGGAATTCGCCGACTGGAACGGGGCGTCCGAAGAGCCATCCCTGGGCCAAAACGGGCGACGCCGCAGATGCGAAAAAACTGGCTTGCTCCTCGGTTTCTATCCCTTCGGCAATGACCTGCAGGTTAAGCGCCCCGGCCATGGCCAGGATTTGCGGCAGGATGGCCACGATGACCGACCCTGTGCCAATCGCCTGTGTAAAGGCTTTGTCGATCTTGATGGCGTCCACCGAAAGATCGTGCAGATAGGACAAGCTTGAATATCCGGTGCCGAAATCATCGATATAGACGCTGTGGCCCCGCTCGCGCAGGGCACGGATCGTATCGATGGACGCTTTGCGCATGACGGTGGAACCCTCCGTCATCTCGATGGCCAAACTTCGCGCCGGAATTGCCGCTTGATCGAGAGAGCAATTCAGCATGGGCAAGAAGCTGGGATCTGCCAAATCCTCGGCGGCCGCATTGATGCTGAGCCGAAATCCGGGATGGCTGCGGAGAATCTCTCCGAAATCGCGTAGCGCGTGCCGCACTACCAGTCTTGTGATTGCTCCCACAAAACCTTGCTCCTCGGCAATTCTGATGAAGGTGCCGGGGCCAACAGACAAGCCCTGTTTATCGGTCCAACGGAGCAGAGCCTCCGCGCCTACTAAACGTCTGTCTGGCAGTTGCATAATGGGCTGATAGACCAGGTACAACTCGTCCCTGCGAATCGCGCGGCGGAGTTGTTGCTCGACACTCTTCGAGCGGTAGTAGAGAAGCGACCCGGCAAGGCCGGCGAGACCACCGGACAGTCTGAACAGGGCGATAAGCCCGATGAATTTGGCGCGATTGGCCTGGACGATCTCGGGTATGGAGGTGAAGGCGGTAACGCAGTTGGAGAAGCGAGTGGAGCACCGGCTGGCGTAGAGGTTGTCTCCGAGGCGTGTCGCGCCCTCCGAGGTGAGAATCGATGCGTTTGCCTGGAGTGGCTCGCCGAACAGCCTGCCGTAGGTCCGGGTCTTTGCATTGGTCGCCGTCTCGGTAAAGTGCATGGGCGAAGGCTCCAGAGGCACACCGGTCGAAGGTGTGAACACAGCAAACGAGTCGCCCAATTGCAAGGTAATGGTTGGGAGGCCGTTGTTCCGATACGGAGCCTGATTCTCGTAGAGAATCGCCCCGTCCTGCTGGATGAAATCCGGTACAGATAGTCTGCCCGGCTGCGCGGGCCGGGCCAAAGCGGCCGAACACTCGATCTTGCCGTTTCGCATGTGCCCGACATCTTTCAGATATTCAGATGCCAGAATCAGCGTGCGGAAGTAATCGATCTCCGCGTTTGAGCATTTGCGGTACCGTGAGGCGTCGACTAAGGACAGAACGGACCGCAGTCCAACGGATGTTGTCTCCTCCCCGGCCAAGATGCGGCTCGCATACCGATCGAGCTGACGTTCGGTTGACCTCACCGCAATGTAGCGGGCCAATTGATAACCAGCTAAAGTGCCACAGGCAGCCGCGACGATCATGGCAGCCAAGGTCGTAAAGAAATGCCGCTTGAAGATTGACATGGTTTATCGGTTGAGCGAAAGACTTGAGCCGAATGCACTTACACGAATGTTTTTTCGCTTCACTACTGGACTACTGGCCATTCTATATCTTTGGTAACCATTTCGACCACGTATATGGTTACCTAAATCGACACTAAAGTGATGCATCCAACGTATTCCGAGATGGTGACGTCAATCGACTTGGCCTATTCCTCGGCAGCCTTCAGCATCGCCGCCAGGCTGCGCTCCACATCTTCCTTGGTCGTGGCCCACGACGAGACGCTGATGCGCATCGCCGTCTTCCCCTGCCACACAGTTGAGCCGCACCAGCAGGTTCCTTCCGCCTGCAGACGGGCGATGGTGCGCAGAGTCTTCTCCGCGCTGCCGAAGGAGACCAGCACCTGGTTAATGACCACGTCGTTCAGGATTTCGTAGCCTGCAGCCTGCAGCCCGGCGGCAAATTGCCGCGCGTGGTTGGAGGTGCGCTCGACGATCGCCGCCATGCCGGAGCGGCCCAGCGAGCGCAGTCCCGCCCAGAGTTCCACACCGCGGGCGCGGCGGGAGAGTTCGGGGTTGTAGTCGGAGGGCTCGCGGTGTTCGCCCAGCGCCAGGTACGAAGCCTGGATCGCCATGGCCCCGCGCAACGTCGCCGGCTCGCGCACCAGGGCAATGCCGCAGTCGTAGCCGATATTCGGCCACTTGTGTCCGTCGGTCGCCCAGGAGTTGGCCAGCTCGAAGCCCTTGGTCAGGCGCCGGTACACGGGCGAAGCAGCCGCCCACAGGCCGAAAGCGCCATCCACATGAATCCATGCGCCGGCCTCCCGCGCCACCGGGCAAATCGCCGCCGCCGGATCATAGGCGCCGGTATTCACATTGCCCGCTTGCAGGCAGAGGATGGTCCGGTCGTCCAAATGCGGCAGAGCGTCGGCCCGCATCCGTCCCTGGCCGTCGACGGGAACACGCACCACGCGGTTGCGGCCCATTCCCAGCAGGCCTAGCGCCTTGATGACCGAGGCATGAGCTTCCGCGCCCACCACTACCGTAATTGGCGGAGCGCCGAAGAGACCGTCGGCCTCTACGTCCCATCCTGCGCGGGCCAGCAATGCGTGCCGCGCCGCCGCCAGGCAACTGAAGTTGGCCATGGTGGCCCCGGTGACCACCGCGCCGCCGGTTCCCTCCGGCAGCCCGAGCAGTTGCCGCGCCCACTCCAGCGCAACCTCTTCCAGTGTGATGGAGGCAGGAGACTGCACAAAAAACGCTGCATTCTGGTCCCAGGCGCTCACCATCCACGAAGCGGCCAAAGCCGCCGGCAGGCATCCGCCGTTCACAAAGCCGAAAAAGCGGCCGTTGTTTTTGGCCACGGTGGCCGGGGAGCCGTACTCGTGCAAGAGGTGCAGAACCGTCTCCGCACCGGTCGGACCCGGCGGCAGCGGCCCGCGCAGTGCGCTCAGGGCGGCAACGGCGGCCGAAGTGGGCGCCACCGAGCGCGCATCCACGCCCTCCAGATACTCCTCGGCGGCCCGCGCGGCGCGTTTCAACAGTGCGGTGCGGGCTTCGGTTGTGGAGGTGGAAGACGACGACGAAAGGGGCGAATGGAGAGGATGGGAAGCGGACATAAACTACCCCAAGTTTAACACCGGGGCTGTTTCGGCCCGATCTTCCCTGTTTCCTCCGTCGTGGGCCTGGAGGCCCACTCTTTCCGCAGAAAACGGGGGAAGGTTGGGAGCCCTCTGTTCAGGGCTTGGCCAAGGGCGGGCACCCGGCGTCCGTCGAGGACTTGATGGCCATCAGGTTGGGTGGGTGTGGTGCAGAATAGATGATCAGATTCCAGTGAGCCACTTGCAAAACTCCATGGAGATAGCAGGAAGTGTCAGGGCACGACTTCAGTCGTGCCAAAAGACGACCAAAAAGATTCTGGGCTTTAGCCCTTGCGTCTATTTGTTTTCATTTGTTCGCGACTACGCAGCGGCTAAAGCCGGAAAGTCCGAATGAGGCATTTGCGGCACGACTCAAGTCGCGCCCTGACACATATCTTCAGACGGAAGGCAATTTTGCAAGTAGCTCTATAGAGTCAGCTTTACTAAGGCAGTTACCACACGTTTCATATATCTTTGGCTAGCTCTTCATGCATATTCAGACTCTGCTGGAATCACAATGACCTTGGTTCCAGCGGGAAAAAGCTAGAAGCTGAAAGCCAATGTAGTGTCTTTAACATAAACTTGCAACAATCGCCCCGGAGCAGGCAATCAAGTCGCTGGCCGGGCACTTCACTCCCAAGATGCTGGAGAGGTACAGCCATCCGAAGAGCGCAGCAAAGTACACGGCGGTTGAGGTGGCTGCAGAGGGTATCAGCGGTCAGGAGCGCAAAATAGACGATTGAGAAGCAGATGGTTTTCGAGCTCCCACAAAAGTCCCTGCAAAATGAAAAACGGAAGCGAATTCGCTTCCGTAAGTCACTGATTTAAATGGTCGGGACGGGCAGATTCGAACTGCCGACCCCTCGCACCCCAAGCGAGTGCTCTACCAGGCTGAGCCACGTCCCGACACAATCGAGCCGGCTCTCCCGAGCCGGCTTCTGGGGTTACACTCAGTCTACACCAGTAGGGCCTTGTTGTGCCGTCCGATTGGACGACGGCTCGAGGCTAACTTCCGAGTAGAGTAGGGAGGAGAGAGACACCTACATGTCGAGCAAGCTCAGGATCAAGTACTACGTGGAGCCAGACGCGGCGACGCTGGCCCGTCGGGCGGCGCAGTACTTCGTTGAGATGGCCGGAGAAGCCGTAGCCAGCCACGGCTGCGCCCGCATCGCCATCAGCGGCGGGTCGACGCCCAAGGCGGCGTTTGAACTGATGGCCGACCCCTCCCAGCCGTGGCGTGCGCGCATGCCATGGGAACATCTGGAGCTGTATTGGGTGGATGAGCGCGCGGTCCCGCCCGATGACGCCGCGAGCAACTACCGCATGACCCGCGAAGCGCTGTTAGACCACGTTCCGCTGCACCCCAGCCAGATTCACCGCATCCAGGGCGAACTGGCCCCTGAAGAAGCCGCGGCGTGCTACGAGTCGGAGTTGCGCCAGAGCTTTTGCCTGGAGGGAGCCGCGCATCCGCGCTTTGATCTGGTGGCCTTGGGCATGGGGCCGGATGGACACACGGCGTCGCTTTTTCCCCAAACCGCGGCTTTGCATGAAACGGGCCGGCTGGTTGCGGCCAACCACGTACCGCAAATGAACTCCTGGCGCATTACTCTCACCTGGCCGACAATCAACTACTCCTACTCTGTCTTCTTTCTCATCTCCGGTGCGGACAAGGCCGAGATGGTAAAAGAAGTTTTAACCGGCGCGCGCGATCCTGAGAGGCTTCCAAGCCAGCTCATTCGCCCTTCAAGCGGTATACTTACTCTGATTTTGGATAAAGCTGCAGCAGCGCTTCTGCCCGCAACAGACGGGGAAGGTTGCGGAATTTTAGAGAGGGAACGATGATACTGGCAGGCGATGTAGGCGGCACCAAGGTTCACTTGGCGCTGTATGACTTTATTGATGGAAAGCTTGAATACATTCGTGACGAACGCTATCC
>Ga0255356_1001999_pt1 | contig 12227 bp, 9 predicted proteins | sample HBST100metaG_FD_189944 | JGI IMG/M metagenome (GOLD analysis project Ga0255356, IMG submission 189944) | Peat soil microbial communities from Stordalen Mire, Sweden - H.B.S.T100 | ecosystem: Environmental > Terrestrial > Soil > Wetlands > Peat | place: Sweden: Norrbotten County, Stordalen Mire... | reverse complement strand
TAGCAAAATTTGACTTATACATCGCCACAGGTCGCGACAAACATGGCGATGCGGTGGAAATAACCAGTGGTGATGCCCCTGCAGGCGCAACGGCATGAGAACAAATGCAACATAAGTTGAAGACCGAATCCGGACGCGCAGTCTACAAAATGCGCAAGGTGATCGTGGAACCGGTCTTCGGACAAATCAAGGAGTGCCGCGGTTTTCGTCGCTTCAGCATGCGCGGGAAACAAAATGTTCGCGGAGAGTGGAGACTGGTGTGCGCGGTCAGCAATCTGTTGAAGCTCTTCCGCTTCGGATGGATGCTGCAAACTGCATAAAACTGGCGAAAGATGGCCATCCAAATCAGAATCGCGGCTCAAAGGCATCGAGACGGAGTGAAAGGAGTTCCCCAATAAAATAAATCCGATCTCGCATTGCTGCGGCGATGTACCTGCTGCAATGCTCAAAACGCTATGGGCGACAGACTCCTAGTCACACAAGCAAACTGGGGTATACCCCTATAACGTGGCATTGCGACAGGGGCTGGTGGCCCTGCTCAATATAGGCGATGGGCTTGAGGCCGTCGGCGAGGCCGCGGATGGTGTGGAGGCCATCACTCAATTTCACAAGCACCAGCCGGATATCACGCTGATCGATCTTCGACTGCCGCGTCTGAGCGGCGTTGAGGTCATCGAGTGCATCCGCATGGAGACACCAGGCGCGCGTTTCATCGTGCTGACCACCTACGATGGCGATGAGGATATCTATCGCGCCCTGCAGGCCGCCGCGCGCGCTTATCTGCTCAAGGGTATGACTCTCAGAAGAGTTAATCGCGGCTATCCGTTCCGTATATTCGGGAAAATCCTACATTCCGCCGGCGATTGCCTTGAAGCTTGCCGAGCGACTGGGTACTGAGGAGCTGACACCGCGGGAGTTGGACGTGCTGGAGCAGATTGTGCATGGCAAGAACTACAAAGACATTGCAACTGAGTTCAGAATCTCAGAGACCACGGTCAAAACGCACATCAACAGGCTGCTGGGCAAGCTGGGCGTGACGGACCGCACTCAGGCGGCTACTTCGGCAATTCAGCGCGGCCTGGTTCCTCTCGAAATATCCAATGATCGCAATCACCGATGGGCCGATTAATAGAGATACGATCATGCCATCAGTGCCGCTCCAACTTTCCAATCTGGTGGATCGAATTGCCGGTTCCGGAGTTGCTTCAATCAAAATTGCTCAGTGTTCATAAGCCGCCCCCATTACTCGCTGGCCGGTTAAGCACCGTTCCCACCAGATCGCCCAACTGATCGGCCGCGAATTGGTTGCCTTCCAGGTTCGCTGCGAGACGCCCTTCGCGATCGATCACCACGGTGTGGAACGAGTGTGTCAGGTATCCTTCATTGTTCCAGAAATCCATACCGAACCTCTCGGCGATGGCGTGAATATCGGCCAGGGGACCGGTCAGAAAGCGCCAGACCGACCAATCGGCCTTCCACGTGTTCGCGTAGTGCGCCAGCGCCTGCCCCTGATCCTGGTCGGGCTCGATCACAATGGTCAGTAGAATCAGGCTGCGCCCTGTGAGCGAATGAAAACGGCGGCCCACTTGTGCCAGGTTGTTTGAGAGTCGAAAGCAGTAATTCGGATTCGGGCAGCGGGAGTAGGCAAATGTAAGCACCACAACCATCCCTTTGAAGTCGTCTAACTGAGTCGGCCGGTTTGACTGGTCGGTCAATGAGAAATTCGGAACCAGCCCGCCGATGGGGATCAACTTCTGCGCTGCCGTGTGATCCAGTGCGCGGTGCAGGTACGTGAGCCGGCTGGCCTCCGTGGGCTCGGACTCATAGTTCTGTACTTTGATGGGTTCCAGGTGATCCGCGAACTCCTCATTGCCCTCTTCCATCATTGTGAAGCGCACCGTGCCGCCGGGCTGGAGGTTCTTGAGCACTGCGGTATCATGCACCGCAAAGGTCATCACCATCGCATCCATGTAGCCTGGGATGGCATCGCATGAAACCTCGATGGTTCGGCTGGCCGGGTCCGCCTTCAGAAGGACTCCTTGCACCGTGTGTGGATCCCCAGCTGCGGTAGCCATCGCCGCTGGAACCAATAAAGCCAAAGCTAGAAGCGCTCGTCTTATTTCCATTCCGCTCTCTCCTTGAGTGCAATCTCGTTTGAAGCTTTCAGTTGGCCTTCTTTGCCGCGGTTGCCATGGCCGCTTTGTTGTTGCCTAACTTGAATGGGTGCCGCTCGAGCTTTGTGTAGCTGGTGGCAAATTCCTTGATCTCGATATATTGATCCTTCGCTAATCCCGAAAAATGTTGCCGCGTGCGCGTGGTCGGCCACCAGATGTCCAGCGATATTTCGTGCGCGTTGGCTCCCAATCCGATGTGCTGCTCCATTGGATTGCCTCCGAAGGAACTGGTCTGCCCAACCGTCCGGTAGATGGACCGTGGCGCCGCGTTGCCGTCTTGCACAGTGACATGAATCTCTGCTCCCACGCCGGAGCGATTGGTCTTGACGCCCACCAGCCGCACATTGAGCCAGTCGTTCGTGGTGCCCGGATTCTCGAACACCCGCACGTTGTGCTCGTCTGGAGGGATCGCTCCACCCACCCTGGTCAGAATGTCTTCGTTGCCCTGTCGGGTCAGGTCGGCAAACACAACCGCATGTCCTTTGTGCAGTTCTCCAGTACCTGAGGACTGGGTAATATCCACAAACGATTTGCCTTCCTTGTTTCTCAGCAACACATATGGAACCAAAGCTGTGAAATTTGGGTTTCCCGAGCCGAGATAGACATCCAAAAAACCGTCGTTGTCCACGTCGCCGAAGTTAGCGCCCATGGGCATGTACACCTTGTCCAATCCCACCTGCTCCGTCACGTCCTCAAATGTGCCGTCGTGCTTGTTGCGATAGAGCTTCAGCGTCTCGCCATTGTACGGCTTGCCCACGTAGGTCCTCACCGCCTCGTCCATAACCATCAGATAGCTGTCGACAAATAAGTCGGGCCAGCCGTCGTTGTCGTAGTCGAAGAACCATGTGGCAAAGCTGAACAAAGGAGCCTGTACGCCAGCCTGCCTTCCTATCTCGGTGAAGGTGAGGTCGCCGTTGTTGTGATAGAGATAGTTTTTCCCTTGGAGGTTGGAGACATATATGTCCATCAATCCGTCGCGGTCGTAGTCTGCCGCGGTAACGCCCTTTGAAAAGGCAGTCTGGTCGATCCCCGCCGCGTGGCCAATCTCCTCAAACGTGCCGTCTCCCTTGTTGTGAAACAGTTGCGCGGGGGCGTTCTCATTGGCGAGGAATAGGTCCAAGTATCCGTCGTTGTCGATGTCCGCCCACACCGCAGCCTGGGTCGCAGTCACGGTCGCTCCCAACCCACTGGCATTGGTTACGTCCGTGAAGGTTCCGTCGCAGTTGTTGCGCAACAGCGACTTGCGCTGTGCATACTCCCACCCGCCGCGCGGGATAAATATGTCCATGCAACCGTCGTTGTTGTAGTCAACCTGCATCAGACTCAGGCCGCCCAACTGATCCTGCAGGCCGGCCTCTTTGGTCCGGTCTGTGAAGGTCCCGTCTCCGTTGTTGTGGAAGTAATGCAGCGGCTCGCAAACATTCATGCTGGTGATCACTACATCCAGCAGTCCGTCATTGTCGAAGTCATCCACAATGATGCCCCCAGCTGCTCCGAAGACATTCAAACCAGCCGCGGGCGCGCGATCCACAAAGCGGCCGATGTTCTCCTTCGACTTGAAATTGCTCTCCGGAATCAAATACGTTGCGGGTACGCCGGAGGGGTATTCGCCCAGCGTCGCATACGTAAGGTTGAGCAGCCATCTCACCTCCAGGTTGTCGGGTTTCAGGGCGAGAAACTTCAGAAAATACTCAATAGCCTGCTTCGATTCGTCTTTCTTTTCATAGCTCGCATGGGGATCCAGAGGCGGAAAGATATCCAGATCGCGCGAGCCGCTATAGATCCCGTTCTCCATCTCCGACCAGTGCAGATATGTGGCGCCAATGCTCTCAAGCAGATTTGGCATATACTTGGGATCTGCCGTCTCGGCGAGCTTGATCGCTGTCTTCCAAGCGTCGATGGACTCTGGCATCTCACCGCTGAACGAATAAAGCTGCGCAAGTGCGGATGCGCCCTGTATCAGCAGCACCTGTTGCTCCGTGGTCGTCTGGTTGCCAAGAGTCGATTGGACCGCATCCCGCAGTGCAAGCTTCGCGTTCATGGCCGTGTTGGTGCGGATCTCGCAAACCTGACGCATGTCCTGGGGCCACCCTTCTGGTTTGGGGAAGTCCCGCAGCGCCTCAAGGGCTTCGGGATAGCCGCCGACGACCGCGCCTGACTGGATCACGCCCGTCGAGAGCAGCGACGCTATCCGGTTCCTATTCAGATCCTCCAACGCAGGCGCGTGTGCCAGCACCTTGAGAATCGCAAAGCCAGAGGGGAGACGCACCACATCGGTAAGTTGGCCGACAGTGCGGCCGTTCAATGCCTCTCGCAGCTCCTGGCGCAGTGTCTTCGGATCCATCTTGCCCAGGTAACCGCCATCCACCGATGTTGCGTCAGTGGATTTCTCCTTTGCCAAAACCGAGAAGTCGGCGCCCGCATTCAGTTGCTTCAGCACGGCCTCAGCGCCTGCCTGGGTCGGCATGACGATAATGCCAAGATCCAACTGGGGTGGCACACCCCATGCCTGTGCCACAGATGGTAAGGAACTTATGGCAGTTAACAACAGCAACGCTGATAACACGGCAATGCGCCGGGTGTAACTCAAATGTTCCTTCTGCCGAAGATGCAGCATTGACCACCATAAAAGGGAGAGTCCTCGCGCGATAAGTTCCTTGCGGGCTATAGCTCACAGTAGTGCAAGATTCTGCATCATGCATCGCCCAATAGGGGGGCGGCATACATCCATCGAAAGGATGACGGCAGCAGCAAGGAGGAGGCATTTGCCAATCTGTCCGCATTGGACCATTCTTCCCTGAGCTGTTGGTGGCGATGTCCGTAAATCACGAGTCAACACGGCTGGCTGCTTTCTGCCCGCCGTGGTGGCGCCTCTGTAGGTCAAAGAGCTTGAAAAGGACCGAGAACCGCGTTGTCGAGGCGAGAGAATTCGGCCATTGAAGAGTGTTCTCTGAGGTGGATTCTGTGCAGAAGCTGGACTCATGAAACAGATGTGGGGTCCGATGTTCTGGACCCCACTCTTTGTTGCAGGCACTAGTATTTTATTGTAGGCAGGTTCACCGAACAAACTTCAAGGCGAACTGAAGGACACGCGGGGCCTGGGCCTCAGTGATTTGCCCGAAGGCGGGCGAGTTAATGTCGAAAACGGGTGGGATAAGGTTGGCATGGTTTGTCACATTGAAGGCTTCAGCCCGGAACTGCATTCTTGACTTGTCACCAAGCGCGAAGCTCTTGTCGAGTGAGGCGTCGAGGCTGCCATAGGCAGGGCCATCGACGCTGTTTCGCCCTTCGTTGCCGAACTGCCCGGCGTTCGCAACCGGATCGAGCCGCTGAAATGCCGAAGGAGAGACCCATTGCGACACCTTGTGCGGTGCTCCCTTATTCGGGTTACCGACGACGTTGGGCCGGTCTCCGAACATGCCAGAAACTCCCGGGTGCGGTGCCTGCAACGAGACGTTTGCCGAGTCATAGACGGTGAACGGAGTGCTGGAATTTACGGCTAACAAGGCATTGAATTGCCAGCCATCCAGGAGAGTACGCGACAGCCCCGTGAAGTTGCGCGCGAACGGAACGGCGTAGGTTACGCTTCCGGCGAAACGGTGGCGCGAATCGAAGAGCGAGCGTCCGTGTTCAGTGCTCAGATTCTGGTTGTTCTGGGCTATGTCAAGCTCCCCAAGCACGAGCCAGGGAGCGGGACCGGACATGTGAAGGCTTGACGAATAATCCAGATCCTTGGAAAAGGTGTATGCCAGCGTGTAATTCAGGTCCGGCGCGCCGCGCCGAGTCAGCGAGACCTGTGCGGAGTGGAAGGTTGAGTTTGCATTTCCTTCTACCAGGCCGGCAGTGCCCAACGTGCAGGTGCCACTGGTCAGTGTGCAGCCTGCATAAATGCGGCGCTTGCCAGAGTTGGCCAGAGTCGCACCCGCTTGATAGACCGCAGGGTTCGCTTCAACCAAACGCGGCAAGCGGGTTCCTTTCGACCCGATGTATCCGACAGACAGGTTCTGCTTACCGAGGCTCTGATCGATGGTGAAGTTCCAGTCTTGCGCATAAGGCGGCAGCAGGTTGCGATCAATAGTGAAGGTAGATGCGGGTAAAGCAAACTGACCAGGAGTGAATGGGTTGGTTACGGCACCGAGCGGGTTGGCGTAGTTAATCGTGCCGGTAAGAGTCCGGACGACCGTCTGTGGGAGCGCGGAGCTGGTGGCGCGGAACGGCATGCCCACGCCGTTCAGCAGTTCGTCGTAGAAGATGCCATAGGCTGAACGGATCATCGTGCGCCTGTTGCCTAGCGGATTCCATGCGAAGCCGATGCGGGGCGCCCAGTCACTTTTGAAGACAGGAGCAATGGTGTCGGGCACACCGGAGTCGCCGGGAAACAGAAGGCCCTTTGGAGCGTTAGGGTAAACGGTGGACTGGTGGCCCGGCGCAAACTCCATCATGCGATTGTGGATGTCTCGGAACGGCGTCGTGACCTCGTAACGCACGCCGTAGTTCAGCGTAAGCGTCGAGCTGATACGGTACTCATCCTGTGCGTAGGCGCCCAACTCCCAGCCACGCAGATCGCGCGTGAAGTCGCCCCCGGCCTGAGTAAATATATCAGGCTTACCCAGCAGGAAGTTGACCATTGAGTTGTTGGTGTAGCCCTGAACGGTAAAGGAAAAGGTGCCCGAAGCGAAGTTCGACTGGTAGCCGTTGAGCTGGGTCCGGCGGAATTGACCACCGTAGCTAGTGACGTGTTTGCCCTGTGTATGGGCCAGGTTCGCGCTGAAGGCGTAGTCGTTCTGGACGCTGTCGCGCGGGTTGATGATAGGATCGCCCACGTTGGAGTACCCCTGGGTCATGATCAGCGGCGCGCCCGTGGCCGAAGCCAATGTGGAGGCGTATCCAAAGCCAAATGTCTGCGGAGAGAATCCAGAGAAGCGCTTATCGAGAACGATGTGGCTCTGAAAGAAGCTGACATTCGCGGTCAGCACGGTATTCGGAGAAAACGTGTGCGTTTCAGTCAATCCGCCCAGGTGTGTGTTGGAGAAGTAGCCAACGGGAAACCCTGGGGAATCGGCGCCAAGTTCCGAATACGGACTGTGGAGTCCCATCGTCGAATAGCTGTAGCGCGCGCTCACAACATCCACACTCCGCACCAACCAGTCAACTTTTGCGCCGCCCTGGTCGCTGGATAACTGGCTCGGGTTTGTGGATTGGGCCAGGTGCGGATTTTCTGGCGTATTGGGAATGGGAAAGAACTGGAGGTATTTCGCGGTGATCGCGTTGATTTTACCGGAAATATTGTTGCCGAAGGCAGTCCGCGTGGAATTCAAAAGGATGGGCGCATCGGCCGAGAAGTCGCCACTCCGTTCCGCTACCGTAGGCACAACCACGCCATGCGTGATGCCTTGATTATCGCGGAGACCTTCGTAATACGTGAAGAAGTAGGCATGGTTGTGTACCAAGGGGCCGCCGATCGTGCCGCCGTACTGGTTCTGCTTGAGTTCTTCCTTCTGCGGCGCAAAGTAGTTGTTGGCATTGAGCGCGTCGTTGCGCAAGAACTCATACAGTGTTCCGTGGAGCTGATTTGTGCCTGAGCGGGTAACGATCGTGGTAATGCCCCCGCTGGTTCCTCCGAACTCAGCTGGTGCGGTCGTGGTCAGAATGCGGAATTCAGCCATCGAGTCGGCTGGCGGCCGGTATGCGTACCCTCCGTCCATGCGGTTGATGTTACGCATGCCATCCACGAGAAAGGTGTTGGACTCCGGACGCATGCCATTGACTTCATAATTTTGTCCAATTCGCCGGAAGTTGTTCTGCACCGTCAAACCTGAGGAGGTCGGACGTACTCCAGGCTGAAGAATGCCCAGCTGGGAGAAGTTACGCCCGTTGAGCGGCAGATTCGCAATCTCGGTTTCGCTCACCACCGCGCCTTGCGCGATCTCATTGGTTTGCAGCCCAGCGGCCTCAGCGCTCACTTCGACAGTCTGCTGGTCAGTCGCGGGAACAAGCTGTACAGCAATCTGCGACTGGTTACCAACGTCGAGGTGTATCCGCGAGTTGACCCAGGCTGCGAAACCCTGAGACCGCACTTCGACCCGGTAGTCGCCGACGAACAACTCCTGAAAGGAGAACTCACCACGGCTGTCGGTTCGCTCTACGTGCCGCTGGGCTGTGCCGACCGACGTGATCACGACTTCAGCGCCCGGCACAACTGCCTTGGTTGTATCCGTAACAACACCTCTCAAAGAGGCGGTTGCACTTTGACCTGCGGCGTATGGCAGCACCGCTATTGTCAACGCAAGACAAAGAAACAGAAAAATGCGTTTCATGAATGGCCTCATTACTGGTATCTGAACAACTCATGCTATTTCCTTGTACGGCATGTATGGATCAACTGAAAGGTGTGGGCGAGTGTCATCCTTTTGGCGGAGAGATGTTGTGCGACAGTTCAGAACGACCTGTCAGATTGGGGAGGCAGGTCTGGAACGCACCAACTCGACACGAATCTGCATGGCTAGTCAATGGCTGTCGTCAATCGTGGGTGGTGCGGTTGTTCCAACTTTCAAACGTCAATACTCCATCTTCAGTCGATTCGGAAGCAGCCCCCCCCCTTCGACTTAGTACTTATCCGTAATTGGTAACGATCTTGGTTCTCGAAGGCCAGCGGCACGTATTGAGAAGGTCAAACTGGGCGAAGACAGATTTCAAGATGGCACAGATCAAGCCATGGACCGTCTCCGATGCGTTTTGGGCGAAGGTTGAACCATGGATTCCTGTTCCGCAGCGGTGCTCGGATCGTGCTTATCTTCGCAAACCTAGAGGCGGCCGCAAATCCATGCCGTCCCGCCAAATCTTTTCGGCCATCGTTTATGTACTGCGCACGGGATGTCTAGTGGAAGGCACTTCCGCGTGAATATGGCAGTGCCAGCGCCGTGCATTTGCACTTTCAGAAGTGGCAGCAGGCGAGCTCCTTTTTTCGTCTGTGGCAAGCCGGACTGGCCGAGTATGACGAGATGGAAGCCATCGCTTGGAATTGGCAGAGTATCGACGGGGCAATGTACAAAGCACCACTAGCGACCTAATGCGTTGGGCCCAACCCAACGGATCGGGGGAAAAATGGGCGCAAACGAAGCCTGTTGGTCGACGGATTTGGGGTTCCGCTATCGCTCGTCGCCAGCGGCGCAAACACACATGATGTAAAACTGCTCGATGCTACGCTGGACCAAGTGGTGATGGAAATTCCAGGCCGCGCAGGGCAGTACAATTTGTGCGCCGATGCAGGTTACAAAGGCACGCCAGCCATGAATGCGGTCACCGAACGTGACTACAATCCCCACATCAAGCAACGACGTGTTGCGCTCTCGGTATGCATGGAGGGGCGCGCCTAGGGAGGCTGCGCTCAGTCCAAAGGCAGGATGGCTCGCGCTTTGGAGAGGGATCAGCAATGGCGCTCAGCATGCCTCATTTCGGATGTTGACGAAGGCATTTTGATATGGTAACTTCCTGTTCGTCAGGCAGAGTCATGATTTTCTGCTTTACGGTTGTAAAATTCCCGTCGAAGATGCTTGTATTCCCCAGTTCGTTCCACAAGCATATTCGTTTTTTGTCGATATCAACGTTAATAAGTGATCGTTTCCGGAGGGACCAAGTCCCGTCAAAGTCTCCGTAGATTCATCGGCTTGCTTAAGCCAGACGAGATGGAGCAGCTTGTCGATACGAAGGCACGACGTTGAACGCAACGGCGGCTTGATCGGTGCCATTATTTGCGACTTTCATGGATCGCTGTGTTTGCCGCAGATGGATCTTGTTGACCGGGATCCAAATCAAAATTCGCCGAGGCATCTACGATGCGCGACCCTCTCCCCCAGAATGGTCTCGTGAGCGTTGGTAGTCTGCTTGCTGACCAATCGAGCGATGAAGAAGTGCTTCGCATTTTTGCGGAGCTTGGATTTATCACAGTTTCAGCTAAGCTGATTCCGTTGTTGCGGCAAGCAGGAAAAGCCGCTCGGGTCAGTGATATTACCGTCCTGCTGGAGGGCGAGACTGGCACCGGCAAACAGGTGCTGGCCTACGCCATCCACCAGTTGGACCAGAAGCGTAGATCCTGTCCGTTCATAACACTACATTGCAGCACGATCAATGAGTCGCTGGTTGAGAGTGAACTCTTCGGACATCAGCGAGGAGCCTTTTCGGGCGCCGCCATCGAGCGCAGGGGATTGTTTCAGGCGGCACATGGCGGAACATTGTTTCTGGACGATGTGAATGATTTGCCTTTACCTCTTCAGCCAAGCTGCTGGATGTTCTGCAGCGCGGCGTAGTTCGTGCTGTTGGATCCGATCGGGAGATGCATGTGGATGTGCGGATTCTCTCCGCCTGTAACCGCCCGCTGTTGCCGTTGGTGCAGCAGAACCGCTTCCGCGCCGATCTCTATCATCGTCTGAATGTCGTGAAGCTCAACTTGCTGCCTCTGCGCGAGCACCCTCATGATCTGGCTGCGTTGATTCTGGAATTTGCCCGACGGCACAGCCATGTCTATTCTGGCATCGCTTGCATCGATCCGGCCCTGGTTCAGTACCTTACACAGCAGCCTTTCGAGGGCAATGTGCGCGAACTGGAGCATGCAGTTGAGCGGATGCTGTTCAGCAAAACGCAGGGAAGTACGCTGGATTTGTCGGATTGGATGGCGCAGTGCGGGGGGGGCGGCCGGAGTGTCGCGCGATTGGATTGGAGAGGCGGCAGACCGGCTATCGAACGCAATGCTCGAACGTGGAATGGCTTGTGGAAAGGTGATGGAAGAGATAGAGGCCAGGGTGATTGAGAACGCGGTCAGCGAGGGAGGGCAGACGCGCCGCGAGATCGCCGCTCGCCTCCAGACCAGTGAACGAACGCTCTATCACAAGATGCGCATCCATCGGACACGTAAGAGTCTCTCGAGTGTGGCAAGCGAGTGTGGAGAATCCGAAGCTGGTTGATGAATACATCAGTTACGGACACTCGCTTGCGCCAAAAGAATTCTCCGCGTGGATCGATCTACGTCACGGGAGCGACGGCCAATGGATGGATGACCTTCTGGCAAGATGTGTTCACCACAATGCCAGCCTCGGAGATCTGTACCAGTGCAAGCGGAGCATAGTGATGCTCTACACCGTTCAGAGGCAGAGCAATCGCACCATTGGGTTCCGTGGGCCACTCGACGTTTGCGATAGCGGTGCGGGCGGGAATCAGCCAGTAGTCGCCGGTCCGATACTGATTTGGAGTGCTGCCTGAGGCGGGCTGGAATTGGATCTGAATGCCATCTTCCAGGCTGAGCCAGGATTCGCCTTCCACGATCAGAGCGGCGTTATCCGTTCCCAGTTGCAGTCCGCCCTGCGCTGGGTCGCCACTGCTCTGATCCCAGCGTCGCAGCAACGGATGCTTGCTGGCAGTCCGCCCCACATTCGAGGATGGGACACCGGCCAGTGTCACTGTCAAATTGCCGCTATCGATCGATTGCACCTGGAGCAAAGTTCCGGCTGTCCCCTGAAGAACAGAGTCGTCATCCTGAACTTCAACCCAATCGTTTTCATTCAGACCAAAGCGGTCGTCACGGCCCAAATTCTCCAGCACGACAGTGGTGGTGCTGGCAGTGCTCGTGGTGGTCGCAGTGAGTTTGACGATCGGAAACGCCACCGAGCCATTTTCGCGCGACCACTTGAAGGTTTGCGTTGCGCCGTCATAGGCGCCGCCGGCGTGAATCTCAACGCGGTAGAGCTGGTTTTCGGGGCCGCTGAAGCTGGCGTCGGGAGCGATTACGCAGGGATCGGCGGAGACTGTTTGCTGCTTGGCGACAGCCTTCAGAAGACCGCGATTGGCGGGTTGAAAGCGGTCTTTCAGATTGGTGTCGCAGGCACCGTCTGGCAGAGATTTGACCTGGCAAACCAACTGCGATCTGGCTGCGGTGTCAGGGCCGCCGAGAGCCACTTCGCGGATGCTGTCGTCCTCGACATCTGTGATCAATCGCTCCCATACATCGAGATAAATCAGGGAATTGCTGTTGGCAAGTTTGGCCGCACCGTAATAATCCGG
>Ga0255356_1001995_pt1 | contig 12235 bp, 9 predicted proteins | sample HBST100metaG_FD_189944 | JGI IMG/M metagenome (GOLD analysis project Ga0255356, IMG submission 189944) | Peat soil microbial communities from Stordalen Mire, Sweden - H.B.S.T100 | ecosystem: Environmental > Terrestrial > Soil > Wetlands > Peat | place: Sweden: Norrbotten County, Stordalen Mire... | reverse complement strand
GGAGAAATCTTGCGCGGCCCGCCATTCATCAGGTTGGTGTGCTCGCGCTCGATGATCTCGAATCCGCCGATGCCGGAACCGATGAAAACACCTACCCTCTCGGCAATCTCCGGAGTGATCTGGAGACCCGACTGGGCAATAGCTTCATGGGTGGCGCCGAAGGCGAAGTGAATAAAGCGCCCCATCTTGCGGGACTCTTTTTTGTCCACAAAGTTCAACGGGTCAAAGTTCTTGACCTCGGCGGCGAAGGTGACCGGAAAACCAGTGGTATCGAAGCCCTTGATCGGACCCATTCCACTGACGCCGGCCAGCAATTGCCGCCAGACTTCAGGAGCGGTGTTGCCCACGCCGCACACCAGCCCCATGCCGGTGATGACTACTCTGCGGGTCAAGGGCTACTTGCCGCCTTTCGCGCTTTTTTCGTTCTTCTGGATGTAGTCGACGGCGTCCTTCACAGTCTTGATCTTCTCGGCGTCTTCGTCGGGAATCTCCAGATCGAAGGCTTCTTCGAACTGCATCACCAGTTCGACCACGTCCAGCGAGTCCGCACCCAGGTCTTCCTGGAAGCTGGCGCCGGGAGTCACTTCGGCTTCGTCCACCTGCAACTGCTCGACGATGATCTGCTTGACTTTCTCTTCAACGGCCATGCGTGCTTCTCCTCAATAGATTGTTCGGAACTTGGAAATCTTCCGGGACTTGAATACCTCCCCTGTTCCGCTTGCTTACAATACCGGCCCGCGGCAGGAGAAAACAACCACAGCGCCAAAAAAATGCGCATGGCCCCGAATTTCAAGTCTACCGGGCGGCTCGGAACGTGTAAAGGCTGCAACAGAAATCAGAACCAGGGCGGTAGGTACCGGCGGGGTGAATAACATGGAGCAGAAGGGGACGATTCGGCGGAAAATGCACAGGCTTGAGGCGTATATTAGGCGAAACAACGAAAGGAAGAACCGATGCAGGCTTTGATTATTGCGGCTATTGCAGTCGTCGTCGGCGGATTGCTCGGCTACTGGTTGGGAAAAACCTTTGCACAAGCGAACAACCGGTTACTGGAGACGAGCCGGACAAGCCTGGAAGCGGAAAAGGCCCTCATTGAGCGGCGAACGCAAGAACTGACGGGAGAACTGGCAGGCGTCAGGAGCGAGCTGGCGCAGAGCCAGGCCGAGTCGGCCGCGCGGGCAGGGTTTCAGTCGTTGGCGCTTGAGCGCGAAAAGACCATCGGGCAGTTGACCGCCGAGCAGGATAAGTTGCGTACAGATTTGCAGGCCAAAAGTGAACTTGAGCGCAATCAGGCCACCCGCATCAAGGAGCTGGAAACCAAGCTCGAAAACGAAAAGAAAAACCTTGAGGAAAAGTTGGCCCTGCTGGATTCGGCCAAGCAGGCGCTGGCCCATCAATTTGAAGCATTGGCGGCAGAAATCCTGGAAAAGAAGTCGAAAAGCTTCTCCGAAGGCAGCCAGAAGGAACTCGGAACGCTGCTGACCCCGCTGCGGGAACAGATCAAGGATTTTCGCGAAAAGGTGGAAAAAGCGCAAACAGAATCCAGCAACGGCGTAACCAAGCTGGAGACGCTGATCGGCACACTGGGCGGCATGAACCAGCAGTTGTCCGAAGAGGCGCGCAACCTGAGCACGGCTCTACGTGGATCGTCGAAAGCGCAGGGCGATTGGGGCGAATTCATCCTGCGCGACCTGCTCGAACATGCCGGCTTGCACGAAGGCGAGCAGTACAGCTTTCAGCAGAGCTTTTCCGGACTGGAAGGCGAAGACGGCAAAAAGACAAAGACGGAGCGAACCGATGTCATCGTCTATCTGCCCGGCGGTCGCCACTTGATCATCGATTCAAAGGTGTCGTTGAAGGCTTACACCGACTCAGTAAATGCAGTGACCGAGGAAGAGCGCGGAGCCGCCGTCAAGCGCCATCTGGCCAGCATGCGCAGTCACGTGGACGAGCTGGCCCAGCGGAAATATCAGAAGCTGCCCAACCTGGAAACGCCCGACTTTGTCGTGATGTTCATTCCCGTCGAACCCGCCTTCCTGGTCGCGTTGCAAGAGGACGAGGCGCTGTGGCGCTACGCCTATGAAAAGCAGGTTCTTCTGGTTGGGCCGACGACGCTGCTGTTCGTCATCCGCATCGTGGACAACCTGTGGCAGCAGGAGTTGCAGGCCCGCAGCGTCCAGGATGTGATGAATCGCGGCGCAGAGCTATACGACAAGTTTGTGAACTTCGTCAACGATCTCGAGGCGATTGGAAAAAGTCTGCACAGCGCCGACCAGAGTTACGGCAACGCGATGAAGAAGCTGAGCGAGGGCCGCGGAAATCTGATTCGGCAGGTGGAAATGCTCAAGCAACTCGGCATCCGAACCACCAAGTCTATGCCGCGCAATCTACTGGACAGCGCCGGCGAAGAGCAGCCCGGTCTGGCGTTGGTCGCGGCAGCAGAGCCCAACGCAGATACCGAAGAAAAGCCCTAAATAACTGACATAGATAAAAGTGTCCCACTTGACGCTGGTTGTTATACCAACATTCAAGTGGGGCACTCGCTGACTCGCTCAGCTTTTCAGCCCCGCATAGGCTTCCCTCATCCGCTTCCAGGTAATCTTCAAATCTTCCGGCAGAACGCGGCTTTCGCCCACAACGGTCATGAAGTTGGTATCGCCGATCCAGCGCGGCATGGCGTGCAGATGGACGTGCCCTGCAACGCCCGCGCCGGCAGCCTCGCCTACGTTCATTCCAAAGTTGAAGCCGTGGGGTTTGTAAACGCTCTGTAGCGCCCGCTCCGTAAGCTGCGCCATGTCGATCAGTTCATGCGCGGCTTCGACGGGCACTTTGGCCAGCCGGTCCAGGTGCGCATACGGAATCACCATCACGTGGCCGGAAGTGTAGGGAAAAGAATTCAGGCAGACAAAGCAATGCTTGCCGCGCAAAATAAGCCCGCCAGCCGCTTCGGCCTCATCCGCGCTCATGCCGTTGGCAATGGCAAAGTCGACGGAAGCCACGATATTGCAGAAGACGCAGCCCAGGTCGCCGGGCCAAGCCGTCAAACTGGCGGGAACGCCAGGCCGAGCCGTTGTATTCGCTGTAGAAACGTAGGCATAACGCCAGGGAGTCCAAAGATAATCCATGCGTATTCAACCGTCCAATTCTGTTCAGTATAGAGGGGTTTCGCGGTAGCAGGACGATTCGTAGGCCTGAGCGTCCGTATGTCAAATAAATATGATTGCCGGCGTTGCGGGGCGTAAGTCCATTTGATGCGTCGCGCAAAGCTCAATTTGCGCATGTATCTCTGGTTGCGGGCTAAAGTGGTCAAGCTGTTGGATTGACGCTGGAAAGCGCAGGAAGCTACACTTGAAAGCGTAGCTTCCTGCGCGGATTCCAGCAGTGAGTTGCGGCCGCCCCTCAGCCAGCCGTTACCTGCCTGGTGTTTCCCAAGGAGATCAGCCAGTTCTTACCCCAGCGTAAGCTGGGAAGGCGTTTCCCTGGAAAGCACTGCCAGTTGGGTCACATGCTCGGCACAAGGGATACGGTCTCTCGGCTTTCCGCCAGCGGCAATCGCGGCGCGGAAGCCATCCGGCGGCTGGCACCAACCACCGCGGGAGCAAGGAATTCCGGAGCTGGCAGCAATGGCAAACGTCCTCAATCCTGAAACCGAGAGTATAACCCTGAACCCCGAATTGGAAACCTCAACGCTAGAACCTGCGACGGAGCCTCAGCAGCCGTCGTGCGAATCCACGTCCACCCCCGAGACCGCCGAAGCAGTCAAAGTACCCGTGCTGGACGCAGATGCCCCAACCGTGCCTGAAGTCGAGGCCGCGCCCGTGGTAGAAGCTGTGGAACCCACAGCAGAAGCCGCGCCGGCACAGGCAATTGCAGCGGAAGTTCCGGTGCAACCCGAGTCTGCCGCCGAGGCCGTACCCGCGATTGAAGCGGCGCCGGCCACCGAGGTGACGGCGGAAGCCGCACCCGTTGCACAGCCGGTGCAGGAGAAGTCAGCAGAGCGCGGAGTTGAAGCCGCCGATGACTTCTCAGCCGCGTTAGCTGCGTTTGAGCGCGAGCAGGCCGCCGAAGCGGCTGCCGTGGAAGCCTACGGAGACAAGATCGTTCCGGGTACCGTGCTCAAGCAGACGGATAAGCACCTGGTGGTGGATGTAGGGCTGAAGTCCGAGGGACTGGTTCCTCTGGAGCAGGTTGTCGATGCTGCCGGAGAGGTTAAGTTCAAGCCAGGCGACGTGATCGACGTCGTGATCGAACGCGAGGAGCCGGAAGGCGGCTACCTGGTGAGCTACGAGCGGGCACAGCGCCTGCGCGTGTGGGACACGATTGAGAAGGCCGCCAACGATAAGACCACGATTATGGGCACGGTGGTTAGCCGCGTTAAGGGCGGACTGACCGTGGACATCGGGCTGAAGGCATTCTTGCCCGGCTCGCAGCTTGAAATTCGTCCGGTGCGCAATCTGGACGGCTATCTCGGACAGCAGATTGAAGTCCGGGTCATCAAGCTGAACAAGAAGCGCGGCAATGTAGTGGTAAGCCGCAAGGAAATTCTGGAAGAAGAACAGAACGCCAAGCGCGCAGCCACGCTGGAGCATCTGTGCGAAGACGCCGTGCTGACCGGAACGGTCAAGAACCTGACCGACTACGGCGCGTTCGTTGACTTGGGCGGAATCGACGGCCTGCTGCACATTACCGACATGAGTTGGGGACGGCTGACGCATCCCCGCGACCTCGTGAATGTGGGCGACGAGATCCAGGTAAAGGTTCTCAAGTTCGACAAGGATAAGCAGCGGGTTTCCCTGGGCTTCAAGCAGTTGACGCCCGACCCGTGGCTGGACGCCGCCGAGCGTTACCCGGTGGGCGCACGCGTAAAGGGCCGTGTACTTTCGGTCACCGATTACGGTGCGTTTGTCGAGTTGGAGCAAGGCATCGAAGGCCTCGTTCACCTGTCGGAAATGACTTGGTCGAAGCGGCTGAAGCATCCGTCGAAACTGGTCAAGCCGGGCGATGAAGTCGAGACTGTTGTGCTGAGCGTGAATCCGGCGGATCGCCGCATTTCGCTGGGCATGAAGCAGTTGATGCCCAACCCGTGGGAAAATCTGGCTGAAAAGTATCCGGCCGGAACCGTGGTTGAGGGCCGTGTGCGCAATCTGACTGACTTCGGCGCTTTTGTCGAAATCGAGGACGGCATCGACGGTTTGGTTCACGTATCGAACCTGAGCTGGACCAAGCGTGTCAAGCATCCTTCGGAGATCGTGAAGAAGGGCGAGAAGGTCAAGGCTGTTGTTCTGGGCGTTGAGCCGCAGAATCGCCGTCTGAGCCTGGGCATCAAGCAGTTGCAGCCCGACGTTTGGGAAAGCTTCTTTGCCGAGCACCGCGTAGGCGATGTGGTCCATGGAAAGATCCTGCGGACAGCGCAGTTCGGCGCTTTTGTCGAGATCGCGGAGGGCGTGGAAGGTCTTTGCCACATCTCCGAGGCCGGCGAAGGTGAAGGCGGCGCGTCGAAGCTGGAAACTGGCTTGGAGAACGACTTCAAGATCATCAAGATCAACGTCGAGGAAAAGAAGGTGGGCTTGAGCCTGCGCGCAGTGGGCGAAGAAGCCAGCCGTGCACAGGTCGAAAGCTACAAATCGGAGAGTCACAAGCATCCGGTTTCAAGCTCGACCACAACTCTTGGCGACCTCATCAACTGGCGGAAGGGCGAGCGGTAAACCGCTTCCTTTTCCGGCAAGAAACAAAAGCAGAACGGCCACCTTTCGGGGTGGCCGTTCTGCTTTTGTGGCAAAAAATCGAAGTGCAAGAATCGTGCCAGGCAGAATGCGGTTACGCTGGCTTTGCTCTATCAATCCCGCTGAATCTGGCGCAGAACGATAACAATTCCCAGCGCAGTAAGCACGCAGATCAGCCCGAACAGAAAAACGCTGGCGTAGCCGTAAGCCCCGATCACCGCACCGGCAATCGGGCCGGTCAGGAAGAACGAGACGTCGGAAAAGGCTGTGTAAACGCCCAGCGCGGAGCCGCGATTGTTTTCCGTAACGCGCTTGACGGCTTCCACTCCCAGCGCGGGAAAAACCAGCGAAAAGCCGAAGCCGGCAAACGAGGAACCCACCAGCGCCATCCAGGGCGAATGTGCTTGCCACAGAAGAAACATTCCCAGGGATTCAACCGACAGACAGGCCAGAGCCACCGGAAAACCGCCATAGTGGTTGACGGTCCACATGAAGAGCAGGCGCGCCAGGATGAAGGCCACGCCAAATGCTGTGAGGCAAAGCGCCGCGCCGTTCCAGTGGCGGCTGGCATAGAAGAGCGTGACAAAGGTGGCAAGGACGCTGTAGCACATGCCGCCCAGAGCCAGCCCCATGCCGTGCGGAGCTACGCGGAACATCACGTTAATGAACGGCAGATGCTCGCCGGGTACAACCGGAACCGGACTCTTGCGCGCAGCCATGCCGAGGCTGACCGACCCGATGAGGATGGTCAAAAAGCCGATCGCGGCCAGCCCCCACTGCGGATTGCCACAGATCGAATCAAGAACCACGCCCAGCGGCGCGCCCAGCGCCATGGCGCCATAGGTGCTGATGCCATTGAAGCCGATGACTTTGGCTGTGCTTTCCTGCCCGGCGCTGCTGATGCCCCACAGCGTTGAGCCGGTCGACCCGAGGCTTTCGCCCACGCCCAGAATCAGGCGGCTCGCAATCAGGCTGGAAAAGCTCAACCAGGGAACTCCGTGCAAGGCGGCGGCCACCACCAGCATGGCGCCGCTGGCAGTGCAGGCCCCCATGCCCCAAAGCACTGAGACCTTGGCGCCCGCGCGGTCCGAGATGCGGCCCGCCCAGGGACGGCTGGCGAAGGTGGCAATGTACTGGATGCTGATGACCAGTCCGGCCACCGCCGCGCTGTAGCCCATGCGCAGGTGAACATACGGAGGTAAAACGGCGAGCGGCAGGCCGATCGACAAGTAACTGATAAACGTGAAGTAAACAAAGCTGATGATGTGCCACGAACTGCTTCTGTCGGCGACAGACATGGAGCTTGGAACACTTGCGGTAGCGGAGTTTGGCATCTTATGGAGTGAAACCCCGCGGTTGTGCGTGGCTTTTCTTCATTGTATCGAAGATGCTTTGCCTTTTTTCGATCAGTTCTCCAGCACCGATGCACTTGCAGGCGTCGAAGACTGCGGCTTTTGAGAGCAACGCGCAGGCCCTAAACTGAAAATATGCCGGGATTTCACGTCGAGCATTTCGGATGCAGGGCGGCGCGCGCGGATGGCGAAGCGGTCAGCGCCCGTCTGCGCGCCGCGGGGCACAGCACACAGCAGGCCGCGAAAGCCGAAGTGGTGGTCGTCAATACGTGCAGTGTTACGGCGGAGGCGGACCGCGCGGCGCGCGCGTTTATCCGGCGGACGCACCGTCTGAACCCTGAGGCGCGAATCGTTGTGACCGGCTGCTATGCGCAGCGCGCGCCCGAAGAGCTGGCCCAGTTGCCCGGCGTCGCTGCCGTGGTCGGTAATAGCCACAAGGCTCTGGCGCCGGAAATTATTATGGGCCTAACCGGAAAAAGCACCGCCGTTCCAGATGTACGGCAGGAACTGGTAAACATACAACCGGTGGCCGCCGGTACCAGCGCCGCCGCTCCCATCTGGGCCGACGACCTCTTTGCGCACTCGTTCCTTGAGGAGGCGCCGCTTGAGCCGGGCAAGCAGACGCGCCCCAACCTGAAGATTCAGGAGGGCTGCGGAAACCGCTGCACGTTTTGCGTGATTCCTCAAACCCGTGGTTCCTCCACCAGTCTGCCCCGCGCGGCGGTCATGCGGCAGGTGGAGGGATTTGTAGCGGCCGGGGGCAACGAGCTGGTGCTTTCTGGGATCAACCTCGGGCGCTGGGGACGCGATTTGGCGGGCACCGCCGTCGCGGAGGAAAAGGCGCATCTGACTTTGGCTGCGCTGGTGCGGCAGATTCTGGAGCGAACTCCGTTGGCGCGGTTGCGTTTGAGTTCGATTGAGCCCATGGATTGGGACAGCGAACTGATCGCGCTGATGCGGGAGTTTGGCGGAACGCGGCTGGCGCGTCATGCGCATCTGCCTCTGCAATCCGGCTCGGACGCGGTGCTGCGGCGGATGCACCGGCGCTATCGTCCCTGGCACTACGCGGAAAAAGTGGAAGCGCTGGTTCGCGCTGCCGGGCCAGAACTGACTCTGGGCGCGGACGTAATGGTGGGCTTCCCCGGCGAGACAGACAGCGAGTTCGAGGAAACGCTAAAGCTGGTTGAGGCACTGCCATTCGGCTATCTGCATCTGTTCCCGTTTTCGCCACGGCCCGGTACGCCGGGCTGGGCGCTGCACAGTGAAAAGCCTGTCGCCGCAGCGGCAGTGGAAGAGCGGATGGCTGTGCTCCGCACCCTGGCGGCGGAAAAGAGTCAAGCGCACCGGAGCAGCTTCATCGGCCGGGAGCTGCCGGCCATCACTCTGCACACGCCCGCGGAGCTTGAAGCGCAGGGAAAGACGACCGCGCTGACAGAGAACTTTCTGCCTGTGGAGATGGCGGGCCGTATGCCGTCCAACCGGCTGGTGCGTGTACGGGTGATGGAGTTGAGCGCCCAGGGCTCGCTGGAGGCAAAAGTTGCCCGGCTGAGCCCGACGCCTTGCTTTAATTAGTTGATTGCACAAAACTGCTAAAATTCTGCACATGAAAAGCAAGACGGTCGTTCCTGGTTCATTTTGCGGCGGAATGCTAGAGCGTTTTCGATTCACATGTAGACATTGCGGCAGCGTGCAAGGTGGCTTTTTCTTAAGGAAAAAGCCACTTGGCTTCCAGTTTTCTGTTAAGAGCAGAATCGAAAACGCTGTAGCCGCAGTGGCAATGCTATTCAGTCTGGTTGGAGTGGCGCAGGTTCCGGCTGCGCACAAAACAGAAAATGTGGTCGTTGTGATGATGGATGGGATGCGCTGGGAAGAGATCTTCCGCGGCGCGGACCCGGAGCTGATCAAAACGCTCGGCCCTGAAGCTCTGGGCGATGCCAAGGAGCGTACAACCGACGCGCAGCATCTCTATTGGCGCGATACTCAGGCGGAGCGGAGGCAGGCGCTGATGCCCTTCTTGTGGAGCGTGGTGGCTTCGCAAGGCCAGATCTTCGGCAACCGCGATCTGGGTTCGGACTCGCACGTCATCAACGGGCTCAACTTCAGCTATCCCGGCTATAGCGAAACTCTCACCGGAATTGCCGACCCGCGCGTCCACTCGAACGACAATGTGCCCAACCCCAATGCAACCGTCTTCGAGTGGCTGAACAACAAGCCTGCCTTCTCGGGCAAGGTGGCGGCTTTTGGAGCATGGGCCGTATTTCAGGGCATCTTCAGAGAAAAGCAGTGCGGTTTTCTGGTCAACGCGGGGTACGATCCGCTGACGGCGATTCCCGCCACGCCGCAAATTGAACTACTCAATGACCTGAAGGCGGAAACCCCGCGCATCTGGTCCGACGAGCCCTTCGACCCGCTGCCGTTTCATACCGCCATTGAATATGTGAAGGCAGTGAAGCCGCGGGTGCTGTTCCTGGGACTGGGCGATACCGACGACTGGGCTCACGATGGCTCCTATGCCGAGTACCTGAACGCCGCGCACCGGGACGACGTTTACCTGCGCCAGCTTTGGGATCTGCTGCAATCGATGCCTGAGTACCAGGGCAAGACCACGCTGATTGTGCTGCCGGATCACGGCCGCGGCCTGGGCGCGGAGTGGACCAGCCACGGGGAAAAGATCCCCGCATCCAGGGAGACGTGGATGGCGTTTCTGGGGCCGGACACGGCGGCCAAGGGCGAACGGAAACAGGTTGGCCCGGTAACCGAAAGCCAGATAGCGGCCACTGTGGCAGCGTTGCTGGGTGAGGATTACCACGCCGCAGTTCCCAAGGCGGGCACGGCAGTCAAGGAAGTGCTGGGAAAGTAGGCCGCACAACAGGGACCGGAACTCGGATTGAAACGGGTATCCGGAAGCTCATTTCCGGAAGCGGCATTCCCGGCAGGGAACATTGCTTCCCATCCAAATCCGCGAACGAACTTGATTTCCGCTGTAAACCCTTTGTTCGGCGGAACGAAGCCAATGCTATACTCAGGGTGCGTCTGTGTAGCCGCGGCGATTCGGGAGAACCCCGAAAGCGGGCAGAGATGACATCTGGAGGAGTACCATCGCACTCGACAAACGTTCCGCCAAATCCTTTATTCGCATCAATGAGAGAATTCGTGCGCGGGAAATCCGCGTAATCGACGAAAACGGTGAGCAGTTAGGCATTCTGGCCCCCTTTGAGGCCATGAAGATTGCCCGCGAGCGAGGTCTGGACCTCGTTGAAGTTTCGTCGAACGCTATTCCGCCGGTCTGCCGCATTCAGGATTATGGCCGCTTTCTCTATGAGAAGGAAAAGAGCGAGCGTGCCGCACGCAAGAAGCAGAAGATTGTCACGGTCAAGGAAGTCAAGTTCTCTGTGACCGTCGACGAGCACGACTACCAGACCAAAAAGAACCAGGCGGTAAAGTTCCTCATCGGCGGCGACAAGGTGAAGGCCAGCCTGCGCTTCCGCGGACGCCAGATGGCTCACCGCGATCTGGGCTACAACATCATCAACAAGCTGATTATCGACATCGGCGATACCTGCGTGGTCGAATTCATGCCCCGCATGGAAGGCAACACCCTGCACGCAATTCTGGCTCCGTCCAAAAAGCAGGAAGCTCCCAAGCCAAAGCCGGCAGCGGTTCCGCAGCCGCAGGTCAGCGCTCCGCGTCCGCCCGTGACACCGGCGTAAGCAGTCCGACTTGTCGCACAATGTCCATGCAGGCCGCCTACTCGGGCGGCCTGTGGCATTTCAGGCGCAGGTCGCTTTCTGACATGCTTCAATTTGCGGGACGGCGCATGTGGCTGCAATCATCGATCATCAATGCGATGTGATTTGCCGGGGGTTCCAAGCATGAAGAGAAACGGAGTTCTGTTTATGGCCGCTGTTGTAGCATTATCCACTGGCCTGATTGCGCAGCCATCCGGCTGGCCGCCGTCATCCGAGCACCTGACCTTGCCGGTGTGGCCGGGCGTGGCACCGGGCGAACCCGCAAATCTTCCGCCTGAGGCGGACACGACCACAGCCAAGGACCACCTGATCGCCGGGCGGCCTGCGGTCCGAATTGGCAACGTATCCGCGCCGACGATTACCGTCTACAAGCCCAAGGGAAAAAACACCGGCGCGGCGGTCGTGGTTTTTCCCGGCGGCGGCTACCGGATTCTCGCCATCGACCTCGAAGGTACGGAGGTGTGCGACTGGCTGAACTCGGCTGGCGTTACGTGCGTGCTGCTGAAGTACCGCGTGCCGGACTCCGGGCCTTATCCAAAAAGTTCGGCGGCCTTGCAGGATGCGCAGCGCGCAATGGGCCTGGTGCGGCTTCATGCGACCGAGTGGGGCATCGATCCGCATCGCATCGGTGTCCTGGGCTTTTCCGCGGGCGGGCACTTGTCCGCGGCCATCAGCAACCACTATGCGCAACGCAGTTATGAACCGATCGATGCAGCGGACAAGTTGAGCTGCCGTCCGGACTTTGCCGTGCTGGTCTACCCGGCCTATCTGACTCTGGAGAAACAGGACTTTGCGCTCAACCCCGACGTTCATCCCACGGCGGATACGCCGCCGACCTTCATCGTGCAGGCCGAAGACGATCCGGTCCACGTAGAGAATGCCGCGGTGTACTTCCTGGCTCTGAAAAACGCAAAGGTACCGGCTGAGCTTCACATCTATGCGCAAGGCGGGCACGGCTACGGGCTGCGCCGCACCGAGCTGCCCGTAACCTCCTGGCCGCAATCCGTCGAAATCTGGCTGCGCACCATCAAGATAGTCCCCGCTCAATAACCACTCCAATGTTTGCCGTCAAATCCAATCTCTGGCTGCTGCTCTCTTCAGCCGCAGCCAGAGAACGGAAAAATCCGCTTGCCATACAACGATGCCGCAAATTCATGTGCAGGTATTATTGACCCGGCACCAAACGATCGCATAACCAAAGATCTGTCATCCTGAGCGAGCGTAGCGTAGCGCAGGGAGTCGAAGGACCTGCGGTTGTTCTTTTGTATCGCAATCCAATCGTGCCGAGGATGTCCCATCCATAGTTGAAAGTTGAGCGGCGGTTCAGCCTGATTCCGTAGAATCGGGTTGCCAAACCATGAAGGGAGAACCGCCGTGAAGACAAGTTACCACACGATAGGCAAGCAAGGAA
>Ga0255356_1001993_pt1 | contig 12245 bp, 11 predicted proteins | sample HBST100metaG_FD_189944 | JGI IMG/M metagenome (GOLD analysis project Ga0255356, IMG submission 189944) | Peat soil microbial communities from Stordalen Mire, Sweden - H.B.S.T100 | ecosystem: Environmental > Terrestrial > Soil > Wetlands > Peat | place: Sweden: Norrbotten County, Stordalen Mire... | reverse complement strand
GTGTATGCACTGCGTCGCGAGCCTGCGCGTGAGCTCGCTGAAAGTCCAGCAAATCATGGGTCGGGAGACTCACTCCGGTGCGTCCCAACGCGATGCGAGCCGGGGTCATCGCGCGCATGCGCTGGGCCAGCTCCGTTGATGAAAGTGGAAGATCACTCATGCCGATAACAGCCTTTCAGGATTGCCAGCCTCCAGCGCCAAGCGGTGGAATCCTTCGCCCACCAGCCACTTCTCAAACTCCGGAGCTGGCTGAAGACCGAGCACACGGCGCAGGTAGAGCGCATCGTGGAAACTCGTGCTCTGGTAGTTGAGCATCACGTCGTCCGCGCCGGGCACGCCCATGATGTAGTTGACGCCGGCAACGCCCAGCAGTGTTAGCAGAGTGTCCATGTCATCCTGATCGGCTTCGGCGTGGTTCGTGTAGCAAACATCGCAGCCCATGGGAAGTCCCAACAGCTTGCCGCAAAAGTGATCTTCCAACCCGGCGCGCGCAATCTGCTTGCCGTCGTAAAGATACTCTGGACCGATGAAGCCCACCACGGTATTGACCAGCATGGGCCGGTAGTGGCGAGCGACCGCATACGCGCGCGCCTCCAGCGTCTGCTGGTCAACGCTGTGGTGAGCATTGGCGGAGAGCGCGGAACCTTGGCCGGTCTCAAAGTACATTACGTTGTCTCCGTTGTTCCCATCGGCGCACACTGTCCCGCGGCGCAGCGACTGCCCAGCCTGATATGCCTCGTTGAGCAGTGACAGGTTCACGCCAAAACTCCGGTTGGCGGCCTCGGTTCCGGCAATGGACTGAAATAGAAGATCCACCGGCGCACCCTGTTCGAGGGCTGCCATCTGAGTTGTTATATGGGCCAGTACGCAACTCTGCGTGGGAATCTGGAATCGCTGACGCACGGCGTCGATCAGCCGCAAAAGTTGCGTGGTGCTTGCCACACTGTCCCGGGCGGGGTTGATGCCAATGACGGCGTCCCCGGAGCCGAGTAACAGGCCGTCGAGCATGGTAGCGGCAATGCCTGCCAGGTTGTCGGTAGGATGATTGGGCTGCAGGCGCGCGCTCAGCCTCCCTGCCAGGCCGACGGTGGTGCGAAATCGCGTCACCACGCGAATCTTGGCCGTGGTCGCAATCAGATCCTGGACGCGCATCAGCTTGCTAACGGCCGCCGCCATCTCTGGCGTGAGTCCTGGCGCAAGCGCCGCCAGCCGGTCTCCGGTTGCGTCGTCGGACAGTAGCCAGTCCCGCAACTCGCCCACCGTGAGCGAACGCACGGGCGCAAACGCCTTGGGGTCGTGCGTGTCCACGATCAGGCGCGTCACCTCGTCGTCTTCGTAGGGAACAACCTGCTCCGACAGGAAATGGGCAAGCGGAAGATCGGCAAGCGCAAACTGTGCGGCTACGCGCTGCTCGGCCGATTCAGCCGCCAGTCCGGCTAGCGCATCGCCGCTGCGCAAGGGAGTGGCCTTGGCCAATAAATCCCGCAGATCCGCAAAGCAGTAGTGCCGGTTGCCGATGCTGTGTGCAAAAGCCATGCAAGTGGATATAGAGTAACCCGGCAGCCCGCCTCGCAGGCCAACGTTTCAGTAAGTATGCTCCGCGAGAGCCAGAGGTCTTACGGTTGGTGACAACTCAAAGGGCCTTTTCGCAATCGTTTGAAAAACAAAATCACCGCAGCCGCAAATACATCGAAATGCAAACCGCGTGCTTGCGCTGCGCGGGGCATTGCCTTCCTTCATTTGCTTAACTTGAGGCGTTCCTCAATCTCTGCCAGAGCTGGATTGCAGGAAGCAAGATCCCCGACGACATAGTCTGCGCCAGCATCCAGCAAGATTCTCCTGGCACGCGTTAGTTGAACCTCCTTCGCTGCCTCTGGCAGTTGTGCCCAATGTTCCCCATCGAGTCCAACCATATTGCATTGCCGCTTCGAGTGAGTCCAATGGTCCACATTCCTGCATTCTTGCCTTCTTCCATATCGACCACGGTGTCTCCGATCTTGACGCAGGTAACCGGAGGGTAGACATTGAGCAGCCGCTCGCACTTCATCCGCATCCAAGGCGCAGGCCGTCCAGTTCTGCATCAATCTCAAAAAGCGAATTTGTTTCGGCAATCGTTGCCATGGTCTTCTCCCTCACTGGAGTTGTGGCCTGCCAACTGCATCAGGCGGCAATTCGTTCCTGAATGGCGGCTTGGTAGGCAAGTGCATCGGCGCGAAACTGGATGGGGTGGCAATTGTGTCCCCTGATCCATCGCCAGCGAATTGTTCGCAGTTCGTTGAGCTGAAGCAACTCGCGCCACAGTTCCTGGTGCTGCAACTCAAATCCACGGCTGTTGCGCCAACCAAACCGCTGCCAGCGAAAGACCAGGAACAGCATTCCGTCGATCAGCAACTCCGAGTCAGAGCGCAGTTCAATTCGCGCGCCAGCTGGCGTTAGGCGCAAGGCCTCGACTGCGGCGCGAAGCTCCATTTCAGAGGCGGTTGACCACGGAACGGACCCCGCGATCTCCTGCCGTCTTGTCCCGTTGATCACGACAGCAGCCCAACCGGCAGGGCCGGGGTTGCCGATGACCGAGCCATCGGTAAAGATGAAGAAATGTTTGTTTATGGGGTACTCCGTTACGCATCGCATCCGCCATCCATAGAGGATTAGCTAGCGCAGGGCGATAATACGGTCATGCAGATTTCCCCGCATTGCTTCGCTCTGACCGGGCTCGGATATGTCTCTCCGTGGTGTGTCAATGCAGGTTTCGTCGCCGGAGACTCGACCACGCTTGTCATTGATACCGGCGGAAACTGGATGGCGGCTCAGACGATTCACGGCTATGCTCGCGCAGTTCATCCCGAAAATCGAATCATGGCCGTAAATACCGAAAACCACTTCGATCATGTTGGCGGCAATGGCTACTTCCGCGGCCTCGGTATCGACGTATATGGGCACGCGGAGAATTTTCGAACCGCGGAAGAGTTCGCGGCCGAGATCACAGAGTTCAACGATGCCATTCCCGACAGCTTGCGCCGTCAGCGGAAAGAAGCCAATGCTTTCTTTTATCGCACGGAACTGACCGCTCCAAACAGGAAGATCCTCGAAGATACAATATTCGATTTAGGCGGTCTGATCGCAGAGGTGCTGCTTACGCCCGGGCACACGCCGACCAATCTCTCTATCTGGATTCCCCAGGAACGCGTACTCTATGTCGGCGATTGCATCGTAAGCCAGTACCGCCCGAATCTGGAGGCGGGAAACAGCGAAGACTGGCGGCAATGGCTCGCTTCGCTTGACCGAATCGAAAGCCTGCGCCCGGCATTCGTTCTAGGTGGTCATGGCGATTTATTGAGCGCGGCAGAACTGCCGACAACGATCAAGATTATCCGCAACGATCTCCGCGAAGCCATCGCGCAAGGTTTGTCGCCCAATCAGTAGTTTCGCAAACAGAATCCAGATAAGGCAAAGGTTGGCTACTTGTAGAAGGCCTTTTGCAAAGCAGCCGTCAGGCGATAACGGCGGGCCTTGTTGGATGCATCGGCGACGACAAGGAAGCCTTCTTCGACCCGGAGTTGGCAGAGCGCCGAAGCGGCGCTTTGCTTGACTCCGAAGAGCGCAGCAAGCTCACGCGCAACGATCTCTCTGGATTTCAGAAACCAAACGGATAAAATCTGGCGAACATTGGATGATTTCGAGACGCTAGAAGCATCGGCTAGAAGTCATCGTGAAAAGCCACTTCGCCGGAGACAGCAGATTGATACGAAGAGACGCGACGCTCGAAGAAGTTGGTTAGCTCCTGTACGTCTTGCAAATCCATGAAAGCGAAGGGGCTTTTGGCGTGAAATGCGGGAGCAATGCCCAGCCGTTGCAATCGGGCGTCGGCAACGAAACCCAGGTACTGGCGCATATCGCGCACCGACAGGCCGGCCACTCCACCGCTCAAAAGGTCCTCGGCAAATTGTGTTTCTGCATCGATTGCTTCACGCAGCATCAGCACGATCTGTTGCTCCAACTGCTCGTTCCACAGGTCAGGTTCCTGCTGGCGGACGACGTTGACTACCTCGAAGGCGAACTCCATATGGCAGCTTTCGTCGCGAAAAACCCAGTTGGTGCCAGAGGCTAGGCCGTGCAGCAGCCCACGGGAGCGCAGAAAATAGACATAGGCAAAAGCCGCAAAGAAGAAAAGGCCTTCGATGCAGGCGGCAAAACAAATCAGGTTGAGCAGAAACTGTCGGCGGTGGGCGCGGCTCTCCAGGCGGTCAAGCTGCTGGATAGAGTCCATCCACTTCATGCAGAAGTCCGCCTTGCGTGCAATCGATGGAATGTTTTCGACAGCAGCGAAGGCTGCAGCGCGCTCATCGGGATCGGGGATGTAGTTATCAAGCAACGTGAGATAGAAATGCACATGCACGGCCTCTTCGAAGAGCTGGCGTGAGAGATACACGCGTGCTTCGGGTGAGTTGATGTGCTTGTACAGGTTAAGAACGAGGTTATTGCTTACAATCGAATCACCCGTTGCGAAGAAGGCCACCAAGCGCTGAATCAGATGCACCTCGGCGGGAGACAGCCTCTGCTTCAGGTCGACGAGATCGGTTTGGAAGTCAACCTCTTCAACCGTCCAGGTGTTCTTGATGCCATCGCGAAACATGTCGTAAAAAACGGGATACGACATTGGACGCAGAGTGAGGCAGAACCCTGGATCGAGGATGCGAACGGGTGCATGAACAAGGGAGATTGGAGTGGTCATTACTGGCACGCCTCACAGGAGTCTGGATTTTCGAGAGAGCAGGAAACCGCCGCTGCTGGAGAAGTGGAGGCCGCCGAGTGAGCTGCAACGGTGGTCTTGGCAATGCGCGTGGCGGGTCGCGAGCGCATATAGTACGTCGTCTTGAGGCCGCTCTTCCAGGCGTACATATACATCGAACTGAGGCGGCCAATGTTGGGTGACTCGGCGAAGAGATTCAGTGACTGGCTCTGATCGATGTAGGCGCTTCGGTCACGTGCCATATCGATGAGGCCGCGCATGGGGACCTCCCAGACGGTGCGGTAGATCAGCTTGAGATCGTCGGGCAGTTCGTCGATCTGCTGTACGGATCCTTCGGCCAGTTTGAGACGCATCCGCATATTCTCATTCCATAGGTCGCGCTCCTTCAGCTCATTCACCAGATAACGATTGATCTGCATGAACTCGCCGGAGAGCGTCTCGCGCTTAAAAAGGTTGGAGATCTGCGGCTCTGTGCATTCCGAGCAGCCGACAATGGAGGCGATCGTAGCCGTCGGCGCAATGGCAATCAGTAGCGAGTTGCGTACTCCATGCTGAGCGATGCGCTGGCGCAGTTGATTCCAGCGAGCTTCGTCGGCAGGTTCGATGTTCCATAAATCGAATTGCAGTTGCCCTGCAGCCAGGCGCGTCTCGGCAAAGGATGGATGCGCGCCCAGCTTCTCCGCAAGCGCGCAGGAGGCATTGAGAGCGTGGTAGTAGACCTCCTCCTGAATGCGCATGGAGAGCGCCCGCGCCTCAGCCGAATCAAAGGGAAGACGCAACAGGAAGAAAACGTCTTGCAAACCCATAATGCCTAATCCCACTGGCCGCCAGCGAGCATTGGCGCTAGCCGCCTGCGGCACCGGATAGTAGTTGATGTCAATCACGCGGTCCAGCATGGGTACGGCGGTGCGTACGGTCCGCGCCAGCTTCTCGAAGTCAAAGACTCCGTCGCTCACATGACGCGCAAGATTGATGGAGCCGAGGTTGCAGACCGCTGTTTCATCCGGCGAAGTCACTTCGGTGATCTCGGTGCAGAGGTTGGAGAGATGCACAACGTTGCCCGGTTGGCCGGTCTGATTGCACTTTAGGTTGCACGCGTCCTTGAAAGTCATCCAACCATTGCCTGTCTCTGCGAGGGTGCGCATCATGCGTGCAAAGAGATCGCGGGCCTTGATCTGGCACGTGAAAATCCCTTCTGCTTCGGCCTTTTCATAGGCCGCGGTGAACTCCTCGCCGAAAAGATCGGGTAGATGCGGAACTTCCTTGGGATCAAAGAGGGACCAGACGCCATTCTGTTCCACGCGATGCATGAAGAGATCTGGAATCCAGTTGGCAAGATTCAAGTTGTAGGTGCGACGTGCCATGTCGCCTGTGTTGTCGCGGAGTTCGAGGAACTGCTCGATGTCCGCGTGCCACGGTTCGAGATAGACGCAGCAGGCACCTTTGCGCTTGCCGCCCTGATTGACGGCAGCCACTGAGCTGTCCAGCGTGCGCAGCCACGGAACAATTCCGTTCGATAAGCCATTGGTGGCGCGAATCAGCGATCCCTCCGACCGGACGCGGTGAAAAGCCAGTCCAATGCCGCCGGAGAACTTGGAAAGAAGGGCTACGGATTTGTATGTGTCGTAGATGGACTCCAGCGAATCAAGCGGCGAATCGTGCAAATAGCAGGAAGACATCTGCGCGTGCCTGGTGCCGGAGTTGAAGAGCGTGGGCGAACTGGGCATATAGTCATGCGCGGCGATGAGCTGATAAAACTCGATAGCCTCGATGGGAGCCTCGGCCAGTCCACAGGCCACACGCAGGAAGAAGTACTGCGGCGTCTCAATGACCTTCCGCGAGATTGGGTCACGCAGCAGATAACGGTCATAGACGGTGCGTAGTCCAAAGTATTCAAAGCGATCCGAAAGTCCTTCGTCGACGGCGTGGTTCAGTTTGCGCGCGTGGATACGAACGAACTCTGCGGCATTGGCATGCACGATCCCCTGCTGAAATCCATTTTCGATGGACTGCGAAAAGGAGTGCAGATTCTGACCAGCCACTTCTTTCAAAATGGTTCCGAGCAGCAAACGTGCGGCCAATCGAGAGTACTGAGGCTCCTCTGCAAGGAGAGAGGCTGCCGTATCAATCGAAAATGCGTCGAGTTCGCCCGTAGTGGCTCCATCGTAGAGGCCACCAATTGTTTTGCTGGCAATCCGCATCGCGTCCACATGGCTGAGCCCATGTGAACAACGCTGGACAGCGCGGACAATTTTGTTGACGTCCACAGGCTCAAGAGAACCGTTGCGCTTTCGCACGTGCATAACCGGTGTTTCCTCGCATGGGGGAAATCCGGGAAGCAGATTGGACAAACTTGCTTGGGTCGTGGCCATGGGTGACTCTCCTTGGCCTCGAAGAAGACGAGCGAAGAAACAGCGACACCCTGGGGAAAAGGGTTAAAAAGCCGCTGCCACCTCACCTCCCCTCGGAGGCGTAAGCGTATGTTTTCATGGCAGGTCTTCGGACTCGCAGGCTGCCTACTTGCCCGGCTTCCCAGCTCCAAATTGAGCCAGTGCCACTTGGGCGTTCGTTCCTGCTTACCGCTGCGGGGCAGCTCCGGATTTTCACCGGATTCCCATCTTCGCCTTGCGCCAGGGCGCAAAGAACCATGAAGTTCTCTTACTGTATATTGGGTTCGAGCAATCTGCAAGCGCTGCATATTGTGGGAAACGTGCGCTTCACTGCCGCCGTCAGTTTATTTCGACTTAACTGGTACAGAAAAGGCCGGGCACGCCAATACCGCTCACTTGCTGTTATTGTGCCGATATTTGAAGGGGGGCTGCATGCTCGAACTAGCACATCACCGTGAGCGATACTGCCGAATATCGCCTACGCCGCATTTATTGGTATGACACTTCCGAAAGGCGCATGACGACAACCGGTTGAGGTCCAGAGCACGGGAAATTCGGGGGCGGACTCGGGAAACGTCCCGTAGAGGTCGGTCAGAAAGACCAGAGTCTGCGGCCTGGTCCCATGCTCTTCCAGCCAGTTGAAGCACGGACCGAAGTCGGTTCCTCCGCCGCCAACGGGATTGAGATGAACGGTCTCTCCGGCTTGGTAGGTTTCAACTTTGTGAACCTCGGTGTCGAAGTACAGGACGTGAACGCACTGTGGCCGCTGGCCTTCGAGGATCGAACAACCCTCAGCTTCAAAGAGACGCAATAACCGGCCATTCACCGAGCCTGAGCAATCAACAGCGATGGCGATCTCTCCAACACCCTCGCGCACAACTCCGGGCAGATAGAGTCCGTTCCAGATGTGGCGGCGGTTGGGCCGCATCCAATTCGAATCCGCTGGAATGGTATCGGACCAGAGCCTGCGCAACAGTTCGCGCCAGTCCACCATTGCCTCTGCAGCTCCTTCGAGAGTGCGGACCAGACCCGCAGGAGTCTTGCCAGCTTGCTTTGAGAGCGTGACTGCCTGGTTGACGGCAACACTCCACTCTCGCGCCTGCTCTTCCGCACTCGGCGTCTTTTCGTCCGGAATAGGTGCATCAAGAACCTGGCCGATGCCGCCCTCCGTCTCTGGCGCAGTTGGCTCATCGGGGCTGGCTTGCTTTTCTGGCATTTCGCCCGCGCCAGCTCCGGCACCTTCGCTTGCACTGTTCTGGTCGCCAGGATGTGGCTGCGCCTCTGCTTCGCGCAAGCTGTAAATCTGCTCTGCGCTCATCTCCCAGGATCGGGGAGTGGGCCAGGCATTTGCGTCCGAGGTCGCATCGGCGGTATGCAACATGTCCGGCTTGAAGCGCAGAAACGCGATGATCTCCGGCCGCACGCCCGCGCCCACGGCCCACTTGCACCAGTCGTTCAGGTCAGCTTCGAGTTCCAGATGGACAAAACGATTCCGCAGCGGACGCGGCATTGAGAAATGTACGCCCTGCTCGGAGGCCGGATTGCCGGCGGCGATGACCACCCAGCCATCGGGCAACACATACTCTCCGAGTTTGCGGTCTTCTGTGGCGCAGTCCGTTATGTGGCGTTCAGCAAAGGGGTCAGCCATGTTCGCTCTGTTCCAGTGTTTGAACGCCACATAAGCAGGTCACAGTGCTCGAAGAAATCTGAGCAGGCCAGGGTTTTCTTTCCAGTGCTTTTGCCCCGTTTCGGTTTTGATTTCGCAGGTAGCGAGCGCTTTGGCCTTCATCTCCAGATCGACTTCGGCGTAGACGTTGGTGGTGTTGAGAGAGACGTGTCCGAGCCATGCGCGGATGGTGTTGATGTCGACGCCGGCGCGCAGGAGGTGAGTTGCGGTGGTATGCCGGATCGTGTGCGGACTCACACGTTTGTTTTTGAGAGATGGCATGAGAGGCGAGAGTTTGTGGACGTATCTCTCGACCATCGTGTGGATACCAAACCGGGTGATCGGTTCGCCACGTCGATTAAGGAACACATGCCCGGTGCCACCGCGGCTGCCTATCAGAGGCGCGAGTTCCGCCACCGTCTGCGGCCATAATGGACAGCGCCGAAGTTTGTTGCCCTTTCCATGCACTTGAATGAGGGAGTGCTCCTTGCTACTCGATTTGGCCAGCGTCAGGTCGCCGATCGTCGCTTGTGCCGCTTCGTCGGCCCGTGCGCCGGTGTTGTAGAGAAATAGCAACAGCGCATAGTCGCGACGCCCTTGTTCTGTGGATCGATTCGGGGCTTCCAACAGTGCGTCCATCTCGGATTTCTCAAGATAGGTGATGCACGACCGTGGAGCCCGCTTGGGCAGGATAACGCGGATTTGGCCGCACCATGCGACGTGTTCCGGGCTGTGCAGTCCGATATAGCGAGACAGCGAGTGGATTGCGGCCAGTCGCTGATTCCGCGTTGCCGTTCCGCACTTGCGAACTTCCTCCAGACTCTGCAGGAACAGCCGGACCAGGTCCGCTGACACATCGATCACAGCGAGTTGGTCGATCTCTTTGCGAGCGCTCTTGGCCGCGAACGGAAGCAGCAAGCAAAGCGTATCTCGGTAGCTCCGCTGTGTGTTTCGTGCGAGATTCTTTTCGGTCACCAGATATTCAAGGAGAAAACGACGGACCCAAGGTCCGAGAAGGGCTGGGTCAGTCATGATGGTCCTCCCGTCCTGCATAGACTTCAAAGCGCAGGCTCGCTTCGTGCAGGAGTTCCGGCGTCATGGTGAGATACACCTGGGTTGCCGCCAAATGCGCGTGTCCCATGCATACGGAGAGTTGCGGCAGCAGCAGTTGAACATCTTTGCCTTCGCGATACCACGCCGTCAGTCGATGAACCGCCGAAGTGTGGCGCAGATCATGCAGACGCGGTTGGCAGCGTGGCCCTCCATCCCGGCGCAGACCGGCGTGCTGGCGCAGTTGTTGGAAGGCGCCTTCGAGTGTGTTGAGGAGGATCTTCTTGCCTCTTCTCCCAACGAAAAATGGAGACTCTGCTTCATGAGAGCAGGCGCACTGGCTGCGTCCTGTTGCATAGTCGAGAAGAATCCGAGTTGTCGCAGGACCAAGCGGCACGAGACGGGTCTTAAAGAACTTCGAGTCGCGAACCGTAAGCAGTGCGTTGGTCAAATCGACGTCTCTGTTCCTCAGCGACAGAACCTCCGACGCACGCAACGCAGCGCCGTACAGCAGGAGAAGAAGCGTTCTTACCGTCGATGGCTCCAGGCTGCCCCGGTTACGTTGATAAGACGACGTGGCATCCATCAGGTGGCTAAGCTCTGCTTGCGAGTAGATGTAGGGTTGGAATGCAGGCGGTCGTTTCGGTATGACTGTCGGCAACGGGGAAAGGCCGATCAGGCCGCGGCTGATTGCGTACCGATAGAAGCCCAGCAGCGCATTATGTTTGATATGCCATGAGGCCGTCAGCGGCCCGGTACCGTTGAGGAACGAGCTTACTCGCTCGGGCGCGACGTCCTGTAGGGCAGCGTCTTCGCCCATTGCCCTGCAGAAAGCCTTGAGCACATTCCCGTTCACTCCGAATTTCTCCCCGAGGGTTCTGCGGAACGCGGCGTATTCTTCGACGACATGCTGAAGGTTCATTGCAGACCTCCCAGATCGAAGCTCGCAACCTGGCGAAGTCGAACCAGATCGACCTTGGCGTAGATGCGAGTGGTCTCAAGGCTTCGATGTCCGAGATGATCGCCGACTTCCTTCAGAGAGAGGCCTTCGTTGATCAACCGAGTCGCGCAGGCGTGACGCAAAGCATGGGGACCATGATGCTTGATGGTGGCGGAGACGGCTCGCAAGCGCCTGCCGACCACCGGCCAGAGCGTCCCGGCCGTCATGGGACGAAAAGGAGCTCGCACCGTCAGGAATATCTCCCGATACGTCGAGGATGGCCTCGCTTTCTGCAAGTAGCGGATGATCGAATCGCCGACGGACTGAACAAGCGGGAAGCGATGCTTGCCGAGCCGCTTGGAGCAGGTGAACACGATCGCTTCTTCATCCCAGTCGATGTCCCCAAGTTGTAGCCGGGCGACTTCTCCCGCGCGCACTCCGTAGATGGCGAGCAGCATCAAGATCGACCGGTCGCGAAGCGCGGCGGGAGTATCGCCATCCATACTGCCGAGAAGCTTCTGGACCTCGGACCATGTTGGAGTCGACGGCAAGGACTCCTGCTGGAAGACACGAGGCGACATGATGGATGCCGCGATACCTTCCTTGCACCATCTCCGCGCTTCCGCGAAGCGGAAAAACGAACGCAGGGAAGATGCGCAGGTTTGAACCGACGCTCTTGCGTAATGCCCTTGATTAACTCTGGCGGCAAGGATCGAGTCCACTTCGGAAACGGTCACATCCTGGAGCGACCGCTCTCTCTCACAGAGCTGGTCGAGAAACTGGCGCACAGCATGACAGCGCTGCTCAATCGTAGCCAACGAAAGACCTCGTTCGCGAAGCATGAACTCAGCGAACTCGACAATCCTGTCTTCATAGGGCTTTATCGGTTTGCTCGCAGGCTGGAGGCGCTCCATAAACGCCAGCCAGCGAGTGGCTTCCCGAATGAACCGCTGTCTCGAGAGCTCCGGGCGGAGTCTTATAGGTGGCCTCGCCTTCCGGCTGGCCCAGCGGATTCCAGCCTCTTCGATCTCGTGTAAGGTGATCATCGAGTTGGGCCGCTCGGCCAGCTTCAGGCATCTCTCGACGCCAATGAGCAGCTCGGCAACGAGCCTCACGGTACTCCTCGCCATCCCTTGCTCAATGCAATGAAGAACGTAACGGCGACGTTCGTTGGCCAGGGGGGCAGAGCGCTGGCGGACCAGCGCGTGGGACCGTTCAAAGAGTTGATCGAACATTTTCGGAACCTCTTCCTCGTAGAAGTGAAAGAACGGTTCCGACTATAGTTGAGCTATCCGAGTCGACAGATCGCCAACATACGTCTGCGACGACAGACTATTATGTGGCGTTCAAACACTGGAACGGAGCGAATATGGCTGGCCGCTTTGCTGAACGCCACATAACGGGCTGCGCCACAGAAGAACTCTTATGTGGCCGGCCACATAAGAGTTC
>Ga0255356_1001991_pt1 | contig 12252 bp, 7 predicted proteins | sample HBST100metaG_FD_189944 | JGI IMG/M metagenome (GOLD analysis project Ga0255356, IMG submission 189944) | Peat soil microbial communities from Stordalen Mire, Sweden - H.B.S.T100 | ecosystem: Environmental > Terrestrial > Soil > Wetlands > Peat | place: Sweden: Norrbotten County, Stordalen Mire... | reverse complement strand
TGCTGGCGCTCAACTGCGAGCAGGCGGGCGAGCTGTGGGGGTCGGTGTGGGGCGAGCGGCTCTGGCATTGGCTACAAGGCGAAGACTTCGAGATGTCGGAGACCGAGCATCTGAAGTCGATGAGCCACCAGCACGTGCTGGCCCCGGAGATGCGCACGGAGGAGAAGGCATGGGCCGTGGCGCACAAACTGCTACACAAAGTGGCGATGCGGCTGCGCGCGGAAAAACTGTGGGCGAGCAGCATTGGCCTCGCCATCGGTTTTGCGGTGCCGCGTGGCCAGAACACTCCGGTGAGCCGTTTCGGCGCGCCCACACGAGGATGGAAGGGCGAAATGCGCCTGAGCGAGTGCCAGGACAACCAGACGCTGATTGCCGCGCTGAGCAGATTGTGGGCGAGCCGGCCCGCGGGAGCGCAATTCGAGCACCCCTACTTCCTCGGCGTGCATCTGAACGGGCTGGTGCCCGACCACCTGCACACGCTGAATCTATTTGACGGAACGGAAGACGAGCAGAGCCGGGCGCGTTTGCAGGCTGCCATGGATATGTTGAATAACAAGTACGGGCTAAGTACGCTGGCTCCGGCTACGATGCTAACTGCCTTCAAAGCCGCTCCTACGCGCATCGCCTTCCATACGATTCCCGAATTGTTTTGAGCGTGCATTTGCGGAGTTGCTCACAAGTCAGACGGGACTGGCTACACTAATAATCAGCATGACAGGCTCATCTCTTTCGTCGCAGCCAAGTTATCGCGGGCGGCTTGCTCCTTCGCCTACCGGCTATCTGCATGTGGGCCATGCGCGCACCTTTTGGACAGCCTACCAGCGCGCAAAAGATGCAGGCGGAACGCTGGTGATGCGCATAGAAGACCTTGACCCCGAGCGCAGCCGCCAAGCGTATGTCGAGGGTGCGATGGAGGATCTGCGCTGGCTTGGAATTCGCTGGCAGGAAGGTCCGAAGTTAGGCGGAAGTTATGCGCCTTATGTGCAGAGTGAACGTCGTGCGAGCTATCTGAACGCATGGCGCAAGCTGCTGTGGGGCGGATACCTCTTCCCTTGCCGCTGCTCGCGCAAGGATCTGGAAGCCGCACTCAGCGCTCCACATGAGAGTGCTTCGACGGGCGTGAACGGCCCGCAAAACAACAAGGAGCTAGAGCCGTTGGACGATGAGCCGGTTTATCCTGGCAGTTGCCGGCCAGGTGCATCGAGGTCTGATTCCCTGATGAGCGGGATCGATGAGCCGGAGGGCTTCAATTGGCGCTTTCGCGTGCCCGACGGTGAAGCGATCGAGTTTCATGATGAGAATCTTGGTCCGCAGCGATTCGTGGCCGGTCGGGATTTCGGCGACTTTGTAGTGTGGCGGCGCGACGGGAGCCCGAGTTACCAGCTTGCCTGTGTGGCTGACGACGCTGCTATGAAGATTACAGAGGTAGTGCGTGGAGAGGATTTGCTGAAGTCCACGGCGCGGCAGATTCTGCTCTACCGCGCATTGGGTTTTGAGAATCCGCGCTGGTTTCATTGTCGGCTCGTGGTGGACGCGAATGGCCATCGGCTGGCCAAGCGCCACGACGCGCTGAGCCTGCGCATCCTGCGTCAGCGCGGGGTTAGCCGTGCGGAGATTCTTTCAGGAGAACTGCCGCGGGAGGCGTAAAGGCCGTGAGCTACCGTTCCCCTGATTTCGCTATAAATCTCGGTTTTGCTTTTGCGAACCTGACGGCTGCGGGCTGTCTTAGGTGCGCTTGATGAAGCTGCCGTTATGCAGTTCGCCGACGGCCTGGCGCAGCTCTTCTTCGGTATTCATCACGATGGGACCGTACCAAGCTACCGGCTCCTTGAGCGGCTTGCCTGAAACAAGCAGGAAGCGGATGCCCTCAGGCCCGGCTTGGACCACGATTTCATCGCCGCGATCGAAGAGCACGAGCGAGTGGTTACTCGCGTCGTAGACCGGAGCTGCGTTAGGGTTGACCGCCGACTCGGTCAGCACGGCTTGCGGTGCTGAGGCATCGCGGAAGTTTCCTGCGCCCGCGAAGACGTAGGCGAAGGCGTGGCGCGTCGTCTCCACGTGAATTCGCTTGAGCTTGCCGGGCGGAATGGAAATGTCCACGTAGCGCGGATCGGCAGCCACGCCCTCTACCGGCCCTCGTTTGCCCCAGAATTCACCACAGATTACACGCGCTTTGCTCCCGTCGTCTTCGGTCACCTCCGGGATGGCGCTCGCTGGGATGTCTTGGTAGCGTGGGTCGGTCATTTTAAGAGCTGCGGGCAAGTTGGCCCAGAGCTGAAAGCCGTGCATGCGGCCCTTTGCGTCGCCGGAAGGCATCTCCTGGTGCAGAATGCCGCTTCCGGCGGTCATCCATTGCACGTCGCCGGCGGTCATGCGACCTTTGTTGCCCAGGCTGTCGCCGTGGGCCACCTCGCCGGCCAGCACATAGGTGATGGTTTCGATTCCCCGGTGGGGATGCCAGGGGAAGCCGGCAACGTAATCGGCCGGATTGTCGCTGCGGAAGTCATCGAGCAACAGAAAAGGGTCGAATTCGGTCGTCTTTCCGAAGCCGAAGGCGCGCTGCAATTTAACGCCGGCACCCTCAACGGTGGGCTTGGTTTCAAGAATCTGCTTTACGGGGCGAAGCGACATGGTGGACCTCCTCTGCCTTACGGAAGATTGGATGCGCGAGGATGATATTCGTTGCAACAGGCATTCTGTGACTCAAGAAGCGCTCGCAGAATCAGGCTTGATGAGTCTCAGCTCTCCTTGCGATAAAGGAGGTCTCGGATCGCCTTCCTGCGAGCGGCGTCCGCTTCCTTTGCGGCCTCGCGATCGACGGCATCCATGGGGAGATCGGTGACGGAGTCTTCGGTTGATTCGGGTTCACTACACGAGGGACAACGATTGGCAAAGCCGGGTTTATTCGGCTTCAATTCGAATTCCTCTGAGCAGACGACACAGGTTTTAATGGGGAACGACATTGATATCCATGATAGTGGAAACGCTTTCATCGCAAAAGAGGCAGCTCCGATCAAAAGTAACCCCGGACCACATTGAGAGACATGGCAGTCAGCCCCGACGATGTACAAACCGCGCCTAAAATCGGAATAGATAAGAGGCCTTGATGAAGATTTGCCGTCCATCGTCTAAGAACTTCGAGGATTGCGGCGCTACTGTGTGGTCAGAATCGCAGATTCCACCTGGAAAAGCCTTACAGAGCGATCGATCCAGATTCTGCAAATCATCGTTGTAGCCAAGATAGACGGCTGTACCCGGATGCGGAAGCCATGTGAGCAGCACCTTGGTGTTAACCTGCTTTGTCCGCTGTAGCGATGTCTCTTTGGGGTTTGCCAGCGTGGAATCGTACTCCACAATGACGCGCGCGGAGATCGCCCGCGTGAACTGGTAATTCACTTTGGTGCGAAGTTTCTGGGTCTCGTAGACGAATGCGCCGTTCGCTGCCGAGTGGTCGCGATCCAGAAGATAGGTATTATCCGCCGTTAGTTGATGGAATGGTTGCAACGTAAACAGGGCCTGTAAGTAATTCTGGTTCAACAGAGAAGGCACCCCACCCGCTACCGGGTTGTAATTCACATTGCCGCAGAGATAGCCGGTGAAATTGAAGTTGAACTGTGGAAACGGAGCGCCTCGCGCCACAAAACCGCCGAAGTTCTCGGTGAAGTTTTTATTCTTCGTGAGCAGGGTTCCGTCCTGCGGTCCCAGCGTGTCAGAGTTCTGGCCACCAAGTGGCGCGATCACAATATTGCGCGGCAGCGTAATGTAGGGATCGAAGGTTGAGTAGTGGTAGACGCGATTGCCTTGATGATCGAAGGCGATATTCTGGTTTGTTTCCACCCCAAAGCTTTGAATCAGCTTGTGCTTCGGATACCACTTATAAGTTGCGTAACTCTGATTGTTTCGAATATTCGTTGTCGGAATGAAACCCACCAGGCTCTGGAAGTTTGTGCTCAAGTCCTTGTAGAGCGTGTCGAGATAGAAGGCGTGCCCGGAGCGCTGCACTTCGAGGTAATTACCTGGCCCGGCATCATAAGTTGGCGGCGTCCCGCTATCGACGTTGCCTTTGGTCGAACTCTCCACCCATTGTCCCCAGGCTGTCCATTTGTCTGTCATCCGCGCAGTGAAATCGACGCCTCCTATGCGGCTCCATCCCTGGCCAAACTCTTCGTCGGTGTAAATCGCGCCGATACTCGATCCTTTGCCCAGGTCATGGGAGACACGCCCCACCGCGAAGGTTGCACGCTTGTTGAAGAGCGGGTCGCCGGGCGCCACCGTCTGTCCCGGCTCGCGGTCGTCGATGGCAAGCAAGCCTAAGTTGGTCTTGCCTATCTTTCCAGTCACACGCGCGCCGTACTCCGGATGGATGATGTTACGGGTATACAGCAGCATAATTGGCGTAGCAAAGTAGTTTGCATTCTCAAGAAAGAATGGTCGAAGCTCGGGGAAGTACACCGTATATCGCTGGTTGACGGTGAACTGCGGCTGGTCTGACTCCACGTCGCTGAAGTCCGGGTTGATGGTCCCGTCGAAGACAATGCTGTCCTTGAGAATAGCCTTCGCTTCGCCGCCTTCCGTGCCTTCAAAACGTCGGGAACTGAAGTAAGGGTTGAGCGGGTCAAGGGTCTGGAGTGTGCGCTCGTTCTGTCCCAGAACGTATGGGTTGATCTGCACATTATGCGAGCCGGTCACGCCCTCAATGCCTTGCAGCGTTCCTTCCTGACTGAGCGTGCCCGTGATGTTCGCTGAGACGCGCGGCCAGTAATCCACCTCGCTGTTGCGCGGAAAGTTGCGCATGAAAACCACGCCCCAGTTCGCACCATCAGGTCGAAAACGCAGGCTACGAAAAGGGATAGCCATCAGCGCCATCCATCCCTCGGGCGTTACTTGCCCATCCGAATCCCAAACCTGATCATAACTGTAATCTGAACCGCTGTTTTCGTCCCAGGCCGCATCGGCTTGCACTCCAGCAGGATTCACCTTGAAGAGAACCCCTTTGCGGCGGTCCTGAAACGGATCGAGCAGCACCGTGACGTTGTCGTCAGTCAGCACATTCTCGCGCCTCGCCAAATGTCCGCGAATCTCGCCTGGATGATGATCGTGACAGATAAACACAAGAAATAACGCGGTTTTTGTATGCCCCAGCCAGACTTCCGTCTTTTCAGTCGCAGGCTGTCCATCGCGCGGAGTGTTCTGAATAAAACCGGAGATCTGCAGCAGCTTGTCTCTCAACTCCGGCCGCGGTTCCATGTTTGTGAAGTCGGAGAGCCGCAGCCCGTCTGTAAGCAACGGCACTTTGTAGCCGTTGAACGGTTGCGTTTTCTGTTCCTGAGTAGAAATGGCAACCGGTCGATTGCTCTGTGCAACCGAAGTCGCCGATGCAACCATTTCCAAACACGCAGCCGCCGCGAAAGCCCAACGCCACATGCATCCATAGTACGAAATGCTCCTCGCTTAGGTTCATCGGGAGCATTCAATACCGGCGCAAATCGAAGAGAATGAGGGTTGTGGAGCCTCAGGTCTTCACGTCGCCAATCCGGGACGGGGCCAGCGCTCAGCTTGCAGTTTACGAATCAACGCTGAGCACATTGGATTTATCAACAATCGACTTGTCCTTTACGCGGCAGTGTCCGTCTCGCAGCTGATCCAAGAACCTGATGTGTCATCTGGACCCAAGCACGACGCGTTCAAGGGGCAGCCTAACAAAATCTGTAAGGAATGGACTTGTGGAGGTTGGCCTTATAGCGGGACCGGTACTGCGGCTGGCTCGCGCTGCGCAATTGCGGCAATCTGATGGAGCATCCCTTTGAAAATACAGTAGTGGATTGGATAAAGAGCGTACCAATAAATAAGCCCGCTGAGCCCTGCCGGATCGAAAATTGCGGTTTGCCGAATCACCGAGCCATCGCTGGCTGGTTCAACTTCGAACTGAAGCCACGCACGGCCCGGAACTTTCATTTCCGCCACGAGGTTGAGCCTGCGGCACGGTTCGATACTCTCGACGCGCCAGAAATCGAGAGCATCGCCAGCGACCAGTGTGTGAGCATCACGGCGGCCCCGGCGCAGTCCCACGCCACCCACAAGGAGATCGAAGAAGCCTCGAATTTGCCAGAGAAAACTTGCAAAGTACCAACCGTTCTCGCCTCCAATCCGCTGGATGGGCGCAAAGGCCAGGGCCGGGGGAACTGACACGTGCACGGTTCGGGAATCGACCAGCCTCGTCCCGAAACGCACACCACCCCACGACGCAGGTTTCCCGCTGGAGGAGAGCGCGTCGGACCAGAAAGTCGCAGCATACTCCAGGTTTTCATGGTGCAGGGCCCTCTTGACCGCTTCTTTCAAACCCATTGGCTGAATTTTGAAGACAGTCAACGCCGATTTATCGCGGACCAGCGTTGGGTTCCTTATGCTCTCGATAAGCTTGCGGCCAACGCGTGCATAGATCGGCGTAACCAGACCCAGCCACAGACTCGACAGGTGCGGCGTCAGGACGGGCACCGGAATCATCCATCGCCGCAGTCCGCATTGCCGCGCGTACTCCTGCATAATTTCGCCATAGTTGACCTGATCGGGACCGCCTATCTCAAAGATTGCGGACTGTTCAAAAGGCAAATTCAGTGCGGCCATAAGATATGCCACTACATCTTCGATCGCAATTGGTTGGGCTTTTACCGCTACCCATCGCGGACAAATCATGACCGGCAGGCGCTGCACGAGAGCACGAATCATCTCAAACGAGAGGCTTCCAGAGCCGATAACGATCGATGCTCGAAATTCGATCGTTGGAACCTCCGAACCACGCAGAATATCTGCCACCTCGTGGCGACTCCGCAGATGTGCGGATAACGCCTGATCCTGATTTCCGAGGGCCCCCAGGTAGACAATCCGCTTGACTCCCTGCTCGCGAGCGGCGTCGGCGAAATTCTGCGCGGCCTGCCGGTCTTGCTCTTCGAACTGCCCCGCCGAACCCATGGAATGGACGAAGTAGTACGCTGTTCGCACACCAGCCATTGCCGGTCGAAGAGAAACGCTATCCAAGCAATCCGCCTGAATCACCTCCGTAGAGGAAGACACCCGCGACCGAAGAAACTCTGGATGTCGGGCAAGACAGCGGACAGGCCAGCCGGCAGCCTCAAGCGCTTTGAGGAGGCGGCCTCCGATATATCCCGAGGCTCCCGTCAGCAGGACGAGCGCCTTAAGGTCCATATCCATTTGGAAACCTCAATTGTCTTGCAATGTCTGAACCGGCACGATCTTATCATTGCCTGTCTAATAGTCCGTGTACCAGACTGACCAGTTGGTCGTCTTAAGAGCGAAACCAAAGTTGGTGTGCCCAGGTGAGAACAGTACCGGACTGCCGACCCTAGGAACTGACCTTGCTTTCCATGGCTTCCACAAGGCTTCGCACCCGCCGGCCTTATCCTCAATACAGACCTCGTGATCGACACCGCCCAAACCGTGAAGCAGCAAGCCGACATCGTCAAAGTGATCGAGGGATACATCCGGCTACGCAAGGCGGGGGCGCAGAATTACCAGGGGCTTTGCCCGTTTCATAAGGAAAAGTCGCCGTCGTTCTCCGTTCATGCGGTTCGCCAGTTCTACCACTGCTTCGGCTGCGGGGTTTCGGGCGACGTTTTCAGCTTTGTGGCGAAGATAGAGAACGTCAGCTTTCCCGAGGCCGTGCGGATTGTGGCGCAGAAGTGCGGTATTCCACTGCCCAAAAGGGAGTTTTCCTCGCCGGAAGAAGCCGCCGGAGCGCGGCAGCGGGGCAAGCTGCTTGATCTGCACGAGACCGCAACCGCATGGTTTGAGGAGCAGTTACGCGGGCCGGAAGGGGCCGTCGCACGCGAGTATCTGGCCGGCCGCGGCCTGACGCCCGAGGGGATCAAGGCTTTCCGCGTCGGCTACGCGCCGGACAGCTTCAATGCTCTCCGCGACCGGCTGAGCGGTATGGCCGACAACGAGACCCTCCGAGCCTGCGGTCTCTTCGCCTCGAAAGAACAGGGCGACGGAAGCCAGGGCCCCATCTATGACCGCTTCCGCAAGCGCGTCATGTTTCCCATCGCCAATGAGAGCGGGCGGGTGATCGCCTTCACGGCGCGGACGCTGGAGACGGGCGATAAGGCGGGCGCAAAGTACATCAACTCGCCGGAGACGCCGCTCTACACAAAGGGGCAGGTGCTCTTTAACCTCAACAAGGCGCGGGCTGCGATTCGCCAGCTTGAGTTCGCTTTGCTGGTCGAGGGGCAGATGGACTGCATCTCGGTATTTCTGCGCGGGATACAGAACGTGATCGCCACCAGCGGGACGGCTTTTACTGAGCAGCAGGTGGCGCTTCTGCGGCGGCATACCTCACAGGTGGTGGTCAACTTCGACCCTGACGCTGCCGGCTCGAACGCCGCGGAGAAGTCGATTGCTCTGCTTACCGAGGAGGGCTTCACGATCAAGATTGTGACCCTCGACGGCGGGCTCGACCCAGACCGTTATATTCGCGAGCGGGGCGTGGAGGCCTACACGGCTGCGCTGCGCGGCGCGCGCCGGCAGTCGGACTACCTGATCGAGCGCGCCCGGCAGAGCTTCCCAGGCGCCAGTTCGGAGCAGAAGGTGAAGGCGATGAACTACCTGTTGCCGCACATTCGGCGTATGCCGGAGAAGCTGGCGCGGGACCAGTTTGCTGCGGACGCCGCGCAAAAGCTGGGCATTGACTCTGCGGTGCTGCGCGAGGAGCTGCGTCAGGCGGCGCTCAAGCGCCGCGACCACATCGAGACGCGCACATCTGCTCTGAGCGAGGTGGAGCGGGTGCTGTTGCGCGCGTTGGCCATTGACGATCCAGAGTTTGAGCGGTCGCGACGCTTGGCGGCCGAGGCTCTGGCCCAACAGCCCACATGGTTTGAGCATCTTGGCGCCTTTGCGGCCCTGCAGGCTCTGGCCCTGCGGCAGGCCAACGACCCCATGAGCGTGGTCGAGGATGCAGAGCAGCGGGCCTTGCTGGCCGAGACACTGCTGGCCGAGACCAAGCCTCCCGAGGAGGGCGAGGTGCAGAGCGCTATCCAGGAGATTCAAGAGCGGGCCATGGAAAACCGGCAGCGCGATCTGCGCACGCTGATCGCCGAGGCCGAGCGCCGCGGCGACTTTGGCGAGTTGGCCGTACTGACACAGCAAAAGCTGGAGATGGACCGAGCGCTGCGGCAGTTGCACAACCAGAAGCCGCCGGAGCGGTAACAGCTTTCTGGTCTGAGCGTGGTCCAAAACCGTGGAAGTATCGTAAAACCTGCGTCGAATCGTGCTCTGGCGCGTCAAATAAGTAAAGCAGGAGCGGGCGGAAGGCAAGAAGGCCCGGCCCGGCTGTGAGGTTGCCCGGATTTCAGAATGGCGAAATCGAGGCTGGCTGTGGTAGTCTAGTAATCTCTGTGCGGATGCGCGCCCCTCTGCCCCAACCATGAGCTTCGGCTCGCGGGCGAACCAGGTGAAACCTGAAGCGCTTGTCATCCTGTTCCGAGAAAACCCCTGAAACCGCTTGTTTTATGCGGATGACCGCAGGTCTGTGTCCGTATGCGCCGAGTTTCCCGGATTTTTGCCGGAGAATCAATAGCGCGCTTGGGGACGGACTCCGCACCGGAGCGCATGACGGTGCTGAATCTGCCATGCGCAAGAGAGTAGGAGCATTTTGGCGACCGACGAGAAGTTCGAGCACGAACACGAACATGAACATGAGCACGATATTGACACCCTGATCGAAGTCGGCAAGGAAAAGGGCTATCTGACTTATGGCGACGTGAATGACATGCTGCCGGAAGAGATGGCCACTTCGCCCGACGATCTGGACGATCTGATCACCACCATCGGAACCCAGGGTATCGACCTTCTGGATGGACCCAAGTTTCACGGCGACAAGGACTTCGAGCTGGAAGATGGCGAAGACGTCGAGTTGGATTTGACGCCTGGAACCCTGGAGAAGACCAACGACCCGGTGCGCATGTACCTGCGCGAGATGGGAACGGTTCCGCTGCTGACGCGCGAGGGCGAGGTGGAGATTGCCAAGCGCATCGAGCGCGGCCAGCTCCGCGTGATGAAGGCCATTTCGCGCTCCCCGATCGTGATTCGGGAAGTTGCTGCGCTGGGCGAGGATCTGAAGCGCGGCGTTCGCAATGTAAAAGAAGTCGTGATCTTCGACGAGGAAGAGCTCACCGAAGAGATTGTGGTTTCGCGCGTAAAGGCGACCGTGGCCCGCGTCGATGCGCTGGTGAAGCACCAGAAGAAGATTGCGCTGCTCGAAGAAAAGCTGGCAGTTCCAGCGCCCGCCAACAAGGCCAAGACCTCGGCCACGCGGAAGACCCGCTGGCTGATTGCTCGCGAAAAGGTGCTTATCTCGCGGATTGTCCGCGAGTTGAAATACACGCCTCTTGAGCGCAAGCGGCTGCTCGACAAGGTCAACAAGACCGTCGACACCATGCGCACGCTGGAGCGGCAGATTCGCTCGCTGGAGCAAAAGCATGAGGCCAGCAGAAGCGAGGAGCTGAAGAAGGAATACCGGCGCCAGCAGAAGAACTGCAAGACAGATCTGGAAAAGATCGAGGCTGAGGCGGGCGTACTGATCGTCGAGTTGAAGCGCACGCAGCGCGAGATGATCCAGGGCGACATGGACGCCGAGCAGGCCAAGCGCGAACTGATTGAAGCTAACTTGCGCCTGGTCGTCTCCATCGCCAAAAAGTACACCAACCGCGGCTTGCAGTTCCTTGACCTTATTCAGGAAGGTAACATCGGCCTGATGAAGGCGGTGGATAAGTTCGAGTACCGGCGTGGTTATAAGTTCTCGACTTATGCGACATGGTGGATTCGTCAGGCAATCACCCGCGCCATCGCGGACCAGGCCCGCACGATCCGCATCCCGGTGCACATGATTGAGACCATCAACAAGCTCATCCGCACCAGCCGCCAGTTAGTGCAGGAGTTAGGCCGCGAGCCGTCCAGCGAAGAGATTGCCAAACGCATGGACATTCCTGTGGCCAAGGTGCGCAAGGTGCTGAAGATCGCACAGGAGCCTATCTCGCTCGAAACGCCCATCGGCGAAGAGGAAGACTCTCACCTCGGCGACTTCATCGAGGATCGGCAGGCGGTTTCGCCTTCCGAGGCGGTCATTAGCGTCAATCTGAAGGAGTACACCTCGCAGGTTCTGCGCACGCTCACACCACGCGAGGAGCGCGTCATCAAGATGCGCTTCGGCCTGGAAGATGGCTCCGAGCACACGCTGGAAGAGGTTGGTCAGAGCTTCCAGGTAACCCGCGAGCGTATCCGCCAGATCGAAGCCAAGGCCCTGCGCAAGCTCCGTCACCCGAGCCGCAGTCGCAAGCTGAAGGCCTTCGTTGAAGGCGTCAAAGACATGTAATTTCGGTAGAAAGTCTGTTAAAAAGAGCCGCAGCCTCTGTAAAGGCTGCGGCTCTTTTTTGATTGGGTCGATTGAGGACTTGGCCTTAAATCTTGATCGCCGCTTCGATCTCCGCCCACTCCTCTGCGGCAAGCTTCAGCCCGGAGGCGGCAACATTCTCTTCCAGATGCGCCACCTTCGACGTACCTGGAATTGGCAGCATCACCGGCGACCGCTGCAGAAGCCATGCCAGCGAAAGCTGTGCAACCGAGGCAGAATGGCGGGCGGCGACCTTCGCCAGCAGCTGTGCCGAGGGCTGATCGGGCTTTAGCAGCTTGCCCGCAGCCATCGGGTACCACGGCAGAAAACCAATTCCCTGCCGCTCACAGTAGGCCAAAGTCTCTTCATTACGCCGGTCCGCGAGACTGTATCGATTCTGGACAGTCGTCACTTTGACGATCTTGCTGGCTTCTTCAATCTCCGCCGGGGTAACCTCGCTGAGGCCGATGTGGCGGATTTTTCCCTGCTCATGCATGTGCTTCAACGCGCCGAGCGACTCTTCGAGTGGGGTGCGGGGGTCGATGCGGTGGAGCTGGTAGAGATCGATGCAGTTGAGTTTGAGCCGGCGCAGGCTCATCTCTACGCATTGGATGAGATAGCCGGCGCGGCCCACGTACTCGGATTTGGAGGGGCCCTGGCGGGTGATGCCGCCTTTGGTGGCAATGACGACTCCGGGCGCATAGGGGTAAAGCGCCTCAGCAATCAGGTCCTCGGCAATCTCCGGGCCGTAGGCGTCGGCTGTGTCGATCAGCGTGACGCCGAGTTCGACGGCACGGCGGAGAACGCGGCGTGCTTCGGCAGGGTCAGCCGGCTCGCCCCAGGCACCCTCG
>Ga0255356_1001985_pt1 | contig 12293 bp, 8 predicted proteins | sample HBST100metaG_FD_189944 | JGI IMG/M metagenome (GOLD analysis project Ga0255356, IMG submission 189944) | Peat soil microbial communities from Stordalen Mire, Sweden - H.B.S.T100 | ecosystem: Environmental > Terrestrial > Soil > Wetlands > Peat | place: Sweden: Norrbotten County, Stordalen Mire... | reverse complement strand
CTCCCACCGCGCCGGACGCCAAACCCACTTCTTACTCCACTCCCTCCGGCATCACCGGCCCCACCTCCGCCTTCCATGACTCGGTGGCCCTCCGCTACAACTACGCCTTCGGCAAGGACACGCCCTTCCTCCCCTCCAACGCCACCTCCTCCAACGGCCAGTTCCTCAGCCCCAAGAGTTTTCCCACCGCCCAATACTGCGGCCATTGCCACCAGGAAGCCTACCGCCAGTGGCGTCAGTCGGTTCACTCCAACAGCTTCCGCGCCCCCTGGTACCTGAAGAACGTCAACATGCTCATCGACGAGAAGGGCGTCCAGTTCTCCCGCCATTGCGAAGGCTGCCACAACCCCGTCGCTCTTCTCTCCGGCGACCTTTCGCAAGGGATGCCCAAAAAGCGCCCCTTTGAGGACGAGGGCCTCACCTGTTCGGTCTGCCACTCCATCCAGTCGGTCAACACCACCGGCACCGGCAGCTACGTCATGGGCACTCCCGCTGTCCTGGTCGACGAAACCGGCGCTCCCGTCACCCGCCCCGTCTCCGACTCTGAAATCCTGGCCCATCTCGACCGCCACTCCAAGGCTGTGATGCGCCCGCTCTACCAGACCACCGAGTTCTGCGCCGGCTGCCACAAGGCCGCCATCCCCCGCTCCCTCGACGACTACAAATGGCTCCGCGCCTTCACTGTCTACGACGAGTGGCAGGGCGCCAGCTTCACCAAGCAGTCGCCCCTGCCCTTCTACCGCAAAGACACGGTCTCCACCTGCCAGACCTGCCACATGCTGCGCGAGCCCCTGGCCGGCACCGCCACCGAGCCCGGCGCCAAGGACGGCAAATTCGTCTCCCACCGCTGGCTCGGCGGCAACACACTGAATCCCGCCTACTTCAAGTACCCCGAGCAGTCCGAGAAGCTTGCCGACTTCCTCAAGAACGCCTCCGATGGCAAGGGCGTCCTCAACGTCGACATCTTCGCCCTGGAAAAGGAAGACGCCGCGGCCTCTTCTGCCGATCAGGTCCTCGTCGCCCCGCTCGGCCTCACCGCCTTCTCCGTTGCCCCCGGCGCAACCCTCATCGCCGATGTGGTCGTCCAAAACAAAGGCATCGCCCACTCCTTCGTTCCCGAGCAGCGCGACTTCTACGAGGCCTGGGTCGACTTCACCGTCAAGGACTCCTCCGGCAAGACCCTGGCCGAGAGCGGCTTTCTCCAGCCCGACGGCAACCTCGACCCCTCCGCCCACTCCTTCACCAACCGCCTCATCAACAACAAGGGCGAACTGAACGATCTCCACCAGATCTGGCACAACCGCGTCCTGGCCTACAACAACGCCCTGCAATCCGGCCGCTCCCAACTGGTCCGCTACCGCTTCCGCCTGCCCAAAAACGTCGCGGGCAGTGTTTCGCTCACCGCCACCGTCCGTTATCGCCGCTTCAACCAGCATTTCGTCGACTACGCCATGGCCGAGAAGCACTATCCCCTGGCCATCATCGACATGGCGTCGACTAGCAAAGTCCTCAAAATCGGCGAAAACTCTCCCCTCGCGCCCGGTCCTGAAGAAAATAAGGAATGGATGCGCTGGAACAACTACGGCATCGCCCTGCTCGACGCGCAGCAGTACCAGGCCTCCGTTCATGCCTTTGAGCGAGTCGCCGCCCTGCGCCCGGACTACGCCGACGCCTTCACCAACATGGCTGTGGTTGAAATCTCCTGGCAGCGCTACGACGACGCCAAATCCAATCTCGCCAAGGCTCTGGCCCTGCTGCCCGGCGACCCCCGCGCCCTCTACTATCGCGCCTTGGTCGAGCGCAATGCCGGCCAGGTCAAGGAAGCCATCGCCGACCTCGAAGCCGTCCTCGTCAAGTACCCCCGCGCCAAGGACGCCCTTCGCGAGCTGGGCTTCTCCTACTACCAGGAGCACGATTATCCTTCAGCCCGCAGCGCCTATGAGCGCCTCCAGGCCATCGATCCCGACGACCTCGCCGCCCATTACCAGCTCGCCATCCTCTATCGCCGTCTTGGGGAAAAACAGAAGGCCGCCCTAGAGTCAGCCAAATTCGCCGACCAGAAAGACGACCCCGGCGCCTCGACCTTCGCTCTCGACTTCCTCTCCAAGCACCCTGAAGTAGCCGCCGAGTCCGTCGTCTGGCACACCCACGACCTCACCGGCGACCCCGTCAAGCCCCCCGCCAAAATCGAGTACCACTACATCCCCGGCGCCGGCCGCTAGCCCGCATCCAAGCTCGTATGCTGTCTAAGGGATTGAATAAGAACGACTTGTCATCCTGAGCGAGCGCAGCGAGTCGAAGGATCTGCAGTTCGGATCCCAGCCATGTTGGGTTTCCCAATTCTCGCTTTTGAGATGTGGGAAATACAGCCAACGGTTGTCAGAGGATAACAGCCTGAACCGACAGGCGAGCAATCACATCCGGGGCGGATACGGAAATCCCCGACGGCCTAGTATCTAGCTACTGCCTTTGGGGTTGCGCCAGAACAGTTAATTCCGAAACGCTCAGTGATCCCTTAAGTTCCGACGCGATTCTGCTGGCTACCTTATCTGCGACCCCGCTCCGTTCGAGGAAAGGAATCAGTTGTGATTCGCGGACGTAGTGCGGGCCAAGGAAACCGCCGCTCCCATCAGACCCCGTTGGCGCAAACGTCACCACCAAGTCCTCACTATTTGGTGCGGAACGGAGAACGTGAACAAAAGCACTCATTGTCTTGACCCTTTCACGGAGAAATTCGGCAAACAAGGCGGAGATACTCTCACCCAGTCGTGCCTGTGCTAATTCCCACAGGACGAGGTCGCCGTCCTTCACGTAGATAGTCTTGTTCGCCATATACGTATACTTGCACGTATATGTTCAGAATGCAAGCGGAAAAAATTTGAACGACTTTAAGCTTGAGTCTCTGGTATTTTTCCCCTTCATCCTAATTAGTGTGGTATCCGAACCTCGACATAACCCTTACAACGCTCATCATGAGCGCGTACCCGACGATGAACCACCAAAGCAGATTCCACGAACTGAAGCCATAGAAGACAACGAGGGCGACTCCAATCAGTTGCCAAACCCAAGGCGCTGCACTCGCCAACTTGCCGAATTCGGATAGTGTGGTTTGGCGACTCCATATCACCGACATGATGCAGTAGCCCACATTCAGAACGATGAAAGCCCAGCGTATCCAGTACATTGAGCGACTTCCTTTGCTGAGGTCAGTGTCTTGCCGGGTGCCCCACATCTCGATTCTGAGATGTGGGAAACCACAGCCCTATTCAAGCGCCCATCCAAGCCGACGCACTTTCCCTACCCCCGCGCCATGGCAGGCGCTTTGTACCCAAACGCCGCATCCACCACCGCGGCAATCCCCAGCACCGTTTCATCCTCAAACGGCCGCGCCGCAATCTGCACCCCGATCGGCAACCCCTCAGGCGACCGCCCCACCGGAACCACCGCCGCCGGCGCACCCAGCAAATTGAACCACTGCGTGTGCCGCACCGCATCGAGATACTCCACCGTCTGCCCGTCGATCGTCCACGTGCGCTCCCCGTGCCGAAACGCGGGAATGCTGGCCACCGGACACAGCAACACCGGCCACTCTTTCATCTCTTCGAGCGTCCTGGCCCGCAGCAGATCCAGTTCCGCCCAAGCATCCAGCAGCGTGGCTGCCGTCAGCGGCGGCGCTCCAGCGGCAATTGCCAGAAACTCCGTGAAAATCGGGCTCAGTTGGTCCTCTTTTCCCCGAATCTCCGGCGCATAAAACATCGCTCCGCACTGCACAAAGAACTTCCACCACAGCTTCCGCAGCGTCTCCAGCGTCTTCGGCCGGAAAGCCTCCACCAGAAAGCCCGCCTCCCGCAACGCTCCGGCCGCAGCCTGCACCGCCGCGCGCGTCTCCGCCGTCACCGGAACCAGCCCGTCGTCTTCGAAAAATCCAATCCGTTGCGCCCGCAGCTCCTTCGCGCCCGGCTCCCGCAACCCAACCGGCGGACTCACCGGATCGCCCGGGTCCTGTCCTGCCAGCGTCCGGAACAGCAGCGTCACATCTTCCATCGTGCGCGCCATCGGCCCAATCGCCCCCAGCGTCGAAAACGGACCCACGCACGGCGGCTGGTGCCCGCGCCCCGGAATCCGTCCCGGCGTTGGCTTCATCGAGCAGATGCCAGTAAAGTGCGCCGGCACCCGCACCGACCCGCCGCTGTCCGACCCCAGTCCGCAGGCCGAAAGTCCCGCCGCAATGGCCGCCGCTTCTCCGCCGCTCGATCCCCCCGGCGACCGCTCCAGATCCCACGGATTCCTGACCCGCCCATGTATCAGGTTCGCGGTTTCATAGGCCATCAGGAACTCCGGGCAATTGGTCGTGCCCAGGATCAGAGCTCCCGCCGCCCGCAGCCGCGCCACCACCACCGCATCCTCGCTCGGAATCTCGCCCTTGTGCAGCAGGCTCCCGATCTCGCATTTGTATCCCGCCGTCCAAATTGACGACTTCACCGTAACCGGCAGCCCATGCAGCGGCCCGCGCGGCTCTTGCGCCGCCTCCAGCCGCCGCGCCTCTTCCCGCACCCGTTCCGCATCGAAGTCCGCAAACGCGTTCAGCTCCGGATTCAGCCGCTCGATCTGCTCGATCTCCGCCTCAGCCAATTCCGTAATGGAAATCCCACCCGACCGCAGCAATTCGAGTTGCTTTACCGCCGACTCCAGCACCACTTCGTTCATGGCTTCACCGTCGGAATGGTAGTCGCCCCATCCTCCGCGGGCGTCGCAGGCAAATCCCGGTACTCAAACCGATACGACCTATCCGGTTCGCCCGAATCCCACCGCGTATTCCAGTTCAACTGGTACGCCAGCCCGTCCTCATCCTCCGGAAACTTCTCGTTCGCCGGGTAAGGATACTTGCTCATTCCATGGAACGGCAGTTGCGACACGGTGAACGGCGACGCATCCCACCAGTCCATGTCCTTCACGTATCCATTGGCATAGAAGAAGTAGTCTCTCTTCCATCCCGCTGGCAACGCAGCCAGTTTCGTCGCGTCGAACTCCGCCGCCAGTTCCTCGCCGCTTCCAAAGATCGCGTACTTGTCGTCCACGCCCTTCACCAGTTCCGTCACATCCCCCAGCCGCGTATAGTTCCCGCGCTGGTGCTGGAACGGCCCCGTCAAACTCACCCGGTTGTAGTCGTAATCCAGATCCCCCGGGCTCACTCCGTCAATCTGCCGCGGATAGCCTCTGAAGTGCTCCGTAGCCACTGCCAGCGGAACCTCGGCCGTTCGCGTCTCCGCCTCGGCGTTGTTGTCCACCAGCACCTGGTCCCAGTAAATTTCCAGGTTCGTCACCAGCCGTATCCGGTGCGCCCCCGCCGGCAGCTTGCCCGTCAGGTCCACCACGATGGTGCGCTCCAGTCCCGCCGGGAATCCCAGATCCCCCGGAATCCGCTGCCAGCTTCCATCCGGCAACTCCGCCTCTGCATAAGGCGAAATCGGCTTCACCCCCGCCTGCCACGCAGCATAGAGCGAAGTCGCGCTGAAGTAATTCACATACCCCGTCATCAGCAGATGCAGCGGGGACTTCGCCTCCACCTCACCCAGATCCAGCGTCAGCTTGTGCAGATCGGCAAACCCGTCATACGGCAGCGGCGTAAATCCGCTCACAAATTTGTGATCGCGCCTGCTCAGCTTATCCAGTACATCGCTTCCGTCGTTATCCCATGCGCCCACCGGCAACCGCGCACCCTGGCTCGCCACCACGCGTCCCGAAGCAAACGGCGGGTCGTCCAGGAACTTCTCGTCGGGATTCACTTCCACATTTGCCGGATGGTCCACCGCCACCAGCCGCAACTGGTCGATGTAGTTGACCTCCTCCATCGGCTCAATGAACCGCAGGCTCAGCTTCCCGTTCATCTCCGCCAGTGCATCCCCATCCACCTTGACCCACTCGCCCGGATTCGGCGTGTTCCTCTTCTGCGGCGTAAACCAGTGGCCCACCACCGCGGCGCCAATCACGTCCGTCACCAGCTTGTACTTGTGGCCGTTCCAGGCAAACAGCACCGGGCACGAGCTTCCCCGCCGGTCCGCTTCCTTCATCGGAATCACCGCCTGGTGCGGCAGGTCAATCTCGTCCTGCAACACGCCCGTCGGCCACAGCATCCGCAGCAGGTCCACTCCGTCCGCCTCGCCCAGTCCCACCAGCAACTGCTCCGGCCCCTGCGTCTGGTAGCCCGATGCTCCGGCCAGCTCCCACTTCTGCCAGTGCCCGTTCGAGAAAATCTCCACCTTGGTCCCGATTGCCGTCTTGTTGTCCGCGTATCCAAGCAGGTCGAAGCGCACCGAGTGGTTCTTGTTCCCGCCCACATTGCGCAGCAGCACCGGCGCCGCATTCAGCCGCGTCACAATCAGGTCCGCCGCGCCGTCTCCATCCACATCTGCGGCAATCAGTCCCCGCGCCCCGCGCACATCCACAGTATCCAGGCCCAGCCTGTGGCTCACATCCTCAAAGCTGCCGTCTCCGCGATTGCGCAACACCCGCACCCGCTCGCCCGCCTTGGTCTCCACAATCGCCGCCAGGTCGATCCATCCGTCGTTATCAATATCAATCGGCGTCAGCCCCCATCCGCGCAGCGCATCCTTCAGCGGCAATTCCACCCGCTCAAACCGCCGTCCAATATGGTTCGGCCCGTCCACATTCCGCCACAGCGTCAACCCCGGCGCGCCCGCGTGCGTCACGGCGATGTCCATCCAACTGTCCTTGTCGTAGTCCAGCACCGCAATGCCCACCGTGGCCGGCAGCTTCACGCCCTCGTAGAGCGGCTGCGTCGGATACTTCCCTTCCCTCGGGTTCACAAAAATCACCGGCGCCGGCCCACCCCCGGTCACCGCAATGTCCACCGCGCGGTCGTTGTTGAAGTCGGTCAGAATCGTCGCAGCCGTCTTCCCGCTGCCGCCCAGCCCCGGCGCATCCGTAGATTCCGTAAACGTCTTGTTCCCGTTGTTCCGCCACAAAACATTGGGCGCGTCTCCGGCTTTCAACGGCTCGCCTGTCAAATAAAGGTCCAGATCCCCGTCGTGGTCGAAGTCCACAAACGTGATTCCCGTCGGCCGGTTCTTTGCCGCAATCCCTGCCTCAGCCGTCGCATCCTCAAACTTCCCATGCCCCAAGTTGCGGAACAGGATCACCTGGTCTTCCATGGCCACGGCCAGATCGTTCTGCAAATCGCCGTCGTAGTCGCCCACAGCGCAAGCCACCGCGTGCCCTGAGGCCTTCAGCCCCGCCGCTGCCGCGTCCCACTCCTCATAGCTCCCGTCGCCCTTCGCATGCAGCACACGAATCGCCTGCACGCCCGTCTGCATCAGCACCAGGTCCATCGTTCCCGACCCGGTCGCGTCCATCATGCAGGCACCCCCGGTCGTCGTCCATCCCGCCCCTTTTCCGTTCAACCCGGGTGCCCCAGCTCTCGATTTTGAGACTTGGGAAGCTGAGGCCTGCGCAGCCCCCATCAGCGGCCGCGCCTCCAGCCGCACCGGAATCATCGCCTTCTTCCCCGCCTCCGGCTCCTCCACCGGCGTCACTGTCGAGTAGTGTCCCTGCTCGCCGTACGCCAGCCCAATCGGCGATCCCACCTTGCTCCCCGTCAGTTCCTTGAAGCGATGAAACAGCGGCGTCGCATCTTCTTTATGTCCGGAGCGCTGATAGGCTTGCGCCATCACGAACACCGCCGAAGCGTGGTGCGGGTCAATCTCCAGAGCCTGCTTCAGAATGGCAATCGCCTTCTCGTACTGCTTCATCTCGAAGTAGCAATCGCCCTGAAAATAATAGGAATCCGCATCCCTCGGGTCCAGCTTCACCGCCCTCTGAAAGCTGGCCAGCGCCGCCTCCAGCTCATTGCCGGCGTGCTCCACCAGCCCCAGGTTGTACCACACCTGCGGGTTGTCCGCGTCCATCGCCGACGCCTGCTCCAGGTACTTTTTGGCCTCGTCCAGCCTCTGCAGAGACAACATCGCGATGCCTTGGTTGATCGCCGCCTGCGCCAGCTTGGGGTCCTTCTGGAGCGCCTTCGCAAATTCACCCGTGGCCCGCTCGTTGAACTGCTGCCCCATCAGCGCCACGCCACGATTGTTCAGCCGTACCGCCTCGGCACTGTTGCCCGCCTGACCCCATGCCGTGCCTGCAACCACCCCAAAAAACACCAAGGCCAAAGGCCCAAAATTGCGCATCCTCTTCCCCAACTTCCATCTCCAGCGCGGCTGGGTCTCGGCAAGCCCGTATCACCGCGGAACCCTTCAGTGTATGCGAATGGACACTCCCCCCGCATCGCCGCAAAGGCCTACAGCGGCACGAGTGCCCTGGACAAGTTCCGCCCGCAATGAACTGCCGCCAGCTCGCCAACTCACGATTTCCGCGAAGCGGAAGCTAACCTGCTGATTTTGTTCATAAAATCTCTTCATTCCAGTCGTTTGCTCACGAGGAGCAGAGTCCGGCTTTTTTTGCCCAAACGAAATCGAAAAATCTGCCGTTGCTTTTCATGGGAAAGACGTGCAAGATCACCGCGACAAGGGAACTTATCTGCAAGACACCTGCTCCCCCCATGTGCCATTAAGGAGGTCCCCGCATCCATGCCCGACAAACGCGCGATAAAGTCCTTCCTCAAGAGCCTTCCCGGGATAGGCCCTCTCCTGGTTCGCCTTCGACGGCGACGCTACCATTTCAAGCATTCCTCCGACTACTGGGACCGGCGCTACTTGACGGGCGGAACCTCCGGAGCGGGCAGCTATGGCCGGCTGGCCGAGTTCAAGGCGAGCTTTCTCAACGGGTTTGTCGAGGAACACAAGATTGCTTCAGTCATCGAATATGGCTGCGGAGACGGTGCGCAACTGAAGTTGGCGCGATACCCCAGCTATACCGGCGTGGACGTCGCATCGAAGGCGGTCGAGGTGTGCCGCACCCTTTTTTCCGGCGACCCGTCCAAACAGTTTTTGCAATTGGATGCCGTGGCGCCAGGCTCGGTGGCCGATCTGGCGATCTCCCTCGACGTGATCTACCATCTCGTGGAAGACTCCGTATTCGACGCCTACATGCGCCAACTCTTTGATTCTGCCCAGCGCTTTGTGATCGTCTACTCGAGCAACAAGGACGAGAACTTGCCAGTCAACCACGTGCGCCACCGGGAATTCACCAAGTGGGTTGAGAAAAACAGGACAGGCTGGCGGCTCCAGTCAACGATCAAGAACGCTTATCCTTTCGATCCCGAAGACACCGAACGAACCTCTTTCGCTGATTTTTACGTCTTTGCGCCTCGATAGATCGGCAGGCGGGTGCCCCACGTGCCGGGAGAAGCAACCACAACCACTGAAGCTGGTTGCCCCAGGTGCCCCGCATTTGGGAATCTGGGATAGCACAAACCTTATCAGCCCGGATTTGGGTAGTGGTGCAGTTTGAATTTCCACGGAGCTGGCGATTGAGTGGGTCGGGCGAGGACTTTGGGCATGAAACAAACAGGTAAAGTCTGCCCCGAATGCGATCACGAGTTCCAAGGCAATGGATGGAGCGGAATCGATGCACATTGGCGAGCTAATCACGCCGATATCATGAGGTACGAAGAAGCGTGGCCGTTAATCTCGGCTGGGGACTACAAGCCCAAGAAAAAGCCGCGCGAAGACTTCAGCCAAGTCGCCGCCCGGATCGTCAAAGAAACTACCGAACGCGACTAGGTTGGCGCTTCCTGATTCTTCCTCTGGAAAAGGAAGTTCCAGCGTGGTACCTCGCCTCGGGAGTACCTGGTCAACCATCTTTACAAATCTCTGCCATCCGAACCCACCCTTCCCCTGTCTCCTCTTCCTCCGAGCCACAGATCCGTCATGAGCCTGGGGCGAATTGCTTCATCCGCAATACGTTCTGCCACATCCAATAGCCATGGCAACGACGAATTCTCCGGCAGACTCATTAGGCTCCCGGCCTGCGCCCGCGGTGGCCTCGCCGGTTCTGCAACTTTTGCGGCTTGAAGGACTGGCGGTTGCGGCATTCTCTGCCGTTCTCTATGCGCATACCGGCGTCAGTTGGTGGCTGTTTGCCGCCCTTTGGCTTGCACCAGACCTGAGCATGCTTGGCTACCTGGCCGGGCCCGCCTGGGGGATGCGCATCTACAACGCCATCCACAGCTACGTCACACCCCTCACGCTGGCGCTGAACGCCCTCTTGCTGCATACGCCCAATCTGCTGCCCTTTGCGCTCATCTGGGTAAACCACATTGGAGTGGACCGCCTGCTAGGCTACGGGCTCAAGTATCGCGCCGGCTTCGGATGGACCCACCTGGGCAGGCAAGGGAGCCGTCCCACCGAGTCTCTTCCCCCAACTCCGTCTGCTGCCTGAGGTACAGGTTCACCCCCTGCATAACCCGCGAGCCGGCAACTGGTCCCACCAACCACCATCCCACCCGCTGTCATCTGACGCGCAGCGGAAGGATCTGCACTTGCTCTTCAACCATCCATCCGATCCAGAGTTCTCCAGTGATCGGCAGTCTCGGCAGATAGCCCGTCTTTTCTGCAGTTTCATCGCGGAAAGGGGTGGGAAACCTTATCTCCAACCGAGCCACTTCTGGACTCCACCCCTCTCGATCCCGCGCCTTCTTTCTGCCGCGGACCGGCCGAAGGCAGTTGGCTCCACCGCAGATGGTTGCAGATAATTACCATTCAGGCGCACACAATTGAAACATGAACTGAAACGACGCAGCCGGACCAATCTGTCAGCGATTTGGCCGGCCCGCACCCAGAAAAAAAAGGAAAGTATTCATTTTTTGTTCGCTTTTTGCAAAGAACAATAGACGTATCTCTAGTATTTTAAATGTCTTACAAACTTGTCGATCCATCGAAATCTTGAGATTTCCACAGGCTATCAATTGTTAAGTACAATAGAATCAACGCTTAAATTTTAGATTTCACCCCAAATTACCCTGTTTTTTTCCACATTCGGCCCTTTTTGGCACAAAACCAGCTCTTTGGAGGACCGCTGCGAAGAGGTATCGCCGACCTTCGTCCCTGATGATTCGCTTCGTTCAATCAGGACAACAGATCGTCCAGGCGACCCCGCCGTTTCCCGTAGTGCAAATCAGCCGCACCCGTCCGCACCAGCCCATCAATTTATACTTTTACTGTGATTTCACCCCACAAGGAACTCAACTGGAGCGGTTTTCTTCGCCGTCCGCAGCTCCCGTCACTTCCGCAGAACGGAATTGAAGCGCTCCGCCGCCAGCCGATTCTCATCACCGGCGCAGGCGGCTCCATCGGCTCGGCTCTGGCCTTGCGCCTGGCCGCTCTGTCGCCTTCCAAGCTGGTTCTGCTCGAGGCTTCGGAGAGCAATCTTTACGCTCTCCAGCGCGATTGGGCGGCGTTCCAGGCAGCAAATCCCGACGTCGCTTGTCCCATCGCTCCGGTTCTCGGCAGCGCAGCCGACCAGCCGCTGCTCGACGAAATCTTCTCCCTCCACGCCCCGCGCCTCGTCTTCCACGCCGCCGCCTTCAAGCACGTCCCGCTCATGGAAGAGCAGCCTCTCGCGGCCATCTCCAACAACATCTTCGCCACCAGGACTCTGGCTGAAACTGCCGTAGCCCACGGCGCACGCGTGGTTCTCCTCTCCACCGACAAGGCCGTCGAACCGGCCTCCGTCATGGGCGCCACCAAGAGCGTCGCCGAGCAAATCGTGCTCTCCTCCGGCGGAACGGTCCTCCGTCTGGCCAACGTCCTGGCTTCTCGCGACAGTGTCGCCGAAGTCTTCACCCGCCAGATCGCCCAAGGCGGTCCGGTCACCGTCACCGATCCCGCCGCGCGCCGCTACTTCGTCACGCTCAACGAAGCGGTGAATCTGCTTCTGATCGCCGCCACCCAGCCCAAGCCTGGAACGCTCTTGGCTCCAGTGCTGCCGTCCACCCACTTCATTGCCGACCTGGCCCGTTTCATGGTCCGCGAACTCGCGCCCAACCGGGAGATTCCCATCGAGTTCACCGGCCTTCGTCCCGGCGACAAGGAAACCGAAGAGCTTTGGTCCTCCGGCGTATCGACCTTTCCGACCGGTCTGGCCGGAGTCGTCTCCGTCGATCCGGATCTCTTGCCCGCGCCGCAGCTCGCGCCCCAGCTCGCCACCCTGCGTAAAGCCTTGGAAGCCCGCGATCTGGACGCCGCGCTCGCCCAACTTCGCCGCCTTGTCCCCGATTACACTCCCAGCCGAGCCGTGCTGGAACTCTCCCGGCAATCCGCCCAGCGAGTCGCCCTATGAACGAGTCTCCGAAGAAACGCCGCATCGCCGTTGTCACCACCTCC
>Ga0255356_1001983_pt1 | contig 12301 bp, 10 predicted proteins | sample HBST100metaG_FD_189944 | JGI IMG/M metagenome (GOLD analysis project Ga0255356, IMG submission 189944) | Peat soil microbial communities from Stordalen Mire, Sweden - H.B.S.T100 | ecosystem: Environmental > Terrestrial > Soil > Wetlands > Peat | place: Sweden: Norrbotten County, Stordalen Mire... | reverse complement strand
GGGTCATCATCAATATTGAAAAGTATGGCAACACCTCTGCCGGGACCATTCCTCTGGCCATGGAGACGGCCGTCGAGGAAGGCAAGCTGAAGAAGGGCGACCTGGTGCTGCTGGCCGCGGTGGGCGCGGGCTTCACGGTGGGTGCGATCCTGCTCCGGTGGGAGATCTAAGAAAGCGGAGAATCAGTAAGTTAGCTAGTCAGCGGGCCGGTCTCTTCGGGGATCGGCCTTTTTGATGGTTAAAGCGTTATTTTGCTTACTCGGTCAGCAGCTTGAACGCGTGGGTCCATTGATTGTGCGTAAAACCGGGGATACACCACAACATGCATAAGGGCTCGATGGCGCGCGCGGCCTCTATCTTACCCATGTCCGCCGTTTCCCAACCGAACTGTTTGAGAATCTCTTTCACGGATTTCTTTGCCGACTCACTGTTGCCGCAGATGAACATGGTGGGCGTGCCGCTCTTAAATTGAGGATTCACCATCGAGGCGTTGCCCACCGAGTTAAAGGCTTTGACGAAGTGTGCCTCTTGAAACTCGTGCTGCAACTGCTCCATGAGAGATTCGTTGGGACCGGTAAAGAACTGGAGCACTCCGTTCACTGGCGGCGCGTCCTCAATCGGGTTGGTCGCGTCAATCACGATTTTTTCCTTGAGGTTCTTTGCGTCTGCCAGTCGAAGCGCGTCCGCTGCCACCTTGCCCTTGACGGCTAGGATGATCAGTTCGCCGAAGACAGCCGCATCGGCAAAGGTGCCGGTGAGGCCACTAGAATGCAGCTTTGTCCAGTCTGCAAGTTTTGCAGGGGTTCTTGAACCCACCATAACTGCATGGCCATGTTTAAGAAAGCCGCCTGCCAATGCCTTGGCCACATCGCCCGATCCTAAGACTCCGATTTTCATTGTGACCTCCTTTGGGGGACAGTTTAGCCGAGCAGATTGACGCATTCAACTGCACACGGCTTGCGCTGAACTGCCGACCTGCTAAGCCACCATCTCGGGGACGGAGAGGGTGAACTCCGGTAGAACACCGGCTTTGGCGGCCAGGCGGAAAAAGACCTTCATGCCTTCCAGACATTCTTCGTCAAGGACGTAATGGATGTTGGTGGTCAGGTACTTATGGATGGTCTCTTCAGAGATGGGGAGGCGGCGGGACCACTCGGTTACAAGGGGATCGATGTTCTGAAGGCCGTGGATGCGGGATTGGACAAAATCGTTGGTAATGCTCTCATCCAAAGCTCCGCCACACGCAGCGGAGCCCCAGATGGCAGAGACGAAGGGCAGGCCTGTGAGGTTATGCCACTCCTGGGCGAGATCGTGGTAAACCAGCTCCTCGCCGGTGCGTTCGAAGCGGTTGACGCGCTCTTCCAGAGCCAGCAGGGCAGGGTCCCCGATGAGAATGGCGGCATCTGCCATGTCGAGCATGGCGTCGAGGTCGGCGGTCATCGGCAAGAAGGGGATGCCGGGGTTGCCCCAATGGTCGAGGAGGATACGAGCGTGGGCCAGCGTGGTTCGACTGGCGATGTCTGCGGCCACGTTACGCAGGGCATGGAGTGACCGGCTGGCGCGGCGGACCAGCAGCAGGGAACGCACACGGCCTTTGGAGGCGATGACGCAGCCAGGCAGGATGTGCAGGCCCGGCGTGGTAGCCAAGGCTGCGATGGGGACGAGGCCGATATCGGCTGCTCCGGAGGCCAGGCGGTCCGCGCACTCGGAGGGCAGCATTCGATCGACTTGATAGCGAAGGGCGAGCGGGGCATTCAGAGGCGGGTGCTCGAAGTCCCACATCAGGGGCGCGGGATTAAGGAAGCTGATGGCGGCGACGCGCAGACGGGGTGTGACAAGGGAATTCACGTCTCTTAGAGTACTTCCACAGGGCAGAAGATTCCGGGGGAGCATCTGCCGCGCCAATACTCCGGCTTGACATGAGAGTCCGCTAAGGGTAACTTGGGCGAAATTACCCAAGAAAACAGCTTCGGTCTCCTCACGAGGAGAATAGGACTGAAGAATCGTCGGAGAGATGGATCAAACGATGAGCACATTGCCCCAGGACGCGGCTTTGATGGCTACGTCTGCACTGGATGAAGAGCGGCTGGCGTGGCTTGCACTGGTGCTGGCGCCGGGGTTGGGCCCGAAGCGGATTCTGGATGCTGTGAAGACGCTGGATGCGGCCAGTCAGATCTTTTCTCTGTCGCTGACTGAATTGGAGGGGCTGAGGTTTCCGGCTCAAGCGGCGCAGTTCATCTTTGACGGCAAGGCGCGCCAGATGGCCGAGGAAGAGTGGGCGCGTGTGGCGGCGCAGGGGGCGACGGTGGTGAGCTATGGCTGCCCGGAGTATCCGGAGCGCCTGAAGGAGATCTACGACCCGCCGCCGGTACTTTGGGTGCGTGGCGCGGTGGGTTTGCTGAGCAGGCCGGGCATTGCGGTTGTGGGCACGCGACATCCGACTCCGTACGGCTCGGGGATGGCGGAGATGCTGGCGAGGGATCTGGCAGTGCGGCGGTTGCTGATTATCAGCGGCATGGCGCGGGGGGTGGACAGTTGCGCGCACAAGGGGGCGCTGGCGGCGCGTATGTCTACCTTAGCCGTGTGGGGCACGGGTATCGACGTGATCTATCCCAAAGAGAACAAGAAGCTGGCTGAGGAGATTTTGGCCACGGGCGGGGCCATTGTGAGCGAGTTGCCGATGGGAACGTTTCCGGCACCGCAGAACTTTCCTCGCCGCAACCGCATTTTGAGTGGGCTGAGCGTGGCGGTGCTGGTGGTGGAGGCGGCGGAGAACTCGGGGACGCGCGTGACGGCGCGTTGCGCGGCAGACCAGAACCGCGACCTCTTCGCAGTGCCGGGCAACGTGACCAACAAGGGATCGTGGACCCCTAACACGCTGATTAAACAGGGTGCAAAGCTGGTGGCCACCTGGGAAGATGTGTGGGAGGATCTGCCTTCGCAGATACGGTTGGAGCTGGAGGCCGAGGCGCCGTCCGAATCCAAATCCGAGGAGCTTGCATCTTTATTGCCTGAACCCGTTCTGCGGCCCGAGGAGGCCATGGTGCTGGAGGTTCTGCACGCAGATCAGAGCCTGCAAATCGACGAGATACTTGAGTTGTTGGAGACACAATTGACCTCGTCCGAGGTGTTTACGGCGCTTTTCGAGCTTGAGATTACGGGGCGTGTGCGGAGCATGCCGGGGAAGAATTACGTGCGGACGATGTGAGGGCGGGCAGTGGATCGAGGATTAGCTTACTCGGCGCAACTCAGTTTCACAGAATCACAAACTTCGTGGCTCTGTGACGTTTCGAGTCGCAAATGTTTGATAATGAAATAGTTAAATATGGCCCCACAGTATCACAGGCAAAAATCGGAAAAATCCGAGTTCGAGATTGGCGCGAGGCTGAATCCGCTCTCATCTAGAGGTTATTATGTGGCGCGGAGAGGTTTTCTTCTGCAAAGAGGAGGAGCGAAAGTCCTAGTGGACCACATCAGAAAGTTCAATTACTGAGTGACAGACGCGCCTCCGCTTCATTCGGAGCAATTCTTGTTACTTTTTGTTTACGTTGAGCGAGTATTATCTTCTGATACCTCACAACGCACAGAATTCAATAGGAATTAACGGAAATTGTTTCCCTTTCTGTGTGCCCGGAATTGAGACGAAAAGGGGAGAAAAGCCGGCTGCGAGTGGAAACGATACGGTGTTCCGTGGTAGCGTCCAACTTTTGCAGGTGATTTTCCCGGGTGGAAATTACAACCACCGGTTATGGGCAGAAATAGGACGGCCCGCGAAGAAAAACGGAAAGGCGCTTGTTCGAGTCAAACTGGCCGGACAGGATAGAGTGGGATTGGAATCAAGGATGGCAATGAGCAAATCACTGGTGATCGTCGAGTCGCCCGCGAAGGCCAAGACGATTGAAAAGTATCTTGGCGCGGGCTTTGAGGTGTTGGCATCGGTCGGCCACATCATGGACCTGCCCAAAAACGAGATTGGCGTAGAGCTGGAGAATCGCACCTTCGAGCCAACGCTGGTGGTCTCTCCCGGCAAAGAGAAGGTTGTAGCGCAACTGAAGCGGGCAGCGGCCAAGGCGGACGCAATCTTTCTGGCGCCCGATCCTGACCGCGAGGGCGAGGCGATTGCGTACCATCTGGCCTTGCAACTGGGGACGTCTGCCAAAGAGAAGAAGAAGATTCGTCGCGTCACTTTCAACGAGATCACGAAGAAGGCTGTGCAGGAGGCTTTCAAGCACGCACGAGACCTGGATCAGGATCTTGTGGACTCGCAGCAGACGCGGCGCGTGCTGGATCGGCTGGTGGGCTATCAGATTTCTCCGCTGCTTTGGGACAAGGTGCGCCGGGGCCTCTCGGCTGGCCGCGTGCAGACGGTGGCCGTGCGGCTGATCGTCGAGCGCGAGCGGGAGATTGGCGCGTTTGAGCCGGTAGAAAATTGGACGCTGGATGCGCTGCTCCATCCGGAGAAGCAGACAGACAAGACGCTGAAGGCGCGCTTTGTCGGCATCGACGGAGAGCCGTCGCGAGTTGCGAACGGCAAAGACAAAGAGGGAAAAGACCAGTTCATCAGCGGTGCTCTGCCGGATGAAAAGTCGATGAAGGCGGTGGTTGCTGCGCTCGAAAAGGCGCAGTGGTCGTTGGCTTCTGTGCAGTCCACGGAGAAGCAGCGCAAGCCGCTGGCGCCTTTCATTACCAGCCAGTTGCAGCGCGACGCAGCCAGCAAGCTGGGCTTCAATGTGCGGCGGACGATGGGCGTGGCGCAGCGGCTCTATGAAGGCATCGATGTGGGCGCCGAGGGCACGACCGGCCTGATCACTTATATGAGAACCGACTCTCCGCGCGTGGCGCCGGAGGCAGTTGCCGGGGCGCGTGAGTGGATCGGTAAGCAACTGGGCAAGCAGTATCTGCCCGCGTCGCCGAATGTGTACAAGGGCAAGAAGGCCGCGCAGGACGCGCATGAAGCGATTCGGCCCACTGACGCTTCGCGCACGCCGGAGTCGATTGCACGCTATCTGACCGAGGAACAACTCAAGCTCTACCGGCTCATCTGGCAGCGGTTTGTCGCTTCGCAAATGACGCCGGCAATCTTTGACGTGACCACTGCGAAGATTGCCGCGGTCAGCGCGAAGACGGGGAAGACTTACGATTTTCGGCTGAGCGGTTCGGTCGTGCGCTTTGACGGATTCCTGAAGGTTTACGAGGTTGCCGACAAGGACGACGACGATGAATCGTCGAACAAGCTCCCGAATCTGGACAACGTGAAGAAGCTGGAACTGGAAAAACTGGAGCCCGAACAGCACTTTACGCAGCCGCCTCCACGTTTCAACGAAGCTTCGCTGGTGAAAGTCCTCGAAGAGCGAGGTATCGGTCGACCCTCGACCTATGCGTCGATCATCAACACCATCCAGGACCGCGAGTACGCGACGAAGATCAGCGGGCGGTTTTATCCCACTGAGATCGGGATGGTGGTTTGCGACTTATTGGTCAAGAACTTTCCGTACATCTTCGATATTCAGTACACCGCGCATCTGGAAGAGGAGTTGGACGGGATCGAAGAAGGCACGGAGAAGTGGACCGATCTGCTCACCGGTTTCTATGGCCACTTTGAGGAAGAGCTGAAAGATGCTGGTGCGAAGATGGAAGACATCAAGCGCATGGAAGTGAAAACAGACGACAAATGTGATCTGTGCGGATCGCCTCTGCTGCTGAAGTGGGGCAAGTTCGGCACATTTTTTGCCTGTTCGGCCTACAACAAAAAGGATAAGTCGAGCTGCACATTTACCAAGGAAAACACCGCGGGTAAGCCGGATATGAATACTCCCGAGGCGCAGGAAGTGGGCGAAGCCGAAGAGTATTGCGATAACTGCGGCCGGGCGATGGTGCTCAGGCGCGGACCGTTCGGGATGTTCATGTCGTGTCCTGGCTTCAACGAGGACCCGCCTTGCAAGACCTTCCGCAAGCTAAGCAGCAAACAGCAACAGAAGGTATCTGCCCCGAAGCCTACCGGCGAAGACTGCCCGCAGTGCGGCAAGCCTTTGGTCCTGCGTCAGGGAAGTTATGGCGAGTTTGTCTCCTGCTCTGGATATCCAAAGTGCAAGTATGTGAAGCAGAACCTGATTGAAGGAATGAAATGCCCGAAGTGCGGCGTTGGCGATCTAGCCGAACGCAAGGCGCGGCGGGGCAACATCTTCTGGGGTTGCACGAACTATCCGAAGTGCGACTTTACCTCGAATAACAAACCCGTGGCAAAGAAATGCCCAGAGTGCGGAAGCCCGTATTTAGTCGAAAAGACGCTTAAATCGGGTGTTTTCCTCGAGTGCCCGAACAAGAAAAAGGCTGCGGAGGAAGAAGCCGTGCCGAAGAAGCGTGCCAAAAAGTCGGTCGAGCCTGTCGCGGCTGCCGTGGTGTGCAGCTACTCGAAACGGATCGGCGATGCGCCGCCTCCGCCGACGGTAGAGACGCACGGGCCGGTGGCGGAGACCGTTGAGACCGTTGCTGTGAAGAAGGGCAGCAAGAAGGAACTGCAGCCAGCGTAAGCGAGCGCACGGCAACTTCACCAAGCGGGTATTCTGGAAAGGCACACGCTCGTTGACGACCCTCAACGAGCGTGCGCTATTTCAGCCTGTGTTTTAGCTCCTACAAAATTAAATTGCGAATCCGTTGAAATTCTTCCGCACAGCTGCCGATAGAACGTAAGCCCAGTGTTTACGACTCTGAAGGGAGCCCAATCTTGTCGATATCTGCCGTTTCATCTGCTTCGCTCTTAGAACAAGCGCTCGAAGCCATGGCCACGAGCACAAGTAAAACTGCGACAACCAGCGCCACAGTCGCTGCTAGCACGTCCTCCACTGTCGCCAGCAGCACCAGCACCAGCAGTTCGCTCGATGTCCTCACGCAGGACATGGTCACGCTGCTCAAGGCCTTGTCTTCTGGAGATGTTTCCGGAGCAAAGGCCGACCTTGCCAAGCTCAAGACAGATCTGGCAGCACAGGAATCCACGGATGCAACCAATAGTCTTGCCAAAGACGTGACCTCGCTCCTGAAAGACCTGACCTCCGGAAATACCTCCGGAGCGAAGACGGATCTCACCAAGGTTCAGAAGGACTTGCAGAGTCAGGAAGCCTCATCCACATCCGGTTCCCAGACCACCAGTCCGCTTGACACATTGATCTCCCAAATGGACACCTCACTGAATTCGGGAAGCGTCCAAGGCGCACTGCAGGACCTGGCGAGCTATCTGGTACAGAACGGGCAGGGTTCGGGAAGCCTGGTAGATACATCTGCTTAGCTCTTCGTAAGAAGTCATTTTTTAGGGGGCAGGGAAATGCCGGAGCGGGCGATTGGCGCTCGCTCCGTCGATCTTTGTGCTGCCTGGGAGTCAATTCCAGAAATCGCTCCGCAGCGCGCTCCGGCTGAATCCGTTAGTATTGGGCAGCGGAGAGACTCTCATGGAACGTATGCTTGCAACCCCTGCCGATGCTGAAATCATTCTCGGACTTTATCAGTTGCGTACCGAGGCGGTGATGCGCCAAGCACGTGCGTGGATGACCGGCGAGTTCTGGCCGGCTACTGCCGAGGAGTTTTTCGCCGTGGCGGAGAACCCGGCCGATCCACATAACGCCTGGTTACGCCAAGTGCTCACATACTGGGAAATGGCGGCGGCGATGGTGCTGCATGGCGCTGTTTCAGCCGAGCTCTTTGTCGATTGCAACTCCGAAGGCTTCTTCATGCTAGCCAAGTTCGCGCCGATTCTGGAAGGGATCCGTGAGAAGAATCCGGGCTTCCTGATGAAGACTGCCGAATTGGTGAACCGGTTTTCGGCTGCTGCCCAGCGCTACGAGGCGGTGCTGAAGAACGTGGAAGCACGGCGTAACAGCCTGCCCGCCAAGCAGGAGGCGCACGGCCAGTATTCTTATCCTCAGAAACCCTGACACAAAGGTCTTGCCGAATCCCGGTTCGCGGGAGCATGATGGTAATTGTTCGAGAGTCCCCAAGTCTCCTGGAGGTTACTATGAAGCGTGTAATAGCCCTGCTGATCGCTGTATTCGCCTTGACCGGAGTTGCGGCGCGCGCAGCGGATTCGACCAAACTTACCGGCTGGATCTCCGACTCGATGTGCGGCGCCAAGCACGCTGGCTCCGGTGCAGCTTGTGTGAAGAAGTGTCTTGAAGGCGGCATGACCCCGGTGTTTGTGGATGAGGCCAAGAAGGCTGTCTGGACCATCGATAATCCCGATGCGGTGAAGGCTTTCTATGGCGACCACGTGACCATCACGGCCACCGCAGATACGGACAAGAAGAGCGTTCACATCGACGCTATTGCCGGAGCCAAGTAAGGACTTCCGGAAATTCCAAGCTGCAGCAGGACTCGCCTTGACGGCGATTCTCTGGTAAAGTCGTATCCGTAACTTTCGCTGGAACCGATCTTGGGGCCAGTGGGGAGAAGACACGGATTAACCCATGGCACGAGCAGTTTGGAATGGCAAGGTAATTGCCGAAAGCGACACTACTGAGATGGTGGAGGGAAATGTCTACTTTCCTGAATCCAGCCTCAAGCGCCAATACTTTTGTCCCAGCAGCACCACGTCGCTTTGTCCCATCAAGGGGCAGGCACGCTACATGAGTCTGCTGATCGAAGGACAGGATAACCCGGATGCTGCTTGGTACTATCCTGACCCCAAGCCTGCAGCGCGCAAGATCAAGGGGTACGTGGCCTTCTGGCGTGGCGTGGAAGTGGAGCAGTAGCGTATAGGCAGACAGGCTGGTCTTGCATGCTCCTTAGCTTCGCATGAAGCTTATGACATAGCTCTGTGGCTCATCGTCAGCCATGGGTTCGCAGGTGTGTCGTGTGATACATTTGCCCCATGAGGCTCAAGGGTTTGGCGATAGTCGCGGTGCTGTTGGCCTTTACACAGATGCCCGCCGCAGGCATTGCCAAGACAAACGATCCCGCCGGTACGAAGCGGCAGACGCAGCCCATTTCGACTCCTCACAATGTCGATCCGCCGGGGACTGCAAGTCCAGTTCAGAGTACTGATAGCAGCGAAGGCAGCGCCAACAATTCTCAACAGCAGCCGCACATCACTGTTGCCAATCCTCCTCTCAACGTTTTGCCGTGGACATTGCACGAGCGAATCTTATGGGCCGCCGAGCTGGTGCTTGCCATTGTGGGATACGTCGGCATCATGCTGGCGGTTTCTCTGCTGAAAAAGATTGATCGCCAGACGGGATACGCGGAGGCTGCTGCGGAGACCGCTGCCAATACAGCCCAGGCCGCAGCTTCTATTGCCCAAGCCGCATTGCTGAATGTGCAGGCTGTTATGAATTCTGAAAGGCCATGGATACTCGTTACTGTCGAGCCATCCCGGAGTTCGGAGAACAGCTTTACTGTGGTTGCCACAAACCGCGGTCGCACGCCGGCCCAAATCCTTGCAACAGCAGAACGGACCAGGATTGCCATCGACGAGAACCACCTTCCCCGCACGCCCGAGTATAGAAATGAGAAGCCGGGCGCCTCGCGTGTTCCAATCATTCTCGTTCCGGGCGAATCCGTGGCAATCAAGCCATTTTCCCGGGATGACGTGAAAGGGCTGTGCGACTCAGAGGAAAGATTCAAGCGCATCGAAATATGGGAAGAAAAGGTGTTTCTCTACGGAAGGATCATTTACAGGGATTTGATTGCATCGGTCGACGATCAAGAGCATGAAACGAACTGGTGCTGCTGGTATATTCACGGACGGCAGAATAGCGGCCTGGTCATCGCTGGGTCGTCCGAGTACAACTCACACACATGATGCTTTGACCGCATAGGAACAGCAACGTTCGCGTTATAGCCTTCCCATGAAGCTGGCGGCTGGCGTGACAGGATTGGCACAGCTAATCTGCCGAAATCAAGAAGCATCAGCTTCTGATTGGTGGCCAGCCATTTACCCATTGCTAGCAAGAGAAGCTCACCGAAGATCCCGTGCGCTCAAGCAGTCTCCACATCCCGGAGATTCTGATCAAAGGCCGCGTCGGGCTCGGCAAGCCTGATCAAGCGGTGCAAATAAGCACGAGAGATGCACAGGCTGCGGGCAGCCAGCGTTTTATTTCCATTATTCTCTCGAACGGCAGTTACGGCTAGTTTTACCTTATAGTCGCGAAGCTGACGCTCAAAGGAGCCTGCGGGATGATAATCGCCAATATCGACAACATCGGCGATGTCGCCGATATCGCCTTCAGTCTCCTCGATGCTCATGCTCAAATCTTCCGCACGAACAATCTTCCCTGGGGCGAGGATGATGGCCCTTTGCATAACATTTTCAAGTTCGCGCACATTGCCGGGCCAGCGGTGACTCTGGAGCACAGTTATCGCATCAGGCTCAATATCGTCCATCGGCTTTTGAAACAGCTGCCCGTAGTGCCGCAGAAAATGCTTGGCAATCCGCGAGATGTCCTCCGGATGATCCTGGAGCGGAGGCGATTCAATCCGCATGACGTTAATGCGGTAGAAGAGATCCTGGCGAAACTTTCCTTCAGTCACCAGCTTGGGCAAATCCTGGTGAGTGGCAAAGATCAGCCGAGCCCGCAAGGGAACGAGTCTAGTGCTGCCCAAACGGCTGAATTCCATTTGTTGCAGGACCCGCAGTAGCTTGACCTGTGTGAACAAACTCAGGTCGCCGATTTCATCCAGGAATAGCGTGCCGTCAGCCGCCTGCTCGAAGTAGCCTTCGCGCGCCCCAACCGTGCCGGTGTAGGCGCCTTTTTCATGCCCGAACAACTCGGCCTCAATCAGCGTTTCTGGAATGGCTCCGCAGGAAACAGCAACGAACGGACGATTGGCGCGGGAACCAAGATTGTGGATGGCGCGAGCGATCAGTTCCTTGCCTGTTCCGCTTTCGCCGGTCACCAACACTGAGGCATTGAGATTGGTTACGCGATGCACAAGCTGATAAACATGCTGCATCTGCGGACTGGATCCGATCAGCCGGTCGCAACTGGCGGGTACTTCCAGCTGCTGCTGCACGGTCTGTAGTTGCTGCCTGAGCGTGGAGTTTTCGTACGCTCTGCTGAGCATGGTCTTGAGATCGCGAATCGAGGGAGGTCTGCGGCAGTAGCCGAAGGCGCCTGTCCGAACGAGTTCAAAGGCGGTCGACCGTAGACCGTCGTCGGCCATGACCACAGCCGGAATCTGAGTCGCAATCAGGCGTTGGGTACACCCAATACGTTCCGTCAATGAATCATGATTTGAATGCAGATCCAGAATCATTACATCGCAATCGCCAGCAGCACGGATCAGATTCATTCCATCTTCATCCGGCTCCAGGAGAACCTCGAATTCTTTCCCGAGTGCGGAAGAGAGCAGCGTATGGAGCGTACGGTCTTCCGAATACAGTCCGATCTTGATCATTGCTGGACTTGCTCCCTGACAGTTATGCAGCTAGACCGCCTTCGGTGAAGAAGCGGGAAGCCGCGATCATCATCCTGAATCCGAGGCTAAAATGCCTAGGAGATCTTATTTTGGAAGCTTGCCATCTTGGCGGCACCCCTCCTCAACAAATCCCTAGAGACTCCATAAGCAATCTTTGACTCTGACCATCTATGTTAGCGATGAAAGAGTGCTGTGTCGAGGTTACTTCAGTCATTTCGTCCTGGATGCTGAGTATTTGAAAAATGTGTCTCAGGGGTACCAATGAAAAGGAAAAGTATGATCTAGCTCGTCTTCTGTTTGGGATACTCTGCTCAGATCAACAGAGGTTTTTAGGTAGATAATAATATAAGCTATTTATTATGAATGATATATATAAAATTTGTTTTTCATGAGAAAATGCAGAGCACAGAACTTACCGTCACGGATCCGATCCACTCAAGCTAAGCTGATTCTCAACTAAAGTACCTTATGGAACGTATTGAGTAACCAAAAATAACGATTACTTAATATTTAGGCACTCCCGTCGAAGAACCAGGCTCTTCTTGCCTACATTGGGTATCTCCTTCTTACTCTTGCGCGTAGCGCTGGTAGTGCTCGAGAATGTACCTCAAGAGGGTGTATACGACTCGCTTCACTCCAGACGCTGTCTCCGTAAACATCCGTGTACACCGAATTAGGTATGATGAATTAACTATTCTGAATTCAGGAAGTTTAGGGAGTTTTCTTGTTGGGCTAGCTTACCGTGAGAATGGCCATGGAATTGCTAGAAACAAGTTCACCCGGAACATCGGGAGGAGAGGATATTGGGTATGCACTCATTTGCTTGGTGGCCAACGCTCATCGTGCTTGCCGTGGCGACCTTCACGGACCTGCGCAGCCGCCGCATTCCCAATTGGCT
>Ga0255356_1001982_pt1 | contig 12302 bp, 7 predicted proteins | sample HBST100metaG_FD_189944 | JGI IMG/M metagenome (GOLD analysis project Ga0255356, IMG submission 189944) | Peat soil microbial communities from Stordalen Mire, Sweden - H.B.S.T100 | ecosystem: Environmental > Terrestrial > Soil > Wetlands > Peat | place: Sweden: Norrbotten County, Stordalen Mire... | reverse complement strand
ACGGCCATCAGGGTTTTGTTGTGCCGGCCGCCGCCACCCACCAGCACGCGGCGGGGGGGCGCGGGGAGCGGCGCGCGGGCGATGGCGGTGACGCTGAACGCCGCCAGTGTCGCCGCCGCATCTGCTGGCAAAAGCCCCTCCGTGGCCTGGGCGATGAGGGACGAGAAGGTCAGCCGGTCCAGAGATTTCGGCGCCGGGCGGGCGAAATACGGATGCGCCAGCAGCATCTCCAGCCGGGCCGCGTCCACATGGCCGGAGGCAGCCAGCGCGCCGTCCTTGTCGTAGGGCTGGCCGAGATGCTTCTGCGCCAGATCGTCCAGCGGCCCGTTGCCCGGCCCGGTATCGCAGGCGATGATCTCGCCGTTTTCCCCCAGCCAGGTGATGTTGGCGACGCCGCCAATATTCACCACCAGCAGCGGCTTCGGCAGGGCGTGCGCCAGAGCCGCATGAAAGAGCGGGGCGAAGGGCGCGCCCTGGCCGCCCGCCGCCACATCGGCGCCGCGGAAATCATGCACCACCGGCATCCGCGCCAGGCGCGCGAGCAGCGCGGCATCGCCGATCTGCCAAGTGCGATGCTGCTCCGGCGCGTGCAGAATGGTCTGGCCGTGAAAGCCGATGACATCCGCCGCCCGGCCCAGCATGCTCACGGCGATGGCATGGTCCACCGTCAGCCGGTGCTCCACCACCTTCAGGAAAGGATCATCCGGCGCGAGGGTGGGGGCGAGGTCGAGCAGGCGGCGCAGGTCGGCACGCAGATCGTCCTCATAGCGCAGCATCGCCGCCGGGCCGAAATGGCTGATCCGCTCGCCATCGGTCTCGATCCACGCGGCGTCCACGCCGTCGAGCGAGGTGCCGGACATCAGGCCGATGGCGCGTAACGATTTGGTCTCCATGGGGAGTGTGCTACCCGCAAGCGGCGAGTCAGTGAAGGTCGGTGATGTCGGGTAATATAAAGTGCCTCCGCGATTATGCCCGCGCGGCCTGGCAAATGAGCGCTTATGGTGTGCTGGTGTTTTTCTGGGGCATCATCTTTCAGGTGTTTCTCATTAAAATGTTGCCCAGGCTCGGGTACTTGGCGGGGCGGCCGATCGCCAACGATCCGCCGTGCATCAACCCGGAATGCGATTTCTCGGCGTTTTGGCCAGCTGGCTTGCTAGCGCGCCAGCATGATTTTTTGAGAATATATGATTCTGCGGCGTTTCTGGCCGTCCAACGCCATATACTGGTGGGTTCGGCCAATCTGGACGCCTTTTTCTACCCGCCGACCATGCTTCTTCCGAGTATGTTGATCTCGCATCTGCCCTATGAGGTGGCGTTTTTTGTCTGGACCATACTTGGCCTCGCGCTGTCGGTATGGCTGCTCCGCCGGGTGGGGTTTTCCTGGCTGGTTATCCTTGCAGGGCTGTCGAGTCCGGCGGCCTTGTGGAATACCGAACTTGGCCAGCTTGGCACCATTGGAGGTGCAATTCTATTGGCGGGGGTGGCCCTTTCCCCACGGGCGCCACTACGGGCGGGCGTCTTGCTTGGGCTGCTGGCATGCAAACCGCAGATCGGCGTTCTGGTGCCCGCCATGTTGGCGGGGCAAAGGAGCCTCTGGGGAGTAATAGGGTTCGCGGCGGCCTGCGCCATACTGTTCGCACTTACCCTGGCTTATTTTGGCCCCTCTTGCTGGGCAGCCTACCATGCCGTCGGCAGCCCTCATGCAATGGCAGTGCTGAACGCGCCCTTCAATGCTCATGCCTATGCCGGAGGCGGTGTCTCTATCTTTTGGATGCTGCGCAGCCTGCAAGCCGGCCTGCCCATGGCGTATGCCGTACAGGGTGTGTTCACATTGCTGGCCATGCTGGGCGCGGTTTACATTTGGCGGCGGCGGGATCTGATGCTGCTGGACCAGATAGCACTGACGGCATTCCTCTCCCTGCTGGCCACGCCTTATGGTTATGGCGATGATATGGTCGCGTACTCCATAGCCCTGGCAGCGCTGGCGGAGCGGCGGGGCTGGCGAATCGGCATGCCGGATGTGCTGTTCTGGCTCTGGCCGGCTCTGTGCCAGCCCATCGCCATGGCCACGGGCATTCTGTTTACCCCTGTCGTGGTGGCTCTGCTGCTGGGGCGAACATGGTGGCGCGCCGGGGTGCTTCGTTCTCGCAGGGTGGTGCTTGCCGCATGAAAAATCTGCTCCCCCGATTGCGCGAATACGCCCGGCTGGCATGGCGCATGGCCACTTATGGCCTGCTGCTGGCGTTCTGGGGGGTGTTTTTGGTGGCGTTCTGCGCGCATGTAGGGCCGCGCCTGGGCTATCTCGCCGGGCGGCCGATTGGCGACGATCTGCCCTGCCATACGCCGGAATGCGATTTTTCCGTGTTCTGGCCGGCGGGCATCCTCGCCCGCGCCGGAGATTTTGCCGCGTTGTACGATCGCGGGAGCTTTGCCACACATGCCGCCGCCATGCTTGGCACCTCGGGCTATATCATGCCCTTTCTCTACCCGCCGCCGATGCTGCTGTTCATGGCGGGCATCTCGCATCTGCCGTTTGAATGGGCCGCCTTCATTTGGACGCTCGGGCTGCTGGCCATCTCCGCGGCACTGCTCCGTCTCGCCCGGTTCTCCTGGCCAGTTATTCTGCTCGGCCTCGCCAGCCCGGCGGCGCTGAATGGGCTCCAGATCGGGCAGGTCGGGGTGATTTGCGATTCCATCCTGGTTGCTGGTCTTGCCTTGGCCGCCGCACGGCCCCTCACCGGCGGCGCGCTGCTCGGCCTGCTGGCCGCCAAGCCGCAGGTGGGGCTGCTGGTGCCGTTCACCTTCCTGGCAAGGCGGCAATGGCGCGCCGCAGCCGCCTTTGCTGTCAGCGTCGTGGTGTTTTGTGGCCTTGTCACGGCCTTCTTCGGCCTAGCCCCCTGGCGGGCCTTTTTTGCTGCCGACCACTCGCAGGTGCAGGGGATGCTGAATGCGCCGTTTGATCCCCACACCTATCAGGGCTGGGGCGTTTCCACCTTCTGGATGGCGCGCAGCTTCGGCCTTGGCATCGGCGCGGCCAAGCTGCTGCAGGCGGGCATCGGCCTTGCCGCCATTGCGGGGATTTTCGCCGCGGCGAAGCGCAACAACTTCCTGGAGATTGCCATCTGCCTGTCCCTGTTGGCCTCACCGTACGGTTTTGCTTACGGCATGGTGGCTTTCTCGCTCATGCTGGCGGTGCGGGCGGAGCGAAACGGCTGGCGCATCGGCATGCTGGACACGCTGTGCTGGCTTTGGCCCGGTTTCTGTCTTGTTGTCTCCATCGCCACCGGCCATGAGCTGACGCCGCTGATTGTCCTGCTCGCCTTGTGGCGGGCCTGGCGCGTGGCTTTGCCCAGCGCGGCGCCTGTGCTACCCGGCGCCCCCATAGGAGCTTGATATGGCTAAAAGTGAATTTCTCGCCGAGGCGAAGGCGCGCGGCTTTATCTTTCAGTGCACCGATGAAGCGGCTTTGGATGAAGCCTGCGCCGCCGGGCAGATCACCGGTTATGCCGGGTTCGACCTGACAGCGGACAGCCTGCATGTCGGGCACATGATTCCCATCATGCTGCTGCGCCTGTTCCAGAAGCATGGGCACCGCCCGGTGGCGCTGATGGGCGGCGGCACCACGCGCATTGGCGACCCCTCCTTCCGCGAGGAAGCCCGCCAGCTCCTCTCCGACGCGCAGATCGGCGCCAATCTTGTCGGCATCCGCAAGAACCTTGAGGCGTTCATTGGGTTCGGTGACGGCCCGGCGGACGCGGTGTTGGTGAATAACGCGGACTGGCTGGACAAGCTCGGCTATATCGAGCTGCTGCGCGAGGTCGGCGTGCATTTCTCCGTCAACCGCATGCTCTCCTTTGATTCCGTGCGCTCGCGGCTGGAGCGCGAGCAGGGGCTCACCTTCCTGGAGTTCAACTACTCCATCCTGCAATCCTACGATTTCCGCGAGCTGAACCGCCTGCATGGCGTGACGCTGCAAATGGGCGGCTCGGACCAATGGGGGAACATCGTCTCGGGTATTGAGCTGGTACGCCGCACCGAGCAGAAGACCGTGTTTGGCCTCACCACCCCGCTCATCACCACCGCGTCCGGCGCCAAGATGGGCAAGTCCGCCTCAGGCGCCGTATGGCTGAGCGCCGGGAAGCTGAGCCCGTATAATTACTGGCAGTTCTGGCGCAATACCGAGGACGCGGATGTTGGCCGCTTTCTGCGCCTGTTCACCGATCTGCCTTTGGATGAGATTGCCCGGCTGGAAGCCCTGGGCGGGGCGGAGATCAATGCCGCGAAGATTGTGCTGGCCACCGAGGCCACCGCCCTGGCGCATGGCCGCGCGGCGGCTGAGGAAGCGGCCGAGGCGGCGCGCAAGCTGTTCGCTGAGGGCGTGGCGGCGGAAGGCCTGCCAAGCATCACCATCCCCGCCGCCGAGTTCGGCGCGGGGCTGCCCGCCTTCGCGCTGTTCGTGCGCGCCGGGCTGGCCGCCAGCAATGGCGAGGCACGGCGGCTCATCCGCGGCGGTGGCGCCCGGCTGGACGATGTGGTGATTACCGACGAAGCTCAGCTCGTGGCGCCCAAGCCGGAGCGGAAGCTCTCCTCCGGCAAGAAGCACCACGTATTGGTTAAACTCGCAGGCTGAGCGCCCAGCGCGCGGCTTCCTCCGGCGGCAGGTCGGCATAGCGCCCGGCCTCCGCCGCAGCCGCGAAGCCGGCTCGCACATCCTGCCGTAATTGCGGCGCCATGGCGGTGAAATTCGCCACATGGCGGGCGATGTCCTGCTCCTTCACATGCCGGTGGTGCCGCGCATGGTAGCGCGCGCAATAATCCTGCCAGCGCCGGTGGAGCTTGAACTTCGCATGCGTATACAGCCCGGGCGACATGTAATGCGGCCAGGGCGAGGTGGCGAACAGCTTGGCGAAGGCCAGTGAATCGTCCTCGCCATAGAGCAGCCGCCATTCCGGGTCACGCCAGGGCTTCAGCACGTTGGCGTAATGCAGCACGTGCGGCTGCACGATCTCTTCCAGCCCCAGGCCGAAATAATGCGTCTGGAAGTTCCAGCGCGGCGACAGCTCCAGGATCTGCCCAGCGCCGACCACGTTCAGCGCGTCCTGGTCCATGAAGATCAGCTCATCGCGGTGCGTCTGCACCAGCGATGCCGCGCGCGCCCAGCCATCGGCCTCGCGCCAGCGGGGGACATCAATGAGAATGGCGCCTGAGTTGAAATAGGTGGCCGTGGGGTCGAGGCCGATTTTGGCCTGATACGCCGCCCAGTCCCGCCGCCCGGCGGAATCGCCCAGATAGCGCCCGCAATCCTCGACCATGGCGAGCATGGCGCCCTGCATGTCCAGCCCGAAGAGCGGGGCGAGCGGGCCGGTGATGCGTGTGTCGGAGTCCAGATAAAGCAGGCGGCGGTAGCGGGAGAGCCAGAATTCCGGTGCCGGCAGGCGGGCATAGGCAAAGGTGCTCATATGCGGCGGGTGCGGCCAGACCTTCATGGTCTCGGGCAGGTCCACCTCGATCATCCGTACGCCCGGGGGGGGCTGTTTGGTGGCGGCGCCGTGGGGGGTGAGCACCACGACGTCGAAATGCCGCCCCGGCTCTTGCGCCGCCGCCCGGGCGGCGATCCAGGCCATGGGTAGAAAAGCGCGGTCGGCAGCGAAAAATACCGCGTCCTCGTAATATTGCTCAATCATCCTTGGGTATGCCCGGGAGCCGGAGTCACGGAATGATACATGCTACGTTACGCCTCCTGTTTCGTGTTGGAGCGAAAGTAGCCGGTGTGGCCATGGGTTGCTACCGCCCAGCAGCCAGATCAGCGTTGCGGGCCAGAATGTTTCCGCGTGCCGGCTGTGGAACAGGCCAAAATGGCCGATGGCGTCGTGGCCGAAATCGGCCGGGTGCAGCATCACCGCCGCGCGTTTGGCGCCGCTGTAATAGCTCAGGGCCCGGCGGATTGCCGGGGCGGTGGCAAATTCGTCATCAGTGAGGGTGACGGCGAGGATCTCCGCCCGAACGGCGGCGAAGCGCGCCAGAATCTCCGCCCGCTCGGCGGGCTTGTGGCTCAGCTCCATGCGGGCGCGGCGGAAGCTCCATTCACGCGCCACCCCGGCGGGCAGATCCTCCAGCCAGCCCAGCCGCTTGCCGGGAAAATAGCCATAGAGGGCGGTAAGGGCGGGCATCGCCACATGCCATTTCAGGAATAGCCTTGCCCGCCGCCGAGGGGCGTAATCCGGCCAGTAGGCGTATTGCGCGCCGACCGTGAGCATGCGGGTGATGTTACGCGCCCGTGGCGCCAGACCGGGCAGAAACCCGCCAATACTGTGCCCCACCACCAGCAGCGGCACCGCCGGATTATGCGCCTGGGCGAAGCCGAGGACGGCGTCGAAATCCAGTGCCCCCCATTCCTGCCAGCGCCAAGCCTTGCCGCGCAGGCTGGCGGGGCGGGAGAGGCCGATGCCCCGGTAATCGTAGGTAATGGCATCGAAACCATGCGCGGCCAGATAGCGCGCGTAGTAATGATAATAGCGTTCCAGCACGCCGGTGGCGGGGTTGATGACAACAACGCCCAGAGCCTGCCCCGCGGCCGGAAATAAATGCCCGCCGAGTTGCACGCCATCCGCGCATGATATCTGTACCGGCAATGCCGCCGCCATGCCCATTGTTCCTCCCGCATTGCTGGAAGTTTAAGCATTCTTGTATAACTCCGGCAAATCCGGGCCGCGGTGCGGCGGGTCATGCGTTGCCAAAACCGGGCGCGCGTGGTGACGTGGTAAACAGAAAGTCAAGGAGCCTGCATGTCCGTTCACGCCGCCATCACGCATCGCACCTCGTACAAATACGACCGCCCGGTCCAGCTTGGCCCGCAGACCATACGCCTGCGCCCAGCCCCTTATGCCCGTACGCCGATTCTGGCGTATTCGCTGAAGGTTTCGCCGCAGCCGCACTTCCTGAACTGGCAGCAGGACCCGCAAGGCAACTTCCTGGCGCGCGTGGTGTTCCCCGAGCGGGTGACGCATTTCGAGGTCGTGGTCGATCTGGTTGCCGACATGGCGACGATCAACCCGTTCGACTTCTTTCTGGAGCCCGAGACCGAGACCTTCCCCTTCACTTATGACGACGTGCTGGCCGAGGAGCTGGCGCCGTTCCGCGTGCTGAACAAGCCGGAGCCGCTGCTGGCGGCGCTGATCGAGGACGTGCGCCGGGACGTGGTGCCGGGCGATCCGCGCACGGTCGATTTCCTGGTGGCGGTCAATCGCATCGTGCATGAGCGGGTCTCTTATGTGGTGCGGCTGGAGCCGGGTGTGTACACGCCGGAGGAGACGCTGACCCTGGGCCAGGGTTCCTGCCGCGACTCCGCCTGGCTGTTGGTGAATCTGATGCGCCATCTGGGCCTGGCGGCGCGGTTTGTGTCCGGCTACCTGATCCAGCTGGTGGCGGATGTGAAGCCCGTGGATGGCGGTGCCGCCGGGCCGGAGACGGATTTCACCGATCTGCACGCCTGGGCCGAGGTGTATCTGCCGGGCGCCGGCTGGGTGGGCATGGACGCCACGTCCGGCCTGTTCACCGGTGAGGGGCATATTCCGCTCGCCGCCACGCCGTCCCCCAGCTCCGCCGCGGCCATCACCGGCGGCTATGTCGCCGAGGACGGCACGGAGACGGAATTTGGCTTCCATATGGAGGTGAAGCGCATCTCCGAGACGCCGCGCGTGACCAAACCCTATACGCCGAAGCAATGGCAGGACATTCTGGCCCGTGGCGCCGCCGTGGACCGCGCGCTGTTTGCCCGCGACGTGCGCCTGACCATGGGCGGCGAACCCACCTTCGTCTCCGCCACCGACCATGAGGGGGAGGAGTGGAACATAGATGCGCTGGGCCCGACCAAGCGCATCTATGCCGGGCGGCTGATGCGCAAGCTCACCCCGCTCTGGGCCAAGGGGGCGGCGCTGACCTACAATATGGGTAAGCACTACCCCGGTGAGCAATTGCCGCGCTGGGCCATTCACGCGCATTGGCGGGCCGATGGCGAGCCGGTGTGGAAGACCCCAGAGCTGCTGGCAAGCGATGACGACACCGACAACGCAACCGCCGCCGACACCGCTTTGTTTGCGGCTGCCCTGGCCGAGCGCCTGCAGGTAGACCCCGCATTGGTGAATGCCGCTTATGAGGACATCCATTATTACCTGTGGAAGGAAAAGCGCCTGCCCGCCAACGTGGTGGTGGAGGACGCCAAGCTGGCCGACCCGCTGGAGCGCGCGCGGCTGGCGAAAGTGTTCGGCCAGGGGCTGGCCTCCACTGTCGGCTCCGTGCTGCCGCTGCGGCGCGTGATTCAGGATGGCGAACGGCGCTGGCAATCCGGCAAGTGGTTCTTCCGGGATGACACCATGTTCCTGATCCCCGGCGACTCCCCCATCGGCCTGCGTCTGCCGCTGGAGAGCCTGCCCTGGGCCGAACCCTCGCATATCGAGCAGGAATTCGAGACCGACCCCTTCGCCCCGCGCGGCAAATTGCCGAAGCGCGATTCCATGCAGATGACGCGCGAGGGCTATGGCGGTAGCAATATCGAGGGCTTCCGCCCGGTGCCGCAGGACGCCCCGGTGGTGGGGCGCGAGGAGCCCGGCCTGGTCCGCACCGCTTTGGCGGTGGAGGCGCGGGACGGTATCATCCACGTCTTCTACCCGCCGCTCTATGACGTGCTGGACTGGCTGGAACTGACCGCCGCCATTGAGGACACCGCCCAGGAATTCAGCCGCAAGGTGGTGCTGGAGGGCTATTTGCCGCCGGAAGACCCGCGCGTGACCAGCTTCTCCATCACGCCGGACCCTGGCGTGATGGAGGCGAACATCCACCCCGCCGCCAATTGGGGTGAGATGGTGGAGCGCACCGGGCAGCTATATGAGGCCGCGCGCGAGGTGGGGCTGGCGGCCGAGAAGTTCATGCTGGATGGCCGCCATGTCGGCACCGGCGGTGGCAACCATGTGGTGATGGGCGGCGCCACCCCGGCGGACAGCCCGTTCCTGCGCCGCCCCGACCTGCTGAAGTCGATGCTCGGCTTCTGGCACAACCACCCCTCGCTCAGCTTCCTGTTCTCGGGGCTGTTCATCGGCCCCTCCAGCCAGCATCCGCGCATCGACGAAGCGCGGGAGGATTCCATCAACGAGCTGGAGATTGCCTTCAGGCAGGTGTCCCGCCAGACGCAGACGCCGCCCTGGCTGGTGGACCGGCTGTTCCGTAATATCCTCTGCGACATGACCGGCAACGGCCACCGCACGGAATTCTGCATCGATAAGATGTACGCCCCGAATGGCGGCTCCGGCCGGCGCGGGCTGGTGGAGTTCCGCGCCTTTGAGATGCCGCCGCATGCGGAAATGTCCGCCGCCCAGGTGCTGCTGATGCGCTCGGCGATCGCCGCCTTCTGGGAGAAGCCGTATGAACGCAGCCTGATCCGCTGGGGGACGCGCCTGCATGACGAGTTCCTGCTGCCGCACTACAATCAGGCGGATTTCAACGACGCGCTGGAAGAACTGGCGGCTTATGGCTTCCCGCTCGACAAGGCGTGGTTCGCCCCGCACCAGGAGTTCCGCTTCCCCAAGCTGGGCGAGATCGCGGTGCGTGACATGAAGGTGGAGCTGCGCCATGCGCTGGAGCCGTGGCACGTGCTGGGCGAGGAGCAGACCTCCGGTGGCACCGCGCGTTATGTGGACAGCTCCGCCGAGCGCCTGCAGGCGAAGGTGAGCGGCTGGGTGGACGAGCGCTACGTGCTCGCCTGCAATGGCGCGGCACTGCCGCTGCAGCGCACCGAGACGCAGGGTGAATACGTGGCCGGTGTGCGCTTCAAGGCGTGGGAGCCTTACTCGGCGCTGCATCCCACTATCGGCGCGCAGGTGCCGCTGGTGTTCGACGTGTACGATAAATGGTCCGGCCGCGCGGTTGGCGGCATGACGCATCATGTCGCTCACCCGGGTGGGCGGGCTTATGAGGATTTCCCCGTGAACTCCAACGCCGCCGAGGCCCGCCGCCGCTCGCGCTTCTACCCGTTCGGCCACACGCCAGGCCCGGCGCCGGAGCCGCGCACCGTCGAGGGGCCAGAATATCCGCGCACGCTCGATTTGCGCCGCAATGCTTAAGCACTGCCTCCGCCGCCTCCGCCGCTTCATGCTGGCTGAGGCGGTGGCGGAGATCGCCGCCTTGCGTCAGGAGGTGGCGGCCCTGCGGACGGAAGCCGCGCGGCGGGACGAGATGGCCCCGCTGGTGCAGCAGATGGAGCGCGCGCTGCTCACCATCGCGCTGACGAAAAACCAGTCTTAAGTCAGGAGCATTGCCAATAGCGCGGTGGCGTAACGGTCCATGCCGTGCGCCGTGCAATAGGCCGCGCGTGCGGCTGCTGTGTCCGGGCGGGTGCGGAGGATTTCCGCCAGCGCCGCCGCGATCTCGTCCGGGTTGCTGCCCACGCGTTTCACATAGGCTGGTGCCGCGAGGTTTGCGGCAAGATCGTGGCTGGCCACGGCGGGAAGCCCGGCGCTGATGGCATCCTGCAACGTGCCGGAGATGTTACCCGGCGGGCCTTCGCGCAGTTGCAGAGCGGCATCCGCCGCTGCCATCCAGGCGCGGTACGCCGCCTCTGTCAGAAACCCGGTACCGAGGCGCACGAACGGCGCAATCCCCAATTCTTCCGCCAGGGCCAGGAAGTTTGCCGCGTATTCCGTTGCCTCACCAGCAAACACCAAGCGGCAATCCATGCGCGCGCGCAGCTTGGCGAAGGCTTTGAGGGCGGCGGGAATGCCCTTGCCGCGCGTGATGAAGCCGAAGCTGACGATCAGCGTTTCATCCTGGCTGATACCAAGGGCCGCGCGGGCCCCCTGCCTGTCCAGCGCGCCGAATTGGCGTTGCAGGGCGAAGGGCAGATAGCGCGCCGCCACGCTGAAGCGCGCCCGCACCAGCGCTACCGGCTGTTGGCTGTGGAAGATCAGCGGCCTTGCGGCGCGCGCCATCTCTCCCAGAAAGCTTGCCTCGCGCTTCGTCTCATCCTCGGCCCAGGCCAGGATTTCAGCGTCGCTGACGCTCCGCCCCAGCTCGGCCCCGGCCATGCGCGCGGCATGGGCCAGCCCGCGCCCGGTGGCCAGCCCGAGCAGCCGCGCGTCGTGGCATAGCACCGCGCTGCCCCAGCGCAGGCTCAGGTCATAAATTTCCGCGTGCAGGGGGGAATTGCCGATGACGCTGAGCACGGCGTCAAATTGGCTGCCCGCATAGGCCAGGGCGGAGATGGCGTTGCCGGAAAACACATCCACCCGCGCATGCAGCCGCAGCGCCGCCACGGTAGCGGCGGAGTAGTCGGCGATGCCGGATTTTTCCGGCGGCATTGGCGTCAGCATGGCGATGCGCGGCTTCGCCCCCCGCGCCACCGCCGGTTTGGGCGCGAGCGCGGCAAAAACCTTCGCCGCCACGTTGGCCTCTGAAAACTCCCGCCACAGCCCGGCTTGCGCGGCGATGATCTCCCCCCGCCGGGCCAGCGTATCCTCCAGCACCCGCGCCAGTTCCCGCGCATCCTCCGGCCCGAAAAACGGCCCCCGCGGCAGCAGCGCCCGGTGTGCCGGAATATCCGAGGCGATGGAGGGAACCCCAGCGGCACAAGCCTCCAGCACCGGGAGGGAAAACCCCTCGGCGCGCGAGGGCGTTACCACCGCCAGCGCGCCGGCGTATAAATCCCGCATCTGCTCGTTGCTGAGCCGCCCCGGCAGCTCCACCTCCGTGAGGGCTTGCAGCCGCGCCGCCAGGGCAGGGGACACATGGCCGGTGATGATGAGCGGGATGCGCCGCAGCGCTTGACTGCCGCCATGCGCCGCCGCCAGCACCTCCGGGTTCTTGCGCCAGTCATCGCCGCCGATCATCAGAATATGCCGTGGTGCCACCGGCTTTACCCCCAGCACCCAGGGCGGCAGGGCCACGCCCGTCACCGCGCCGCGCACATTGCCGTACAGCTCGCGCAGCCGTGTCTCGGTGGGCACGGAATTGGGCAAGAACACATCGTAATGCTTCAACCAGGCCATGGCGGAAAAATAGTCCAGCCGGTTGATTGGATGCGTCAGGTAGTGCGGCTGGTCGTCATAGGGTATGAAGTCATGCACGCAGGCGGCCTTCAGCACGGCCGGGTTGGTCAGCAGCCGGGCCAGGAAATTCTGGTCCGGGCTCATGGGCGAGGGGTTGAGCAGCACGCTGGCGCCGGGGATGTAGGCGTGCGGCGAAACCTCCGGCACCAGGGCGGCCATCTCGGGCGGCAGCGGCGGTAAAGCGGGGTCGATAAGCCCCACAAACCG
>Ga0255356_1001981_pt1 | contig 12306 bp, 9 predicted proteins | sample HBST100metaG_FD_189944 | JGI IMG/M metagenome (GOLD analysis project Ga0255356, IMG submission 189944) | Peat soil microbial communities from Stordalen Mire, Sweden - H.B.S.T100 | ecosystem: Environmental > Terrestrial > Soil > Wetlands > Peat | place: Sweden: Norrbotten County, Stordalen Mire... | reverse complement strand
GCAATGCGTTCTTTCCGGCCATGGAGGCGATAGGCAATTGTCTCGCCGCAAACGACTCTGGCGCATTAGCCAGCCTGAGTCGGGCGGCATCGGCTGCCAAATGGCACGACTACGATTCCGATGAGATAGAGGGACAATCTCAGCTTCATGCCAATTATGGCGACGGGCAGGTTGCCGACCATGCTCGCATTCCAAACAACGCGGCGGTTGATCGCTCGTTCCGGGATCTGGCACATTACATGTCCGCAGATGCGGCTGCACGGGACCAACGTGGAACGCCGCAGGCCGGGCTAGATTTGCGGAAGGCGATGTTAAGCGTGGGCTGCAACATGTTTGCGCATTCGACGTTGCTCCAGTCTTCCCAAGCGGCCACATCGTTCATGTCCTTTGCGGTTGAAGTGCCATCTTGGCGTGCGCAGAACGCAGCGCATCCCATTGCAGGCTCACGTGCGCGCTCGTCCGCAGAATATGCGTTCTTTGAGAGCTACGCGATCTCCCAGCATCGGCCCGATGTCGCGGCGCTCGCAGAACAGGCAAAGCCCGATGCCGCACTTGTACTGGGGCTCAGGCGGGCAAGCGGCAAATTCTTTCAACCGCGCACGCCTGTCAAACAGACAGTCACCCAATTGCTGGCGTGCATGGGCTTTTGGCTGCTTGTGATCTGGTTCGTCGCGCTTGTTTTGGCCTACAAGAGCAAGGTGCCATATGGCGGCGCATTGACAAACACAGTGTTGGTGGTGGCGCCCATTGTGTTGTCGCTTGTTGTAATGGCGTTCTGCGCTTGCGTCGTCCTCACGGCTCGAGCGGAAAACGCCGCTTTGCGGAGCTCGCAGCAAAGGTTGAATGGCGAAGGCGCCTACTACGCGGCCAAGTTGCGCGAGCCGTGGCCCCAGTAGTTTGGATTGAGAAGGAATAGAAGGCAAATCCTATGGATAATCGGTTGGGGCGAGTGATGGCGGCGATTTCGCACTTGTTGATATGCCTGGTCGTCATCGCATTTGCCGCCAGCACCGTAGACAGCGCAAGCGCGGACAGCACCGCGAGGAACGCCCTTCAGCAGCGAGCTCACGGCGAAGGTCCATACGTTGCCACATTGCTCCACGAGCAATGGCCCCAATAGGCAACGATAACCCGAGCGCATCATGCCGCATGAGTTGCATGTGTGCAACACGTTGCGCGTAATGCCTCTTGCGATGCTGGCGGTTTGAAGGTTGTCACTTGGTCGATCCGGCCGGCGCTTCGGCGCGGTTCGTCACGGCTCGAATAAAGTATGCCAGTGCTCGACGTGCGCCGTGATGGTCTGCATCGAATATGTCCGCGTGCGACGCGTCGGCGAGGGTGATTCTTGTCACCGGGCCGCCAGCCGCCGCAGCGAGCTCTGTTGCCATGCACAACGGCACCGTGAGGTCCCGTTTTCCGTGGATGATCAGGGTCGGGCAGCGGACACGACCTATCTTGTCTATGTTGTCGAACCGATACCTGAGAATCGAGCGCAGGAGCGGCTTCGGGTAGATTGGGTATCGGGCGTTGGCGACGTTTATCATGCTGGTGAACGCGCAAAGGGTCACTAGCCCGGCGCACGGCCTGCGCGATGCAAGGTCGATCGCGACGGCTCCGCCAAGCGACCATCCTACCACAATCAGCTTCTTGGCCATGTCCGGGTCATGGCGTGCAAGGTAGTCGTACTCCGCGTCCGCCGCCGCGTAGCAACCTGCTTCCGTCGGCACTCCGGGTGTCAACGGATAGCCGGGGTATTCTGCCACAATGACGTTGCAACCGAGTTTGCTGAAAGCCGATACCAGCTTTACCGAGTCTGCAATCGATCCGCCGTTGCCGTAGCAGTAGAGAATAGTCGGCGTCGCGCCAGGCCCGGGATCGCCGTCAGCGACCTGCGCGGGCACATACAGCGCCGTGATCGACCGGCCACCGCCGTGGCTTGTTCCCAAATGAAGCCACGTGTGGGGCTGGGCAACGCTCGGTTTTTCTGAGATCGCCGAATCAGCGCCAACAAAAATCAACTGGCGCTGAAACGCGACAAGGCAAACGAAAGCAAGCAGGTATACCGCGACAACGATCCCAATTATGCGGACACCTGCCTGTGCTGCTTTACATGGCGATTTAACAGTTTCCAAGTTGTGTCGGATGGTCAACGCCAAGCCATCATACCATCATGCCCGATGAGTAAGCGGTTGGTAGACGATCAATCTGAGCTATGCAGGCGAAACTGCCATTTCTGGCAGGCGTTGCCGAGCGAAGTCCATTGTTGCACGGGCGTATGCTCCGTGAGGTCGCAACTGGCCGCATCGACTGCATTGGCTTTGGCACCGTTCTTGTTGAGCAGCGTGTACGTCCCATCTGGATTATGCTCGAAGTACCAGAGTTGGGAGGCTTTCTTGGCAAACGGCTGCAACTCGAGCTGCGCTCCGGCGATGGCGGAGTTTGCGACGGGCGTAAGTGCCAGGTGCGTCCCAGCTAGTGAAAGGCTATAGAAGCCGTCTCCCTGATATTCGAACGTCCATTTCTGGTCGCGAGTCGCCTCGTAGTGCCGCAGCTCGATCCGTGCGCCGGGGGCGGCTTTCGCACCGGCCAGGGACAGTGAAAGGTGGGTTGGATTGAACGATTCTATGCTGTACGGCCCTCGGTCTAGCACGGGGCGCGGCCAGCCATCAGAGTCCCACGCAAGCTTCAAGATGTTTACCGTGGTGGCACCCTTTTTGTCGCGCGCCCATTCCTCGTGAAAGCTCACCCAGTCGCCATCGGTGTCGTGCAAAATGCCAAAGTGTCCCGGGCCCACCTCATCGTCGGGCGGTCTGCCACTTCCATCGTCGTTCACGGAGCTTAGAAAGACCGATCCTCCGTCATGCAAGAGATCTCTGCCGTCCTTGTCGATATACGGGCCTGTCACACTCTGAGATCGCCCCATGTGTATTCTGTAAGTGCTACGGCTTCCCTGGCAGCAGCTTCCGTCGTTTGCAAGCAGGTAGTAATAGCCGCCGTGATACGTAATTGCCGACGCTTCTGAGTGGTTGTCGAGGCTGTAGAACGCATCGCCCTTCCTCATGCCGGTCGCCGGGTCTATCGGCACCAGCTTGATGCCGGACCAAAATGAGCCGAACGACAGCCACGGGTTTCCGTCCTTGTCCTGGAAGATGCATGGATCGATGTCGTTGTAGTTGTCTTTTTCTGTTGTGTTGACCACAAGACCCTGTTCTTGCCAGTGTCCGGGCACGAGATCTGTCGACGTGGCCAGGCCAATCCCCGAATTCCGGCTGCCCCAGCTCGAATACGCGGAATACAGCCAGTATTTGCCGCCCCAAAAGTGGATATCCGGTGCCCACACGAGGTTCCTGTTGCCAGGTACCGTGGCCGCAAGCCAAGAGGGGGCGTGGGGGATCGCCGGGCCGAGTTTGGTCCAGTGTATCCGGTCTTTGGATGAAAACTCCACCGTGCCGGGGCCGGTGCCAAATATATAGTACGTGTTGCCGTTCTTGATTATAGTTGACGGGTCACGCACCGTGCATGTCGTTTCTGCGGCCCGCGCGAGTGCGCAAAACTGCGCCAGCGTCACAATAATGGCAATAAGCCCAAAAAATCTGTAACAAGGTCTGATCAAGGATCTCATAGTTGTCCCAGGAAGCGAAGGATGTTGATTTACTGTAATGTACCTCAAATCTGAGCGTTCCGGTCACAGAATTCTGCCTAGTCGTTCATCCGCGCATCTTTGAAGTAAGACACGTGCCCGTCCAGGTACAGGACGTTCCGCCCGCCCATGTGTACGGCGAGCCCTCGATAGGACGCAGGCTGGGTTCTGGCAATGTTCGGGAAGTAGGGGTCCACGAGAAGCTGCGTTTCGGCAACGCCATCGGGCTTGTTGGGTGGGACGCTGTTGCAGGCAGGCTGGTTCAAGCTGGCAACTGCCTGGTCTTCCGTCATTCCCCAGAAGTCGTCGCACTGCGGCGTGTCGTGATCGAAAGGGAACATCCAGTAGGTCGTGGTCGGGGCGTTCACGGCACCGGACACGGCCTCTAGCACCTCGGGCGCCGTGCCAAGCACAGATCCGGCCACACTGGGGCAGTTCCATATTCTGTAATCGCGCGTGTAGGGATACAGCACGACCGCGGCCCATCCAACGCGCGGATCGGACGTTGGAAAGATCGCTGTGCCCCACGGAAGCCATCCGCCGGGGAGAGTGTCTTTGAGAGTGATGTCACCCGGCATCAGTTCATCGTTGTCCTGAACATATTGCTCAAACGCCAGGCCAATCTGCCGCTCGTTCGACGCGCATACGGCCTGCCGCCCCTTTTCGCGGGCGGTTGAAAACACCGGAAAGAGAATGCCGGCCAGAATCGAGATTATTGCTGCCACTACCAGCATCTCGATGAGCGTGAAGCCCAGGCTAGAATCGCCTTGATTATGGTTCAACCGCATAGGTTTAATGTCGTAACGTTGGGCGCGAGACTCAACGTGTTGATTGCGTGATGTCACAGTAACGGTCAAACAGCCGTCTGAGTGCCCGTTTAGGGCAAATCTTCACGTTTGTCCATGACAAAAGGCAGAAACGACAGGTTCCCGCGTTACACCGTGCGCACTCGCGATGCAAACAATAGGCGTGCATGAATTTCGCAGTTCAAAATGGAACTAGGCCGGGCCAATCGAAAAGAAATCTGTTGGCGAACGGCGAGACAAATGAGCGAAACGAAGATCAAAATTGCGGTGATTGGGACGGGCGGATGGGGGAAGCAGCATGCGCGCGTGTTTTCCCAGCGGACTGACGTCGAGTTTTGCGCCGTAGTCGGGCGAAACGCCGATCGGGCGCAGGCTCGTGCCAGTGAGTTTGGCGTGCGGCCCTACACGGATATCGACGAGATGTTGGGACGCGAGCAACCAGACCTTGTGAGTATGAGCCTGCCGAACACGGGCCATTTTGAGCCCACTCTTAAGGTGATCCAAGCGGGATTTCCGTTGCTGGTGGAAAAGCCGCTGGTGTTTGGTTTGAAGGAAGCCGATATCCTGCTTGACGAGGCAAACAAGCGAAATCTGTTTTTTGCGATCAACTTCAACCACCGCTATGCCAAACCAGTCCAGCTTGCGCATGACGCGATTCAATCAGGGAGACTGGGAGACATCATGTTCGCCACCTGGCGGTTCGGCGGCGAAGGGGGACAGGAGCATCCCTATTCGAATTTGATAGAGACCCAGTGTCATGGTTTCGATATGCTGGAGCATCTTTGTGGCCCAGTGACGTCGATCATGGCTGAGATGACCGACAAATCGGGCAAAGGTTGGTCTACAATGGCTATGTCGCTCAGATTTGATCACGGCGGAGTGGGAAGTATGGTCGGCTCTTATGACACGTCGTACGCCTATCCCGATACGCATCGCGTGGAAGTGAGCGGCACTGGCGGCAGAATCGTGGTTGACGATACGGTGAGGCGATATTCCTATCATGCCGCTGGCGCGGAGATGGGCGAGACGTGGCAGGCTGGTTACTTCAACGATTATGACCGTGAGTTTCAGCGTACTTTTGACAAGCACGTCGACGCTCTGATAAAGGCGTTTCGCAGTGGCAATCCGCCACCCGTGCACGCGCGCGCGGGGCGACGTGCATTGCAACTTGCGTATGCCACGATAAGGTCGTTCGAAGCGGGCGAACGCGTTGATGCCAGCGATATCGGGTAGCATTTTTGGGGCATCGTGAAAGGGAAGGCTATGACAAGCGAGATTGAACGAGCGTTGTCGGCGGAGAACCCGCTCTTTGCCGAGTCGGTAAGGGCCGTCATCACAGGGAACACGTCGTTGCTTGACACGTTGCTCACGGCAACACCCGCGTTGATCCCCATGCGATCCGTGTCAGACCACCACGCGACATTGCTGCACTATCTGGCGGCCAACGGTGTCGCCGACGTGTTGCAGGTCAGCCCCTCAAATGCCGTCGAGATAGCGGAAGTGCTGTTTGCGCACGGAGCCAAGGCCGATGAGATTTGTGACGCCTATGGAACAAAATACGCCACGACAATGGATCTTCTGGTTTCGTCGATACATCCGGCAAGTGCCGGCGTTCAAGGCGCTCTTGTTCGAACGTTGCTCGCTCATGGCGCTAAAGTGGATGGGATCACGGGCGACGGCTCGCCGATGAGGACGGCGCTCCTGTTCGGATATCCCGAGTGCGTGCGGGTGCTTTCGGAACATGGCGCACAATCGGACAACATTGTGTTCGCCGCAGCAACGGGCCGAACCGACCTGCTGAGCAAGATGCTCGCTCACGGCTTGATGCCGCTGGAAAGGCGATGCACGTACTTTCCAATATCGTCCGATCCCGATGTGGCGCGCCAGCAGGCACTGGTGTTTGCGAGCATGTGCGACCAAATCGAGTCGATTGAGCTTCTGGTGAAGGCCGGCGCCGATATTGACGCGATACCGCCGGGCAGCCATGTAACGGCGACGCCGATGCACACGGCGGCCTACCAGGGCAATGTCCGGGCCATCAAGTGCCTGCTTTCTCACGGGGCAAGGACAACAATTCTGGATCCCCGGTACAAATCAACCGCGAAGGGCTGGGCCGAACATGCGGGCCGAGAGGAAGCTGTGGCGCTGCTGTTGGAATAACGGCTATTCTAACAGGGCGCCTTGGTCTGGACGTTTCGTCGTGCAGATGTTTGGCAAGTTCGGTGCTCCTGATAGTGCGTTTGGCTTTTCAGACGGGCGCAGATCGTCGATCAGACGCTTTCTGCCAGATTCCTTTTCGGTATAGAGCCAGTGTTCCCAGCCATTGCACGCCGGAAGGCCGAGCACGAGCTTGCCCACCTTGTGAATCGAGCCGCGATATCCGTTTGCTGAAATAGTGCCGTCCTCATGCACCACGGCTTCGACTTCCCTGCCCTTGAGGCTCAGGCGCGTGCCTGGCGGGAGAGCGCCACCCTCGACCAGATTGACGAACGGGATGCGTGGTTTGGGCTGATCGATTGACATTCCCGCTTCGGTGATTTCATAGGGCGTCACCTTGGCAACTCGTTTTCTCGCGACGTCGACATAATCGGCTTCTTTGTCAATGGTTATGAAATCGCGCCCCAATGCCTTTGCCACGGCGGCCGTTGTTCCAGATCCGCAAAACGGGTCGAGCACAAGGTCTCCGGGATTCGAGCAGGCGGCGATGATCCGAAAGAGAAGCGCTTCGGGTTTCTGCGTGCTGTGCGCTTTTGTCCCGTCGCCCGTCGTTTCACGCTCGCGGCCCGCGCATATTGGGAAGTACCAGTCTGAGCGAAGCTGTTTGTCTTCGTTGCCAGCCTTGAAGTCCTTGTAGCGATACGTGTAGCCCGTCGCTTCCTTGCTCTTCTTTGCCCAAAGCAGCGTTTCATGAGCGTTGCAAAGGCGAACACCCTTCATTTGCGGCATTGGGTTGTTCTTAATCCACACGACGTCGTTGAGCATCCAGTACCCGATATCCATAAGCTGAGTGCCGACGCGATAGATATTGTGGTATGAGCCGATCACCCACAACGTCCCCGTGTCTTTCAGCACGCGCCTTGCGGCCGTGAGCCAGCTATGGGTAAAGCGGTCATATTCCTCAAAGGATGCAAACTGGTCCCACTGATCGTCCACAGCGTCCACCACACTCTGATCGGGTCGCATCAGCCCGTGATCTAGTTGAAGATTGTACGGGGGGTCCGCAAATATCAGATCGATCGACTTCTCGGGCATCTGATTCATCAGATCCACTGAGTCGCCTAATAGTATTTCGTTTTTGATCTAAGTGTGCCTCGGCTACGAGATTTGGAACTTAAACGCGAGCTGTTATTGTATCGCATCGTGGGCGCCAAATCATGCAATTTGGCGTGTAGTGTCACGTTGCTCAAAGTGAGTAGGGAGGGTAATGAGCTTGACCGGAAGCCCCGGAATGTCGAACCGCTCGAACAGCCGGGTAGCCGCGGTTCGCCCGACCTGCCCGTGGTCTTGCACCACCGTCGCAAGCCCTGCCCCGCGCCCTATGTCCAGATCGCCGTATCCAACAAGGCTGAGGTCATCGGGTATCCGTATGCCTTGCGAGCGCGCCACTCGATAAGCTGCCATTGCAAGGGTGTCGTTCGCGGCGAAGATCGCGGTTGGTCTGCTGCCAGGCTCGCCAGAAAGGAGATTGATCGCAGCGCACTCTCCGTCTTCCGCCAGATAGCTGTTTCCGCGCACGAGGCTGGGGTCAAACGGCAATCCCGCGTCACGAAGCGCGTTCTTGTAGCCTGTCAGGCGATCACGGCTTGTCGATCTCGCCGAACCCGCATAGATGTGGGCGATGCGGCGATGGCCGAGCGCGATAAGATGGGAGACCGCTTCCTGCGCACTTTGCACGTCCTCCGTGATCACACAGTCCACCCGGTCGCATACCACAGTCTCGTCAACCACCACGAGGGGAATCTGGGCGTGCAGCACGTCGTCTGCCCAGCGCACCATGGACTCGCCGGAAAATCCCTCGCTTACGCAGATGAGGGCGTCAACGCGATACTCGAGCAATGTGTTTATTTGGTCCGATTCCAGACAGGGATTGCTTTGCGATTTGGTAAGCAGGAGGCGGCAGTTGCGCAGGTCTAGAATTTCATTTATTCCCTCAAGCACCTCGGCATAATGCCCCGTGAACTGCGGCATCACAACGCCGATCATGTCGGTCTTTCCGCGTGCCACCCCGTTCGTCAGGCGGTTGGTGCGATAGCGCAATTGACGTGCGGCATTCACCACCCGCTCTCTTGTTTCGGCGGGCACCGCGCGGACCGATTGTCCGCTCAGTACGAACGAAACCGTGGTTTGGGAGACGCCCGCCAATTTCGCGACATCGATACTGCTTACTCTTCGTTTTGTTGTCATACCCGCCAATTTCCCATCGTTTCCTTCTTGTCGCGTCGTCTTTGCCTAATGCACCGTCACAAAGTCGAGCTAACGGGCAGTTGAAGCAATAAACTGCGCCTCGCGATCAAGCCACGCCTCATGGTGCGAGCGGTCAGGCTCGTAAATGTCTGGTTTGAAGGAATTCCGCGATACCGTTCGAGCGTCTTCCCATCCCGCCAGTTCGCCGCATCCCACCAGTTGTCCCAAGACATTTCCTAGCGCGGTGGCTTCCGCTGGCCCGGCGACGACGGCGATTCCGCACGCATCGGATGCCAACTGGTTGAGCAGTTTGTTTTTCGTTCCGCCGCCAACAATGTGGAGCGCATCAAACCGTACGGCTAGCAGGTCTTGAAGGTCGTTAAGGGTTCGGCGGTATGCCAGGGCCAGGCTTTCAAGACAGCACCGGATCAGCGCCCCAGGGCCGTCTGGCGCCGATTGGCCAAGTTCGCCGCATGCTGCGGCGATTTCGGCCGGCATGTCGGCCGGCGCGAGAAAACGGCTGTCCGATGCATCGACGAGCGGGCCGTTCGCCGGTGCCGCGGCTGCAAGCGCAGTTAACTCGTCGTAACCAAAATCGCGGCCGTCCCGTGCGAGAGATCTTCTGCACTCTTGGACGAGCCAAAGGCCCATTATGTTCTTTAGCAATCGAGTCTTGGCCTGAACTCCGATTTCATTGCTCAAGCCAAGAAGCTGAGCCTTCCGACTGAGCTCTGGGGCTGGCCTCTCTACACCGGCCAGAGACCATGTGCCGGACGAGATATACGCCCATGTCGTGCCGGGCACTGCTGGTATGGCGGCTATGGCGCTCGCGGTGTCATGGCCCGCAGTGGCCCAAATCGGCGTCCCTCCCGGCGTTCGCCCGTATGAAGATCCTGGTTCGACAATCGGCTCAAGAAAATGCGACGGCAGCCCCAAGTGGGTCAACAGAGCCGTGTTCCACTGGCGTGTTCGGGGGTCTAGCATTTGGGACGTGCTGGCAATGCTCAGCTCGCTCGCAGCAACGGGTGACGTCGCCAACGCGCTTGCAAGCAGGTCTGGCATGAAGAGCAGCTTTGTTGCACGTTTCAATAGGTCGGGCGACCTTTGGTTTGCCGCCATGATCTGAAACAGGGTGTTGAACTGCATCCTCTGTATCCCTGTCTGATCCCACAGCTCCTCTGGCGAGATCACGGACAGCACCTGTGCCATCCCTCTCGCGTTCCCATCGTCGCGATAGCACACTGGGTGCTCCAGCAGTTCGTTGTGGCTGCCAAGCAGGCCAAAGTCGACTCCCCAAGTGTCCACTGCGACTCCGGCCAAGCCGACGTCGTGCTCGCTTCGTTCGAGGATTGCGGCGAGCTCTCCCACTATCCTGTCGTAGCTCCATCTCCAGATGCCGTCCGCGCCTGGAACCTTCGATTTCTCCGTGGTTGGAAACCGGCCAGTCTCGGTGAGAGCGATCTTGGCACCGTCATACTCTGCCAACACGCCGCGACCGCTCTCAGCGCCAAGATCGAATGCAAGAAAACTCTTATGAACCATGCCGAATATTACATCGTGCGATGCAGATATCCCTCCTGGCAGCCACGGCGCACGTACCTACGGACAGACGGCGGCCGGCACGGCGAAGGCCGCAGGAACAGTTGCTTTGCCGGTCAACAGAATATTGCGGGACGAGTCTCCCACATAGATTGGGAACGTGCCTGCGGTTACCGCCCAGCCTTTCGCGGCATCGTCCCAATACGCGAATGCGCGCGCATTGAGCGTTACAGTCACATGGCTGCTCTTGCCGGGTTGCACGGTCACTTTCTCGAAGCCCTTGAGCTGTTGGGGCGGTTCGGGGAGATTCGCCGATCCCGGAACGCCGACATATACCTGCGCGACGTCGGCACCGCCGCGATGGCCCGTATTGGTGACGTCAAAGCTGACCGAAACGTCGCCGGTTGCCGATGGTTCTCCCGTTACCGCCAATTTGCTGAACCCAAATGTGGTGTACGAAAGCCCGTGGCCAAATGGGAAAAGTGGCTTGACTTGATTGGCATCGAAGTAACGATAGCCCACAAACACCTTTTCCGCGTATGTTGCGGTGCCGTCGACACCCGGGAAGTTTGCAGGGACGTTCGCCACCGTGTCGGTCACTGACTGCGGAAAGGTAATGGGAAGCTTTCCGGACGGGTTTACCGCGCCGGTAAGGACGTCGGCAACCGCATTGCCGTCTTCTTCACCGGGGTACCACGCCTCGACCAACGCGGGCACCTGGTCTGCCCATGGCATCAGCACCGCCGAACCTGTCTTCAGCACCACAACGGTTTTGGGATTTGCTGCGGTTATCGCTGTGACGAGCGCGTCCTGGACGTTTGATAAGACGATTCCGTGGTCGGCACCCTCTCCGTTGCGGTCTCCTACCATGACCACCGCGACGTCGCTGGCCTTCGCCAGTTGGGCGGCACGCACAGGATCGGTGCCGTCGTCGAGCGTCACTTTTACTTTCGATCCGAGTGCACTCTGAAGACCGTCAAGCGGTGTCACCGTGTACAACGGCCCAACTTCCGAACTGCCTCTGCCGCCTGTGCTGGCGTGTGTCGCGTACGGCCCGATCAAGGCTACGGTGCGTATGTGCGCCGCGCTCAAAGGCAACAAACCCTGGTCGTTCTTGAGCAGCACAATGCCTTCGGCGCCTATTTGGCGGGCAATCGCCCCGTCTTCCTTCGCTGGCAACGTCCTGTTTGTTGGGGGATGCGCCATTAGGCCGAAGCGGTACATCTGACCAAACCGTCGCACGAGCATGGTGTCCACCACGGATTCCTTCAAAGCGCCAGACTGCACCTGTGCTTCGAGGGGCGCACCGTATCTGCTGTCTCCCTCGCTCTGGTAATCGTCACCGGCCAAGGCCGAGTTCAGGCCGTTGTGCAACGCGCCGAAATCACATGTGACGAAACCGTTGAATCCCCAGTCCTTCCGCAGAACCTCGTCCAGCAGAAATGGGTTTTCGCAGCAGAACAGCCCGTTTACCTTATTATAGGCGCCCATGATGGAGCCGCACTGGGCCTCGCGAACCGCCGCTTCGAACGCTGGCAGGTAGATCTCGCGCAGAGTGCGCTCGTCGATGATCTCGTTGATGCTGGTGCGGTGGGTTTCCTGGTTGTTGGCGGCGTAATGCTTGACGTTTGCGATCTCGCCTTGGCTCTGAATGCCCTCGACACAGCCAACCGCAAGCTGCCCCACCAAGTATGGATCTTCGCCATACGACTCGAACGTGCGTCCTCCCTGCGGCGCGCGCGTGATATTGATGTCGGGAGCTTCGATCATCATATTGGCCGCGTCAAAAGCCTCTTTGCCCATTATCTCGCCGTAACGATGCGCGGTGGTGCGGTCCCAAGTCGCGGCGAGTGCGATCGGTGCGGGCAGAGCAGTTGCGTGCCCGTCGTGGCCAGGGCCTGCAGGGCCCAATCCAGC
>Ga0255356_1001968_pt1 | contig 12352 bp, 8 predicted proteins | sample HBST100metaG_FD_189944 | JGI IMG/M metagenome (GOLD analysis project Ga0255356, IMG submission 189944) | Peat soil microbial communities from Stordalen Mire, Sweden - H.B.S.T100 | ecosystem: Environmental > Terrestrial > Soil > Wetlands > Peat | place: Sweden: Norrbotten County, Stordalen Mire... | reverse complement strand
GTACAAACGCATGTTGATTCGCATTGATTCTTCTAGTGGCGTGCCGATCTGGCAGCAAATTGTGGCGCAGGTGACGAGGCAGGCGATGTCTGGCAATATCTTGCCAGACGAACGTCTCCCAACCGTCCGCGAGCTTGCGACCGAATTGCGGATCAACCCCAACACTGCGGCAAGAGCCTATCAGAGCCTTGAGCGCGAAGGGGTGGTGGAGACACGGCGTGGCTTGGGCACGTTCGTTTGCGATATCAAGAGCGACAAACTGCCCGCCGATTTGCGGAAACTGATCGAGAGCCGGTTGGACGAGATCATTCTGCAGGCGCTGCATCTCAATCTTGACCGAAAAGACATTGTTGCGATCTTTGGTGCGAGGCTCGACGAGCTTGCGCCCGAAACGAGAGGGACCGAGACAACCATGAAGACTGTGAGCGCGCTACCTGAAAAGGGGACAGATCAATGAGCATGCCTGTTCCCGACCAATTGCCGCGTGCCAGCAGCGTCGGCATGTCCGACGTCGTGATAGAATGCCACGGGGTGACAAAGAGATTTGGGCGCGTCGACGCGCTGAGCGGCCTTGATATTTGTGTGCCGCGCGGCTGTGTCTACGCGCTCCTTGGCCGCAACGGTGCTGGCAAAAGCACGCTCATCCAGCTCTTGATGGGCATGCTCGAACCCACCGCAGGGACGATCTCTGTGCTGGGGCTTGACCCTGTGCGCAACGATGTGGCGCTGAAGCAAAAGCTGGGATATATACCCGAGCGCATGCCGATGTACGGCTGGATGACGGTCGGCGAGCTGATACGCTTCGTGGCAGGAATCTACTCCGGCTGGTCTGCCGACGACGAGAGCGAGCTTGTGACGAAGTTCCGGCTGCGGCGAGACCAGAAGGTGCGAGATCTTTCACGCGGCAACCTCGCCCTGCTGTGTCTGGTGATCGCAATCGCGCACAGGCCGGAACTGGTGCTCCTTGACGAATGCACGTCGGGCATGGACGCCATCACCCGCCAGGAGTTCGAGCGCAGCGTTATCGACACCCTGTCTGTAAGCGGTCGCACGGTGCTCTTTGCAGGTCACCAGATCGACGAGATGGAGCGAATCTGCGATTGGGCAGGCATTGTTCGCGATGGCAAGATGCTGTTGCAGATGCCTTTGGACGAGCTTAAGAGGACAGTGAAGATACTTCGGCTTAGCTGTAACGGCGAGGGTGCCGATGTGGTGCCGTCATCATCGCGGCAGACCTTGGCCGTGCCGGGATGCCGCGTTCTGAACACGCGCAAGCTGGGCCGAGAGCTGCTTGCCACGGTGCAGATCACGTCCCCTGAAATTCACGGTGTGAGCGTGCCCAAGCCATACGCGCTGCTAGAGGAGATAGACATGAGCCTCGAGGAGATCTTTGTGGCGCTCTTGTCCACGGAGGAAGACGCATGAAGAGCCTTTTTGTGAAGGAATGGCGGGAGCACTGGCTGTTGGCCGTGTTTGCCGCAATTTTGATGGCGCTGATGTTCTTTGGGACGCTTGCGTTCCAGCGTGCGTCGTCAGGCATCCAACCGTCCAGTTGGTCGGACTTTTCGAACACGGCGGTTTCAGACACGGCGGTTTCAGAGCTCTACTTTGTATGGCTCTTGTCTGCCGCACTCTGCGGATCGTACATGGTGGCACCGGAAGTGGGCAACGGCACGTTGCAGTTTCTCTCGGCGCTGCCGATATCCCGCAAGGCTGTATGGTGGACAAAGCTCGCGTCGGCTCTGGCGGTCCATGCTCTCTCAATGGCCGCAGCCGTATGCGCTTATCTCGCTTCATACATTATCGCGATGCAGTTGAACGTCCAATCCTACGAGCCGTTTCCAGACAAGCAAGTGATAAGCACCATATTGGCCATCACGTTGCCAGTCTTCGCCGTCGCCACTGTCGCGACCATGCTTTTAGATCGCGTCATCAGCGCCCTCATGGCCACGGTCTGCTTTTCGATCCTCGGCTTTATGGGGGTCAATATGGTGGACCAATTGACGGAATGGAATAGTGGCACGTTCAACTATTGCGCGTGGACTTTGTGCAGCCTGTGGGTGCTCTCCTGTCTGGATTCGTCGTGCCGGATATTCGTGCGGGGCGAAACGCTCAAAACTCCCAAACGCTATGTTTTGATATTTCACAACTGCTCTATCGACGTCGTCGTCATTTTGGCGTCCCTGGTTGTTGCCTATTACTGGATTGTGAACTGAGGCGGGTTCGAGCGAATATCGGTTGCGGGAAGGCAAAGGAAGACCAATGAATAAGTGGATTGCGAACAGTGTGTGCCGGTGGTCGGTGGTTGTCGGCGTGGCGATACTTGCCGGTGCTGCTGTGATAAAATGGGACGCCGCCAAGATGCCTGCGGCGCAATCGTACCCGCCTGCTCCGGCGCCATTGCCATCGCCCAATGCACGGGATTTTTATACAAGAGCGGGAACGATGCTCATGGGGCCGATCGACTATGTGGATTTCAAACAGCCCCCTGTGCCCAGCGGAGCCACTCAGAAACAGAAGGACGATCCTACAAGTGGCTTCCATGTTTTCACAGAGGCCGAGCTGGACAAGATTGCCGAGGAAAACCAGCCTGCGATCAGAGTGCTTCACGACGGAATGAGATACCCATACGCCCAAGTGGAATGCCGGTCATTCAGGGCGACGTTTTCCTATCTCGCCACAGATCGAAGAATGGCGCGATGCCTGAGAATCATAGGCAAAACGGAAGAGGCGCACGGAGACTGGGCAGAAGCGGCCAGCAGATATATCGACTGCATGAAGCTCGGTGGGGACCTTCCCCACAATGGCAACATTTTCGCACTTCTTGTGGGCATCGCGTGCGATGCCATTGGCCGACGGGCGCTGGACCCGGTAATCGGCCATCTCGACTCCCGTGACGCTCGAACCGACGCGCTACGCATTGCGGCAATCGATGCCGATGCCGTTAGGGCTTCCCAAACGCTGAAAGAGCAACTGTGGGAAACGCAAGGCAGCTTGTTGGAGATATTTCGCCACAAAAATTGGCGAAAGCAGCTTATTGCGATTGCCACCGATCAGGGGGACGCAACGAACATGCCGGTGCCGCCGAGCGCTCTCGTGGGTGGAATCAGCACTCTGCGCGACCAATTGGCGCTGAATGCCGAATCGGCCAAGACGGCCTACGAGACCTACACTGGCTATATGGAATCGTGCATTGCCATTGCCGCCCTTCCATGGCCCGCGCAGCTCGATACCGATTGGCCGGGGGCGCCGAGGAGCCCGATCAACAATATTCTCGTGCCCGAATACTCGCGGGCAGTCTATCGGCAGGTTGCAACCGTCGCGCTCAATCGCATTCTAGAGACCCAGCTCGCATTGCACGCCTATAATCTCGATCATGGCACCTACCCGGCGTCTCTCGAAGCCCTGGTTCCGGCATATCTGCCAGCGGTGCCGAAAGATCCGTTCAGCAAGAATAGCCTGCTTCGCTACAAGGCAAAGAGCAACGGGCGCAGCTACCTGCTTTACAGCATTGGTCCGGACGCCATCGACAACGGCGGAAGCCCGATGGAAGACGATGCGTATCCACAGGGCAAGTTCTTAGCCCTCTACGATTCCCATATAAAGGGCGATATCGTCGCCGGCGTGAACCACTGACCAGGATGGGGTGAGGTTTTGCCGACACTGACGGGCGCAGGACAATCCTGCAACGGCCAGCGGCGGCGGTGCGACAGGCGGTGCTACTGTTTCAGAGTGAGCACGGTGGTCTGCTTCACATCTGCATAGGTCGCGGTCAAGGTCACCGGGGTGGTGCTTGTTACCTTTTTCGTGGCTATCGAGAATGTCGCGGAGGTTTTTCCACTTGCGACAAGCACGGGCGATTGCGGCACGACATCGGTGCTGCTGCTCGTTATCGTAACGGACGCTCCTTTTGGGGGCGCGAAACCGGTGAGCTTTACAGTGCCGGTGGAGCTGCCGCCCCCGACCACGGTAGCCGGCGAAGTGGAGACAGAGAGCAACGTGGCCGGAGTGACCGTAAGGGTGCAGGTTTTGTGTGTGCCAGCGTAGGACGCGGTAAACGTCACCGTGGTTTTTGCCGACACGCCGAGCGTGCTGATGGCAACTGTCTTGGATGTCTGACCGAACAGCACAAGTGCCGAGGCTGGGACGCTGGCAACAGCGGCATCGCTGCTGCTCAACCCCACTAAAACGCCCGATGCTGGCGCAGAGCTGGTCAAGGTAACGGTCAACGCGGCACTTGTTCCAGAGACAACCGATGACGGTGACGAAGCGGCGTCTTTAAGCGCAGGTGGCACGGGGGTGAGCAGCAAGGTCAATGTCGCGCTGGGATCTGCCCATGCGTTACCAGTTGCCGTGATCTGCCCGTTGCTGTTGATGCTGGTAGGGGCGACAACAGTGTAGCCGGCGACGTCCAGCGAGTCGTTGAGATCGTAGGTCGTGCCGGCGATGTTGACATATCCTGTCTGGCCTGTGTAATTGCCTGTCTCTGCATATCCCACGATTTCGCCATTGTTGTTGACTGCAACGGCGGTGGAGAGCGGCAAGTTCGGCAGTGACGGAACGGCCGACGGGGTGCCGTCAATCCACTTTGTGGCCTGCCCTATTGCCTCGCCGTATACCGTGGTGCCGTTGTGGGACACACCGACCACTTCTCCGCTGTCATTGATACCATGCGCCGAGCTGTATGCATATCCGGTTAAATCGGGCAGCATGCTACCGGTGCCATTGATCCACTGCGTCGCGTGAAATTCAGCGAGCTCTGCGGGGACGCCTTTAAAACTGCCAAAGACGATCAGGCCGCAGCCTCCAACAATCGTGCCATTGTCGTTTATATCCTGCGCAACCCCATATGGCTGTCCCAATTTCGGCAAGGCTTTCGGTGTGTCTGATGACCAGACCGTAGGCGTGGGCAATATTTCGCCATTGCCGTCCACTGTGTAAGAAGTTCCGACAACTATGTCGCCCGTGTTGGCCTTATAACCGTCAGAGTATGGAAAAGCCTCTGCGGGCGGCAATTCCGTGATCGCGTTGCCTTTGTAGATGAAGCCCCGCGAAGGATATGTTTTGAGAGATCCAACGGGCGAACTTGTGCCGCTGTCCCCAACGACTACGCCAGAATCCGTGATGCCGCGCGCTACAGCATAGGAGTCGTAAGGCGCTGGGAGCAGTGGGAGAACAGCAGGCTCGTGGGTGACGTTGCCCCATGTGACGGGCCTTTTGGCACCAAAAGAGTCTTTGACGGCACCGCACGCCATGCCCTGCGCGTTGAGAGAGTTGACTTCACTTGGCGACGTCCCGCTGGGCGGTGTCAGCACGGTAACGGAATAAAGCGGCTGGGCGGAGGCATGGCGGATGCTGCCTACGGATATTAGGAAGAGAACAGCCAAGCACACGGCGATGGATGCGAGGCAACGCCCCGACAATGAGCGGCAATGAAACATTCTCGTCGTCATAACCTTCTCCTCTACTGCCTATTGTAGTAGTCATTGTACTATAGCAGGGCGCAAATCGTGACGTGCTCGATTTCGGCCAGCGGCAAAAATCAATGCACCGATCACGATGATCACGGCTTGGCAGCACAGATCGGCCGCGTCCGTTGCGATCATAGAGGCAAATGTCGGTTTTTGCGAGCTAAGCTTGTTGATGCTGGCCATCCATACCGTGTATTTCAGCACAAATACTTGGAAACACAGGGCAAAAATGCCAGCGGCAATGGCCAAACCGCCGATAGATTTTGTAACTGAAGGCGTCAAGAGAGGAGAAATCGGAAACTCGCCAGGAGCCCATTCTGCAACGGAACGAACGAGGAACCAAGCGATTACAAAATAAACGGCTACCGTGGCGACGGGGACGACGAGTGTGGCGAGGACAAGGATCAGGTTGTCTAATCCCGCAGCCATTGTTGCTGCTGGAAGTGGCATGCTAAATCTATGGATTGCATTGATTGGTCGCGATATGACGGCGATTCCTGAAAGGAGCGCCAATACAAACACGGCCAACACGATGTGACGCGTGCTATCTGAATGCACGTCCTCAGAAAAGCTGCTTGCGGTTTGCGCGCGCCGGCGGTGGCTCGCACCAACCAAAACAATTCCGATGGCAATGGACATGGCTTGCTGGACTGCCAGCAACATGGTTTGCGCAATTAGCTCTCGCATCGTGATGTCGTGTGCGCTCTTGCCCGACAGAACACCGGCAGCAGTTATCGGCGCGACAATCCACATTGTGATATCCTGGCAAAGCTGCGTTACGCCGATTGCGATAAACAGCCAGCCTGCAACGGAAATGAGTGCCGGAGAAAACAGCGGGGCGGGTGGCAGCTCTTTTGACGCCCACGATCGAAGCAAGCGAAGGATCTGCCATGCCACAGCGACGTCCACTGCCGCGAGAACCAACGGAAGGGCTAAATTCGACACGATGTTGCTTAGAAAAAGCAGACCGTGCGGCGACATTTGGTACGTTCCGCGTGCTTGCAATACCTGTAGGACATTCCTCGCCGCCGCCAGTAGCATGAACGCCCCTATTGCCACGACGAGGTTCCGCGAGTTGTCGGATTTGAGGTTCATATCAGGATTCCTTCCCGCTCAGATGCGATTATCCTCCTATTGTTCTGAAATTGACTCATTTGGTTTTCGTGCCGGCGTCTACGGGCTAACCGTAAGAAGCACGGCAACTATTGGCTTGGTTGAAAAGCAGATGTGCTATTGTATGGGAAACATGGAAACTCCCGATTTCGTTCTCAACAATCTTGGACAACCGATTGGCTTGCCGGTGGCGGGCTGGACACCGCCGAGGGGGCCGAGGCGCGTGTGCATGGAAGGACGATACTGCCGTGTCGAGCCGCTTGACGCATCGCGCCATGCGCTTGACCTTTACACGGCGAACTTGCTCGACAGGGACGGCCAAAGCTGGACATATCTGCCATATGGACCGTTCGAATCTCTTGCCGCGTACACGAAATGGTGCGACATGCAATCAAACAGCGACGATCTGATCTTCTTCGCAATCGTCGACGGACAGGCTCAAAAGGCTTGCGGTGTGGCGTCCTACGCTCGGATCACGCCGGAGGCAGGCTCGATCGAAGTGGCGCATTTGAACTTCGCGCCTCCTTTGCAGAAGACCTGCGCTGCCACCGAAGCGATGTACCTGATGATGCAGAACGCCTTCGACCTCGGCTACAGGCGTTACGAATGGAAGTGCGACACGTTGAACGCCCCGTCACGCGCTGCGGCCCAGCGCCTCGGCCTATCGTTCGAAGGCGTGTTTCGACAAGCCGTGGTGTACAAGGGCCGAAGCCGCGACACGGCCTGGTACGCGGCCATCGACCGCGACTGGCCGGCTCTGAAGAACGCATTTCAACAATGGCTGTCTTCCGACAACTTTGACAGTGACGGAAGGCAGCGCATGCACCTGTCCGAGCTGACGAGGCCGTTGCTGGTGGCGAGCTCGCAGTGAGGGTCAGGCGTGCCAGACCATGGTCGCGATGCCGTGGGCAGGGAGATCGACAGCGGCAAACTGGCGGTCGCAGGTGAGAGAAAACGCGATGCTTTTATCGGTGCGGTTAAGCGCCACTGCGGTGTGGGTCCCGTCTGGCGCGACAAAGGCCGTTGCCTCCAAGCTGTCTCGGTTGGTGGCGCAGACCACACGTCGCGCCCCCGGGCGTATAAAGCGAGAGAAGTGCCCCATGTAGTAGTACGAGCTTTGGTAATGGACGATATCAGTGGCCGTGTCGGCAATGATCGGCGCACTGCAGTAGTTCCCAACGTGATTCGGCCCGCCAATCTGGTCAAGCAGCATGTTCCAATCGACCCATCCAACGGCCCAGTGGTTAAGATCCTGAATAATCGACCGGGCGTAGCTCTCGCCGGACGACCAATCGCCTTCGTGCGGTCCGAATTCAACGCAGGCTTCGGTGAGGAAGAGAGGCTTGTCTGGATAGGCGTCATGCACGAGTTGGACGTTGTCGAACTTGTCGGCGGTGTACCAATGGAACCCGACGCCCCACACATACTTCGCCGCCTCAGCATCGTCAAGAACAGCCTTGGCCCGTAGGAACAGCTCGTCGCGATTGTGATCCCAGATAATGATCTTGGTGTCGGCCAGTCCCTCGCGGACAAGGGTCGGCCCCAGATAGTCGCGCACGAAATCCCGCTCGTCTTCTCCGGTGTAGATGCAGGAATCCCATGTCTGTACCGCTTCGGGCTCGTTCTGAACGGTAACTCCCCAAATTGGCACGCCCTCCTTCTCATACTCTCGGATATAGCGGGCAAAGTAGCGCGCCCATGAATCACGGCAGTCGAGACGTAGCTTGCCACCGTGGTTCATCTCGCCTGTCGTCTTCATCCATGCCGGAGGACTCCACGGGGAGGCGAAAAGCTTGAAACCGCCATCCGATATCTTGATCGCCCGCTTGATCATTGGCAGAAGTGCCGAGCGGTCTCGCTCAATTGTGAAATCGCGCAGGTCGAAGTCTTCCGGGGTCTCGGTGTATGCGTAGTCTCCAAGCGAGAAATCGCAGCTATTGATGTGTGTTCGACAGAGCGAATAGCCGTGGCCGTTGGCTGGATCGAAATAGGCCCGCAAAATCTCCTCTTGGCGCGGAGGGGACATCTTCAGCAGAGTGGTCGCCGCCGCCTCGGTGAACGCGCCGCCGAATCCTTGGACGGCCTGATATTTGACCCGGTCGTCGACGCACACTGACGGGCCTGCTTTGGGAGCACAGTCATTTGCCATCGCAAGAGCCTTTTTGCTCAGGCGATCTCCCGTGTCTTTGCAGGTAACGTAGAGATCAAGAGAATTGTTCATTCCCTGATTGTAAGCTTGGCGGAATGCTTTGTCAACGGTGCAGATTGCCATTGAAGACCGCTGTTGGCGTGAGAACAACGGTCACCGGGGCGGAATGCAGCGTGATGACCATTGCGTCGCGATCAATTGGGAATTCGCCGGTCGGCCTGTACGAGGGCTTGGTGGCGACCGTGGTTTGGACATGCAAGCGGGCGACGGGAGACGACGACGTCGCTGGGGCCAGGGTTACGCGAACGGCCTTGGAAGCGATATCGTAGGCAACCCGCTGGATACTGCCCGAATCAAGAGTGATCCACAGCGCGGCGGGGGCGATGAACACGCGTTTGCGAAAGCCGTCTCGGGGCAGAATGGTTGTGGTCCCGGCGCTGTTGGTAACGGCACAGCCAAAGCCAAGCCAGCCGAACTCAGGATCGTCCACGGCATAGGCGCCGCAGTTGTGCGCATAGCCATAGAAGGCGATGCCATAATCCGCGGTGTTCGGGTCAAAATCGAGATGGCGCGGATCCGCGTCAAATCCGTACGATGCAAATCCGTCCTGATCGATATTTGCAAGAACCTCGTCCATGCCCGCATAGCCAACCCTCAAGAGATAGAGGTCGGCCGGATCGCGACGGAACGAGTCGATCACGGGAATGGAATTGATGGAAGCGCCGTAATGATTGGTCATTCGGACGATATCCGGCCATTCGCAGCCGTTTACCGGCGCGTCAAAATAACGGCGTGCGGCACCGTTGTACGCCCAGTTCGGCACGGTGGGCATGTAGCCCAGTATGGCGTTCAACGTCGTCTCGGCCTTGTCATTGTCGCCAAAGTAACGGCACCACGTGTAAATCTCCTCTTGCCCGGTGGAATCCCAGGGCATTTCGCTTCCGAACGGATAGCGCAAAACCCGCCAATGCGCCTCGCGCTCGCGCATCCATGTTTCAACGTCGTCTGCCTTGTCGTTCCAACCCTCCCGGCGAAGGTCACGGATGACGTCGGGAAAAACGCTGCCGACCATGAGGCCAAACTGGGTGTATCCTGGCGCAAACTGCTTCATGGCCATGATCGTGTGGTATGCATGGGACAGGTACCAGTCCCATGTTTCTTGATGGGTGAGGCCCTGATGGTCGCGGGCGAGGTGATAGAGCGCCCAGTAGACCGCAGTGACATGCGGATAGTTGAACGACCGCCATGTGGTTTCTGACCGCGCCTTGTCCCAGCCGTCTGACACCGTGTAGCGAAACTGCGGAAGTTCCTTGGGATCGTAATAAAAGAGACCGGCGCGCACGCTGTAATCGGGATTTTGGAGGCGGCCCCACAGGGTGTGCGTGGCGTACTGCTCGATCAGGGAAACTTCATGAGCGTCCGGCGAGCCAAGGTTCTTCATTGCCATCGCGACCGATGCACCTGCGCCGATCTCGTCGGACAGCCCGCTGAACCACGAGTGCGAATGCTGGAGCACCATGGCGTGCGCGAACTTGTTGTATGGCATAAAGGAATCTGTGCGATAGAACGGATCGGTTGGGTCGTCGAACCACTGCTTCTGCGCGTGAAACTGGCCGAGCGTGGCGATTTGCGTGGTTTCAGGCGGAAGGACGTTGTAGTGTATTTCCTGCACAACGCCGCTTGCATATCGGATCTCGAGCCTGCACCGTCCTGGTTTCAGCGCCGTGAGCTGGTAGGCGAGCCAACCGTGCGGTGTCCGCGCGGGACGGGCGGACACTTGCAGCAGACCTGACGGTTGGACTGCGGCTGAGACAACGGCAGAGGGCGTGTGCAGAAAAAGCCTGCCCGGTTGATCTGTGGCAAGGACATAGCCTGGGACGCCAATGGCGTAGGGACGGTCGTTTGCAATCAGCGTGTTTTGTATCTGCTTGACAGACGGCGCAAGCACAAATTGAAAGCCGTATGTGGCGACAGCACCGGGGGCGAGCACGCGCGACGTCGCCGGGTTCCATTCGTTGACGCCTTTCCACTCGTTTTCGGCGTACGCCTTTGTATGCGCCATCCATTCGTAAAAGCCCTCGAAGGTGACGCCACGAGGGGTGGGATCTTCGTAAAGCGGACGGTATGCCTCGAATGACGTCTTCGCATCGGGCAGTACAAGCAACGCCGGCCCGGCACCGTTGAGTCTGGTCACCTGAACGTAACCGGCAGTGCCGCCAATATAGGGATCGGTGAACGAGCAGGTGTTATGGGCCTCATCGAGGCTTCGGTCAGTGATGATATTGTTGAACACCATAGGAAAGCCGAGCGCACCGATCTCAACGGGCAATGCGGAGATGTTCTGGATCGAGAAGCTCAATGTGAGCTTTCCCGCGACCACGCCCCAGGTGCGGACAACGCGAAGCGGGAAGTGATCGCCCAGCGATGAACTGATATCGGTTGCGGCGAGGACTGCTGGAGCGGCTGGCAAAGAAGGCATTGAGAATCTGGATCGGGCGCTTGAGGCCGATTGCCAGTCGCCCCCAGGATTTCGCCATCGCAGGTTGACGTCTCCCAGGTACGTGAAGCCTTCCGCCGATCTCTGGGAAACCCTGTCGAACGGCAAGAAGTCGAAGCTGCCGCCTGCGGGCTTGAGCGAGACGGCGACTTGTGTGCCGTTCAGCAAACTCAGGTCGAACCCTCCGCCGCGCAGTGTCTGGATGCCTGCCGCAAGCATGCCAAGAGTGTCGGCTTTGCTGGCGTGGTATTTGGCCGCGTCGCGCTCAAAGTCCGCCTCGATCTGGCTGGCGGTTTTCGCCCCGGAACAGATCTGCACCGATGCTATCGCCGCATTTGCCGCGAGGCTGCCGTTGGTAAACTCGTTGGTCTGTGTGGGGGCGCCATTGGGCGCGTTCTCGCCGTCTATGACTATTGGGAACGTCGCGGCCGTGTCGACGGCGACGGCCCGCGAGTTCTTGAGCTGCCCATCGTCATAAAGGGAGGCGACGTGCCCATCGAACGTGTAGGCAAGCAGGTGAAAATGGTGTGTCGATGGCACGCCTTTCCACCCAAGATCGTCGGCCCAGTGGGCCATTGCGCCGTAGCTCTCATTGCGGCCCCAGCCGAACGCGATCAACGTGTCGTTCGGGCCACCGCGCTTGCCCCAGGAAACCAACGCACCTTCATCGTCCGCCGACGTGCAATAGGCCCAGACCTCGATTGTGCGGGGCGCGTTGCCGTCGATTTCCGGCACCGATTTGGGCCCGACGTAGAAGCCGCTCTTGCCGTCGAACTGCACGGCGGAAACACCATCGACATTGGCTTTCGATGCGGTGCCTGAGAGCGCGAACGCGCCGAGCGATCCCTGATTGGCCCATGTTGCGGTGGCTGCACTGGGATCGTCAGCGCTTAAGGAGACAATCAACTCGCCCGGCGCGGCGGACGCATATCGGCAAAGAGGGAACGCGCACGTGAGAAACGCGCAAACGAGGCTCGCGAACTGGATTCGGGACAACATGGGGCACCTTTATCAGCATCCTGGCCAGAGGCACCGGCCAGGATGCTGCGCTTGCGGTTAGGTTACCGTAAGCACTGCCGTTTTCGACACGCTATTGTATTTTGCGGTGACAGTGGCCTTCAC
>Ga0255356_1001966_pt1 | contig 12357 bp, 6 predicted proteins | sample HBST100metaG_FD_189944 | JGI IMG/M metagenome (GOLD analysis project Ga0255356, IMG submission 189944) | Peat soil microbial communities from Stordalen Mire, Sweden - H.B.S.T100 | ecosystem: Environmental > Terrestrial > Soil > Wetlands > Peat | place: Sweden: Norrbotten County, Stordalen Mire... | reverse complement strand
CGACCGGGGCTCTCCAGGATGGCCATCGGGTCCCGTGGCTCCCGCAAGAGGTTGGCCTGGCAATCGATACGTGTAATCGTATTCGATGTCCCAAGTAGGGACGTTGAGCAAGTTGAAGACCTGCAAACTCGTCTTAAGGCGTGAGCCGACCTTATAGCCGATCTGTGCTTCAAGCACCGTGCTGGGCTGGGATTTGACGCTGCCGTCCTGGGTGATCGGTTCTGGCCCGAAATACCGCAGCCTCATGCTGTACGACGTCCGTGTCGGCGGCGCGTAGGAAATGCCTGTGCCGAGAACTCCTTGGATGGAGTTTGGTATCGAGTCGCCGGCAGGAGGGTTGTCGGTGAACTTGGCCCAAGAGTAGGCATAGTCGGCGTCGAGCGTGAGGGAAGGCTTGGGCGTGTAGTAGTTTGTGAACTCTACCCCAATACGCTGGCTGGGATCACCGGCCACCGAGCTGCCGAGATCCGGATCGAACACGAGCTCGGAGTCCAGATGCAGGTACCACAGGGAAAGCGTGCTCTGCAAATTCTTGACTGCAGCACTGCGAACGCCGATCTCCGCCTCATTCGACCTTGTCAGCGGCTTGTCGCCCGTCACAGGCTCGTAGGAAATGACCCCGCTTGTCTCCTCCGGTTGGCTCCTGAGCGTGATCGCACGCGCATCGTTGCTGTGGAATCCCTGGCCAAGATTCAAATAGTACTCGGTCTGTTTCCACGGTCCGAAGATGCAGCTCAGTTTGGGGCTGACCATATTGGCCGAAACCTTGCCAGAGTTTGCGGGAGTGTTGGCCTTGACGTCAAAATTGTAGAGGTCCCACCGCACTCCTGCCACAGTCCGGAAATGGTCGGACCACTGAATCCTGTTTTCAATATACGGCGCATAGCTGAGCTGCTTGACCGAATCTTGGCTCATCGTGGACCAGCGGTCCCGATCAACCGTGTTGTAGAGCCCAATTCTGTAGATGTCGTCGTACCGGACCTGTGCGCCGTATTCGTTGGTCATTGAACGTCCTGCAATGGTGCCGCTGACCGTTCGCGCAGCCTGACCGCCATATACTGCTCGATCATCCGCCTGTTCGAGCTGGTCGCCCAGTGTGGGATTGAAGAGGTAGTACGTGAAGTCTGAAAACAGGTCGAGGCGATATTTGATCGCGTACGCGCTCAACGTGGTCGATCCCTCGTTGTCAGCGCTGTGCGTTTCGCCAGAAACGCTGTACCGATTGCTCGACCCACCATCCGTGGGGTTAAGCGAGCCAAAGCGATCGATCAGACCGTCGTTGATCGCTGCAAGGGGAACTTGGTCTGTGCCGTTCCACACGCCGTCGTAGGCCATTGCCGTGGCATCCCAGCCATGACGGTCGTCGCCCTGCGTGTATCGAACAACGCCATTCGCACGGTGGTAGTCGTCAGGGTGGTCCCATGGGCCGTCATAGTGATTGAGATCGAGAGCATAGATCAAGTTGCCGCTCCGCAAGCTCGGCGAATCCGCGAGGAGAAAGCGACGCTCGCCGAAGGTGCCAACGGCTGTTTCGAGCATTCCAGGTTGCAAGAAATTGAAGTAGTTGAGCTTGATCGTGCCTGCGGACGAGAAATCGCCCTGTTCGGCGCTGTACGAGCCCTTCCGATAGTCTATGCTTGAGACAAGCTCGGGGATGACGAAGTTCAGATCGGAATAGCCGGGCCCGTGAGCATGGGTCGGGAAATTCACAGGCATCTCGTCGACATAGAATGCGACGTCGGTGCCATGATCGAGATTGAAGCCGCGAAAGAAATACTGGTTGGCTTTTCCCCCGCCGGTATGCTGCGTCACGATGACACCGGGCACGGCCTCCACAATCTCGCCAGTGCGCAGGAGGGGCTTGCTGTTCAGCTCCTTTCTGCCAACATGGCCTTGGGTCGCGCTGTCTGCAACGCCCACCAAGTTGTCGGAACGTTCCGTGACAACCACCTCCGGCAGCGTTTCCGGTGCTTCGGGAGAAGCCGGTGCCCCTGCCGCTGCGGGCACGGACGTCGCAGGTAGCGTGGCCGGCGATATGCCAGCGCCTGTTTGCGCTGTAACCGGCGCAGGTGCCAAGCTGAACGCTAGCATCGCCAAAACCGACGCGATGCCCATATTTGCTAAATGTTTCTCCATGTGATCCCCAGTCCTGCTTATATTTGCTTGCGTCCGTAAAGTCGACAGCCCCCTGTCGCGCAACCGACCGTACCACGATTTATAAAATCGTAACACGAATTAGGCGTACAAACGACATCGAACAGGAACGGCGCGCATAAACGAATAAATTAGTAAACTAAAATTTCTCCCCGGTTGACGTGCAAACGAGCTTGCCGTGCTTGACACCAGTGGTGCTGATCAAGCGGTCGGCAATTACCTTGACGTCGTCGGCCGATCCTCTCACCACAATTACCTCCAGACAATTATGCGCGTCCATATGCACGTGCGTCGTGCATATGATCGCGTCATGAAATGAATGCTGAAGGGCGTTGAGCGTGTCGGAGAGTCCGTGCTTCTCGTGACTGTATATAATGGTTATGGTGCCGACAAGGTTGCCTTCCGCGCGTTGCCACTCGTCCTCTACAAGAGACTCGCGCATAAGGTCCCCAATGGCCTCAGAACGCGTCTTGTAGCCCTTGGCTCGGATCAACCGATCAAACGCACTGACGAGATCGGCCGGCAGAGACACGCCAAACCGAGTTAGCTTGGCCAATAGTGTTACCATTTTCGGAATTGTAGCACATTATGATCAATCTGCCGCATCCCCGATATGGCGGATTGCAACAGGCGAGCACCAAGCGCGCGGCGCGTCATCGTCGGTGGGGCTTGTTTGTCGCTGCCACACTTATGAGCGGGTCGATATAAGATTCAACTGCGGCAGCCCAAGCCAGCCCGTGGGCCTTTTGACCGGCAGCCTTGAAATGCACTCCGTTTCGATACTCTGCGCCAAGTTTGTCCGTGTCCGGCCCTTGAATCGCCAGCCCTGACGAGATTACCCGTTGCTGCGCCGACCTGATCGCCGGGTCCGATGGATCGGCCTCTGAGTGAAACGTGGTCAATGCCACAATCCACGGAAAATCCCAGCCCGCCTGCAATCGCGATTCACGGATGATCCGGGAGAGCATGGTTACGTACTCGCCCTCCGTGCATGTGTGCCCGTCTGGCTGGTGGGCGTCGGATTCGCCCTGATGCCACAGCAACGCGCGAAACCCATGTGCGCCGAGCGGTGCAATGCGTCTTATCAGGCCGTTGAACAGGTCTCCCGTAGACATCCACTTGCCGTCGGCATTGCGCGCACAGTACTTTTCCATCGTGGGCGGCAGATCATACTCCGCGCCTTTTGGCAGCCATTGCCGGACGCTTGTTGCGCCTGCCCCCGCGCTGAGAACCCCGATGGGAACATGGTACTTTTCGGCCATTGCATCGCCAAAGTCGGGAATGAAGCTCCCGCCCGTGCTTGCGTCCTGCACCCCCGGTTGCGGATCGTGCGCTGCGCGCCAAGAAACACCGTCAAAAGCCGAAACCAGCGGCGACTCGGGCGTCTTTACCTCGGCACCATAATTCGTGGAGTTCGACTGCCCTGCCACCACGAACACCTCGCCGATTCCGATTCGGAAAACGCTGGTTTCGAGCATTACTTTCGATTGGGACATTGCCCGAACATCCAGTTGGTACCAACCACCGCCAGGTGCTTGAACGGCCCCTGAGAACGTTGAATCCACTGTGTTTACTCTAAGCGAAGCCCAATTTTTCATCAGTGTCTTCCACCCATCGGAGTCGTTGAGCTTGTACAGTATTTCGTCGCATCCCGCAGGTGCGATGCCGCTGATGGCGATGGTGCCCATATTGCTGTCGCTTCGCTGAAACACCTCGAACTGCTGTGGCGACGTGATGGTCATAGCCACAGCCTGCGCGCCTTGCACGGCCGCCCCACTGGCACCTTGAGCTCGGACACCGCACAGCATAAGCAGCAGCAACCCAACCACATGCAACCGTCCGGAACCGTAAAGCAATCTTTCCATTATTGTTTATACTACCCCCCACTGTGGCAGCCGGTTTGCGTGAATCACACGCACTTGTTGCACAACGGGCCATAGCGACGACGTTCCACGCCTCAGGCGAAAATCACGCTCGATCAGCCCAAAAGAAGGAATGCATGAACATTGTCGCGAAGTAGAACGTCGCATTGTCTGGTTATTTTTTCCACAACGCACGTCCACAGTCTAGAGGAGCCCCATAAATTGATCCAGTCGACCACAACCAAACGGTTGCTTTTAATATCCTTGGTTTTTGCACTATTTGCAATAATTTCCAATGTTTCGTCCGCAGAAACAATCCGCTCGTCACAAACCGGCCTCGCCGTGTCAGTGTCTGGCGACGGTAGCTATACAGTCTCGGCCACTCACCCAAGCTGGTCGTTCGCAGGCACGGTGGGCTCTCCCGCCAATGCCATTTCATCGGCGTCCGGCACGGACAAGGTCGGGGCGTACCGTAGCCTCGCGTTCACAGTCCAAGCCGGCAACGTCAGCGAAGCCATTCGGCTCTATGACGACCAGCCTGTGGTGCTCTTCACCTACACGTGCAAGAACGAGACTCCCACAGCGAACGTCGTCTTTCCGTCGTTCACCACAATTCCGGCTGCGTTGCACACAATGAGCTATCGCGACACGGTCTTCTCGCCCCACGCGTTCAGCTTGCAGCAAACCTCCACGCCGTGGGTGTTCTTTGACTCGGACTCAAACGCCGCGATCATTTCGCCCGCATCAAACTTCATGATCTCCCGGATGATCACAAGCGCGGACGTGCCTGTGCAAAGTGCGCTGAACACGGCTATTGCCACGGTTCCAGCAGGCTTCAGCCACTCCACCCTTTTGGCGGTCGCCCCAGGCATCAATCACACGTTCGATATCTGGGGGGACGCGCTTGTGAAGCTTCAGGGCAAGACTCCACCGTCGAACCAGGCTGACACAAGCTTGAAATACCTCGGCTACTGGACAGACAATGGTGCGGACTACTACTATAACTACGACCAAACCAAAGGCTACACCGGCACGCTCAGCGCGCTCGCCGACTATTACAAGAAGAACGACATTCCCATTCACTACATGCAGCTAGATAGCTGGTGGTACTACAAGTCCCTCGACGACCCGTCCGGCCATCCTGGCAAGCCTAAAAACGCCGCTCTTCCCGAGGGCGAATGGAACCGATACGGCGGACTTCTAGAATATCGCGCCCATACCGCGCTGTTCCCAAATGGCCTCAAAGCGTTTCAGTCCGAAATTGGATTGCCTCTCATAACGCATAACCGCTGGATCGACGCCAACAGCCCTTATCACCAGAAGTACCATATCGAGGGTGTCGCCGCTGTCGACATCAATTGGTGGGAGGATATCGCCGCATATCTGCAGCAGTCTGGAGTGGTGACTTACGAGCAGGACTGGTTGAACGAGCTGTACAGCCACAGCCCAACACTTGGCGGCACGATAACGTCGGGCGACACGTTCATGGACTCCATGTCCAAAGCCTGCGCGGATCACGGTATCACCATGCAGTATTGCATGGGCACGCCACGGTGCTTCCTCGAAGGCAGCGCATTCAACAATCTGACGACATTGAGAACGAGCGGCGACCGGTTTGAGCCGGCCAAATGGAACGACTTCCTTTACACGTCCCGTCTCGCCGAATCGATAGGGTCGTGGCCGTGGGCCGACGTTTTCAAGTCGCACGAGACCGGCAATCTGCTCCTTGCAAATCTCTCCGCCGGACCAGTGGGCACAGGCGATGCGATTGGCAAGGAAAGCAAGGACAACTTAACCAAGGTCGTTCGCGCAGACGGCGTTATCGTCAAGCCCGACGTCCCTCTCGTCCCAATCGACAAAACCTATGTTGCCGATGCGTCCAAAGCAGACACACCTCTTGTTGCCGCCACATATACGCAAAGCGACAACGTCAAAACAGCGTACGTCTTCACTTCCACAAGACGTGGGCAAACCGCGCAGCCGGCACAGGTATCGGCAACGGACGTCGGCTTGGATGGGCCTGTGTATTTCTATGACTACTTTGCGGGAACCGGACAGGACGTAGCACAAGGTAAGTCGTACATGGTCACACCTGGCACCGAAGGGTGGGCATTCGTTATCGCCGCGCCCATTGGCAAGTCTGGCATTGCCTTCCTTGGCGATCCAGACCGTTTCGTGGGCACCGGTCGCCAGCGGATCAATATGCTATCGGAAACTGCCGGAAAATTGACGGCTCGCGTTCTCTTTGCTGACGGCGAAAAAAGCGTCGTGCTAAAGGCGTATGCCACCGCGCAGCCCAAGGCAACCGCAACGCAAGGGTCGGTTAAGGACGCAAAATACGATCCGGCGACTCATCTCTTCACCGTCACCGTTTCCCCGCTAGCCAGCCAGAAGCCGTCAAAGGTCGCCGGTGACGACGTCAAAATCGTGACTGTGCAGTTAACGTTAAAATAGCGCGGTTCGAGCAATGAGATGATAAACCGACGGCAGCTTATCGCAGGAACGGCAGGATCGCTCCTTTTCGGTGCGTTTGCCGTCCATCTTGAGGCCCAAGGACCGGCCTCTGAGCCGATAAGCGTGACAATTGATGGCAAGCGCAAAGGAGTGCGCATGCCATCATCCTTTACCGGACTCAGCTTCGAAACCGGAAGGCTGAGCCCCGGCGGATTCTTTACTGCGGCAAACACCAGCTTAATTGCCTTCCTTACCACGCTTTCGCCAAGTGGCATCCTACGAATCGGTGGCAATTCCAGCGACTTCAGCCACTGGGCGCCCGATAAAGGCGCTGTGCAGCCACCGCCCCAAGGGACGCCAGTCGACCAATTTGTGGTTGCACCTCAAAAACAGTCCCGAATCACCACCGCAGAAATAGACGACCTTGCGGCATTTTCCAAGAAATTAGGTTGGAAGGTCATCTACGGGCTGAACCTCACCACAGGATCGCCCGCCGAAGGGGCAGATGAGGCGCTTTATGTGGTCAACGCGCTCGGAAGCCAACTCGTCGCCATCCAAATCGGCAATGAGCCCGACCTCAACCATTTAGGTATGCGGCCTGCGGGCTGGAACTTTGACATTTATTTCGATCAATGGTCGTCAATGGCGAACGCGGTTCGGCAGAGGGCGCCTGCGGTGACGTTTGCCGGACCTGACACCGCCGGCATGGGCAAGTGGGTGCCTGAATTGGCTGCGAAGGCAGCGAACCAGCTTGTGATGCTGACAACGCACAACTACCCGGGCGGCTCGTCTTTAGCGCCGAACGCGACAATCGACAATCTGCTCCGCCCAAAACCAGCGTCGGTGGAACGGTTGGAAAAAGTGGCTTTTGCGGCCAAGCAGGCGCGGATACCTGTCCGGATGAGCGAGTGCAACTCGTTCTCGCACGGTGGCAAAGCCGGAGTGAGCGATACCCTCGCTGCCGCGTTGTGGGCGGCCGAGTACATGCTCGTTGTTGCGGGGTCTGGTTTCGCCGGAGTGAATTTCCACACCGGCCAGTCGCCATACAGCGCGATTCACCTTAATTCCGACGGGAACCTCGTTGCGCGTCCTCTCTTCTATGGAATGCTGTTTGCCCAGCAATTCGCAGGTGCCCAGTTTTGCCAATCTGATTTTTCGCAATCCGGCACAAACTCAAGCGTATTTGCAGCCACGAAGGGCAATCGCACATTGATCGCTCTCTTCAACAAAGACAAGAGCCCGGTTTCCTTTCAGGTCAACTCAGGGCACCAAGGCAAATCCGGCCGAGTCTGGCGGCTCGCCGGTCCAGACGTTGCAGCGACCAGCGGCGTGACGCTTGCGGGATCTACAGTTGGCAGCGACGGGTCGTTCAGGCCAACTGACAATGAGACGGTCACAGCGGCAGACGGGAAATTCACAGTTTCGCTCCCGCCTTACAGCGCCGCATTGATCACCATCTAGCAATGACAATGAACAAATTAGCTCTCACAGCCGCCCTTCTCGAGCTTTTCACAATGCTCGCGTCAGTAGGACGTGTTGCGCACTGCGACACGGCAACAGCACCATCGGTGGTTAAGATTGTCTCCAGTGGCGGATCATTCCACATGGTGCGGAACGGCCAGCCTTTTTTCATCAAGGGTGCAGGCGGCGACGGCTCCCTGGAGTTGCTCAAGCAGTGCGGCGGAAACTCGATTCGCACATGGGGAGCAGACAACCTGGACAACACGCTGGCCGAAGCGAACAAGGTCGGCATTGGCGTCACCGTGGGAATATGGCTCGGCCATAAGGAGCAGGGATTTCGTTATGACGATCCGGCTGCCGTCGCAAAGCAACTAGACATGGCCCGCAACGTCATATTGCGCTATCGAAACAGCCCCGCGTTGCTGATGTGGGGCCTCGGGAACGAGATGGAGGGGTATGACGGCGGCGATGATCCCAATGTCTGGCACGCTGTGGAAGACATTGCCAAAATGGTGAAACAGCTTGATCCAAACCACCCCACAATGACTGTAGTTGCCGAAATAGGCGGCAACAAAGTCCGGGCCATCAACCAGTATTGCCCTGACATCGACGTCATCGGCATCAACAGCTATGGCGGAGGGCCGTCGCTGCCTACACGTTATGTTGCAGCGGGCGGAACAAAGCCCTATGTTGTCACCGAGTACGGGCCGGCGGGCACATGGGAAGTCCCCAAGAACTCTTGGGGTGCCAGCGCAGAGCTCACAAGCACCCAAAAGGCCGAGTCGTACAAAGCCACCTACGAGAAGGCCATCGCCAATCAGCCGCTATGCCTCGGCGGATACGCTTTCACCTGGGGGCATAAACAAGAAGCCTCGGCGACCTGGTTCGGTCTCATGCTGTCCGATGGCAGCAAGCTTGCCGGGGTCGACGCGCTTGCCACGTTGTGGAGCGGCCATCCGCCAGCCGTCCTCTGCCCGAAGATCGAAAGCCTTACGATTGACGGCAGCCCGTCGGTGAAGTCTGGCGACACTGTGGACGTTCATCTTGTTCAGTCCGACCCGCAGGGCCAGGCTGTGAAGGTGACGTGGATACTCTCATATGACCCAGTCGTTAATTCCGTGGGAGGTGCGACCCAGCCGGCACAGCCTCAGTTCCCCGATTCCATCGTGGAATCAAGCAACACCGGTGCAAAGCTCAAAATGCCGCCCGTTCACGGAGGTTTTAGAATCTACGCGATACTGCACAACGCCAGCGGTGCGGCCGCCGTGGGCAACGTCGTCCTCTATGTCAGCGACGGCGGTGATGCGCCAGTGCCGGACGCTCGCAAGGCGACATTGCCGTTTGTGCTCTACGGCGCTGCCGACCAGCCTTTTGTGACGTCCGGTTACATGGGCAACTTCGCGGCGATCACTGTGGATGCAAACTGCCCCACAAACACCCGCGGCGATGCCAAGTCGTGCATGAAGGCAACATACGGCGCCACTGACAATTGGGCCGGCGTTGTTTGGCAAAATCCGCCCAACAACTGGGGGGATTTACCAGGCGGGTGGAACATCACGGGTGCCAAGCAACTCTCGTTCTGGGCGCGTGGTGACAAAGGCGGGGAGAAAGTGACATTCGAGTATGGATTGATCGGTGCCGACAAGAAATTCCACGATTCTTCGTCCGGGAAGATGGCGGACGTTATTCTCACCACGGCCTGGCAGCATTACACAATTGACCTCACCGGCAAAGATCTCTCGCGCATCGTCAGTGGCTTTTGCTGGACCGTCGCTGGCAGCGGTAATCCGACCACGTTCTATCTTGACGATATTCGATACGAATGATGCGTCGGTCTGCCGTTGCCAAGCGCCACTTGCACCTGCCATCGCGAAAAGGTTCTTTGCATGGCGACGTCGAATAGCACTGTCTGGGACCGGTCACAATCGCGGTCATCGACTTTAGGAGAACGCATAAAATGGCAATTGAACGGCGAATGCTTGGGCGGACGAACATTGAAGTGACGGCGCTGGGTTATGGTGCCATGGAAGTTCGCGGATCACGCATCTGGGGCGGGCGGCCAATTACCGAGGAGCAGGCGTCCACCATTCTGAACGCGGTGCTTGATTCCGGAATCACTTTCATCGACACGGCCAACGACTACGGCAGAAGCGAGGAGTTTATCGGCAAGTGCCTCAAGGGCAGGCGCAGCGAGTTCTATCTCGCCACAAAGTGTGGCTGCAAAGTCGTGCATCGCGACGAGAACACCGACGATACGCCTCACGAATGGACACGGGAAAACCTGCTTCGCGGCATCAACGAGAGCTTGGCGCGAATGAACACGGATTATGTCGACGTCTTGCAGCTCCATAATCCAAGCGTTGCCGACGCCGAGAAATATGACGTGGTTTCCACGTTGCGAGACATCAAGGCGCAGGGCAAGGCCCGGTTCATCGGCATCTCGTCCACGTTGCCGCATATCGACGCATATATTGGGTGGGGCGTGTTCGACACGTTTCAGATCCCCTATTCCGGCTTGGAGCGCGAACATGAGAATGTGATAATGCGAGCCGGAGCAAGTGGCGCTGGCGTCATCGTGCGCGGCGGCGTTGCGCGGGGCGAACCGGGGGCTGGCCTTGGCGGATCTGACCGCTGGAAGACGTTTGAAAACGCCGCGCTCGACGACCTGCGCGAAGAAGGCGAATCGAGAACGTCGTTTCTCCTGCGCTTCCTGCTGTCTCACCCCAGCATCAGCACCACAATAGTCGGCACAATGAACCCTGATCACCTCAAGGAAAACATCGAAGCCGCCAACCGTGGCTCTCTTTCGTCAGTGGTCTATGCAGAGGCCAAAAGCCGCCTAGCCGCAGCGGGCGCAAAACCTGCGGCGTAACAACGTCAGGACGCATACAGCGACAATCGGAATCGGCACCGTCCCACTCGACAACGTGCGGCTCAGATCCACCCGCTGGTATGCAGCTAAATAAGCACAATGAGAAACTCTAACAATTGCACAAGCCCATCGCTAACGATTCCACTCATGGCAATCCTCGCATGCGTTCTCGCAACTGCGGGTTCGGCTCTTGCCGCCGGCGGTGACAAGTTCTCGCTCGACAGCAGCGATTGGAAGATTGCTCCTCAGGCGGACGTTTCCGCAGCCGGCGAGCAGATTTCAACATATGGATACAAGGCGGCAGCATGGGTACACGCCCAAGTGCCAGGCACAGTTTTTGGATCGTATGTCAACGACAAGATCGAGAAGGATCCAAACTACGCTGACAACGTCTACAAAGTCGACAAGTCGAAATACGATCGAAACTTCTGGTATCGCACCGACTTTACGGTGCCCGCCAGCTTCCGCACGGGCCGGATTTGGTTGAATCTCGACGGTGTCAACCGAGATGCGGACGTCTTTGTGAATGGCAAGAGCGTTGGCTCAATGCACGGTTTCTTTCAGCGGGGACGCTTTGACATAACGGCGATTGTCAATCCCACGGGTAGCAATTCCCTTGCCGTGCTCGCGTACGTACCGCCGATGACGAAAAACGAACAGGTGGACACGGCCAGCCCAACGTTTATATGCAGTCGCGGCTGGGATTGGATGCCACGAGTTCCCGGGCTCAACATGGGCGTCTACAAGGACGTCTATCTCACCAACACGGGCGACGTTTCTGTGATCGACCCATGGGTGCGCACCGAATTGCCGACGTTGAGCGAGGCCAACCTTTCGATTCAGGTCGATCTTCAGAATCATTCCAGCGCTTCGGTAACTGGCGTGCTTTCCGGCGCGATAAACCCGGGAAACATCTTGTTCACCAAGCCGGTCACGCTCAATGGCAACGAGACGCAGACGGTGCAGTTGACCAACGCTGACATCGCGGCGCTGAGCATCGCCAATCCCAAGCTATGGTGGCCCAACGGCTACGGCAATCCCAATTTGTATACCTGTAAGTTGGCGTTCAACACGGCCTCTGGCACGTCGGATAAGAAGACCGTCACGTTCGGCATCAAGAAATACACGTACGACACCGACAACGACACGCTGCATTTCCATATCAACGGCGTCCGTGTGTTCCCAAAAGGCGGTAGCTGGGGCATGGCGGAATACATGCTGCGGTGCAACGCCAAAGACTACGACACCAAGCTGAGCTTCCACAAGGACATGCATTTCAACATGATCCGAAACTGGATGGGCATGACCGCCGACGATGCGTTTTACGACGCCTGCGACAAAAATGGCGTCATGGTGTGGGACGAATTCTGGTTGAACTCGGGTGGTGCCGTTCCCGCAGATGTCGGGATTTACAATGCCAATGCCATTGAGAAGATCAAACAGGTGCGCAACCATCCCTGTGTGGCATTTTGGTGTGCCGAGAACGAGGGCACACCCGAACCGCTGGTCAACGATGGACTGCGCGCCGACGTCCACACGTACGATGGCGACGAC
>Ga0255356_1001965_pt1 | contig 12372 bp, 8 predicted proteins | sample HBST100metaG_FD_189944 | JGI IMG/M metagenome (GOLD analysis project Ga0255356, IMG submission 189944) | Peat soil microbial communities from Stordalen Mire, Sweden - H.B.S.T100 | ecosystem: Environmental > Terrestrial > Soil > Wetlands > Peat | place: Sweden: Norrbotten County, Stordalen Mire... | reverse complement strand
GTGCCTGGCCCTGCTGCTGCGCGCCAAGCGCCGCAGCTCCGGCCCGCAGGTGCTCGGCGTGGTCACAGTGCCCCGCGCCCTGCCCCGTTTTGTCCGCCTTCCCTCAGCGGAAGGCGCCTTCGACTACCTGCTTCTCCAGGACCTGATTACGCAGCACCTGGCAGGCATGTATCGCGGCTACAAGGTGCTGGCTCATGCCGCATTTCGCGTCACACGCAACTCCAACCTCTACTTTGAGGAAGAAGAAGCGCGCTCGCTGCTTGAAACCATCCGCGTCGAACTGCACAACCGCCGCAAGGGGGACGCCGTGCGCCTGGAAATCGAGACTGGCGCGGCCCCTGAGATTGTGGAACGCCTGCGCGTAAACTTCGAGCTCGATCCGAGCCAGATTTTCGAGGACGACGGCCCAGTCAACCTTTCGCGCCTGATGTTCTTTTATGACGACGTGGAGCGGCCGGAGCTCAAGTTTCCGCCCTTCACGCCCAAGCCCCTGCACCTGAGCCGCAAGTCCGCCAACATCTTCGACGAGCTGCGCCAGCACGACATTCTGCTCCACCACCCCTACGACTCCTACGATCCGGTGGTCGAGTTCATCCAGCAGGGAGCGCAGGACCCCGCCGTGCTGAGCATGAAGCAGACGCTTTATCGCACAAGCCACGACTCGCCCATTTTCCAAGCGCTGATCGAGGCCGGCGCCAGCAAGGAAGCCACGCTGGTCGTCGAGCTGATGGCCCGCTTCGACGAGGCTTCCAACATCCGCTGGGCGCGCAGCATGGAAGACGCCGGCGTGCAGGTTTTCCACGGCGTCGTCGGACTGAAGACCCACTGCAAGCTGGCCCTGCTGGTCCGCCGCGACGAGGACGGCCAGATACGCCGCTACTGCCACCTGGGCACCGGCAATTACAACCCTGTCACCGCGCGTTTCTACACCGATTTAAGCCTGCTCACCAGCGATCCGCAGATTACCGAGCAGGTGCACATGGTCTTCAACTACCTGACGGCGCACGCCGAGCTGGACAACTACAACCCTCTGCTGGTTGCCCCCCTGACCATGGCCGAGAGTTTTCTACGCCTCATCCGCCGCGAATCCGAACACGCCCAGGCAGGCAGGCCCGCGCACATTGTCGCCAAAATGAACGCACTGCTGGAGCCCTCGGTTGTCGAGGCACTCTACCGGGCGTCACAGGCTGGCGTCCAAATCGACATGATTGTCCGCGGCGTCTCGATTTTGCGCCCCGGCGTCAAGGGACTGTCGGAAAACATTCGCGTCCGCTCCATCGTCGGGCGCTTCCTCGAACACTCCCGCATTTACCACTTTGCCAATGGCGGCAACGACGACGAAATCTACATGGGTTCCGCCGACTGGATGCCCCGCAATCTTTTCGAGCGCTGCGAAGTTGTCTTCCCGGTCCGCGACCCGATTGCCAAGGCCCGCATTCACGACGAAATCCTGCCCGCGTATCTGGCCGACACCCTGAAAGCCCGCATACAGCAGCCCGACGGCAGCTACATCCTCGCCAGCAAGCTGTACAAGAACGCTCCGCTGTTCTCCGCGCAGGAGTTTTTGATGCGGCTGGCCGAGGGCAAAACCGACTTAGACGCCATTCCCAAGCCCGCCGCAGCCCAAACGCCCGCTACTGCCCGCGTCAAAAAAGCAAAAGCTGCCACAAAAGCAGCAAAGGTCTCCGACTGAACATTTGCCCTCTTTTTCCCTTGATGCAGAGGGATTCCATCCTCAGTTGGATTGGCGTTGCACTAATGAGTAAGTATAATTCTTTATTTTTCAACATCATGCACGCTCAACGCAATCTAGAGTCAGGACGTTGACATTATTTTCCGTCAGATGTACTGTCTTGTCATGCAGGAAATCTCTTCCACTGAAACCATTCGGCGAATTCAAACGGAAAACCCGTGGTGGCAAGGCCACCATACCATCAACACGGTGTTTGGCGAAATGAAGCACCGCGCTTATTGCAACCTGTTCCTTCCTCTGGTGAAGGAACGCAAAATGCGCAGAGCTGTGGTTTTGATGGGACCCCGGCGAGTCGGAAAAACGGTGATGATTCACCATGCAATCCAGGCTCTAATCGATGATGGAGTGCCGCCCAAGGACATCGCATATTTTTCTGTCGACCATCCTATTTACAATGGCCTCAGCCTCGATAAATTGATTGAATATTACGGACAGGCTAGCGGAGTGGACTACAAACGCGACGAAGTATTTATTTTTTTTGATGAAATTCAATACCTGCGCAATTGGGAAGTTCATCTTAAATCGGCGGTTGACACATATTCCAACATAAAGATCGTGGCCTCTGGATCCGCAGCCGCTGCATTACGACTTAAATCTCAGGAATCTGGCGCGGGACGATTTACTGATTTTCTGCTCCCGCCTCTCACTTTTTATGAATACCTTGACCTAACGAACAAAACGGATATGGTAAAAATGCCAGTATCCACTAAGAAAGCTCCTAAGACCTCTCATCATTTTTTCGTAGCTAATAATATTGAGCAATTGAATGATGAATTTATAAGGTATTTGAATTTTGGAGGATATCCGGAAGTAATATTCTCGCCTCAAATTCAAACCAACATGGGAAGATTCATCAAGAGCGATATTATCGATAAAGTCCTACTACGAGATTTACCAAGCCTTTACGGAATCGGAGATATTCAGGAACTTAATTATCTATTCACCACACTGGCATTCAATACAGCGAATGAAATTTCGTTGCAAGAGCTTGCTAAGAACTCCGGAGTGGCTAAGAATACCATCAAACGGTACATCGAATACCTTGAGGCTGCTTTCCTGATAAAGGTTGTCCATCGCGTGGATCACAATGCCAAGAGGTTCCACCGTGCCAACTTCTTCAAGGTCTACTTGACCAACCCCACAATGCGCGCTGCGCTCTTCTCGCCAATGAGTGCCACCGACAACGGAATCGGACCTCTCACGGAGACAGCCATATTCTCACAGTGGTTTCACAGCGATGCGATTCTTTATTACGCGCGATGGGATAAGGGAGCCGACAAGGGAGAAGTGGACTTGGTGCGGCTCGCGCCAGAAACGCAAAAAGTGGCATGGGCTGTTGAAGTGAAATGGTCGGATCGTTATTGCGAAAGGCCTAATGAATTAAGCAGCATTATCAGTTTCAGTCACAGGAACCATCTGGAGGATGTTTTAGTCACATCTAGGACAAAAGCATTAACGTGCCAAGAACAGAACATCAATATTGAATTCGTGCCAGCAAGCGTCTACTGCTATACCGTCGGATACAACATCATCCACTCGAAGGATAGGCGATTGGCGGGACCTGGGAATCCACAAACCTCGATCAACCCGCCGCATCCATCCGTACATCATCTGTAACCCCAACTTCAAATTCGCTTTAACTCCCGCTGGGCCCTGGCAGACGTGATAATATCGAGCCTCAAAGGAACCGTCAGGACACAAACCCACCTGACCGGAATCGCACTACCATGATCCTCTATCTCATGCGCCACGCCAATGCCGGATTGTTTCGCGAGAACCCCGTTCTCGACGACAAGCGCGGCCTCGTCGAGGAAGGCAAGGAACAGTGCATGTTGATGGCGCGTGTGTTGAACGCGCTCAGGGCGCAGGTGGACGTGGTGGTCTCCAGCCCGCTGAAGCGCTGCCTGCAAACCGCGCAGTTTGTCGCCACCGAGCTGGGCTACGACGCCAAGGTCGAAATCAGCCCCGCCCTCGGTCCCGATGGAAAATTCTCGGCCTTCCAGGACATGCTGGTGGAATACGCCGACCACGATGGAATGCTGGCCGTGGGCCACAATCCCAACGTCTTCCAGTTCCTCGGCCGCCTGATCACCGGCAACGGCGGCGCAGCCATACGCATGCGCAAAGGTTCGATTGCCCGCGTCGACCTGGGGCACCATCCGCCCCGCCTACAGTGGCTCATCGATCCGCGCTCGGCCCGCGCCATTTACGCCAGCGTGCAGAAAAGCTCGCGCCCGAAAACGTCGCGGAAGTAATCCGCTTCCTTGCGCAGCGACCATAGCTCCAGTTCCGCGCCCGTCCGTCCCGGCTGCAACTCCAGGTAGACCCGCTTCGGATAAACCTTCACAGCCATACGCAGCACGTCCGAGACGCGGTCCTGATTCAGCGCCACGGCCAGCCGCAGCAGCACCACAGCCCGCTGCACATTCCCGTGCTCCCCGGCCGGGATATTGCGCAGCGCACGGTCGCCCGGCTCCGGACGGCTTTTGCCCAGGTAGCGAGCAATGGCGGAAATCACCGTCCGCTGCAATTGCGTATACCCATAGATTTCAGAACTGGAAATGATGTACTGCGTGTGCCGGTGGTGCCCCTGGTGGTTGATGAACTTGCCGGTATCGCACAGAACGGCAGCCGCGGCCAGCCAGCTTTCATACTCCGCGGGCAGCTTATGCACGGCCTTCAGTTCGCGGAACAGTTGCTCGACGTGGCCGCGCACCGGCTCCGCGTGCTTTGGATCGACGCCGTAGCGCCGCGCCGTGGCCATTACGCTCTCCCACCGCTCGTGCTCGAACTCCCGGTGCACGTTGGCGCGCGCGTCCTGCTCGGCAAGCATCTGCGCCAACATGCCGTCCCGCAAGCCGAGCGGTGAGTAACGAAAGCCCGGCAGCCCGAAACTCTCCAGCAGTTCCGCATACACCTCGGCCCCGGCGACGATGATCTCCGCCCGCCGCGGCCCGATTCCTGGCACGGCCTCCCGCTCCGGCAGCGTCATTTTAGCAAGCCGCGCGGCCAGTTTGCGCACATCGTGCGTTGCCACCATCCCGGCCATGCTCTGGTCGCGGCTCACAAGAGCCGTCAGTCCGGCTACCAGCGCCGGTACGCGCTTGCCGGCACTCTTTGCAGCCTTCTTCCCCGCTTTTTTCTTGCCCGCTGGTTTGCCGGGTGCTTTACCCGCTGACTTGCTGACTTGCTGACTTGCTACCTGCGCCCCGGCCGCGCAAGCCTCAGCCAATGCCGCCGCCGTGCCGGAGGTGGCGATCACCTTCACGATGTTTTCCGGCTGAAGCCTGCGCCGCGCCTGCCTCAGTTCCCGGCTGATCAACTGCCGCATCCGGATCAGACCATCCTCAGGAGCCGGGTCGCACGGCAAGAACTCCTCGGTAAGCCGCACAGCGCCCAGCGGCACGCTGATGGTGTCCTTGATCCGTTTGTGTTCTGAGAGCGTAATCTCGCAGCTTCCGCCGCCCAGGTCCATCAGCAACACGGGGCCGTGCGCCGCCGGCTCGGCACCGCTGACGCCCAGGTGAATCAGCCGCCCTTCCTCCAGGCCGGAGATGATCTCCATCGTCCAGCCCGTCTCCGACTTTACCCATGCCTGAAACGCAGCTCCGTTGCGGGCGTCGCGCATGGCCGAGGTGGCCACCACGCGAATTTTTTCCACCCCGTGCGCCTGCACCGCCCGCTGAAACCGCTTCAAAGCCCGCAGTGTGGCCGCCATTGCCTCCGGCGACACCAGCCCCGTCTCGAAAACGCTGGCGCCGATCCGCGTCACCTCGCGGTCTTCAGCCACCGTCCTTAACTGGTGCGCAACCACCTTGGCAATCTTCAACCTGCATGAATTGGAACCGATATCGATGGCGGCAAACGTAGGCATGGGCGCTCCAGAGTCCAACTAAAAAATCAAAAAAATCTTCTCTGGCGCCAAGATACACGACCACCCCTGCCGCCCGCTGTGCCGGCGGCGTACCGACTTCCGCAATCACTCCGCTTTTCTGCTGTTATCCTTGTTTCGACAGCGTAATCGACAATGACAAACGATACCAGCACCATCCATCGCCCCCAGCAAGCCATTTCCACGACCGCGGTATGGCTACTTTTCGCAGCGCTTTATGCCGCCGTGCAAATTGCCTCACTGTTCACTCCCTCGCTGATGGACGATGTGGATTCGTCCCATGCCCAGGCTGCGCAATATATCGCCGATACCGGCAACTGGGTCACGCCGATGATCAACGGCATCCGCTACATCGAGAAGCCGCCGCTGCCCTACTGGCTGGTCGCCGTATCCTTCAAAATCTTCGGCCAGAACGCCTTCGCCACCCATCTGCCCAATTCGCTGGCCATGCTGGGCCTTGTCTGGCTTTCGTGGCTCTGGGCGCGCCGCGCCTGGGGCGACCGCGCAGGCCTCTATGCCGGCCTTGGCGTAATCACCTCTGTCGGTCCGTTTCTCTTTACGCGCTTCATCATTCCCGAGGCGATTCTCGCCCTGTTCCTGCTGATTGCCCTCTATTGCCTCATCGTCAGTCTTGAGGACAATCGCCCGGCGCTCATTTACTGGTCGTGGGCCACTGTCGCCCTGGCCCTGCTGACCAAGGGCCTGATTGCCCCTGTCTTCTTTGTCGGCACGGCCATTCCCTATCTGCTCCTGACCGGCCAATGGCGCCGCTGGCGCGCGCTGAAGCCCATCACCGGACTGCTGCTGTTCCTGGCCATCGCCGCCCCCTGGCACATTCTCTGCGGCATTGCCAATCCCGACCACGGCGTGGCTATCGGCAATCACCCCACCTTCGGCAACGTACACGGGTTCTGGTACTTCTACCTGATCAACGAGCATTACCTGCGCTTCTTCAACCTGCGCTACCCGCACGACTACAACAAGCTGCCCGGCGCAGCCTACTGGCTGCTGCACCTGGTCTGGCTGTTCCCGTGGAGCCTGTTCCTGCCCGCAGCCCTTATGGTCGCCTGGAAGACCCGCCGTAACTGGCTCCAGCACCTGCGCCACGACGCCGGACAGACCGTCGACTTCTACCTCGACAACACCCTGCGCGAAGATGTGGCCTCCTACGTTCTGCGGCTCAAGTTCCGCGTGCGCACCATCTGGCTGCTGAGCCTCTTCTCGGCTTGGACACTGTTTTTCTTCTCGCTGTCCACCAACCAGGAGTACTACACCTTCCCGGTCTGGCCGCCGCTGCTGATCCTTATCGCAGGGGTACTGGCAACTATTGAGGGAAAGCCTGTTCCCGAGGGCTCCAAGCCGCTGGTTTCCACAAGGTGGCTTACCGGGGCGCAGGCGGTGTTCGCCGTCATTGGCGTGCTGGTCGCCATCGCCCTGGCCTGGGGCCTGTGGACCTCGCGTCACCTGCCCTATGTCCCTGACATCGGCACCCTGCTGGCACATCGCGCCGTGGGCGACTACACGCTTTCGATGTCCCACCTCTTCGACCTGACCGGCGCATCCTTCGCCGCTCTCCGCCTGCCTGCCGTGCTGGCCGCCCTAGCTCTGCTGATTGGCCCGGCCCTGGGCTGGCTGCTGCGGCTCAAGGGCAAGCACCTGGAAGCCACCATCAGCGTGGCCCTGACCGCCGCGGTCTTCCTCATCGCCGCGCACATCGCCTTCGCACGCTTCCAGCCCATGCTCGGCTCGAAACAGTTTTCCGACACCATCATCCAGAAAGGCACGCCCGCCGACTCGTTCATCATCCTCGGCGAGCAGTCCGACGCCTCTTCAGTGGCCTTCTACTCCCACGACTTTTTCCACGGCAAACCGGCCTATATGGTGCTGCCGCGCTGCGGACAGCATGGTGAGGGATCGCCGCTGCTCTGGGGCTCCTGCTACCCCGATACGCCCGACATCTTCCTCAGCGAAGACCAGCTCTCCAAGGTATGGGGAACCGGCGAACGCAAGTGGCTTTTCGCAGAAGACAAGAACCAGGCCAAAGCCGAGCAGTTGCTGGCTGGCCGCCTATACCCCGTCCAGTCTCTCGCAGACAAGGCGCTTTGGACCGACCGGCCGTTGCAATAAGTCCGGCTGGTTTTGAAAAAAGTAGTTTGTGCAGGACATAAAAGGGACGCGGCAAAATGTCGCGTCCCCTTTATGTCTATCCTTGTACGGAGCTACAGCGAAACCAGAGTTGATGTATCCCGAAGCCGCAGCGTTCAAGTCGACGCGACCCCCAGGGAGCGGCGACCTTGCACAATACTCAACAGGATATAGTTACTCTGGTTTCGCTCTAGCGGGTAGGATGAGGGCTCTTGGACACGACATCAAGCGGCAGCCAATCTGACAGGCGCTTCGTGTCGACTTCAGTATCTCCGGCCTGGCTGGCAAGAGACGACCGGGCAAGCGCCACGGTTATCTTGATTTTTCCCTTGATGCCGTAAGCTGCGAGGAATCTCGACAGATCCTTATCCGCCGCATCCATGTAACTCGCGGGAAGGGTGCCCTCCGGACCAGAGATATCGACCGGGGCCATAATCATCCGGTTCAATAACTCTCCCTGCTTTGAAGCGCCCGAAGTGTCGAAGCGCACCACGAGGGTGACTCGTTTCTCCAGAGCGTTCGGATTCGCCGTGTACTTGATGGGCGGAATGGTGACGCCCGCCGGGTTGGGCTTTGCGGCCTCCGTGCCAACCGAAATATGGTAGGGCGCACCCTGCCACTTGGGCTTGGCTGGAACGTTGGAAGCCGTGTCCACCTGGCTTTTGCACCCCGCCAAAAGCGCCAATACACTGATCGCCAAAATGATGTTCTTTCTCAAGTGATCCTCCTCGTCCCTATCCAACGACGAGCCAGAATACCACTCCCGCGTCTGAGTGGAACAGGGATTGCGAGGAGTTGGCGGATTTACGCCCAAAACCGGTCGATTCGCCCGGTGCCGAGTGGTCCGCATCTTACCAAGCAGCCTTTTTGACTCCGCCTCCGTTCGTATCTATAATTGTTACAGATGAACGTCAGCACACGATTCACGGTGGCACTGCATATTCTCACGCTTCTCGCATCGAGCCCCGGCGAGGCGCTTACGTCGGAGCACATTGCAGGCAGCGTGAATACGAATCCGGTCGTGGTGCGGCGGCTGCTTGGAACGCTTCGTAAGGTCGGAATCGTTTCATCGCAGCCTGGAAACGGCGGCGGATGGGAGCTTGCAAAAAGCCCGGACAAGTTGACGCTCAGAGACATCCGGCGAGCCGTGAATGAGGGATCGCCGTTCTCTATGCATAACCAGCCCCCGAACCCGAAGTGTCCGGTCGGCAAAAACATCCAGCAGGTTCTCGGGCCGGTCTATGACCAGGCTGAACGTGTCATGGAAGACGAGCTCGCCCACACCACCGTCCTGACGCTTCTGCGCGCGGTTCAACGCAGATGCAGGGAATAGAGCGAAATCAGAGTAACTATATCCTGTTGAGTCTTGTGCAGGGTCGCCGCTCCCTGGAGGTCCAAGTCGACTTGAACGCTGCGGTTTCGGGAACCATCAACTCTGGTTCATCTGTAACTTTTTTCGATTATTTCGTAACTTTATTAATTACGAATCATCAAAAGCACGAACGAACCAACCCCTGAAAGGAAACACTCACATGACTATTGCCATCACAGGAGCAACCGGCAAGTTTGGCCGGCTCGTCGTCAACAAACTCAAATCCAAGGCGCCTGCGGCCCAGATCGTCGCGCTCGCCCGCACACCCGGCAAGGCCGCCGATCTCGGCGTTCCGGTGCGCCAAGCCGATTACAGCAAGCCCGATACACTGGAGCGCGCGCTCGCCGGTATCGAGACGCTGCTGCTGGTCTCTTCAAACGAAATTGGCCAGCGCAAGGCGCAGCATCGCAATGTAATCGAAGCGGCGAAGAAAGCCGGCGTGCAGTGGATCGTTTACACCAGCCTGCTCCACGCGGACACCTCGGCAATCAAGGCGCTGGCGGACGAGCATCTGGCCACGGAGGCCGACCTGAAGGCTTCAGGCGTGCCGTATACGATCTTGCGAAACGGCTGGTATACGGAGAATTACACCGGCTCCATTCCAGGCGCGATTGCTGGCGGCGCGTTCCTGGGCAGCGCCGGGAATGCCAAAATATCTTCGGCTCCGCGGGCTGACTATGCCGAGGCCGCTGTTGCCGTACTGACCGGCGAAGGGCACAAGGGCAAGACGTACGAGCTGGCCGGCGACAAGGCCTACACGCTCAGCGATCTGGCCGCGGAAATCTCTCGCCAGACAGGCAAGGCCATTCCGTACAAGAATCTGCCGGAAGCGGAGTACGCCACGGCGCTGACTGGCTTCGGCCTTCCCGCCCCAGCCGCGCAAGCCTATGCGCTCTTCGATACCGGTGCAGCGCAGGGAGCGCTCTTCGATGAGGAACGCCAGCTATCGAAGCTCATCGGACATCCCACAACACCTTTGGCAACGTCCGTCGCGGAAGCGCTGAAGGCGTGAGACATAGACTCGGATACCGTGTACCCCACCCTCGACGCGTCTCAAGTTTTTTGCGCCCAGGGTGGGGGGACACGAACCCTAACCGAGTGTCTTTCTGTCTCCTGTTCCCTATCGTGCCACACCTTTGTTTATTGCAGTTATCCTGAGCGAGCATAGCGAGTCGAAGGACCTGTGGTTACCTTTACTTCTGCTCTTCTTTGTTGCAATGCGACAGAGCCGGATCAATAGTTTGTAAATCGCAAGCCAACGACCATCCAACCTGAATCAAGAAACTCAATAATTCTGACGACAAGGCGACTTCCCAGGAGTAATATATTTTGGCTAAGGCTTTTCTGCCGGGTGCCCCAGGTCTGGATTTTCAGACCTGGGATAGCACGCCCCTCACTCGACGGCCTTTTTGATCTCTGATCTCTGACCCCTGATCTCTGTTTTGCGTACAATTACGCCCCCTCGGCGCACAATCGAAATAGGAAAAAGTACGCGCGGAAACCATCCCGCGCCGCCCAACTGCGCCTGCGGGAAAAGCGCAACGCGAGAGGAAAAAATGAGGAAGAAATTCGATGAAAAACGCAGAGCCCTTCGTTACCGCGTATCGCAATACGGTACGAAAAAGGAGAAAAACGCCAAAAAACGCCCGCAAGTCCTTTGATGCCTAGATTCTGCGGCGAACTCCTTTGTAATGAATATTTTGCGGCGACGGCCGCCATGTAAACTATTGAAAGTAGATAATTTATTCCCAGAATACCGGTGGGGGGGTACTACTAAGTAACCTGCAAAGACTTCCTACTCTGCCGCGCGCATCTTCCCGCCGGCCAGCAGCTCGAACACTCGTCCGCGCCACAGAATCCGCCGGCCCAGGTAGCTCGCGGTCCAGAAGCCGAAGCCCATCAGATCGCGCACTGGATAAAGCAGCAGCAGTCCGAACCAGCTTGTATCGCGCACCACCACGCGACCCACGGCAATCGAGAGCGCCAGCCGCGTGGCCACGCTCCAGCCCAGGAGAGCCAATCCCCACCACGGATGCCCCAGGCAAGCCGCCGACGCACAGCCCAGCAGCCCGAACGGCACGCTGAACGTAAGCGACGTGCCGAAGTGCCCCTTGGGCCGCGAAAAACGCGTCGACTTCATCCAGCGCACCTGATGCTTGAGCGACGACCAGAGCGTCGAATTGATGACCATGTGGTCGATGGCGTGATGGCTGAGCACCACGGTCTGCCCCAGCTTGAAGGCCTCGTTGCCCAGCACGAAGTCGTCGGCACAGTAGTCTGCCGTCACCTTGAAGCCGCCCATCTGACAGATGGTTTCGCGCCGGAAGGCCATGGTCGGCCCCAGGACGAACTGCATCCCCTCCATGGCCCGCGCCACCAGCACCCCGGAGGTCATCTCCACGCTCATGCCCACGGCTTCCAGGCGCGCCCAGAGGCCGCCCTCGGCCGCCACCCCGCGATACGGACAGCACATTGCGCCTACCTTGGGGTCGGCAAACGGCAGAGCGACGGCCCGCAGATATTCCGGCGTCACACGCACATCGCTGTCGCTGATAACCAGAATCCCATGCGCCGCCTCAGCTTCCATACGCTCCAGCGAAGCCACTTTTGCATTGATGTAATCCGGCTGGCCACCGGTCGAGAAGAATCGGGCAGGAATTCGCGGATATCGCGCAGCCACGCGCCGCGCTGTTTCCAGCCCGGCGTCGTTCGGCTCCCGCGCACAGAACAGGATCTCGTACTGCGGATAATCCTGCTCGAAGAACGTAGCCAGATTCGCATCGAGATCGGGCTCATCGCCGTGCACAGGCTTGAGAAGCGTAAGAGGAGGCGTGAATCCCGGTCGCGCGGCCAGTTGAGCCAACGCCCGCCGCCGCTCGCGCTGGTAGCCCGGCACAGCCCAAAGCACCATGCCCGCAAACACCGTGGACGTCACCACCCCGAAGATAGCCAATCCAAGAAGAACGTACGACATGCAGCTTCCAGCATACCTGCAAAGGGACAAAGGAGGAGGCCAAGACTTTCATGGAATGAACAGAACCTGCCGATGGGAAAGCCCGAAGCGAGCTATGACTTGCGCGCCTTCGCAGACTTGAGGGGCTTGATTGGCCTGATCGGCACCACGGCCTTGGGCACAACCACCGATCTGTGCAGCGGCACAATGGCCCCGGCGGAGTTGGGAGCGTTCTGCTGGAAGCGCGCCAGCATCTC
>Ga0255356_1001963_pt1 | contig 12386 bp, 8 predicted proteins | sample HBST100metaG_FD_189944 | JGI IMG/M metagenome (GOLD analysis project Ga0255356, IMG submission 189944) | Peat soil microbial communities from Stordalen Mire, Sweden - H.B.S.T100 | ecosystem: Environmental > Terrestrial > Soil > Wetlands > Peat | place: Sweden: Norrbotten County, Stordalen Mire... | reverse complement strand
TCTTCGGCAAGCGGGAACTGGCCCAGCTCAACCCCTTCGACCTGGTGGTGCTGCTCTCGCTCTCGAATACGGTGCAGAACGCCATCATCGGCGAAGACAACTCGGTGACCGGCGGCATCATCGGCGCGTTTAGCCTGCTGGCCATCAACTGGCTGGTGGTGCGGGTGCTCTTCCGCTCCCGCAGGCTGACACGCGCCTTCGAGGGCCGGGCCACCATCCTGGTCCACGATGGCCAGATTGACCAGCGGGCCCTGGAGCGCGAATCGCTCAGCCGCGAGGAACTGTTCGAGGTCATTCACCGCCAGGGCTTCGAGGATCTTCACCAGGTGCGCAAATGCGAACTGGAACCCAACGGCACCTTCTATGTGGAGGCCTTCGACCCTTCAGCCGCCGACAAGCGCCACACGGAACTGCTGGAGCGGCTCGATGCGCTCAGCCGCGAAGTTGCCGCGCTGAAGGTGCAGCCAGCGGGAGAATGATTATTTAGAAGGCCGAGCGCTACTCCCACTCGATGGTGCCGGGGGGCTTGCTGGTGATGTCGTAGACCACGCGGTTGATGCCCCGCACCTCGTTGACGATGCGGCTACTGATGCGCTTGAGCACCTCGTAGGGAAGCGGGGCCCAGTCGGCGGTCATGCCGTCTTCCGAATGAACGGCGCGTACCGCCGCGGTGTAGGCGTAGGTGCGCTGGTCGCCCATTACGCCCACGCTCATCACGGGCAGCAGCACGGCAAAGCTCTGCCAGATGGACGAATACAGCCCGGCAGCCTTGATCTCATCGATCACGATCTCGTCAGCTTCCTGGAGCAGAGCCACGCGCTCCGGCGTCACCTCGCCCAGGATGCGCACGGCCAAGCCAGGCCCCGGAAACGGCTGGCGGCCCAGAATCTCTTCCGGCATTTGCAGGTCGCGACCGATGCGCCGGACTTCGTCCTTGAAGAGGTCGCGCAAGGGCTCGATCAGCTTGAGCTTCATCCCCAGCGGCAGGCCGCCCACGTTGTGGTGGCTCTTGATGGTCTGGCTGGGGCCCTTCACGCTGGACGACTCAATGACATCCGGGTAAAGCGTTCCCTGCACCAGCCACTCCACACCGCCGGTCTCCTTGGCAATGCGCGTCGCCTCGTCGTCGAAGACGGCGATGAACTCCGCGCCGATAATTTTGCGTTTCTTCTCGGGCTCGGTTACGCCGACCAATTTGCTCAGGAAGCGCTCGCTCGCGTCCACCGCGACGATCTTCAGCCCTAACTTGTCGCGCAGATTCTTCTGCACGCTGGCAAACTCGTTTTTGCGCAGGACGCCGTTGTTGACGAAGATGCAGGTGAGTTGGCTGCCGATGGCCTTGTGCACCAGCACCGCGGCCACCGACGAGTCCACGCCTCCGGAGAGGCCGCAAATCACGTGGCCGTTGCCCACTTTCTCGCGGATCGCGGCCACCGTGCTCTCGATGAAGCGCGCCGGAGTCCAGTCGCCGCGCGCGCCGCAGATGGCAAAGACAAAGTTCTTGATAATCTGCGGACCCAGCGGCGTGTGATGCACCTCGGGATGGAATTGCACGGCCCAGATGCGGCGCTCCTCGTTGGCGATGCCGGCCAGGGCGTTGGCGGTCACCGCCGTGCGATGGAAACCGGCGGGCAACTCCAGCGCCTCGTCGCCGTGGCTCATCCAGACGGCCAGCGTCGGCGGCAGGCCGGCAAATAGAGGCGTTGCGCTGTCCTCGATGGTTACCTCGGCGTGACCATATTCGCGCTTCGATGCCGAGCGGATCTTTCCGCCCAGGTGGTGCACGATGAACTGCAAGCCATAGCAGATGCCCAGCACCGGCACGCCCAGTTCGAGCAGCCTGGGATCGGCAGCCGGGGCGTCGGCGTCGTAGACCGAGGACGGCCCGCCGGAGAGGACGATTCCCAATGGCTTGAGCGCCTTGATTTCGGCGAGAGGCGCCGTGCAAGGTAGCACGACGGAGAAGACATTCTGCTCGCGAATGCGCCGCGCAATCAGTTGCGTATACTGCGAGCCAAAATCGAGGATAAGGATCGTTTGGGTGTTCACGGTTCAAGTGTGGCAGGGCGCATCGCCCGTTTGCAAGCCGAATTGCAGGTCAAGTGAGAGCGTGGCCTGGCAAATGAGTCCCAATCCTACTTGTAGTGATGCCGCGCCTGAAGAAATTCGATGCGGCCGGGAGTGACTCGGTAAACTTGAGCGGTTCTCCAATTCCTATGGCGTTATCGGTATAGTGCAAGGTGGCTTTTTCTTAAGGGAAAAGCCACTCATCGATTGTGCTTCCCCTCTACACCAATTGGAGAACCGCTATAGCCGATGCTCCTGGGTGATGCGGCGGCTCCAGCAACCGGCGAGCCGCTTATTCTCACTTTGCGCCGAGACCCGCAGGCAGCCGCAGGCTCTCGACGGACTCTGCCAAACCCTTGCTCTGCCTCGCTCTGCGCAGTGCCCGCAGCAACCGCTCGGCATTTCTCGGCGAACGCGGCAGGTGTGCAGTCTCCGTAAAGAGATTTTGCCGCTTGAACATTCGTAACCCTCCAAAAAGAACTGCAAGCGGAGTGTAGCAAGAAATGCCGGCCTTCGTGCCGGCATTCCGGAAGGCGGAGAAGCGACGGCCTTCATCACCCTTAGCCGGGCGTGATAGGCTGCTAGGCGACGCAGCCTGTGCCAATTGGCTGCTCCGAATTCGGTCCCGGCCCCGTTCATTTGCGTTTTCCGCACCATGGACCCGGCTGGTTGACCTTGTCACAAAGAGGACATCCGATGAATTGCTTTCGCTTCGCACCGATCCTGATTCTGGCGGCCGGAACCGCTCTGTCTCAGACCACTCCAACCGCTGATGCCGCGAAGCCCGCACCACCAGCGGCCAGCAAGAGCTTCGATCTGACGGCCATCGACAAGACCGCCGATCCCTGCACCGATTTTTATCAGTACGCCTGCGGCAACTGGGTCAAGAGCAATCCCATTCCGAGCGACCAGACGCGCTGGGCGCGGTCCTTCTCGCTGCTCGGCGAGCGCAACCGCTACTTGCTATGGCAGGAGCTGGACGCCGCAGCCACGAACCCCAAGAGCGCGCTGGAAAAGCAGTATGGCAATTACTTTGCCGCCTGCATGAACACCGATCTGGTGGAGCAGAAGGGGCTGAAACCGCTGGAACCAGCATTCAAGCAGATTGCCACCCTCAACAACGTCCACGAGTTGGCCGTCATGGCCAGCAAATTGGAGGCCGAGGGTAGCTCAATGCCCTTGTTCAACTTTGGCGTCGAACAGGACGACAAGGACTCCTCCAAGCAGATTGCCGGCGTCTTTCAGGGCGGGCTTTCGCTGCCAGACCGCGACTACTACATTGTGGACAACAAGCATTTCGCGGAGATCCGCCAGCAGTACGTTGAGCACGTAACAAAGATGTTCGTTCTCGCTGGTGATACCCCCGAGAAGGCAGCCCGGGAAGCCGCCGCCGTTCTGGAGATTGAAACCGCGCTGGCCAAGGCTTCGACCAGCCGCACCGACCTGCGCGACCCGGCGAACCGCTACCACATCTACACCGTGGCCGACTTCCAGAAGCTGACCCCGGATTTCGATTATTCGGTCTATTACAAGGCCATACAGGTGCGTCCTTTCGACACGCTGAACGTGGCCACGCCCGACTTTTTCAAGGGACTGAATGAACTGATGGCCAAAGAACCGATCGAGGCCTGGAAGTCGTACTTTCGCTGGCACACGCTGCATGGCGCTGCTTCGAATCTGCCGAAGGCCTACTTCGATGAGAACTTCGCCTTCTATGGAAAAATCCTGGCTGGACAGGAGAAACCGACGCCGCGCTGGAAGCAGTGCAGCAGTATGACCGACCGCGCACTGGGCGAGGCGGTGGGCCAGGACTGGGTGAAGAAAAACTTCCCGCCCGCGGCCAAGGCCAGCATGGACCAGTTGGTGGCCGCCCTGGAGAAGTCTCTGGGCGACGACATCAAGACCCTGCCCTGGATGAGCGACGCCACGAAGAAGGCTGCGGAGGAGAAGCTGGCTCTGTTCCGCAACAAGATCGGTTACCCGGAAAAGTGGCGCGACTACTCGGCCCTCCAGGTAAAGCGCGACGACTTGATCGGCAACCTGCACCGGAGTACGGTCTTCGAGCGCAACTGGGAGCTGGACCATCTGGGCAAGCCGGTGGACGAAAAGGAATGGGGTATGACGCCGCCCACGGTCAACGCCTATTACAACCCCTCGTTCAACGACATCAACTTCCCGGCCGGCATCCTGCAGCCGCCTTTCTTCGACTTCACTATCGACCCTGCTGTGAATTTCGGCGGGATCGGCGTGGTGATTGGCCACGAAATGACCCACGGCTTCGACGACGAGGGCTCGCAGTACGACGGCAAGGGCAACCTGCGCGAGTGGCAGACGGCTGAGGATCGCAAAGCCTTCACCGAGCGGACCGACTGCGTGGCCAACGAGTACAGCGGCTTTGAAGCGGCTCCGGCACATGATGGCGTTTCCGCGCAGAAGCTGAACGGCAAACTCACCCTGGGCGAGAACACGGCCGACAACGGCGGCCTGCGCATCGCTTATATGGCCCTGCTGGATACGCTGGCGGCGCAGGGCAAAACCATCAACGACAAGATCGACGGTTACACTGAGGAACAGCGCTACTTTCTGGGCTTTGCCCAGGTATGGTGCCAGAACCAGACCGAGCAGTCGGCCCGCCAGTCAGCGCTGGTGGACCCCCACTCGCCCGGCCGCTGGCGCGTGAACGGTTCCGTGCAGAACTTCGATCAATTCGGCAAGGCCTTTGGCTGCACCAAAGGTCAACCCATGTTCCCGGTGAGTTCCTGCCGGGTCTGGTAGACCACATTATTCCTGGCCTGAAGCCGTGGAGCGTCAATGCCACGGCTTTGGATCAGGGGCCGGAATGCCTCAGACCGGGCTGGCCGGCCGGGGTGGTTTCTGTCTCGTCGTTGACCTACCCGTCGTCCGGGCGTCCAAATTGTAGCCGCCGAGCAATGAAACTATGCCGGCAAGTCTGAAAGACGAGGGGTTTCCACCGCGCCCGGGGCGGTGCAGCCCCAAAAATGTGCTGTTTTACCCCATCTCCAGCCGAAACTAGGCATAACCTGCCCTCGGCTTTTACAATGCAACAGGGACCCGTCCCAACCCAGCTCTGCTGTGGATCTAGCAAACTTGGCGGCACACGCCTGACCAGGATGAAGGAATCGCATGAAGTTCAGGAAAATTGGCAAGGCACTTCTGATGGGCGCCCTCTCTGCTGGCGTTGTCCTCGGCGTTACGTCTTGCATTCAGGATTATTCGGTTGGTTATTTGTATGTGACAGGGACGGTGACGGCCGAGACCTCCGGCAATGGCATCGTCAGTGGCTTCAAGATCGACCACAACACGGGTAAGCTGACCACCATCAATGGTCTGCCGGTCTCTTCCGGCGGCGCCAACCCGGTTCGGGCCGTACTGCTCTCGGGCAGCCGCTTCCTGTATGTCCTCAACCGGGGCGTCAGCACCAACCCGGCAGGCACCTCTTTATGCACCACGGCGTACCCCTGCCAGAATTCCAATATCACTGAATTCGCGATCGGCGCCAATGGCGTCCTTACGCCGCAGGAGACTTTCTACACTCAAGGCCTCAATCCGTTCCGCATCGTCGCCGACAGTTCGGGAAGCTTCATTTACGTGCTGGAACACGATTCCCTGTACAACGGCGCCCCGTCCAGCTCGACGAATCAGAACCCGAATTGCGCGGCTGCCCTGACCGGCGCCACGACCTGCGGCGACATTACCGTTTTCAAGGTCGACTCGACCACCGGCCGGTTGTCCCTGGTCGTCAATGCCCAGGTGACGGCGGCCAACGGCGGCACCGCGCTGCCCTATTTCCCGGTTCCCTCCAATCCTGTCGACTTTGTGATGGCCAGCGGATTTATCCTCACCATGAGCGGGACTACCGCAACTGCCTCAACCTCCTATCCGTATACCGGCGGCGCAACCGTCTTTCCGTATGCCTACAGCACAACCGGGCAGTTGACGGTGAGCCAGAACAGCGCTCAGGCGCTGAACATTACTCAGGGAACCGCCATTGTGAACGGTAGCAGTTACGTCTTCGTGCTGGACAACGAACCGCTTACGGTCACGGTGAGTGGTGTCTCCACCACCTATCCGAGCCAGATTCTGCCTTACACCGTGGGCAGCGGCGGAGCGCTGTTGGCGGCCACCAGCGGCCCCATTCCCGATGACGCGAATCAATCCAACCCCATTTACCTGGCGATGGAGAACAAGGGCAAGTGGTTCTATGTGGCCAACGAGGGGAATAGTACAGATAAGACCGTGGCACAGAGCGGCATTGCTGGCTACGTGATGAACAGCCCATTCCAGCCCGGCGAAATGGCAGGGACGCCCATTGGTTTCGGTACCGGCGCCGGCCCGCAGTGCTTAGTCGAAGATCCCTCAAATCAGTTTTTCTATACGGCCAACTACAACGATTCAAGCGTAACCGGTCAGTCAATTGACGAAAATACCGGTAACCTCAGGCCGCTTTCTCAGTCGACGAAGGCGCCCTCCGAGTACACATTGACCGGGCCGCCCACTTGGTGCCTGGTGGATGGGCGCACCGACTAAACCGTCGTTTGATGCAGATACGCCTGGGGTGGAGGCTGGCCCCCGCTCCAGGCGGTGATTGATCAGCAGTCTTCAAGAACGCAGCCGAATGCCGGGCGCGATGTTTTTTATGGGGTGCCCTGGGGTTCGATTCCAAACCTGATTATTAGGGACCGGAGCTTCTGGTCCACTGACGAAAGATGCGTATGAAGTTCAATAAATCGAGCCAGTTGCTGCTGGTCTCCGCGGTCAGCCTTTTGGTGGCCGGACTGATGACCGCCTGCGGTACGCTCACCACGGATTTCGTTTACGTGGCTAGCTCCAAAGCTGCGGGAACCAACAACTACGGCGAGATCGACGTCTTCGAGATTAACTCGGTCTCCGGCGCGATGCGCCAGATTCCCAGTTCGCCCTTCCCCTCAGGCGGACGCAACCCGGTGGCCGAAGCAGTCTCCTCCGATTACGCGAATCTTTACGTGGTTAACCAGGACGACAACACCATCGTTCAGTTCATGATCGGCAGCGACGGCAAGCTCTATCCTCAGAACACCGTGAATACGCCTGGGATCTACCCTCTCGCTGTTGCCGTGAGCGGGACGAATCTGTTCGTTGTGGACACCTACCAGCCGCTCTCCACCTGCTCGAGCGCGGACCCGTGTTCGGGGTCGGTGGGCGTTTTTCCACTTTTGCCCGCCTCCGGTAGCGGCTCCACGGCAACGCTTAGTGGCGCACCCGGAACGCCGCTTACCAATGCGAGCACCGGCAAGAATTATTGGCCGCTGAGCCTGCCCGCCGCGTCCACTGACGTAATCGTACCCACTGCGGTTAATGTCCTGAAATCGGGCGCGGAACTCTACGTCACGGCGTATGACGCCTCGGTTACGCCCAACATCGGTTATGTTTTTGGTTTTTCGATTGGCTCCAGCGGCGCGCTTACGCCCCTCAATGGCGGCGTGCCACATGATATGGGAGTTGGTGCTAAGGGACTTGGCATTCATCCCTCGGCTATCGCCAGCGATTCCACCAGCACCTACGTTTACGTGACGGATGCCACCAACGGCATAGTGGTTAGTTATTCGGTCGCATCCGGGGTACTGACTAAGATCAGCGACACTCCGGCCGGCAATCAACCCTCCGCGATCGTTGTCGATTCCCTGTATCCGTATGCCTACGTCGCCAACGCGCTGGACGGCAACGTGGAGGCTTACTCGATTTCCAATGGCGTGCTTAGTTTCCTGGGTGGCTCCGCCACCCCCGTTACCTACTCCGCGGATGCGCAGCCGGTGGCCATCGGTATCGACCCATCGACCAACCACTTTCTTTTCACTGCCAACTTTCTCGGCAACACCGTCTCCGACTTTGAGTTGAGCGCCACCACTGGCACGCTCATCAACACGCAACGCTCCCCTTACACCTCCAACGCTCAGCCGACGGCCGTGACTGCCGTTCCGCACAACACCACGCAGAAGTGATCTGGGCAACGGCTTGCTGCCTGGCACTCTAGCAATACCCCGTAGCGGGCTTTTACAATGCTTACGGGGCAACCTAACGAGTTTTCTTTGGGCTCGTACTTGATCGCCCACGACGAAGGAAGCGCATGAAGTTCAGCAAATTGAGCCAGCTCATTCTGGTCTCTACCATCGGCCTTCTAGTGGCCACCCTTTTCACCGCCTGCGCGATCACCACCATCGATTATGTTTTCGTGGCCAGTTCCGCCGGCTCGGGAACCTCGAGCAACGGACAGATCGAGACCTACGCGGTAGATTCCCAGTCCGGCGCATTGCGCACGGGAGCACCCACCGTCTCCTCGGGCGGAGTGAACCCGGTTTCCATGGCCGTCACTTCCGACTATGCGAATCTTTACGCCGCCAATGCGGGCAACAGCACCATCGTCCACTTCACCATCGGCCTCCACGGAGAGCTGACGGCCAAGGACACGATTACCACCAGCGGTACGCCTGTTGCCGTGGCTGTAAACGCCGCCAATACGTACCTGTATGTTCTCTCCGGTCCCAATCCTGCCGTACTCACGGCCTATGCCCTTTCCAGCGGCACGATCGGCTCCGCGGCTTCTCCACAAACCCTCAAGCTCTACGGCAACTACGCTGCCTACTCCGGCGACCTCCTTGTTCCCACCGGCCTGACCGTGCTTGCCAACAGTGCGGCCGTTTATGTTACGGCCTATGACCAGTCGGCATACAACCCCGGCTGTACGCCTACGCCAGCCTGCACCCCCAGTACCGCCAACCCCGGCTGGGTCTTTGGTTTCACTGTTTCAGGCGGCGTATTGACCGCGGCAGCCAACCCCTATGAAGCTGGCATCAAGCCCACGGCCATCGACGCCGATCCCACGAACCGCTATGCCTATGTCACCGATTTTGCCTCCAACGAGCTGATTGGCTACGCGATCATGAACGGCAGTACCCTCAGTCCTCTCTCCAACGGCCCCTTCAAGACAGGGAACGAACCCTCCGCCGTGACCATCGACCAGCGCGGCAAGTTCATCTATGTCACCAACTCGCTGGATTCCTCGGTCTCGTCCTACGCTATCGACCTGGCCACAGGCACTCCCACGGGCGCCGTGAGCGCCTCCGGCGTCGGTAACAACGGGACTGACCCCCAGCCGGTCGCCATCGTAATCGACGCGGCGTTGGGAAGGTTTGTCTATACCGCCAACTATCTGGGCAACTCGATCTCCGGCTTCCGCCTGGATTCGACTTCGGGCGCGCTGACCGCTACGCAAGCCACGCCGTACCCTACTGGGGCAAATCCCACCGCAGTGGTCTCCATTCCCCACGGCAACTATTCCACGCAGTCGGTTAACCCGTAGCGCCTGGGTTTCCAGGAGCAGAAAACAAAGCCCAGCCCATTCGGCTGGGCTTTGTTTTGCGACAGATTCCAATCCGGGTAGAGCAACGCTGGTTTTGCTCTCGTTCCGGATCTTCTCTACGCCCCCATCCACTTGCGCAATTGCCGCTGTGCGGGCTTCTCCACCAAGTGCAGTGCCGCCACGGCAAGGACGATGAGGATCACGTAGCTAAGCCACGGGTCGAATTGGCTCAGGCCCAGACGGTCCAGCACATGCGATTGGTGAATCAGGTTCCAAAGGCTGAAGTGAAGCAGATAAAGGCAGTAGCTGGCCTCGCCCACAAAGACCAGCGGACGCCATCCCAGCGCAGTGGCCAGCGGGTTCTTCCCGGCCAGGCCCAGCACGATGCAGCCGAAGAGCGGCATCAGCAGGCCATCGTGCATGATGGCGTAAGGCACCAGCGGTCCCAGCGTCAGCAGGCCGTAGATGCCGGCAAAGCCGCCCAGCCCTAGCCAGAGGCGCAGTCGGCTGTCGCGCGTCATCAGCTCGTCCAGTTCGGCCAGCATCACGCCAAAGATAAAGCTGGCTACGTGCGCATACGGAGTGTATTTGAGCGCCCACAACCAGTGCCCGTAACTGAAGCGGTCCGGATGCGCAATCCCATCCGGATTGAAGACCATATACAGCAGACCGGGGATCAGGCCCAGCACCCATATGCCAGCCATCTTCCAGAGGTGCGGCACCACGCGCTCAGGCCGCTTCCAGCGGGCCAGCCAGGGAAAGATCACGTAGTAAAACGACTCGGCCGACATGGTCCAGGCCGGCGTGTTCAGAAAGGTGGCGATGGCCGGAATCCAGCCCTGCACCAGCAGGGGCGTGAGTACCATGCCCGTCCAGAACATTCCGTGCGTGTGGCTGCCGTATTCCTTGCCCAGCGTGCCCCAGCTCAACAGCAGGCTGAGCAGGTAAATGGGATAGATGCGCGTGAACCGCGCCTTCCAGAAACGAACCTTGTCCAGTTCACCGGCCCGCGCCCGCATATTGTAGTTATAGCCGAGCACGAAGCCCGAGAGCAGGATGAAATAGCTCACCGAAACGTAACCGGCGTTGACCACCGGAGCCAGCCAGCCAAACCACTGAGGATTGGAAAAATGGAAGAGGACAATGTTTACGGCCGCAAAGCAGCGCAGACCCGTCAGTGCATTCAGCCGCGCTGGCTTGGGAATATCCACTGGATGTTAGACGCCTCCGTGAAAAGATAGCTGACAGCGGACGGCATCCAGTTGACAGCCGAAAAAACGAACACCGGCAATCGGATGCTGCCGGAGGTGAACTGTCGGCTGCGTTACGCCGTCACCAGCGATCCAACCTTCTCGCCCAGCACTACACGCCGGATATTTCCCGGCTGGTTCATGTTGAAGACGATCAAGGGCAGGTTGTTGTCCTTGCACAGGCTCACGGCGGTCAGGTCCATCACCTTCAGCCCCTGGCGCAGAATTTCCATGTAGGTTATCTCGTCGAACTTGACCGCATCCTTCACCAGCACCGGGTCGGCGCTGTAGATGCCTTCAACCTTGGTGGCCTTCAGCAGCACGTCGGCCTTGATCTCCATGGCGCGCAGGCTGGCCGCTGTATCGGTGGAGAAGAAGGGATTGCCGATGCCCGCGGCAAAGACCACCACGCGGCCCTTTTCCAGGTGGCGCACGGCCCGGCGGCGAATGTACGGCTCAGCGACCTGGTTCATGAACATGGCGCTCATCACGCGGCACTGCACACCACGTTGTTCAATTGCGTCCTGCAAGGCGATGGCGTTGATGATCGTGGCGAGCATACCCATGTTGTCAGCGCTCACCCGGTCCATATCTTTGGCCTGTTCGGCCACGCCGCGGAAGAAGTTGCCTCCACCCACAACGATGCCGACCTCCACGCCCAGCGCGTGCACATCGACGATTTCGCCGGTAATCTCGGCGACCTTGTCGGCGTCCAGACCAAATCCGCGCGCTCCGGCCAGCGCCTCACCCGAAAGCTTCAGAACAATCCGTTTATACATACCTTTTCGAGTATCGCATATTCACCGCGACAGGGGTCTCGCCCTTTGAGAGGGGGTGAGCGGACAGAAAAGGCCCAGGGTTTGTACCCTGGGCCTTGGTTATTACCTGTATAGGGTCGAAACTTACTCGGTAGCCGCTTCCACGGCCTTGGTGGTGGCCACAGTCCAGTCGGGGGCGCCAACCTTGAAGCGCGCGAAGCGCCGCACGGTGATGTTTTCGCCCAGCTTGCCAACCTTGGTCGCGATCAGTTCCTTGATGCTGACTGCCTGGTCCTTGATGAAGGGCTGATCCAGCAGGCAGACCTCTTCGTAGAACTTGGCCATCTTGCCTTCGACGATCTTCTCGATCACCGGAGCTGGCTTGCCCGTGGCCACAGCCTGAGCGCGGTAGATATCCTTTTCGCGCTCCATATCAGCCGGGGTCACGTCCTCGGACTTTACATAGCGCGGGTCGGAGGCCGCGATGTGCATCGCGATGTCCTTGAGCAGCTCCTGGAAGTCTTCAGTGCGGGCAACGAAGTCGCTTTCACAATTCAGTTCCAACAGGACGCCAATCTTGCCGCCGGCGTGAATGTAAGTGCCCACCGCGCCTTCGTTGGTCGAGCGGGCAGCCTTCTTCTGCGCCGAGGCCATGCCCCGCTTGCGCAACACCACAAAGGCATCCTCAATGTTTCCCTTGGTCTCTTGCAAAGCCTTCAGGCAGTCGCCCATAGGCGCGCCGGACTTTTCCCGAAGTTCTTTCACCTGCTTGGCATTAATCTTTTCGCTCACTGTTGTCTCTCTTCCTGGCTTCCGCCAGACTTGGAATGGTTTCTGGCCGGTCAAGTTCCGGCATAAGAAAAGCGTGGCGCAATCCTGGCGGCCACGCTTCTCTCAGTATGCACAATCCGTGTGCAGGAATGATTAAAGAGCGCCTTGAGCCGCCTCGGTCTC
>Ga0255356_1001958_pt1 | contig 12398 bp, 11 predicted proteins | sample HBST100metaG_FD_189944 | JGI IMG/M metagenome (GOLD analysis project Ga0255356, IMG submission 189944) | Peat soil microbial communities from Stordalen Mire, Sweden - H.B.S.T100 | ecosystem: Environmental > Terrestrial > Soil > Wetlands > Peat | place: Sweden: Norrbotten County, Stordalen Mire... | reverse complement strand
GACTCAAAATAGATCGGGCCGCCCGCGTAAAAATCCCAAACCGAGAGTCCGTAGGCGGCGGAGGTGCCCAGCGCCACCAGCAAATCCATATTTCCGCTGCCCTCGCGCAAGGACGCCCACCCGGCGCGGTAGAAGCGCCCCCCCAGCCAGAATTGCACGACGCTCGCCAGCGCCAATTGCATTACATCCGGCACGTGCAGCACCATGCCCAGCACCACGGGCGCTGCAAGAATGAAGGCGGCGATGAGTTCCACCAGCTCGCGCCTGCCGGTCTCGGGCTTCCCCGCCTCGGGCAGGGCGGCAGTGTAGCCAGCGCGGGACACGGCCTCGATCAGCGCCGGCACCGCCACCTCCGGCCCCGCCTGCACATGCGCCATGCCGGTGAGCAGATTTACCGACACCTCCCCCACGCCGGGCACCCGCTTAAGCACCTTCTCCACCCGCGAGACGCAACTCGCGCAGGTCATGCCGCCAATGGTGAGTTCGATACGCCGTGGGGGAAGATGCTGGTCCATGTACGAATATGGGGTTCCCACCATGGCAAGGTCAAGCCTTGACCTTGCCATGGTGGCTACCCTTATGGTGCTGTATCTTTCAAGGAGATCCCGCCATGACCACCAAGCAGCAATTCACCGTGCCGGATATGGACTGCCAGTCCTGCGTGCGCTCCATCACTGAGGCCGTGCACCGCGTTGACGCCAAGGCGGAGATCGCCGCCGACCTCACCACCAAGCTGGTCACCATCGGCGGCAGCGGCACCGCCAAGGACTACGCCGCCGCCATTGAGGGCGCTGGCTTCACCGTCTCTTAGCCGACCCGCATGCCGGTGAGCACCGCGAACAGCACTGCCACCAGCACCAGCAACACCACCACCGACACCGCCCAGCGCAGCGCCAGGTAATTGGCCGCCACGACCCCGCGCCCGCGGCCGATACTCTCTACCACCACGGTGATAAAGAACCCGGCCAGCAGCAGGAACAGCGCCAGCGCCGGGGCGTTGAAATGCAGCATCAGGGACAGCGCCACCCAGCCGATGATGGCGGGCACGGTGCCGAAGATGAGCAATTGCCGCTCCGCTCCCAGCGTGGCGGGGGTGAGCGGCGTGCCGTTCACCGGGTGCGCCGTGTCACGCAGGGCGAAGCCCCAATGCACCGCGCCCGTGAAGGAGAGAATGACGGCGCCGTAGGAGATCAACACCTGGATGGCCGTCTCCGAGGCCAGCGGGTCCAGCAGCACCGTGGCGCCAAGGGCAAGAAACGGCACCAGCCCGGCCAGAGTGATGAAAACCGCGACGGTGAATGGCTGCTTGAACATGGTGTCTCCTTATTCTGGCGTGTCAATGGTGTAGCCCAGGCGCTCGATGACAGGCTTAAGCATTTCCAGCACCGGCGCCAGATGCTTGAGATAGGGCCGGTAGCGATAGCGCGAGCGGTCATATAATTTCTCCGTCACCTGGGCGTAGGAGGCGGTGCGGGCATAGCGTGTGTTGGTCTCGAAGCTGAGGCAGCGCGGGTCGAACTCCACGCCGATGAAATCCAGGATCTTCCGCACATGGGCTTCCTGGTCCACCACCATGTCCTCATAGCGCACCGGCAAATAGCGCAGGTCCACATTCCGCCGGTAATGGTCGATGAGATCCGCCACCAGCGTATAATGCCGGGCGATGCTCTCCATCTGCGCCGCGCAGAAAAAGCCGTGGGTGAGGTGGTTGGAATAGACCGAGAGCAGCACGTCCAACGGATGGCGAATGACGTGGATAACCGGCGAGGCCGGGAACAGCAGCGCGATGAGCCCCAGATGCATCTCGTTTAGCGGCATCTTGTCCGTGAAGACATCCGCGCCCTCGCGGAAGATGCCGGATTTGGCGGCCCGGTTCAGATAGTAGTCGCGCAGCTCGTTCAGCCCGTCGCGCTGGTCGCCCATCCATAGCTCCGCCAGCGCCTCCGGGTAGTTCAGCGGGCTGGCCAGCAGCCGGGGCATGATCTGCGTGATGTCGTTGATATAGGGCAGCTCATCGCCCGCCGCGATGCGCGGATGCACGGTCAGCGTCTGCTCGATGAGCGTGGTGCCCGAGCGCGGGAAGCCGGCGATGAATACAGGCTGCGGCATGTCAAGGCGGGTCCCGGCGCGCGGCAGGGTCTGCAGCCGCCGCTCGGTGAAGAAGCTTTTCAGCCGCCCCGCCTGATCCGCGGCCGCCTCGGCCAGATAAATGCGCGCCCCCATCTCCACGGCGCGGACCTTGCCGGCCTCGAAGCAGGCGAACGCTTCATCATAGCGGCCCATCTGGTCGAGCAGACGGCCCTTCTCGGACATTTCCGCCGGGCCGAGGCGGCGCTGGCCGTCCTCCGGCTCATGCAGAATGGCCAACGCTTCCTCCGTGCGCTTCAGGCGGGAAAGTACGGTGGCACGAGTGAGCTGCACGCTGGGGTTATCGGGCAGCAAGGTCTCAGCCTCATCCAGCAGCGCCAGGGCGGCGCCGAATTTCCGGTCCGCCTCCTCCATCTTGGCAAAGCCCAGCACGGTCTGCAGCACGCCGGGCTTCAGCGCCATCGCGCGCCGGTACAGGGCGCGGGCTTCATCAATGCGCCCCTGGTTCTTGAGGTTCCAGGCCAGATTGGCCAAAGTGATCGGCTCCTCGCCCTCAGCCAGCTCCAGCACGCGGCGGTAATGGTACTCGCCAATCAACGGACGGTTCGCCTCCGTCAGCACCAACCCCATGAGGTTATGCGCCTGCGCGTTCTGCGGCGCGATGCGGATGGCGTTGCGGGCGTGCATCTCCGCCTCCGCCAGCGCGCCCTTGCCAAGCAGCAGCAGCGTCAGCTCGTTGGTGGCGTAAAAATTGTTCGGGTTCAGCGCCACCACACGGCGGATCAGCGCCTCGGCAGCCTGCATCCGCTCCTGCTGGCGGCTGGTGCGGTAGAGGAACAACAGCGCATCCTCCCGCCCCGGCGCCAGCTCCAGCATATGCCGGGCGCTATTCTCCGCAGCGGCGATGTCCCCTGCATTCAGCGCCGCCTCGGCTTGAGCGAGCATCGGCGCCAGCGCGTTGGTGGCCTCCTGCGGGCTCAGCCCGGCATAGTCGAGGGCGCAGCAGCGCAGACGCCGCAGGCCGGAGCCGCAAGGGCAAGGGGTGAGATCCGCCATGGCCGGGAGTGTAACGAGGCCATGGCGGACCGGATAGGGCGAATCAGCCGGATTTAATTGCCCGTCCAGGCCGGCGGGTCGCTCGCGGGGAACGATTCGTCGCCGGCTTCCTCAACTTTGTCTCCGGCATCGTCCGGCGCGGGCAAGGCCAGCTTCTCGCGGAACTGCACGACGCATTTCACGCCATCCGCGTCCACAACCTCAAACCCCGCCAAGCTACCTTCCGGCGCCTCGAGATGGATGGTCTTCGGCTGGTGGATAATGTGCTCAATGCCCTCAAGCGAGATCACCACGATGTCATCCTTGTGGTCGTAGGTGACGCCCCTGATCTGCACCCATTCAGCCTCGACCTGATCGCCAAGGCCAAGCGACAAAACCCTGACCTCCGCTTCCTGCCCTGTCAGCTTTTTGGACAGACGGTCAAAATACCGCCCCCAGTTCGCCTTTTCAAATTTTTCCGCAGCCATTGCCTTAGTCCCTTTCGGTTTTGGAAGTCTGCACGCCCCCAGGAGATAATCACCCCCCGCCGCTTTACCAGTGCCTCATTGTGCCGGGGGGAGGTGGCGCGCTATTATCCCACGCATGAGCAATACCCACCCCGCCTGCCCGCAATGCACACTGGAAGAGGTTCATCGCCAGGGTGCCAATTATATCTGTGACACCTGCGGCTATGAATGGCCCGCCGGCGAGGCTGCCCCAGCCGAGGACGCCGCCGAGATCGTGCGCGATTCCAACGGCAACGTGCTGGCCGATGGCGACACGGTGGTCATCATCAAGGATTTGAAGGTGAAGGGCTCCTCCACCACGCTGAAGGTCGGCACCAAGCTCAAGGGCATCCGCCTCAACGGCAGCGGCGACCATGCGGTGGAGCATGGCGGCTACATGCTGAAGCAGGAATTTTTACGCAAAGCCTGAACGCAAAAACGGCGCCCAAGGGCGCCGTTTTCTAGGTCGGGCGCCAGGGGCAACGCCCCTGGCCTTAACGCCCTTAATGCACTTCCTCCGGCGCCTTCTCTCCGGCATCGTCGTCGCCCTCGGCTTCCGGCTTGGGCAGCGCCAAAGCCGGGGCCTCCGAGATGTCGAAGGCGAGCTTGCCGTCCTTCACCGTCACCTTCACCGCGCCACCCTTCACCAGCTTGCCGAAGAGCAGCTCTTCCGCCAGCGGCTTCTTGATCAGCTCCTGGATCACGCGGCCCAGCGGACGCGCGCCGTAAAGCGGCTCGTAGCCCCGCTCGGCCAGGAACTCCTTGGCCGCCGAGGACAGCTCGATGGTGACGTTGCGGTCCGCCAGCTGCGCTTCCAGCTGCATGACGAACTTCTCCACCACGTGCCCGACGATTTCCGGCGTCAGCGACGCGAAGGGGATGACGGCATCCAGACGGTTGCGGAATTCCGGCGTGAACAGCCGCTTCACCGCATCCTCATCCTCCCCCGTGCGCACGGCACGGCCAAAGCCGATGCCCGCCTTCGCCATATCCGCCGCACCGGCATTAGTGGTCATGATCAAGATGACATTGCGGAAGTCGATCTTCTTGCCGTTATGGTCGGTCAGCTTCCCATGATCCATGATCTGCAGCAGAATATTGTACAGATCCGGATGCGCCTTCTCGATCTCGTCCAGCAGCAGCACGCAATGCGGATGCTGGTCGATGGCGTCGGTCAGCAGCCCGCCCTGGTCGAACCCGACATAGCCCGGCGGCGCGCCGATGAGCCGCGAGACCGAGTGCCGCTCCATGTACTCGGACATGTCGAAGCGTGTCAGCTCAACACCCAGCGTCGCCGCCAGCTGCCGCGCCACCTCGGTCTTGCCCACACCCGTGGGGCCAGAGAACAGATAATTGCCGATCGGCTTCTCCGGGTCGCGCAAGCCGGCGCGGGAAAGCTTGATGGCGGCGGAAAGCGCCTCAATGGCCGCATTCTGCCCGAACACCATGGCCTTGAGGTCACGCTCCAGCGTGCGCAGCACCTCCTTATCGTCGGCCGAGACCGATTTGGGCGGGATGCGCGCGATCTTGGAGACCATGTCCTCCACGTCCTTCAAGGTCACGGTCTTGCGGCGCCGGCTCTCCGGCAACAGCATGCGCGCCGCACCAGCCTCGTCGATCACGTCGATCGCCTTGTCCGGCAGCTTGCGGTCGTTGATGTACTTGGCCGACAGCTCCACCGCGCCACGGATCGCGTCATCCGTGTAACGCACCTTGTGGTGCTTCTCGTAGGCGCTCTTCAGCCCGCGCAGGATCTTCACCGCATCCTCAACCGAGGGCTCGTTCACGTCGATCTTCTGGAAGCGCCGCACCAAGGCGCGGTCCTTCTCGAAGTAGTTGCGGAACTCCTTGTAGGTGGTGGAGCCGATGCAGCGCAGCGTACCCTGGGCCAGAGCGGGCTTGAGCAGGTTGGAGGCATCCATGGCGCCGCCGGAGGTTGCCCCGGCGCCGATCACGGTGTGGATTTCGTCGATGAACAGAATCGCGCCGGGCGAATTCTCCATCTCCGTCACCACGGCCTTCAGCCGTTCCTCAAAATCGCCCCGGTAGCGCGTGCCGGCCAGCAGCGCGCCCATGTCGAGCGCGAAGATCGTGCAGTTCAGCAGCACTTCCGGCACGTCGCCATCCACAATGCGCCGCGCCAGCCCCTCGGCGATGGCGGTCTTGCCCACACCGGGGTCACCCACATAAAGCGGGTTGTTCTTGGTGCGGCGGCAGAGAATCTGGATGGTCCGCTCAATCTCGTGCTCGCGCCCGATCAGCGGGTCGATCTTGCCGCTCTGCGCCTTCTTGTTCAGGTTGACGCAGTAGGTCGTCAGCGCGTCCTGGCCGCGCTTGGCGCTACCCTTCTCTTCCCGCTCCGGCTCCACCGGCTCAGCCGAGCCCGTGGGCGTGCGCGGGCTGGACTTGCCAGGGCTCTTGGCGATGCCGTGGGAGATGAAGTTCACCGCGTCCAGCCGTGTCATGTCCTGCAATTGCAGGAAGTACACGGCATGGCTCTCGCGCTCGGAGAACAGGGCCACGAGCACGTTAGCGCCCGTCACCTCGTCCCGGCCGGAGGATTGCACATGAATGGCGGCACGTTGCACCACGCGCTGGAACCCGGCCGTAGGCTTGGGGTCGCCACCGCGGTCTGTGGCCAGACCGGCCAGATCCTTATCCAGGAACTCGGTCAGGTCTTTTTTGATTTTATCGATATCCACGCCACACGCGCGCAGCACGGTCAGCGCATCGGAATCGTCGACCAGCCCAAGCAGCAGATGCTCAAGCGTCGCGTATTCATGCTTGCGATCAGCGGCCAGTGATAGGGCCCGGTGCAGAGTCTGTTCAAGATTGCGAGACAGCATGGATTCAAACCGTTCCTTTACGCCGAAACCCGGCGCTCTCATATCCGGGCATTTCATCTGCCTGCCCGGCCGGCAATTCCGCTTTACCCCCAGCATAAGCTATTCTTGCGGATACAAGCTTACATAGTGACATTTGTAGAGAATAAAGGGTCATTCTTTCTCAATCGTGCATTGCAGCGGATGCTGGTTCTGCCTTGCGAGGTCCATAACCTGCGTCACCTTGGTCTCGGCGACCTCGTATGTATACACGCCGCATACGCCCACACCCCGGCGGTGCACATGCAGCATGATCTGCGTCGCCTGGTCGCGCGATTTCTGGAAGAACCGCTCCAGCACATGCACGACAAATTCCATCGGCGTGTAGTCGTCGTTCAGCATGAGAACCTTGTACATCGTGGGCTTGCGCGTCTTTGGCCGCGGCTTAACAACCACACCGATGCCCGGCCCCTCCGTTCCTTTACGCTTGTCGTTCTCACTCATTCTAAAAGTATCCTGAAATCGATCCGCGGCCCCGCCCCCTCTCTGCTGGCAGCGTTGCCCGCACCGCCTTATCTTGGAGCATATCGAATGCCGGGCCGCTTATGAAAGAGCGAAATTCTCCCGAAGCAATAAAAACACGCCTAAGTGGACATTTAATTTACAGCAACCGGCGCGATTTCAAAGAAAAAAAGGCCAGCCCCCTTGGGACCGGCCTTTTTCATGAGCTGCAGCTCCATCGGGTCCGGCATGCCGGGCCCAGCGGGAGGTTGGCTTTTAACGGCCCTTGCCGAAGGTCTCGACCGCCTGGGAGAGGCGAGCGGTCAACGGCGCGACAGCCTGTTCGGCCAGCTTCACGGCGGCATCGGTCAGCTTGTTGCTCTCAGCCACGGCCTTCTCAATGGAGGATTTGGCGTAGCTGGTCTGCAGATCCACGGCTTCCTTCACGGACTTCACACCCAGCAGGGACTTGCTGAACGCAACGGACTCCTCAATGGACGACTTGGACGAGGCGGCGATGTGCTTGGAGATATCCTGGAACCCAGAGGCATAGATCTGGGTGGCCTTGACCAGCGCTTCCAGGTTGCCCTGGCTGAACGACAGCAATTCCTCGGAAGTCTTCACGGCTTTCTCGACGCCTTCCTTCAGCTTGGCCTGCGAGGTCTCAAGACCCTTGGTGGCTTTCTCAATGCCTTCGCGCACGGCGGAAATGGATTTCTCGAAGCCCTTCACGGATGCATCGGAGGCGGTTTCAATGGTGGAGGCTGCGGTATCGGTAGTGGTGGCTTTGGCTTTCGTGCTGCTCATAATGTAGAAATCTCCCGCTAGGACAATAAAACGCTAGGACAATAAATCTGCACAGCCCCAACCCGGCGAGCGAAAACGGTACATACCGCAGTGCAGCGATATTGTTATATGAGCCACGGAAATCCATCGTCAACAAGTTTTTGTGCGCCGCACCATTTTGTCACGCAGCTGCAATTTATTCTTAAACTCTCTCCATAAACCTCTCTCGCCCCAGCCCCCCGCCGCACGGTTCAGCGCCACGCCTTAACCCATTGGCTTTTTTGTTCTTTACCTCATTCCACCTATGTTTCCCCTGGACAAAACGTGGCTTTGGCGTTTAACATCAAGCAGTTTTTGGCATTGGATGGCGTCGAATGTGGATTTGGCGGAAGGGTCACGGAATGATGCCGGCAATGGCGGGGCTGTGCTTGGCCACGCTTGCCGCCAGTCCGGTCACCGCGCATACGCGGCATCATCACGCTATCGCGCAGCCGGCGGCCGCCCCGGCGGTTGATGCTTCGTCCTCCACCGGCTTCGGCCCCACCGCGCCAGGCGCCAGCACCATCCTTGTGGACGCGCAATCCGGCGCCGTGCTCTCCGCCCAGGGCGCGGACACCCCGCGCTACCCGGCCAGCCTGACCAAGCTGATGACGCTCGACCTCGCCTTCCAGGCGCTACGCGACGGGCGGATGACGATGGACACGCAAATCCCCGTCTCTTCCCACGCCAGCGCGGTCGAGCCGGTGAAGCTCGGCCTGCTGCCGGGCAACACCATCTCCGTGCATGACGCTATCCTGGCCATGACCACCATGTCCGCCAACGATGCCGCGACCGCTCTTGGCGAGTATCTCGGCGGCGGCTCGGAAGCCCGCTGCGCCCAGATGATGACACTGCGCGCCCATGCGCTCGGCATGGCGCAGACGCAGTTCTACAACACCTCGGGCCTGCCCAACCCCGGCCAGGTGACCACCGCGCGCGACCTCGCTTTGCTAGCGCGCGACATTGTGACAACCTACCCCGAGGATCAGCAATTCTTCGAGGTGCAGTCCTTTAATTTCCACGGCCGCCAAGTCTACAGCAACAACAACATGCTGAAGAGCTACCCCGGCGCCACCGGCATGAAGACCGGCTACACCAACCTGGCCCGGCACAATCTGGTGACCAGCGCCATGCGCAACGGCCATGTGCTCATCGGCGTGGTGCTGCACGAACCCAGCTGGGGCACCACCTACACGCAGATGACCGCGATGCTCGACAGCGGCTTCGGCGGCCACATCGCCGCGGCCAGCACGCAGATCGCGGCCGCGCAACCGCAACGGCAGGCACCAGTTCAGAGAATCGCCAGCCGCCAGACGCATACCGCCACGCCGCTCGCCGTTGCCAGCCGCGCCCACCCCGCCCAACTCGGCGGCTGGGTGGCCCAGCTTGGCGTCTATACTCACATGGCCAAGGCCCGCACGGTGGCCCTGGCCGCGCGCGAGATGCGTGGCGCCGGCGTCGCGCGCATCGCCCGGGTGGAGCATAACGGCCATACGCTGTGGACCGCGCAGCTCGCCGGCCTGACCTCCAGCACCGCGCGCCAGACCTGCAACGCGCTCTCCGCGCACGGCACATCCTGCCACGTCATCCCGCCAGCCGCCGATCATCTGGCAATGCTGACCAACGATGACGGCACCTGAGCCCGGCTAAAACCCGACCGGCATTTGGCCTGATTCCGGCAAAGCGTTATGGGGTGCCCGCATGACCCTGATCAGCTTTACCGGCCTGCTCGCCGCCGCCGCGGGCGTTAAACCCCTGCAGGCCGCCGTGATCATCGGCGGCACCTTTATTCTGGAAGACGCCGCCACCCTGCTTGCCGCCATGCAGGTGGCCAGCGGCGCGCTCTCCCTCCCTCTGGCGCTGGGCTCGCTCTATGCCGGCATCGTGCTGGGGGATCTCGGATTGTACGGGCTAGGCTTTCTCTCTGGCTCGCATGGCTGGGCCAAGCGGCTGGTACCCAAGCAGCGGCGGGATCTGGGGCAGCAATGGGTCAGCCGGCGCGTGTTCCCCCTGGTTCTGGTCAGCCGCTTCATCCCCGGGCTGCGCCTGCCCACCTACACCACGCTTGGCTTCCTGCATGCGCCGCTGTTGCAGTTCGCCGCCGCCGCCATTGCCGCCACGCTGGTCTGGACCTCCGGGCTATTCTTCATCAGCCTGCGGCTGGGCACGCTGATGATGCGCTACCTGGGTATTTGGCGCTGGGCGGGACTTGCTGTATTCCTTGGCCTGATCATCATAGTGGGTCGGCTTGCCACTCACTTATATAATAAGAGGACGACGCCATGAGCGACGCTATGCTCGGCGGCAGGCTCGCCGTACGCCCCAGCGGCGGGGGCAAGTCTCCCGTTTCGTTTTTTGAGTTCTGGCCCGGCTGGCTATTCTACACGCCGGTGGTGGCCTTCTGGATTCTCAAATCCATCCGCTACGGCAGCATCACCCTGCCCGCCCTGGCCAACCCGCGCATAGATGCCGGAGGCATTTGCGGTGAGTCCAAGAACGCCATTCTTGGCCTTGCCGGACCTGTCGCCCGCCCGTGGATCGCGGATTTCGCGGCCCTGACCACCTCCGGCCATTGGGACGGCAACGACCTCGCCCTCGCCCGCACCGCCATGGCCGAAGCCGGGCTGACCTTTCCCGTCGTCGCCAAGCCGGACATGAGCTGCAACGGCGTCGGCGTAAGGGTGGTGAACAACGTGGCGGAGCTTGCCGCCTATCTCACCGCCTTTCCGCGCGCCACCGCGCTGCAATTGCAGGCGCTGGTGACGTATGAGGGCGAGGCCGGGATTTTCTATATCCGCCATCCCGGCGCGGCCAAGGGGCGCATCACCTCGGTAACGCTGAAATACCCGCCCACCGTCATCGGGGACGGCCAGCGCAGCGTGCGCGAGCTTATCGCCGCCGATGAGCGGCTGAACGCTGTCGCCCATGTGCTGCTGCCCCGGCTGGGCGAGCGCGCCAGCCGGGTTCCCGCCACGGGGGAGAGCGTGCGCCTGGTCTTCGTCGGCAATCATTGCCGCGGCTCCACCTTCAAGGATGGGCTGGACATCGTCACCCCGGCACTCACCGCGCGCATCGACGAGATCATGCGCGACATGCCGGACGTGTATTTCTCCCGTATCGATCTGCGCTATGAGAGCTTGGAGGCGCTAAGCGAGGGCCGGAACTTCAAGGTCATCGAGTTCAACGGCTCAGGCTCGGAGGCAACCCATATCTGGGACCCGCAAATGACGCTGGGCCGTGCCTATGCCACGCAGTTCTTTCATTATGGCGAGTCGTTCCGCATTGGCGCCATCATGCGGGCCAAGGGGCTGAAGCCGACCGGTATGTTCAAGCTGCTCTCCCTCTGGCGCCACCAGAAGAAGCTGATGGCCGCCTACCCGGTGAACGACTAAACTCCATCCGGAAAACGCGCTATTTTTCAGAGAGCGTTCTAGCCCGCCACTGGCACCAGCGCGCCATCCCGCCATTGCTGCAGGGTCACGAAGCTGGAGGTATTCTGCCCGCTATGGTCGAAGCTGACGCCAAAGCCGTTGGCCAGAGCTCCCTTGGGCAGATTCACCTTACGCAACGCCGCCAGCAGCTTCGCCGGATCGCCCCCGGCGCCGCTCAGCGTGTCGAAGGCCAGTTTCGCGCCGGTGTAGGCGTTGAGGCTGTCGGCTGAGCGCGGCGCCACGCCGAAGCGCGCCAGATACGCCGCCGCCACATCCGCCGCCATGGCCGGGTAGAACGGCGCGCCAATAATCAGTGCTCCGCCAAGCCCCCCGCCCAGGGCCGCCGCGGCCTCGCGGAACTGGTAGCCCTCGCCGCAGCCAATAAGCGCCGACGGGCTCCACCCCAAAGCCGCCACCGCCAAGTTGAAGGCCAGCGCGTCATCCAGCCCGGCGGCGTGCAGCAGCACATCAACCTTGGCCCGCATCAGCCGCCCGGCCTGGTCATGCAAGTCCGCCGCGTCCTCCGGATAGCCTATAGCCAGCGCCACCGGCAGCTTCGCCGCGTTCAGCGCCGCGATCAGCGCCGCCGCCACCGCCCCGCCTGTAGCCCCGGTATTAAACAGCAGCCCCAGCGTCTTGCCCGCATAGCGTGCCTGGATGGTGGCGGCGGCAAGGCTGGCGATCATGCCCGTCGTCGGCCCGGTGCGGAGCAGGAATTTAAAGCCGCGCGCGGTGATGCCGTCCGCCGGGGCGGTGAGCTCCAGAAACGGCACCTGCGCCAGCTCCGCCGCCGCCGTGGCGGGGTAAGAGAGCGCCGAGGCGCCGCTGCCGAAGATGCATGTGGCATGACGGCCCGAGATCAGCCCATTCACCGCCGGCGGGGCATGGGGCTGGTCCGGCATATCCGCCGTTACCAGCGCCACGGGCCTGCCGGCTATGCCGCCCGCCGCGTTCACCGCGTCCGCCGCCAGCAATATCCCCCGCAGTGCCTCGCTTCCCGCCAGCGCGGCGCTGCCGGAGAGCGGCAAAGCCGCGCCCGCGCGCAACGCGCCCGCCCCGGTTTTCGGCGCGGCCACGCGGCGCAAGCAGCGCGGCACCGGCAAGGCCCAGCGTAAGGCGGCGGGAAAGAGACATACGCCGCCTAACTCGCATCTGCGCCCAGCGGCGGCAAGGGTTGACGAAACGCCCCC
>Ga0255356_1001957_pt1 | contig 12399 bp, 7 predicted proteins | sample HBST100metaG_FD_189944 | JGI IMG/M metagenome (GOLD analysis project Ga0255356, IMG submission 189944) | Peat soil microbial communities from Stordalen Mire, Sweden - H.B.S.T100 | ecosystem: Environmental > Terrestrial > Soil > Wetlands > Peat | place: Sweden: Norrbotten County, Stordalen Mire... | reverse complement strand
ATGAAGGGCTACGACGGCGACCCCATAGGCACGGCAGAGGTGATCCGCGAGGACGGCTGGCTGCACACCGGCGACTTGGGCATCATGCGCGACGATGGCTGCATCCACCTGACGGGGCGCTCCCGCGACGTGATTATCCGCGGCGGCGAGAACATCTATCCCCGCGAGGTGGAGGAGTTTCTCTACACCCACCCCAAGGTGGACGAGGTGCAGGTGGTGGGAATCCCGAATGCTCGACTGGGTGAGATCGTCGTGGCCTGGGTGCGGCTGCGAACGGGAGTCGAAGCTACGGAAGAAGAGATTCGCGGCTTCTGCCAAGGCCAGATCGCCTACTACAAGATTCCCGAGCATGTCCGCTTTGTCGACGACTTCCCGGCCACGCTCAGCGGCAAGATCCAGAAGTACAAGATTCGCGAGTTTGAGATTGAGGCGCGGGGATTGCAGCAGGTGGCAGACGCGGCGACGGCCTGAGCTGATGGCGCATTCTGGCCACAGATTCACGGCTCACGTGTTCCTGTGAAGTGGGTCAGCGGAAATGACTGATTATGCTTTGGTTAGCTGATGCTTCACAAATTCACGGGGACTGTGGCCCTGTGCTCCCGTGAAGTAACCATGCGTAAATTGTTTATTTTGTTTAAGTTAAATACAGCTCCACAGTTTCACAGGCAAAACCGCTAAAAAAACTGCCGGGGGGGTATTGCTGGGTGGTGACCTTGCCGATTCCAATGATGATTTTCATGGGTTCCTTCACTTCCAAATGACACAGGTGGTTTCTCCGCTCATTTCCTATCTATCTCATTGTGAGCCGGCGAAGGGGTATTTTCCGCAAGGATCGGGTTCACGGTCTGCCAGGTCTCAAGATCGAGGGGCGGCCGGCTTGGATGATGGGCCGGCCTGGAGATAAAGACCGCCGGCCCATGATCTGTTCAAAATGTGAATTTCGACACGATTGTCTGTAGCCGAGACGCCATATGGCTCAGCTCTTGCGACGCTTTCTGCATGTCGTGGGCGCCCATGGTTGTATCTTTGGCCGCAACGGCCACCCCGCCAATGTTTTTGGAGATGTCGTCGACCCCCCTGGCCGCTTCGTTTACGCTACGGCCGATCTCATTGGTGGTCACCGTCTGTTCTTCCACTGCCGCGGCGATACTGTCGGAGATGTCGTTTATCTGGTGAATGATGGTATCGATCTCCTCGATTGCCTGAACGGCGCCCTTGGTGTCTCCCTGAATTGCATCAATCTTCTGACCGATTTCCTCCGTGGCCTTGGCAGTTTGCTTGGCGAGTTCCTTTACCTCGTTAGCGACAACCGCAAAGCCCTTACCGGCTTCTCCAGCACGCGCAGCCTCAATTGTGGCGTTGAGCGCCAGCAGGTTGGTCTGCTGAGCGATCGATGTGATCACCTTGACCACCTTACCGATCTCTATGCTCGACTCGCCAAGTTTTTTCATGGTCACCTTGGTCGTTTGCGCTACTTTAACTGCATTTTTGGCTACATGAGCCGACTCGCTGGCGCTCTTGGAGATCTCGCGGATCGAAAGCTGCATCTGTTCGGAGGCTGCGGCTACCGAGGAGACGTTCTTCGATACCTCCACACTGGCTCCGGAGACGACATCGGCCTGCACGGCGGTCTCTTCTGCGTTGCCCGCCATCTGTTGACTCGTCGCTGTGAGTTCTTCGGAGGAGGAGGCAAGCGTGTTTGCGTTCTCGGCCATTACCTTGATCGGGTCGATGATCGTTTCAAGAGTCTTGTTGATGCCTTCAACGATTCTTCGGAAATCGCCCGTGTGTTTGGTGGCGTCGGCGCGTGTGCCTAGTTTCCCTTCGCTGGCGGCTTTGACCAGAAGGTCGGTGTCAACGATCAGCGCCTTCAAGTTTTCGCGGACTTGTTCTATGGTGTCGTTGATAAATGCCTTCTTGCCGGGGAACTTCTCGAGCGGTGCCTCGAAGTTTCCTTTGCCGAACTCCGCAACGCAGGCCATCGCCTTTCTCTTCACGGCAATGTGACCACCCACCATGTCGTTGACTCCCTGGGCCATCACGCGGTAGGCACCCTCGAACTCTGCCACTGGGATCATCACGTCGATGTCACCGCGATTATGTTCGTCCGACATCCGCGTCATATCGGCGATGAATTCCTTGACCTTCGAGCGCAGCTTCTCGAGGTTCTCGTTGATAAAAACCTTTTTGCCGGGGAATTTCTCAAGCGGGGCATCAAAGTTTCCTTTGCCGAACTCCGCAACGCAGGCCATCGCCTTTCTCTTCACGGCAATGTGACCGGCAACCATGTCGTTGACTCCCTGGGCCATCACCTGGAAGGCGCCTTCGAACTTCTCCGCCGGGATCACCACGTCAATATCGCCGCGATTATGTTCGTCCGACATTCGCTTCATATCGACGATGAATTCCTTGATGCTCGAGCGCAGCTTCTCGATGCTCTCGTTGATATACGTCCTCTTGCCGGGGAATCTCTCCAACGGGGCCTCGAAGTTCCCTTTGCCGAATTCGCCGATACAGGCCATTGCTTTCTTGCTCCCGGCAAGCTGACCCGCGACGATATTGTTCACGCCCGCGGCCATGGTCTTTAAGGCGCCCTGGAACTTCTCCGCCTCAATCCTGGCGTCGATCTCTCCCTTGTCCTGCTCGCCCGCCATGTGGACCATCTCGGCTGCGAAGTCGGAGAATTGGGTGGTCATGAACTCCTTGATCCTGCCGATATGCTCGGTCTTGTCGCCAGTAATCGAAAGATCGTCCAGCCCAATCCCCATGGATTGCAATATCTTTTGCAGTGTCACCATAACGAACGAATCGCCAATGGCCTGCAGATCGAGATTGAATACCTTCGAAACTGCGGCTTCGATCCGGCGAACCAACTCTTCGTCCTGGATATCACGGCGGAGATATTTGCTCAGCAGCACCTGATACTCCGCATACGCTCCGATGTACCACTTGAAAGGCAAATCGATGCGGTCGTGCACAGAGCCTACATGAAGCCGCTTTTCGAAATAGCGGAGGTCCCAGTTCACCGAAGCTCCGGCGAAGACCTCCGTCAAGTATTCGGCCTGCGCTGCCTCCAGGTGAGACCGCAAGGCCGGCAGCGGCATTTTCTTCTCGTTTGCGAAGTTCGCAAAGAACTCGCTCGTGGGGCCGAATTTGAATTCCCAATCGTAGAAATCTTTGGCCATCTGCGCTGCCACCGACTTGGCCCAAGGCGCCATTTCTGCGAGCAAGCCGCGCTCCTCCTCGCCGAGTCGGATGAACTCCCGCCGTAATGCAATGTTGCTATCATCCATTCCAAACTGTCCCGTGAGGTTTTGGCCGCCGTTCTGCTTCCAATCCACTACGACAGCAGGCCCCCGGACGTAGTCCGGCGAGACAGAAGAGGGTTCGTTTGGCTTTATTGCGTCCAATATACCTACTAGCTGATTCTCCACGATTTGTGCTCCTTCGCAATACTGTATGCAACGACTTAGGACAAGAAGACGGTTAATGCAAGCGAAGCAAAAAACTGCTCTTCTTGCATGATGCTCTGCCACGCCGAAACCGTGACGATGCACGCGCCGCCTTGGTCATGGGCAACTATCGCGGCATTTCTCTCAATTTCCTAGGAAGACTATCGGCTTCGAGAAGCATCCTGTTCAAACATCGAACAGATGATGACATGAAGGTTGCGCGGTGAAACGAAGATCGAACCTGCCTGCCTGCCATAGTAGGCGCGATGTCTATTGCTGTACGTGTAGTTTTGACCAGCGTTCGACCGCCCAAACCGTATGGAGATCCGAAAGCCGCCGTTATCTGAGTGGTTCCATCAAATCAATTCCAAGGATCACAGCTTCTGGAGAGGTTCTTGTGTCATGGCTACATAATTGGTAATTCGCCATGGACAAGCGCGGGCGAGGACGCCCGCACTACAGCCGGCCAGGAGGCCGGCGCTACATTCATGCAATTACCAAATCACGCGGTCACGGTACTAGAGCCTGTTATGAACTTTCGCGTGGGCGGGAAAGTTCATAACAGGCTCTAGAGGGGCTACCAATGGCTGGTTTCTGTCGTCTAACCAGCGGCAATTTGCCTCCGGCCTGAGCTCGCCAGGGAGGCGCAAGCAAATTCAGAATTAGGAGCTTCTGCTTATGAAGCGTGAATTCGCGACAACCCTTTCGGTTGCAGCCATTGCATTTACCCTGTTCGTTCCGCAACTTGTCCAGGCTCGTCATCTCGAGGATTTGAAAACCTCATCGGGCGACACCGCCGCAGAAATGGAGGAGCAAGCAGCGGCCATGAAGATGGTGCCCGCGCAAGCTGCCCTGACCGAGACCTTCGACGCGAGGAAAGCACAGCCCGGTCAGCAGTTTCGAGTCACACTCAGCAGGACGGTTCAGCTCAAAGACGGCCCCGCATTGCCGCGCGGCACCCAGCTCATAGGCACGTTCTCGACTGACTCAACAAGCGCCAACGGAATGTCGAGGCTGGAGTTACGCTTCACCCAGGCAGAGCTGAAGGGCGGTAAGGTCATTCCCATTACGGCAACCATTGTGGGAGTCTACGCGCCTGCGAACAAAGACAGCAATGGAAACCCTGTGGCCCCCGGAAATCAGAGACCAAATACATGGAACGACCAAATCCTGCGTGTCGATCAAACCGACTCCAAGAGTGGAGTGGAACTTCACAGCAAGATCGCCGGTGGGAATTCGGGGGTTCTCGTCTCGACCACAAACGATGCCATCAAATTGTCGGCGGGAAGCGAGATTGCTCTAGCGATCGCGGTGCAGAAGAGCAGCTAGAGTCATGACTGCGTGAATTGGCAATTCGCCATAGACAAGCGCGGGCGGGGACGCCCGCACTACAGCCGGCCAGGAGGCCGGCGCTACATTCATGCAATTACCAAATCACGCGGTCACGGTACTAGAGCCTGTTATGAACTTTCACGTGGGCGCGGGAAAGTGCATAACAGGCTCTAGATATCCGCATGATTAGTTTCTCTGAATCCGTGCTGACCCAGGTCCCAAAATCGGGACCTGGGACGCCCATAGTTCGCGCGAGAACTAGCGATCCTAAAGCTAGATGGGCTTGTTATAGCGCCCACGGAAGGCATTCCAGCGGATGATAGAGATCTCTTCAAGCATCTTCATGCCGTCCTTGAGGTAGCTCATCCGGGTGCGCTCGTCGTGGCCCCAACTGACCGGCACCTCAAGTATCCAGTAACCGCGCTTGAGGGCGATAAAGAGAATCTCCGGGTCAAAGCCCCAGCGCTCGATGGTCTGAAGCTGGAAGACGGTCTGGGCGGCGGCGTGCGTGAAGGCCTTGAAGCCGCATTGCGTATCGGCAAAGCTCAGCCCCATCACGGTGCGGGTAACGGCGTTGAAGCAGCGGCCAAAGAACTGGCGATAGAGCGGCTGGCGTTGAGTTTGGCGGTCGCGCTGCAGCCAGCGAGAGCCGATAGCGATGTCCGCGCCCTCGGCAATGGCGGCGAAGAGACGTTCGGCCTCCTCGATAGGCGCCGAGAGGTCGGCGTCGGTGAAGAGCACCACGTCACCCCGTGCCGCTAGCATCCCGGCTCGCACGCTGTACCCCTTGCCCCGGTTGCCGGGATTTTGAAGTAGCCGGAGCTCAGGCGCCTTCTGGGCAAAAGCTCGCACCACATCTGCGGTTGTATCGGTCGATCCATCGTCAACGACAATGACCTCCGCATCCCAACCGTGAGCGCGGATGCACCCCACCACCGAGTCGAGCGTGGCCGGAATGCGGGTGCTTTCGTTGAAGGCTGGAATTACGATGCTGTACTTCGGCTTGATCGCGCTTTTGGAATCGTCCGTCACTTGCCCATCCCCTGCCTCAGCCCGACGCCCGTTGACGAGCTGGAAAGCTGAGGAATGACAATGCACATGATAACCCGGCGGAGGTAAGTTGGTCTGGGCAATCCGGGGCGCAGGGGTTTTTCCGCCAAGCTATTGAGAGGAAAAGGCTCAAATCCACAAGAAAGCTATCTTTTTCGCGTCAAGATGAGCAGAATCCGGTTATGCTGTGAGCGGAGGCCTAGAGAACATGACAAAGGCAGATCTTGTGGAAAAAGTGACCGGAGTGGGCGAACTGACGCGCCGCGACGGAGAAGTCATCGTCGAAACCATCTTTGATTCAGTGATCGGGGCCCTCAAAGGTGGAGACAAGATTGAAATTCGCGGCTTCGGCTCCTTCCGCATACGCCAGCGCAATCCCCGCGTCGGACGCAACCCCAAGACCGGCGAGCGCGTCGAGGTTCCGGCCAAGAAAGTGCCGTACTTCAAGCCTTCAAAAGAACTGCGGGATCTGGTCAACCCCAAGCAAGCCGCCAGCGCCTCCTGAGCGCGGCGAAGTTTCCCCAATGAAGCAGCATGGCGACAGAGATTAGGCAACAAACCAGCAAAACTACTGCGGGGGCGTCTCTGCTGACCTCTCCCGCAGCACCTCGGACTGGCTTCCCAACAGCAAAAAGACCGCATTGGTTTTCAATCGCGGTTTTGCTGCTGATGCTTCTGGGCGCGGGATTCCGGTTGATACCGCTTGGGCATGAGGCTCTGGACGGGGACGAGATATTCTCTCGCAACGTTGCGTTACAGACCTGGACCGCCGCATATGTGACGGTGCGCAACGATATGACGCATCCCCCGCTTCACTATGCGCTGATGAAAATCGGAATAGCGATTTGGGGCGCTAGTGCGCTGGGAGTTCGCGTTGTGTCGTTGCTTGCCGGGATCGCGACGATTGGCCTGATTGCGATTTTGGGAAGGCGATTGCCCGATGCCAGGTGGTGTGGTCTGCTGGCGGCGGCTTGTCTGGCGGTGGGACGGGAGCAGGTGTTTTATAGCCAAGAGGCCCGCGACTTCTCACTCCACGCAATGCTGGTGATTCTGCTCGTTCTGTGGGTGGATGCGATCTCAAAGCATGGGCGCAACCCGTGGTTGTGGGCTTCTGGCGTTTGCGTGATGACGCTGCTGGTTTATATGCACTCCATGGGATCGCTGTATGTGACGATGGCGATTTTGGCGCTGGTGATTTGCAAACTGGAGATGCGAGCGAAGATTTTGGCGGTGGCTTCAGGGGCAGCAGCGGCGCTGTTGTTTACGCCCTGGGCCTTTGCTGTTCTGAGCATTTACAAGAGCAAAGGCTTGAATGAGGCACTGGGCTGGTACGGGCATCCAACCTTCTATGACCTGAGGCAATTGTGGGCCAGTTCTATCGGCATCATTGATATTCCTGGTGCTACCGCGGCGGCGCTCTCGGTGATTGTGGTGCTTGCTGTGGCTGCGCTGGCGCTGGTTTCAAGGAAGCAGACGCTACGCCAAAGCCCAACGGTTGTAGCGATGGCGTTGATGGCTGTGCTGCCGCCGTTGCTCGTCTTTTTCCTGTCCATTCCTCCGTTCAACCTCACGCTCTTCGCGCTGCGGCATTTTTTGCCATCCATGGCGGTTCTGCTGCTGATCTGCTGCTATGGCCTGGAGCGGCTGTCTCAGGCATCGGCGGGGCGAGCTCCGTTGGTTGCGGGATGCGGCGCGGCATTGCTGCTTTTTCTGGGGGCAGCGCCGACGATCAAGGCGCTGCGGGCAGGACCGGCACGTTATCCATACGATAAGGTTGCGGAGCGAGTGGAGGCTGCAGAGCGCAATGGAATAGAGGCGTTTGCGGCCTCGGACGATGTCGTGGGTGAGCCAGTCAACTTCTACTGCAACAGAACGTGTGTGCAGCCGCTCCCTGAAGACGCATCGGCGCTTCCGCCCCGGCTTCTGTTGCTCTACCGCCCGCGGGCTACAGAGGAAGAGAACAAGTACCGGCAGCTAATCCAGAGCGAATATACGGACGTAGATCATGTTTTCTACACGAATGGTCTCGCTGCTCCCTGGGGAACGATGGCGGCAAGCCTCACGCGGCAGAAGTAAGCAAGAATATCGCACCAGCGATCTGCATCTTCTCAGAACAGCCCTTGACTTACCGCAAACGGCCGGGACGGATGCCGATGACACTCAACATGCGTCCGGCATGGCCCTGCGAACCACGGTGGGAGAAGAACAATTCCCGCTGGCAGCTTGTGCATCCGCCAACGAGTTGAATTGACTCGGCCTTGAGGCCGACGGCAAGCAACTGGCGTCGATTGGCCTCGACCAGATTCACATGCAGGCTGGGGCCGATGGGCGAGTGGCCCGGAGCGCGCTGGGTTAGGAAGAGCATGGGATATTTTGTTCGGATCGGGTCGGAATCGTAGACCTCGCAGAAGAGCTCGCGGGCGTAAGCGAACTGGGATTCAAAGCTCGAAAACACCTCATCGCCTACGGCGTAGCAGCAGGGGCCGATGCCGGGACCGATGGCGGCAATCAAATCTTCAGGCTGTGAACCGAATTGAAGCCTCATGCGGCCGACACCGGATTCGACGATCCGATTCACCGTTCCGCGCCAGCCTGCGTGGAAGGCGGCTACAACGCGCCGCTTGCGATCGGCCACCAGCACGGGAATGCAGTCGGCGGTCTGAATGCCGAGCAACAGACCAGGCTCATCGGTCATCAGGCCGTCGGCTTTCCACCCCTGCGACGAAGACCTGTCGCCGGGGACCCCGGCTTTCCACCCCTGCGACGACGAGGAGCTGGCGTCGGCGGCACTTACCAGGATTACCCGATTGGAATGAATCTGCCTGAGCGTCACGAGCGGCGTGGCCGCGTCTCCGGTGATTGCCTCGGCCAGGAGCCGGCGATTGGCGATCACCGTTTCACGGTCATCCGCAGCCGTAAAGCCAAGATTCAATTCGCCCGGTGCATCGTCGACGCAATATGCGCGGCTGAGGCCACCGCGGCGTGTGCTGAATCCGTGCCAGAGCCAGCTCGTCTTTTCGCGGCCCGACTTTGCCCAGGCTGGAACTGCCAACCACTCGACACCGTTTGGGGCGATAGAAGGAACGGGTGCGACGGAAACAAGCTCCTGCTGCGCGGCGCGCTCGAAGCGCATTCTGCGGGTCACACCGGCGGCGTTGCCACGGAGATTGCGCACGAGGCCCGCCTGCTGAAAAAGCTTGTCAATAGCCTTAATTTGCTGCACTTGGAGCTTCGACGCTCGAGTTTTTGGTGCCTGAGTTTTCGGCTTTGAAGGAGTCTTTGGAGTGGAGGGAGTCGGCATCTGGCTTTTATTTTATCTGGGCAGATTAGGAGCATGTGGGCCCGCCTTCCGGCAGGCCCGCTCGAGAGGCAATGAAGGGAGGGGATCCAGTGGGTAATTGTGAGAAGAGGTCCTTACAGGACCTTCAAGAAGGAGTGGGTACCTTTCTTGGGTGGGTGGTATTTCGGGGAAGCCTCTGCTTGTTATTTATATAGATGCCTGAAGGCTGGAAAGGTTGCACGCATCCAGGGTCTATCTTCACAAATCTCCAGAAGATAAAGTCCGTGTTGATAGTGCAGGGTTTATCTATGCACGAAAACCGCGTCTATCAGCTTTTGCCTAAACTTGGAGTCTGCCAACATTACTCAGATTGACGGATAAGCCAGGTGAACACTCACGAATACGCGCAGCCGCGCAACCTTCCTTCAGCGCTGGAATCTTGATCTGTCCCGTGCTGGACAATTTTTTCGTAAATTCGCACTGGCGTAACCTCATATTATTAACAAATAATGCCGATAGGGTTGATGCTGGATCGAAAGTGATTCAACATTTGACGCAATGTTACCGATACCGTGTATGGTGGTAGTTGCTTCCATCCCGGCAATGGGGATCGCCGACGGAGGAGAGGGGTTGAAAACGAACCTCTCGATGATGGGTGTTGTTTCGTAAACGATTCCAAGACCGCTGCAATCTGCGCGGTCCTGGGTGATTTTACTGGGCATGATTGTGGTTGATTGAGCGCAGATAGGCTGTAGGGGCAGCTTTCAGGCCTTGGGGCAGTCGGGACGCACAGGTGGAACTAGCCGTCTCCGGCTGGGGCCAACCGATTGGAAATTCCGCAGGGCCGGAGTAACGATGTCAGACGCAGTGTTGGAGACCGACAGACTCGATCGTCAGCAGGAGGCTGCTCGGCTGATTGCTCTCAACTCCACAGGGATACTAGACACGCCACCTGAAGCCTGCTATGACGCCATTACGCGGCTGGCTGCCGAGTACTTCCAGGCGGATTCCGCGGGACTCGGTTTTGCCGACGAGGGACGCATATGGGTAAAGTCCTACTGGGGCAATCACCTTCGCGAGATGCCACGCAGGGACTCCATATTTGATATGGTGCTCGCGGCGAATGGGCCGGTTGTGATTCCGGACCTAAACAAGATTCCTCGTTTCAAGGGACCCCGGCTCATTATCAAGCTACTCGACGCTGCCTTCATTGCCAGCGCTCCGGTGCGCTCCTTCGATGGAAAGATTCTTGGGGTGCTGACCATTTTCTCTCAGGAGGCCCGTACCGGGATGACGCCGGACGAGCTTTGCATGCTGGAGAGCCTTGCCGATATGGTTGCCAGCCAGTTGGAACTGCGCAGGCTGCATAATAGCTTCGCCACGCACGGGGTGCGTCGCTCCCGCCTCGCGAAGACCGCAGGGTGTTGGCCGACGAAACCGGACCTGCGTCGCGCCCTTGACGAGCACGAGTTTGTGCTCTACTACCAGCCTGAGGTCGATCTCACAACGCGCAAGATTGTCGGCCTTGAGGCGCTGATCCGTTGGGCTCATCCGGAGCGGGGGCTGGTTCCACCTCAGGACTTCATTCCACAGGCCGAGGAAAGCGGACTGATTCTGCCGATAGGCGACTGGGGACTGGTGGAGGCCTGCAACCAGATTCAGAACTGGTGCCAGGAAGATCCACGCCATGTCTCTCTGCGGGTCTGCGTCAACCTATCCGCGCGCCAGTTTTCCCGCGTGGGACTGGCCGATCACGTGGAAGCATTGCTTATGCAAACAGGCATCTCGAGCAAACAACTTGGCTTGGAGATGACCGAGTCCAGCCTGATTCTGAATTTGCGCACAGCCATGGATGTGCTGGGCGGTCTGCGCAAACTGGGCGTCTCGATACTCATGGACGACTTTGGTACTGGCTACAGCTCACTCAGCTACCTGAATTCGTTTCCCTTCGATGTGCTGAAGATTGACCGCTCATTCGTCTCCCACATGGCCGAGGGCGATCAACCGCTGCAGATTGTGCGCACGATCATCGAACTGGCCCGCGTGGTGGGGATGGATGTGGTAGCCGAAGGAATAGAGACTCGCGAACAATACCATCTGCTGCGACAACTGGGATGCCGCTTCGGGCAGGGCTTCCTCTTCGCTCGCCCGATGACCGCCGAAGCCATCACCCAGCTGTTGCGGCTTCCGGGACGGGTTCTTCCCGATCCTGAAACCTGCGAAGCCTTCTGCGGTTAAGCGCCTCTGTCTTTATATAGATTCGCGCCGATATGGCGCTGCTGCTGCTGCGGTTTCGCTGGGTGAAGCCTCACGCTCAAGAACACAAATGAAGAAGCCATCCGTGTGAAAGGTGCCAGGCAACAGGCGGAGGCAACCTTCGGGCGTGATGGAGGCCTGGAGCCGCTCTGCGCCGGAAGGGGTAAGAATGCCTTCGGCCAGCAATTCGCCGATGCGGGCCTCGAGCTGGCTCAGGCGGGCACTGGGCGTGGCGGCCAAGACTGCGGCGACGACCTGCTCGTTCTCTTCCGGCTCCAGTGAGCAGGTGGAGTAGACGACGCGTCCACCGGGACGGACGGCGCGCAACGCGGTTTGCAGAATTGCCTGCTGGCGCTCAGCCTGGCGGGTGAGGTCTTCAGGGCGCAGGCGATGGCGAATCTCCGGATTGCGGCCCAGCGTTCCAGTTCCGCTGCACGGCACATCAGCTAAAACAAGATCGTAGGCCGACTCATCGGTGAGCGCGGCGGCATCTGCACGTCGGCATTCGACGCGGTCACCGAGAAAGGCGAGGCGCTTCTGCAACTGCTCAAGTCTTGGCGCGCTGGATTCACAAGCTACGATGTGCGCTGTGGGATTGTGCTCGGCCAGGATGAGCGTCTTGCCACCGGGGGCGGCGCATGCGTCGAGAATGCTTTCTAGTGGTAGGCGAGGAGAATTGGCAATCGGCGCAATTCCCTGCCCCGCGATTTCGGCAACCAGTTGCGAGCCCTCGTTTTGAAGGCGCAAGCGGCCTTCGCGGAAGGCTTCGGTCGCGGTGACATCACCGGCGAGAACGGCGCGTGCGGCGGTGAGCAGCTCGCCAGCTTCAAGGGCGATGCCGGATGCTACGAGTTCGGCCTCGACAGCAGGGCTGGTGAGGCGCACGGTTAGCACCGGCTGGCTCTGGCCGTGACGGCAGAGGTCGTGGGCCACCTTCAAGCCATAGAAGTTGACCCAGCGTGCGAAGATCCAATCCGGGTGGGCCTGGACTTGGGCTAGCGCTTTGGATTCTTCCGCGGAGATTGCCGC
>Ga0255356_1001954_pt1 | contig 12404 bp, 8 predicted proteins | sample HBST100metaG_FD_189944 | JGI IMG/M metagenome (GOLD analysis project Ga0255356, IMG submission 189944) | Peat soil microbial communities from Stordalen Mire, Sweden - H.B.S.T100 | ecosystem: Environmental > Terrestrial > Soil > Wetlands > Peat | place: Sweden: Norrbotten County, Stordalen Mire... | reverse complement strand
ATCCCCGCCGGGGCATGGCCGATGAGCACGGCAATGGCGTGCTCATACTGCGCCCGCGCCGCCCCGGCATTGATAAGCTGCGCCTGCGCCCCTTCCAGCTGCGTGCGGGCGGTAATCACGTCCGACGGCGCCGCCGTGCCCGCCGCCGCCTGGTTCTCAGTAATTTGCAGGCTGCGCTGATACGCCGCCACGGTCTGCTGGTAGAGCGCGATATTGGCGTCCGAGGCACGCAGGTCGACATAATCGAGAGCCAGCGCGGCCTGGGCGCTGAGCGTGGCGTTGGCGAGGTCGGCAGCACTCACCTGGGCGGCCGCCACATCCCCCTGCACTTGGCGGCGGATCTTGCCCCAGATGTCGACATTCCAGGAGGCCGTGCCCTCGAACGTGCCCGCGGTGGTGGGGCCGGAGGAACGGGCGAAGCCTGAGGCCGCGAGGGTGCTGGCTCCGCCCCCGCCCTGGCCGGAGCGCGTGGCGCTGCCGGTGAGGCCAAAGCTGGGGAAGAGCGTGCCGCGCTCCTCCTGCATGATCTCGATGGATTGCTGGTAGGCATAGTAATCCGCCGCCAGCGTGGCGTTGTTCACCGCCACCGCCGGTTCCAGCCGGTTCAAATCCTCATCGCCAAAGGCCGTCCACCACGCCCCTTTCGGCGCGCCGTCAGCCGGTTGCGCCTGCACCCAGCCGGGCGCGGTTTTATACACCGCCGGCACCGCCAGCCTGGGTTTGTGGTAATCCGGCCCGACCATGCAACTGGAAAGCGCCAGCAGCCCAAGAACACCAAACCGCCTCATAACGCCTCCACGATGCTGCCCTCACGGGGCGCTGCCTTATCGCGCCCGCCGCGCAGTTTCTGCCCCAGCCGGTCGAGCCACAGATACACCACCGGGGTGGTGTAAAGTGTCAGCGCCTGACTCACCACCAGCCCGCCAATGATGGTCAGCCCCAGCGGCTGGCGCAGCGATGCCCCCTGCCCCAGCCCGATCGCCAGCGGCAACGCGCCAAGAATCGCGGCGAAGGTGGTCATCAGGATCGGGCGGAAGCGCAGGGAGGCGGCACGGAAAATCGCCTCCTCCGGCGCCACACCCTGGCCGCGCTCCAGCTGCAGGGCGAAGTCGATCATCAAAATCGCATTCTTCTTCACGATGCCAATGAGCAGGATCACGCCGATGAGCGCGATAATGGTGAGCGGCGTGTTCAGCATCAGCAGGAACAGCGTGGCGCCTAGCCCCGCCGAGGGAATGGTGGAGAGGATCGTGATTGGGTGAATCGTACTCTCATAGAGAATGCCAAGCACGATATAAACCGCTGTGAGCGCGGCCAGAATCAGCAGCGGCTCGGAACTGGAGGAGGATTGGAACGCCGCCGCCGTGCCGGCGAAGCTGCCGGTGATGCTCAGCGGCACGTCCAGATTATTCATGGTGCGCTGGATGGCGGCGGCGCCGGTGCCCAGCGCCACGCCCTGCGGCAGGCTGAAAGAGATGGTCGCGGCCACGCGCCCGCTCTCATGGTTCACCGAGATTGGCGTGGTGCCGGGGGCGAAGCTGGCGAAGGCGGAGAGTGGCACCATGGTCTCCGCGTTTGTGCTGACCGCCGTGCCCGAGGACGCGCTGCTATGCCCGCTGGCGGCGATGGAATTGATTGCGGCGTTGGTGGCGGAATCGAGCGCCACGCTGCTGACCGTGCTGCTGGTGCTGGTGCTGCTGGTACGGGCCACCACGGACCCCGCGGCGAGCTGGCTAGAGGAGGTGCCGCTGGCCCTGCCGCCGGAGGTACTGACATAGATGCGGCTCAGATCCTGCGGCGTCTGCTGGTATTGCGGCGCCAGCTCCATCACCACTTCGTACTGGTTCAGCTCGTTATAGATCGTGGAGACATCGCGCTGGCCGAACGCGTCGTAGAGCGTGGCGTCGATCTCTGCCGGGGTGACGTTGAGCCGGGCGGCCTGGGGGCGGTTAATCTGGACGTAGGTCTCCAGCCCGCCGGTCTGCATGTCGGAATTCACATCCGCCAGCGTGCCGTCCTGCTTCAGCGCCGCCACGATCTTCGGTGTCCATTCCTCAAGCGCGGCGGCATCGTCGCTTTGCAGCGTGTACTGGTATTCCGCGTTGCTCTGCCGCCCGCCCACGCGCAAATCCTGTGCCGGAACCAGGAATGTTTCCACGCCCGCGATTTTCGCCAGCGGTTTGCGCAGCCGCGCCACAATCCGCGTGGCCGAGGCGTGGCGCTCGCTCAATGGCTTGAGCGTGATGAACAGGAAGCCGGTATTGGTGGAATGCCCGCCGGTGAACCCGGCGGCGGAAGCCACGCCGGGGTCTTTTTGCACAATGGCTTCCAGCGCCACGAGCTTCTGCGTCATGGCGGCAAAAGAGGTCGCCTGGTCCGCCTGGATGTTGCCCATGACCAGCCCGGTATCCTGCTCCGGGAAAAACCCCTTCGGCACCACCACAAAGAGCACGACGTTCAGGATGATGGTGAGAATAAGCCCCACGCCCACCAGCCGCGCATGGCGCAGGGCCCAGCGCAGGGAGCGCTCATACCCGCCTCGCGCCGCGTTGAACCAGCCTTCCAGCGCCGCCAATATCCGGTTCTGGGGAGCCCCCGCCGCATGCTCCCGCCGCAACAGCAGCGCGCAGAGCATGGGCGTGGTGGTGAGCGAGACCAGCAGCGAGATGAGGATGGTGATGGTCAGCGTCTCCGCGAATTCCTGAAATAATTTGCCGACCAGCCCAGGCATCAGCAGAATCGGCAAAAACACCGCGATCAGTGAGAGGCTCATGGCGAGCACGGTGAAGCTCACCTCCTTGCCGCCGCGCAACGCCGCCTCCAGCGGCTCCATGCCGTCCTCCAGATGGCGCATGGTGTTTTCCGTCACCACCACAGCGTCATCCACCACAAAGCCGGTGGCGACGGTGAGCGCCATCAGCGAGAGATTGTCGATGGAGAAGCCCATGAGATACATCGGCCCGAAGGAGCCAATGATGGAGACCGGCACGGCAAGGCCGGGGATGAGCGTGGCGCGCGGCGAGCGCAGGAACACGAACACCACGGCCACCACCAGCAGCACGGCAATAAACAATGTGCGCTCGGTATCGGCCAGCGAGGCGCGGATGGACTGGCTGCGGTCCATGGCCACACCAAAATTGATCGCGGGCGGCAGGGCGGCGCGCAGTTCCGGCAGCACCGTCTTGATCTGGTCCACCGTGCGGATGATGTTGGCCCCAGGGCTGGGCCGGACAATGACCAGCACCGCCGCCTTGCCATTATACAGCCCGGCATTCTGCAAATTCTCGACCGAGTTGCTGACCGTGGAGACATCCGAGAGCTTCACCCCCTGGCCGTTGCGGTAGGCGATGATGAGGTTGCGGTACTGGGCCGCCACGGTGGCTTGGTCGTTGGTATATATCTGGTAGCGCGTGGCCCCGGCATCGAAATAGCCTTTCGGCGAATTCGCGTTGGCGGCGGCCAGGGCGGCGCGCACATCCTCCAGCCCGATGCCGTATTTGGCGAGCGGGCCGGGTTGCAACTCCACCCGCACGGCGGGCAGCGCCGAGCCGCCCAGCTCCACATTGCCCACGCCGTTAATCTGCGAGAATTGCTGCTCCAGCACCGTGTCCGCGGAGTCGTAGAGCTGGCCTGGGGTCATCGTGTCCGAGGTCAGGGCCAGCACCATGATCGGCGCATCCGCCGGGTTGAATTTCTGGTATTGCGGATTGGCGCGCAGCGTTGTCGGCAGATCCGCCCGCGCCGCCTGTATCGCCGCCTCCACATCGCGCGCCGCGCCGTTAATGTCGCGGTCCAGCCCGAATTGCAGCGTGATGCGCGTGGTGCCCACACCGGATTGCGAGGTCATCTCCGTCACATCCGCGATGGTGCCCAAATGCCGCTCCAGCGGCTCGGCCACGGTGGCGGCCATGGTGTCCGGGCTGGCGCCCGCCATGTTGGCCTGCACCTGGATGGTGGGAAACGCGATTTGCGGTAGCGGCGCCACCGGCATTTTGAAAAACGCCAGCATACCGGAGAGTGCGATGCCGATGGTAAGCAGTATGGTGGCGACCGGGCGTTTGATAAAAATGCCGGCGAGGTTCATGCGGCTTTGGCCCTGAAACGCAGCGCTAGATTATCAAAAGCAAGGTAGACGACCGGCGTGGTGAACAGCGTCAGCACCTGGCTGACCAGCAACCCGCCGACAATGGCCAGCCCCAAGGGCGCCCGCAGCTCAGACCCCATGCCGCCGCCGACGATGAGCGGAATACCCGAGAACATCGCCGCCAGCGTGGTCATCATGATCGGGCGGAAGCGCAACAGGCAGGCTTCATAAATCGCGTCGCGCGGGGATTTGCCCTCAATACGCTCGGCATGCAACGCGAAGTCGATCATCATGATTGCGTTCTTCTTGACGATGCCGATGAGCAGCACGATCCCGATAATGCCGATGACATCCAGCCCCTCGCCCGAGAGCCACAAAAAGATGAGCGCGCCAATACCGGCGGAGGGCAGAGTGGAGAGGATGGTGACGGGATGAACGAAACTCTCATAGAGCACGCCAAGCACGATATAAACCGCGACGATGGCGGCCAGAAGCAGGAACACCTCGTTACCCAAGGAGTTCTGGAAGGCCGCGGCGGCGCCGAGGAAATTCGTCTGCACCGCGGCGGGAAAATGCAGCGAGGCCTCGGCCTTGGTGATCGCATCCACCGCCTGCCCCAGCGTTGCCCCCTGAGCCAGGTTGAAGGAGATGGTGGTGGCGGGGAACTGGCCAAGATGCTGAACAACCAGCGGCTTCGGCTGCACGGTAAAGGTGGCGACGGCCGAGAGCGGCACCTGCCCGCCTGAGGCCGAGGAGGAGGGCAGATAAATCGCGCCCAGCGAGGCCACGGAGGTCATCTGCCCAGGGTCCACGCCCATGATCACGCGGTACTGGTCCGTCTGCGTGAAGATGGTGGAAATGATGCGCTGACCGAAAGCATCGTAAAGCGCGCTGTCCACCGTGGCGGGGGTGATGCCATAACGGGCAGCATTCACGCGGTCGATATTGATGTAAACGGACTGCCCGGCCGCCTGCAGCCCGCTGGCCACGTCGGTGATCTGCGGCAGGGTCTGCAATTTCGCCATAAGTGCCGGCACATATTTAGTGAAATCGCCGCTATTCGGGTCTTCCAGCACGAACTGGTATTGCGTCGGCGCCACGGTGGTATTGAGGGTGAGGCTCTGCACCGGCTGCAAAAACAGCGAGATGCCAGGCACGCCCGCCACCTCCTTGTTCAGGCGCGGAATAATCTCCGCCGCAGAGAGGCTGCGCTGGCCCTTGGGCTTGAGATTGATGAGGAACCGCCCGGCGTTCAGCGTGGTGTTGGTGCCGTCCACGCCGATATAGGAGGTCAGGCTCACCACGTCCTTGTCCTTCAGCAGCACATCGGCCAGCACCTGCTGGTGCACCGCCATGGCGGCGTAGGAGGTGTTCTGCGAGCCCTGGCTGATGCCCTCAATGACGCCCGTATCCTGCACCGGGAAGAAGCCCTTGGGGATGAACACGTAAAGCACCGCGGTCAGCACCAGCGTGCCCACCGCCACCGCCAGCGTGAGCCGCGCATGCGCCAGCACCCAGTTGAGCCCGCGCCCATAGGCGGCGATCATCCGGTTGAACTGGTGCTCGTTCCAGATTTCGAAGCGGTTCGGATGCTCCTCGGCCTTGGCGTGCAGCAGGCGCGAGCACAGCATCGGCACCAAAGTCAGCGACACCACGGCGGAAATCACGATCGTCACCGCCAGCGTGACGGCGAATTCCGAGAATAGCCGCCCCACCACATCGCCCATGAACAGCAGCGGTATCAGCACCGCGATGAGCGACACGGTAAGCGAGATGATGGTGAAGCCAATCTGCCCGGCCCCCTTCAGCGCCGCCTGCATCGGGGTTTCACCCATCTCCAGATACCGCGAGATGTTCTCGATCATCACGATGGAATCATCCACCACAAAGCCGGTGGCGACGATCAGCGCCATCAGCGAGAGATTGTCGAGCGAGAAGCCGCACAGATACATGATGGCAAGTGTGCCGACGAGCGACACCGGCACTGAGATGCTGGGAATAATGGTGGCCCGTACATTACGCAGGAACACAAAAATAACGGCGACAACGAGCAGAATGCTTAAGCCCAGCTCGAACTCGGCATCGCCGACCGAGGCGCGGATGGAGGTGGTGCCGTCGCTCATCACCCCGATCTGCATGGCCGCCGGCAGCCCGGCGGTGAGCACCGGCAGCGCGCGCTTGATGGCGTCAACCGTGGCGATGACATTGGCATTCGGCTGGCGCTGGATGTTGAGCACAATGGCCGGGGTGCGGTCGGCCCAGGCGCCCAGCTCGGCATTCTCCGGTGCGGCGATGATCTTCGCCACATCACCCAAATAAACCGGCGTGCCGTTCTTATACGCCACCACCAGCTTGGCGTATTGCGCGGCGTCGGTCAGTTGGTCGTTATCGTTGATGGTGAAATTCTGCGCCGGGCCGGAGAAGCTGCCCTTCGGCGAATTGACGTTGAGATTGCCGATATCGGTGCGGATATTGTCGATGCTGAGCCCGTAAGAGGCCAGCGCCAGCGGGTTCACCTCCACCCGCACGGAGGGCACATTGCCGCCGCTGACCGTGACCAGACCGACGCCGGGAATTTCCGACAGCTTCGAGGCCAGCCGCGCGTTAACAACGCTCTCGACATCGGTAAGGTTCATGGTCTTTGAGGTAATGGCCAGAATCATCACCGGGGCGTCCGCCGGGTTCACCTTGGCGTAGACCGGCGGGGCCGGCAGATCGCTGGGCAGCAGATTACCCGCCGCGTTGATGGCCGCCTGCACCTCCTGCTCCGCCACGTCCAGGCTGAGCGAGAGGTTGAATTGCAGCGTGATGACCGAGGCCCCGGCGGAGCTGGAGGAGGACATCTGGTTCAGCCCCTCCATCTCGCCCAGCTGCCGCTCCAGCGGTGCCGTGACGGAGGAGGTCATCACCTCCGGCGAGGCGCCGGGGTAGAAAGTCTGCACCTGGATGGTCGGGTAATTCACATCCGGCAGCGCCGAAATGGGCAGATACTGGAACGCCACCAGCCCGACCAGCACAAAGGCGATCATCAGCAGCGATGTCGCGACCGGGCGGAGGATAAAAAGCTTGGAGGGGTTCACAGGTTATGCTTGGCCGGATGAGTGATGGTGGCGGCGCTCCTGCGCGCCGCTGGACGCCGCCTTGGCCGTGGGCGTGATGGCGACAACCACCTTGGCCCCCTCGCTCAGCCGGTCCACGCCATCCGTCACCACCACATCGCCGGGGGCCACCCCCTTGGTGATCACGGTATTGGTGCCGTCCGTGGGGCCGGTGGTCACGGTCTGTACATGCACTGTGTCATCTGGCTGCACCACGTACACGTAAGACCCCGGCGCACCGGACTGCACCGCCGGGCTGGGCACCAGCGTCGCGTTTTGCAGCGTGTTCACCAGCAAATGCACATTCACGAACTCATTGGGGAAAAGCGCGCCGTCGGTGTTGGCGAAGCTGGCGCGCAGCTTCACCATACCGGTGGAGGTGTCCATCTGGTTATCCACCGCCTCCAGCGTGCCGTCCTCCAGCTTGGTTGTATCGTCACTGGCATAGGCGGTGGCGGTAAGCTTGGCCCCCTGCCCCAGCCGCACCAGCACGGGCGAGAGATCCTGCTGCGCCACGGAAAAAATTACCGTGGTGGGGGCCACGGTGGTGACCACCGCCAGCCCGGTGGAACTGCCGGAGGTGACGTAATTGCCCACATCCACCAGCCGCAGGCCGACGCGCCCGGTTACCGGCGAGGTGATGTGGCAATAGACGAGGTCGAGCTTCGCCGTGTCGATATTCGCCTGATCGGATTTCGTCGCCGCCTCATCCTGCGCCACCAGGAAGCGCTGATCCGCCACCTGCTGGGCGGAGATACTGTCCTGCGCCGCCAGAATTGTGTAGCGCGCGAGGTCTGAGCGCGCCTGCGCCAGGGTGGCGCTGTCCTTCGCCAAGGCCGCCTGATACTGCTCAAGCTGGATCTGATAAGGGCGCGGGTCGATCTGTGCCAGGAACTGGCCCTGGGTCACGTCCTGCCCCTCGGTAAACGCCACCTGGGTGAGGTAACCGCTGATCTGCGGCAGCACGGTCACGGTGCCGACCGGCGTGACCGTGCCCAGCTCATCCAGTACCACCGGCATCTGGCCGGACACCACCTTGGCCACGCCCACCGCCTGCGCCGGCGCGCCGCGGGGCTGTGAGACCGTGCCAGAGTGCCGCCACCACACAAAAGCGATGAGCAACAGCAGAATACCGGCGAAAATCCAGTATTTTTTACGCCGCTTGTGCTGCACCGCCGGTTCAATCACGTCACACCGCCTCTATAAGCCTACTCGGTCTATAGCTAGTTACATGGGGCTTGTCGCGGCAGTGGCTTTACTGGTTAATGACAAAAAGTAACCCCTAGCTCGGGTTATGCGGCGCTGATCCGCTCCTGCCCGCCCATATATGGCCGCAAAACACCGGGGATGGTGATCGAGCCATCCTCGTTCTGATAAGTCTCCAGCACCGCGATCAGCGCCCGCCCCACCGCCACGCCCGAGCCGTTGAGCGTGTGCACGAAATCCGGTTTGCCCTCGGCATTGCGGTAACGGGCATTCATGCGGCGGGCCTGGAAGGCAAGGGTGTTCGAGCAAGAGGAAATCTCCCGGTACGTGCCCTGCCCCGGCACCCAGACCTCAAGGTCATAGGTCTTGGCGGCGGAGAAACCGGTATCACCCGCGCAGAGCAGCATGCGGCGGTAGGGCAGCTCCAACCATTCCAGAATCGTCTCGGCGGCACGGGTCATGCGTTCGTGCTCAGCCTCGGACTCCTCCGGCGTGGTGATGCTGACTAGCTCCACCTTGTTGAACTGGTGCTGGCGCAGCATCCCGCGCACATCGCGCCCGGCGGAGCCAGCCTCGGAGCGGAAGCACGGGGTGAGCGCGGTAACGCGGATGGGCAGTTTCGCACCGGCCAAAATCTCGCCCGCCACCAGGTTGGTGAGCGACACCTCGGCGGTGGGGATCAGCCAGCGGCCATCGGTGGTCTGGAACAGATCCTCCGCGAATTTCGGCAATTGGCCGGTGCCAAACATGGCGGCATCGTTCACCAGCAACGGCACGACGGTCTCGGAATAGCCGTGCTCCGTGGTGTGAACATCAAGCATGAACTGGCCAAGCGCACGGTCCAGCCGCGCCAGCGCGCCGCGCAGCACGGTAAAGCGCGCCCCCGCCAGCTTGGCGGCCCCAGCGAAATCCATCAACCCCAGCGCTTCGCCCAGCTCAAAATGCTGCTTCACGGGGAAGGAGAAGGCGCGCTTCTCGCCCCATTCCTTCACCACCTTGTTATTCGTCTCGTCCTTGCCCTCGGGCACGGCGGGGTCGAGCAGATTCGGGATGGCGGCAACAGTCGCGCGCAGCAGCCCCTCCAGCCGGGGCACCTCGGCCTCCAGCGCCTCCATCTTGGACCGCAGCGCCAAGCCCTCAGCCTCCAGCGCCGCCGTATCGGCCTTGGCGCGCTTAGCCTCGCCTATGCGCTTGGCCAGCGCGTTGCGCTCCGCCTGCAACATTTGCAACTGCGCGGTGGCGGCGCGGCGCTCGTCGTCCAGCGCCAGCAATTCCGGCGAGAGCGGCGCAATGCCGCGGCGGCCCAGGGCCTTGTCGAAGCCTTCCGCGTCGTCACGGATATTTTTCATGTCATGCATTGGCGTCACCTTGCGGGAGCTTGGGCTCCACGAGTTTTACGGAAAACACGGAAATCTCGAACAGCAATATCAGCAGCGCGGCCATCAGCACCTGGCTGGGCACGTCCGGCGGCGCCATCACCGCCGCCGCGATAAAGCAGCCGACATAAGCGTAGCGCCGGTATTTCTTCAGCGCGGCGGAAGACAAAATGCCCACCTTGCCCAGCAGCGTGAGCAGCACCGGCAGCTCGAAAGAGAGGCCAAACGCGAAGATCAGCTTCATCACGATGTTCAAATAGTCACTCACCCGCGCCATCAGCGAGATGTCGATGCCGCCTGCCCCGGTATCCTGAAAGCTCAGGAAAAATTTCCACGCCACGGGGAAGAACACGTAATAGGCCAGCGCCCCACCCGCGAAGAACAGAACCGGCGTGACGATCAGAAAAGGCAGCAGCGCCCGCTTCTCCTTTTTGTACAGCCCTGGTGCCACAAACAGCCAGAGCTGCCCCGCCACAATGGGAAAGGACACGAACGCCGCCGCGAACACCGCGACCTTAACGTAGGTGAAGAACGCCTCGTATAGCGCGGTGTAAATCAGCTCCGGCTTCTCGCCCCGCGCCTCCAGCGCATGCGCCAGCGGGGCGGCCAGGAACTCATAGATGCGCGGCGCAAAATGGTAGCAGACGATGAACGCCACGATGAACGTGCCCGCCGACCAGATCAGCCGCTTGCGCAGCTCCGCCAGATGCTCAAGCAGCGGCATTTCCTTGTCGTTGATGTCGTCATCCGGCGCTGTCATGGCCTAAAATCCCCAGCGCTTGGTGCCCGGCGGCACAAAAGCCGGCACAGCTGGTTTGCGCGCGGTCTCGGGCGGAATGAAATCGGGCGCGTCCGGCAGCTCCTCCATCACCTGGGCAGGAGGCTTATAGGCGGCTGCGGGCGCCTCGTTCAGCGTGTCCACCGTGGCGCGCAGGCTGCCATCCGGGTCCACGGCCTGCTCGGCGGCGGTCTTGAAGTCGAAGCGGCGCAGCTTGTCGATCTCGGTTTTCACGTCCGAGAGATTCGCCTCGCGCATCATCTCGTCCACATGCCCCTGGAACTCGGAGGCCATGCCCCGCGCCTTTTTGATGAGGCCGGTGACGGTGCGGATCGCGACAGGCAAATCCTTCGGCCCGATGGCAATCAATGCCACCGCCATGATCAAACCAATCTCACCCCATGAAAATCCGAACATCGTGCCGGCTTGCTAGCAGGCTCTACGGCTTCGGCAAAGCGGCGGCGACGCGGGCTAGCCCCGCATCGCGCACGCCGAGCACTTTCAGGTGCAGAATGGTGTTGTCCAGATACTCCCGGCAGGAGCCGAGATCGCCCTCGGCCCTGGCGATCATCGCCGCCGTCTGCTCCACGGAAAGCTCGCGCGTGTAGCGCGGATGCGCGCGGTTGATGACAAAGGTCACGGCGCGGATGGTCCTGCCCCCGGCATTCAGCTTCACCCAGCGGGCATTATAAGCGCCGCCATACATCTCCCGCTGCCAGAGCAGCCCCAGCTCCTGGCGCAGCATGCTGGCGGCAATGCGGAAGGCCACGCCCCGGCAGGCCCCGCCATGGTCCAGCGCCAGCATCAGCCCCGGAACCTCCGGCGTGCCCCTGCCCATGAACATTTTCAGGCAGAAGCGGCGGTGCCAGCCATGCAGCGTCGCCGGGTGCTTCTCCACATACTCAAAAGCCGGGTTCCAGATCAGCGAGCCATAGCCGAACACCCATAAATCCTCCTTGGGGTCGTGCGTGGCCAGAATATCCTCCAGCAAGGCAGCCATCTGCGCCTCGGTCCGCCAGTGCATGTCCGGGTGCTTGCTGGCATGTTCCCGCTGATGCTCCAGCAGGCTGCCATCCAGCAGGCTTTGGCGGGTGATGCGCAGGGTCATGGCGCCGCTTCGTCCTCCGCCGCTGCGGGGGCGGCAATCACCGGCCCGGCGGGGTCGATGAGCAGCTCCTCGCGCCTTGGCATATCGCGCAGATCCTTCAGCCCGAATTGCGCCAGAAAGGCCGGGGTGGTGCCCCACAGAGTCGGCCGGCCCGGCGATTCCTTGCGCCCCTTGGGCATCACCAGCCCGTTCTCCAGCAGCAAATCCAGCGTGTTCTGCGAGAGTGCCGCGCCACGGATCTCCTCGATCTCGCCGCGCGTCACCGGCTGATGGTAGGCGATGATGGCCAGGCTCTCCAGCGCCACGCGGGGCAACCGGCGCGGCAGCTCCACCACCTTGCGCAAGGCTGGGGCCACGTCCGGCGCGGTACGGAACTGCCAGCCCCCGGCCACCTGCGCCAGATTCACCCCGCGCGGGGCATATAGCGCCACCAGCGCCGCCATCACCTCATCCACATCCGCGTCAGGCGGCATCAGGCTGGCCAGCACGCGCGGCGTGACCGGCTGGGCGGCAGCGAAAATCACCGCCTCGGCCAGTCTCATCGCCTCTGTTAGCGTCTCACTCATCGCGCGTCTCGCACTCCATACTCCTAGGCCCTAGCAGAATCGGCCCGAACCGCTCTTCCTGACGCAAATTCAAGCGCCCATCTTTCGCCATTTCCAGCCCGGCGATCAAGGTAGCGGCGATCGCGGCGCGGCGCGGCACGCCATCCTCCAGCCCCTTGGGCAAAAACTGCTCCAGGCTTGACCAGTCC
>Ga0255356_1001952_pt1 | contig 12410 bp, 7 predicted proteins | sample HBST100metaG_FD_189944 | JGI IMG/M metagenome (GOLD analysis project Ga0255356, IMG submission 189944) | Peat soil microbial communities from Stordalen Mire, Sweden - H.B.S.T100 | ecosystem: Environmental > Terrestrial > Soil > Wetlands > Peat | place: Sweden: Norrbotten County, Stordalen Mire... | reverse complement strand
GATGTCGACGCAGTAAAAGCTCTCATCGCAGCGGGAGCGGACTTGAACGCGAAGAATAAAGCGGGCGACACGGCACTTCGAGTCGCCACGCTCAACAAAAAGGACGATGTTGTCGCAATCCTTCTCGCTGCTGGCGCCGACGTCAACATCCCCGGGGACTGGGATCGGACGCCTCTGATCACCGCCGCACTCGGCGGCGACCTGAACTGCATCCAACTATTGCTCGCCGCACATCCGAACCTCAATGCCAAGGATGTGCAAGGCGAAACGGCGGTCGAAGCGGCGCTGAGAGGGGGCCAAACGTCATGCGCGAAACTCCTCATCTCCTCCGGCGCCGATGTTGGCGCCGATTCAACCCAGGGCATGACGCCGCTGATGATCGCCACCGCGCTCGGCGATGACGGCAAGGTGCAGGCGCTCGTCGCCGGACGGGCGGATGTGAACGCGACCGACGCCGACGGTCAAACGGCGCTGTTCTTCATCGCCGACGCCGCATCCGCAAAGGCGCTCATAGGCGCGAAGGCCAACCCGAACGTCCAATCCCTGACTGGCTTGACCGCGCTGCTGACCCTGTCATCGCGGCACAAGCCGGAATGCGTAAAGGCCCTGCTCGATGCCGGTGCCGACATCCATGCAACAAGGCCGAACGGCACGAACGCTGTATGGGCGGCTTGTTGGGACCCGGATACACTTCGATTAGTGATTGCTGCCGGTGGTGACGTAAACGCGAAAGATCGCAAAGGAAATACGTCGCTCATGATCGCAGCAGGCATGAACGCAGCCGATTGCGTCCGGCAATTGATCGCGGCGAGAGCTGATGTGAATGCGAAAGCCCTCAACGGGGACACGGCGCTTTCGATGGCGAGAGACAAACCACCCATAGCCGCGATGCTCAAGGCCGCCGGCGCGACGCAATAGGAGGCGTTGCGGCAACGAAACAAATGCCGCATTCGTCCCCGTCCAAACTTATTGCGCAGGCACCGCAGTTGGTGGCTTCGTTTCCGCCGTTCGCAGCCTCGCATATGTCACCCAAGGCGGGTTTTCATTAGGCTGCACTTGCTCTTCAAGCTGCAGCCCAGTTCGCCCGGGAACGCTGTAGGTTTCGAAAAACTTGTTCAGCTTCGCGGTTAACTGCGCCACTGTCGGTGCAAGGGATTCGTCATCGTATCGGTTCACTGTTTCCCGTGGATCGCCTTGTAGGTCGTACAGTTCGTTCGGGCCGGTGAACCCACCAAACGGATACCTTAAAATAAGCTTGTGCTGCGCAGTCCTGATCATCCGGGCGTTGCCATATTCGCTTATTTGCGCGTCGTCCCACTTCGACACCGAGCTTCCGCGAAGTTGCGGGAGATATGATCGCCCTGGCGAGTTGATGTTCTTCCGCGTTTCGGCGTTTGGAGTCGCGCCTGCGACGTCGAGAAGAGTTGCCCACGTGTCGCAGTGGTTGACAACGTCCGCGCACTCCGCATTTTGCAAGATCCCGCCTGCGGGCCAACTCACGGTACATGCGATGCGGATCGACTCGTCGAGGAAATTTTGCGGCGACGTGCCATTGCCCTTTTCCCATATGCCGTGCTGTCCGCAGTTCAAGCCGTGATCGCCCGTGTAGACGACGAGCGTGTTTTCCAATTCTCCGTTGGCTTTCAGGTCGTCCAGCACACGGCCCACTTCCCGGTCGACACTTGTGGCCGCCGCATAATACTCCGCGCGACGGTGCTTTTCTGGTCCGGGGGCGAGCTTGGGCGACATTGTCTTTCCGTGACAGGGTGCGGGCTCCTCATCGGGAATGTCGCGGAACGTGGCATCCTGATACATGTCCACCAAGTCGTCCGGTGCCTGATTGTGGGGCGAGTGGGTGTCGACGTAGCTGACATACAAAAAGAACGGTTTGCTGCTGCTCGATTTGTCTGATCGGTGCTTTTTCAGGAAGTCCAAGGCGTGATTGGTGAGGAGCGGCGACTGCTGGCCGTATTCAACCACGTGCCGGCCCTGGTCAGAGAAATTCTGCTCGCCCATATGTGGGTATTGATTCACCCAATACCCATACCAATAGTCAAATCCGGGGTGCGGCTCCCGTTCCTCGCCACAGTGCCATTTTCCCACCAACGCTGTGTGATAGCCCGCATCGTGCAGATGCTCGGAGATGAGCTTTTGCCCTGTGAGGGCCGGGTGCGTTCGATCTTGCGTGTCGCCAAGCCAATCGTGTATGCCGTGCTGAGACGGCATACGGCCTGTAAAGAACGATGCCCGCGCAGGAGAACAAACCGGACACGTCGTGAAAGCCTGTGTCATCTTGACACCTGTGCTTGCCAGCCGGTCAAAATTCGGCGTGCGTAGCTCGGAGTTGCCGTACGTGTGCTCGGCCCACTGGCCGTGGTCGTCGGTAAGAAACACCAAGATGTTAGGTCGATGCGTTTCTCGTGAGGCCGCATGAGCCACCGCACTGCCTGGGCTTGCCAAGTTCGGAGTCGTCAATGCGACCCCAATGCCACCGGCCATCCTTATGAACTCCCGTCGTCTGATCGATTCCATCTTAGGCGACCGTTCTATTCCGTCTTTGGTTTTTGCTCAGTCGGAGTATCCAACAACCGCAGCCCCTCCAGCGATTGCGGAGCGATGAGGCCGGCCGCAGCATAGATGAAGAGCTTTTCGCGGCTGTCGGTGATGTCGAGGTTGCGCATGGTGAGCTGGCCGATTCGATCTTGCGGCGTGAACGACCCTTCGTATTTTTCCATGGTGAGGCGCTCGGGCGAGAACGTGAGATTGGGGCTCTCCGTGTTGAGAATTGAGTAATCGTTGCCTCTGCGCAGTTCTAACGTGACCTCGCCGGTAACTGCCTTCGCCACCCAGCGCTGCAGCGGTTCCCTCAGCATCATGGACTGCGGATCAAACCAACGTCCTTCGTACAGGAGCCGGCCCAAACGTCGTCCATCCGTGCGGTACTGCTCGATTGTGTTCTCGTTATGAATTCCGGTGACCAAGCGCTCGTAGGCGATATAGAACAGGGCCATCCCCGGTGCCTCGTAGATGCCGCGGCTCTTGGCCTCGATGATCCGGTTCTCAATCTGGTCGGACATGCCCAGTCCGTGTCTGCCGCCAATCGCGTTGGCCTCCAGAACCATTTCCACCTGGTTTGCAAACGATTTGCCGTTCAGCGCCACGGGAAGGCCCTCGGCAAACGTCACTGTTACCTCTTCGGGCTTGATTGACACGTCCTCGCGCCAATGTGCCACGCCCATGATTGGCTCGACGATTCTGATGCCGTTTTTCAGAAACTCAAGATCCTTCGCCTCGTGCGTGGCGCCCCAGATATTGGAGTCTGTCGAATACGCCTTTTCCTTGCTCATGTGAAAGCTTAGGCCCGCGCTCTCCAACAGCTCGGACATCTCCTTGCGACCGCCCAGCTCGTCGTTGAACTGCTGGTCGAGCCACGGCTTGTATATTCGCAGGTTGGGGTTCACCATCAGCCCATAGCGATAAAACCGCTCGATGTCGTTTCCCTTGTACGTGCTGCCATCGCCCCAGATATCGACATTGTCTTCCTTCATTGCGCCGACAAGCATCGTTCCAGTCACGGCCCTGCCGATCGGAGTGGAGTTGAAGTATGGCAAACCGGCCGTGGTGATATGGAACGCGCCGCATTGCAGCGCAGCCAGCCCTTCGCGCACAAGCTGTGGCCGGCAGTCGATCAAGCTTGCATGCGAAGCGCCGTATTCCAACGCGCGGCGCGGGATATCGTCGTAGTCGGCCTCATCGGGTTGGCCGAGGTTTGCGGTATAGCAGTATGGAAATGCGCCCTTCATTTTCATCCAGTAGATGGCAGCGCTCGTGTCGAGACCTCCCGAAAACGCGATTCCGACTTTCTCCCCGATGGGAAGGGACTGTAAAATGTTGCTCACTGACGATTCCTCAAAGCAGGCTGAGCCTGCACGCATGTTGCCTAAAATTTATACCCGCATCAGCCTTGGCATTTTGCAGGAAGTCTCATTGCCGTCCCTGGCAAGGTTGTTGACGTTGTCTGATTAAATTGACGCGTTGTCAACCGTCGCTTTATCGGTGTCCGGAATGTCGTACGACGAGTGGATATGCAGATCGGTCACCTTTGACATCACAATTGACGGAACGCCTGTCTGGTGCTGCGCCTTGACGCGGAACAGGTCGGCACCCGCCACGTCATCAAGAATCACTGGTGATCGTTGATCGTCCGTCAGCGTGCTCACCTGGATATTCTCCAGCGTCAATCCCTTTGCATGCCGCACAAAAACACCGTACGCCGGCAGAGTGCCGAATCGGTCAGGGTCAGGATATTCCGCCTCCTGTTCCGGCGTTTTGATCGCGGAGTCGGCTTGTGTGCCGCCGCCTTTGTACCAGACGTGGATATTGCTCAGCGATATGTCCTCAATCGGATGGTCAGGTATGCCGGTGATCAGGATCGCAGATCGTGAGTCCGAGTTGTAGACCACGATATTGCTGATGTTCACGCGCTTGATGTCGCCAATCGCAACCCCGTCGGGACCACGCATCCGCTTGCACAGGCGGATGAAGATCGGGGCGCTTCGGACGTCCCGCATCGTCAGATTGTCCACTGACACGTCTTCAAGCTGAGCACCGTCCGCGCTTTCCAACGCCAGCCCGTGGCAACTGGTGAACGTGCAATTGGAGATGGCAATGTTCTTGAACCCGCCGTTTGATTCTGTGCCAAACTTGATTCGCCCAGTCCCTCCGCGCCCTTCCACATACGTTCCGTCCAGCAACGTGCCCTCGGTAAAGCCGCTCACGTGGCAGTTGGTGATCGTGATGTTTTCGCAGGCTCGTGCGGTGTTGAGCGCATACGAGCTTTTCAGGCATATGCCATCGTCATTTGGCGAGTTGACCGTGCAGTTCGAAACATGCACTTCGCGGCAGCAGTCGATATCCATGCCGTCACGATTGGTGTCGATCTTCAAGTTGTCGATGGTCATGTTGTCCACACCGGTGGCGAGGATGCCAAACCACCCCCCGTGGCGGATCGTGAAATCACGCAGGATAACGTTTTTGCAGTTCTTCAGACAGATCGATTTGTTTGCCGGTCCGGTCACTGGCGCGTCCTGGCGCGTCAGACCCTTGCCATATATCTCCCCAGGTCCGAGGATGGACACGTTCTCCAACCCTTCGCCCCAGATCAGGCTGTTGTGAAAGTGGCTGTGCCCGTAATCTTGGAATTTGGTTGAGTCGCTTGGTTCGGCCGGGTCGTATGTCGCGCCGTTTCCCTGTGTCATCGCCACAAGCGTGGCGCCCGAATCCAAATACAGCGCAACATTGCTTTTAAGGTGGATGGAGCCGGTCAGATATGACCCCGCTGGAAACTGCACCGTCCCGCCGCCAGCCGTTGTTGCGGCATCGATTGCGGCGTTTATAGACTGTGTGTCCAGCGTTGAGCCATCGCCCTTGGCACCGAACGAGCGGACGTTGTACGAAGTAGAATTGCTCGGCGTTCCCGCCGTGTCTGCGCGAGACTCTGAACTCGCAACGATAATCGTTGCTACAAGTAGTAACACAGTAACAATAGCATTGAATTTGTGCATGATGTTCCAAAATACCTTGCGGTTATAGTAGTTGAATTCGGCTAGTCCAACCCGGATTCTGCCCAGTCTACGGCCCTGGTGAGAGCCCGCATCTTGGCAGCGGTTTCCCGGTACTCGTATGTCGGATTGGAGTCCGCCACCACGCCACCGGCTGCTTGAATATATATGGTGTTGCCCATCACCAGTGCGGTACGTATGGTGATGCACGTGTCCATGTTGCCCGAGAAGCTGAAGTAGCCAATGCCCCCGCCATAAAACCCGCGGCGCGTCACCTCAAGCTCGTCGATAATCTCCATGGTTCGCACTTTCGGCGCCCCAGTGAGAGTTCCTGCCGGAAACGATGCGCGGAGGACGTCGAACTGGTCAAGGCCGTCTTGAAGCTTGCCTTTGACATCGCTCACCAGGTGCATTACATGTGAGTATTTTTCGATGACCATGAGCTCTTCCACGTGTACTGTGCCGTATTTCGCAACGCGCCCGATGTCGTTGCGGCCAAGGTCGACAAGCATCACATGCTCGGCGCGCTCTTTTTCGTCGCCCAGTAGATCTGCGGCCAGCCGTGCATCGTCCGAATCGTTGCCGGAGCGGGGACGTGTGCCGGCAATGGGCCGAATAGTGACGGTTCCATCGACTTCCGTCACCAAGATCTCGGGGGACGCCCCGATGAGCTTGGTGTCTCCGAACACCAGGTAAAACATGTACGGCGACGGGTTTACAGAGCGAAGCGCACGATAGACGTCAAACGGATCTGCGGCCAGCGGCTTGCTGATTCGTCTGGATACTTGAATCTGGAAGCTGTCGCCTGCCGCAATATATTCCTTCGCGGCAAGAACACGGCTTTCGTACTCCTCTTGGGAGAGATTGCTCACAAATTCCTTGGGTGCGGGAAAACTGCTCGGTGCCTTGGAGTAGGGGATCTTGCCTGTTTGTAGCCGATTCACAAGCTCGTCGATTTTGCGCGTTGCTTGATCGTATGCGGCGTCGGGATTGCCTTCGACACGCGCGTTGCAAAGCACGAGCAGTCGGTGCTTGACATGGTCAAAGATCACCAATGCATCGGTAAACAGGAACAGGCAGTCGTCCATTCCAAGCTCGTCGGGGTTTGAATCCGGGAGATCCTCCAAAAACCGAACCGTGTCGTAGCCGATTATCCCTACGGCCCCGCCTACGAAGCGCGGCAACTCTGGCGTCGGCACATACGTGTACCGTGCCAAAATTTCCTTGAGCACATGCAGAGGATCTCGGCTGCCATGTGTTAGCGGCACCTTCGTGATCTCGTTGCGCTCTTCGATTGTGGCGACGTTCCCTTTGCTGCGAAACACCAGGAACGGGTCGCTGCCAAGAAAGGAGTACCGGCCCAGGCGTTCGCCACCCTCGACGCTTTCGAGGAGAAAGCCAAATGGGCGGTCGTACGCGACCTTGTAAAATGCGGACACCGGTGTTTCTGTGTCCGCGAGCACCTCACGCCACACAGGGATCAAATTTCCTTGCGCTGACTTGTCTCGGAACTGGTCTTTGGTAGGATAATAACGAACAGGCACGCTTCTTTGCTCCATCGGCATTATACCTGCCGCCGGTAACTTAAACTCTCGTGCCCTCGCATCGCTGGTTCCAGACTACGTTTGCTTGCTGGGACGCCCGCACAACTATCGCTCATTGCGCTTCACGAGGCAGACGCGGCCTCGCGGTTGCAGGAATATCGGCCTGTTTGTGCGAATTATAATCAGCTTCGGCGTGATTTGCCGGGGCAGGGGGAATGAATGGAAGTAATTGATTACAAGGGCTGGCCTGACAGTGTTCGGCTGGCTAACAAGAGCATTGAACTGGTGGTTCTTACAGCAGTTGGTCCGCGAATTATACATGCAAGCAGTCTCGGAGGACCGAATTTGATGTACGAGGACGCCGAGCTGGCTGGTAAGGTCGGTCCCGCCGACACATGGGTGAATTATGGCGGCCATCGGCTTTGGCATGCGCCAGAGGTGTTTCCGCGGACATATGCGCCGGACAACAGCCCGGTGGAGTATGACTTTACAGACAACGTTCTGACGCTCACGGCACCGGTGGAACCGTCTACCGGAATGCAAAAGGGAATGCGAATCTCGGTGCCCGAGGGCGATTCTCCAACAGTGCTAATCGAGCACACGATGACGAATCGCAACCCATGGGAAATCGAGTGCGCGGCTTGGGCCCTTACTGTGGTTGCCCAGGGCGGGCGTGTCATTTTCCCGCAAGAGCCCTTTTCACCACATGGCGCTGACAACAAGTTTCTGCCGGTTCGCCCTGTCGTTTTGTGGTCGTTTACAGATATGGCGGATTCGCGCTGGACATGGGGATCGAAATATGTGCAGCTTCGTTCCGATGCCAGCATCGACCTTGCTCAGAAGTTCGGCATCTTCAACTCGCCCGGCTGGGCCGCCTATGCGAGGCCCGATGGCAACAACCTGATCATTTTCACCGATCCCGACCCTGCAGGTCCTGAAGCGTATCCAGACTTTGGCTGCAACTACGAGACGTTCACCAAAGCAGATTTTCAGGAATTGGAAACGCTTGGCCCGACGTCCTTGCTTGGGCCCGACGAAACTGTTACCCACGTGGAGTATTGGGCCATACTGAAAGACAAGGTATTGCCGGACAACGACAGCGCTCTGGCATCCGTGCTGCCCGCAATCATTTCCGACGCGCGTCAGGCTGCATACGGCCTGGATTGACGTCGCCGAACGGGCTGTGGCGTGCTGGTAGCGCAGAATGTGACGTCTGCGCTACCAGTTTGTTGTAATTTGCGATTTATTTATATAAAAGGGTTGATTCGCGGCACAGTGTGTGACACAATACGCATGGTTCATTGAGGGCGTGTGCTGTAAGGTTTGATCAGTGTACTCGTCTTCCTTATGCGGAGGATCTCGAATGCGAACTATGCCTGTGGAAAGTGGATCATTACCACAGGCCAGGAAGCGACCTTTCTTCCCACAGCTCGGTGCCAATGCGCCGAAAAAGCGGCAGCGACGCGATATAATCGCCGAAGCGCGCGCGCTGCGAGAAGATGTTTACGAACGAGACTCAAAGCGCGAGCGAGAGTCGATGATTCGCTTTCTGGCCTATCTGAAGCCGTTCACAATGTATTTTGTGATGGCGTCGTTATGCGGTGTCACGATTTACCTCGTGCCAAACCTCATCCCGGTCACTATCGGGTATGTCATCGATCACATGCTTGGCGGCAGCCATCCAGGCGCTAACAAGCATTACTTTTTCCTCTACACCGTGATCGATTCCTATCTGCGTCATGTTGCGCCTGCGCATGCGTCGCGCGCGACTCGCGTGAACATTCTCCTTGGCTCGTTATTGCTCATGCTGCCGATGTGGGGCGTCCTTGTCTTTTGCCGCGCCTATTTCGCTGGCGTCGGCGGGCAGTTGGTGATCTTCAAGCTGCGCAACGAGCTCTACGAGCACATCCAGTCGCTTCCTTTGTCGTTCTTTCAGCAGCGACGCTCTGGAAGCATCGTCTCGCGCCTCACCAGCGATATAGCTCTTGCGCAGAACTTCATCGGCAATGCATGCACGAATTTGTGGATGGATGCTCTGGCGATCTTTATCCTTGGTGGCGTGCTGATAAATCTTGACCCGCACATGGCGATTGTGGCGCTGGCCGTTTTGCCGGTTTGGGTGATTAGCGTCCGCTTCTTCGGGCAAAACATCCGAAAGGCGTCCCGTGCGGTGCAGGAGGGCCTGTCGGAGCTCTCCGGTCAGGTTCAGGAAAAGGTGAGCGGCGTCACTGTGGTGCAGGCGTTCGCCCGAGAGCGATTTGAGATGCGCTCGTTCCATAGGCTCCATCACGCGCTGTACAATCGGCAGATAGATGCTGTCCGCTTTTCGTCGTTCAACATGGCCGTGTCGAACCTGCTGACAACTGTCGCGCCGATCACGGTTGTGCTCTGCGGCGCACACGAGGTGCTTATCGGTCGTCTCACCGTGGGAACCCTGCTTGTGTTCTGGGCAATGCTGGGCACGTTCTATGGTCCTTTGCAGCGAATAACCGATCTGGCTGCGGTCATCGCAAACTCGTCAGCCGCCATAGAGCGTATTTTTCAGGTTTTCGACACCGAATCAAACATCAAGGATTCGGAGACTGCTGAGGCGCTTCCGGAAGTCGTTCACGGCGACGTCGAAATGCGCGATGTGAGCTTTGGATACGATGACACGACGATTCTCAAACACATCGACCTTCACATCAAGCCGGGCCAGGTGGTCGCGTTCGTGGGAGCGTCTGGCGCAGGCAAAAGCACGCTTGTACAGCTCATACCGCGGTTTTATGACGTGACATCCGGGGCCATTCTTGTTGATGGTCATGATATCCGAGACATCAAGGTCAGGTCGCTTCGAAACTCGATTGGAATGGTCCTGCAAGACAATATCCTCTTTACCGGATCGATAAGGGAGAATATTCTGTATGGGCGGCCTAGCGCTTCAAACTGCGAGATTGTCCGTGCAGCCAAAATGGCGAACGCCCACGACTTTATCGTTGAATTCCCCGAAGGGTACGAGACGCAGATTGGAGAAAGGGGATCGAAGCTCTCGGGAGGTCAAAAGCAGCGGATTGCCATTACTCGCGCCTTCCTGCGAGATCCAAGAATCCTGATTTTGGATGAGGCGACGTCCGCGCTCGACAGCGAGAGCGAGAACTTGATTCAAGACGCCCTGTCCAGATTGATGGTAGGGCGCACCACGCTGATCATCGCGCACAGGCTGAGCACTGTGATCCAGGCCAATTGCATTGTGGTGCTTGAGCAGGGACGTGTTGTTGAAAAGGGCACGCATAGCGAGCTGCTCGCAATGGATGGCGTCTATGCCGGCCTTTATCAAGCGCAATTTGCCAATGCTATTTCCATGCACGGCGCTTATACCCATGCGATCGGCAGGCACATTCCGGCAACTGCATCGAAAAACTAGCACACCGGAGCCGATCTCACGGCGGTCAGTCACCGGTGGACATGTAAGTCAAAGGATTGACGCGGCCCATTGTCGTCGCAGGGCAAGATATTCCGTTCCATCTTGCTCTGCGTTCAGCACACGGTTGGTCAGCAAAGTCGCAGTCAGGTTGCGTTCGGGGTCGATGATCAGGAGACATCCTGTGAAACCCGAGTGCCCGATTGCGGCTTTGCTGATTCCAAGGGCGGTCGGCAAGTAAGGGCTGCCTGAGAGAAACCAGCCAAGTGATTGGCGCCCGACGGTTTCGGTGATCTGGTTGTTGAAAATCAATGGCCAGACCGCTTCTGGAAGAAGGCGCGAGTCTCTGCTCAAAATTGCATTGGCGAGAGTTGCGACGCAGTTTGCTGTGCCAAATAGACCTGCGTGTCCGGCAACGCCGCTCATAAAGCGGGCACGCGGATCATGTACCATGCCCACGTCCGCCGCAGGATCTGTTTCGGCGAAAGAACGTTGCGCGGGATCGGGAACGAAGGAAAGCTCTGTGATGCCCATTTTGGCCGCTATGTTGGCTGCGAAGAGAACATCGAGACGCTGACCTGTTAAATCCTCGACTAATCCGCTCGTTACGATATATCCCGTGTCGGAATATCGAAACTCCGTTCCTGGCTGAACGCGGACAGGGCTGTTCAGACTCGCCAGAATCACCGCGTCGCGGCATCCACTGGGTCCGAGGTCAGGTTGCGAGCGGTTGGCAGGGAACAAAGGAACCTCGGGCAGACCTGACGTGTGCGTGAGGAGATCCCGAACCGCGATATGCTGCCATTGCTCGTTCGCTTCACTTGCAAGAGGCCACATGCTTGCGACCGGAGCCGTTAGTTCGAGCTCATGCGCACCTGCCAACTGAAGCGCGATAAGCGACGTTGCGAGCGGTTTCGTGAGCGACGCCAGATCAAATAGCGTGTCGGAGTCAATAGACGGCGAGTCTGCTGTGAACGATCTGTTTCCAATTGCGCCCGCATCGATCTGAGCGCCGCGGTGCCAGACAGCCCATTGAGCGCATGAGAAGATGCCTTGATCGAGGGCGAGTTTCAGAATGTTGTTGGAAGTCAATTGTCGTGGCCTGAGTTGAAATGACGCGCAGGGCGCGAGGAGCCCCGCGTTTGCAGCTTGGTCAGGATACCCGCAAGAGTTGACGGTATAATCCTCTCTATAATGGACGAGCAAATTCTACTGGACTTATTGATTGTTGGGGCGGGGCCGATGGGGCTTGCGGCGGCTTGCGCAGCCGAAAAGGCGGGCATAACGTACGCTGTGTTGGACAAGGCCGGCCTCTGCCAGACCATTGCGGACTTTGCGCCGAGGCAGAGCTTTTACAGCCCTGCCGACGAGCTGACTATTGGCGGCGTCCCATTCCCGATTGCGATGGATGAAAGGCCGCGCCGAGAGGACGTCCTTGCTTACTACCGCGCCGTGGTCGAAAGCCTGAAACTGAACCTGCACACATGGGAGCGGGTCGTCAACGTCGCACTCACCCGCAGCGACGGCCTAGCGGTGGAAAGTTGTCAGGAGCCCGACCATGCATGGCGGCGATCATATGCTCCGCAGGCCATTCTGCTCGCCCATGGAGTTTGGGACACCCCGCGCCGGCTTGAGAACGTTCCTGGGGCGAATCTGCGCAAAGTAACAGCACGGTATATCGATCCGACGCCCTATTACGGGAAGGACTGCGTGGTGATAGGCGGAGGCAACTCGGCCGCCGAAGTGGCGATCGCCTTGGCACGGGCTGGCGCACGCGTGACCATGGTAATGATCGAGGGCTCTTGGGCCGAATGCTCGATACGGCCATTTGTAATGCGCGAGCTGTCAATCATGGTCGACGAGAAGCAGTTGCAGGTGCGCTATTCCACGCATGTGTCGGTGATC
>Ga0255356_1001948_pt1 | contig 12428 bp, 5 predicted proteins | sample HBST100metaG_FD_189944 | JGI IMG/M metagenome (GOLD analysis project Ga0255356, IMG submission 189944) | Peat soil microbial communities from Stordalen Mire, Sweden - H.B.S.T100 | ecosystem: Environmental > Terrestrial > Soil > Wetlands > Peat | place: Sweden: Norrbotten County, Stordalen Mire... | reverse complement strand
TCTTGACTATGCTGTATCGCTCGACGGACCGCCTCTGTCGTCGTGGCGCGCCCGTGTAGAACCTGGACCATAGTGCCTCCTTCCACTCATGGGAAAATATCGCACCATTAAAGTCCGGGATCAAACAGCTAGTGCCTACGCTAAAAGCACATGGGCCGTTAAAGCGTCCGCGCTAGAGCCTGCGCAGCTTCGGCCGAACGTAGCGCTCCAGAGATATCTTTCATTCCCAATGCCTCACGTGCCTGGGCAATGTCTGTGACCAGCGGATCGGTGATCGGCATGCTCCCCTCGCTCTGCGGCACGGAACGATCCAGCGCCATGGTCTCGGCTTGCTCCAAGGCTTCTTGCGCTTGCCCCGTATGATGCGCCTGCAGCGCATCTATCGCGGCGGTCAGCATTCCGTCTATCGTGGACGCGCCGACTTGAGGCACAGGCAACTGATTGGCTAAACCCGGCGAGCCGTTCAGGATATTTCCAGCCTGATCTGATTTTGGTTCAGATAATTGCGCGTATGCAGCTGTCGCGTTCAGCAGAAAACCAAGGACGATAAATTTGCGCATGATGCAGATCCACTTTGTTTGGGCGAGGCCTCGCAATGCCATAATGCAATGCACGCCAAATAGAGGGGAAGCATACACCACTTGCATGAAACCAACGAGTATCGGAAACTACCTAAGGCGGCATCCTGACTCCTCACCTAGCGGCATACTTCTGCGAAGGCCCCTTTCAGTTGCATATTTATATCTTTCCGCCTAATGCGGTAACGGCCAAGAATTCGCCTTCTTATCTGCCACACAAGCCCCTAATCACGCATTTTTTAACCTCTCATGCCTACCGTGATTCACATCGAACGTAAATCATGAATAACAATCGGATAGAAGCGCGGTCACGGCGGCACCCCTTCATAATTTCACATCGCCCAATTTGAGCTGGATCAGATGTGCCTGGCCATCATCCTTCAGCGCCAGGCGGGCCGGGCGTTGCGTCTGGATCATTCCATCCAGCACGAGAGACGCAATTCCTCGGCTTACCGCCGCAGGGTTTTGCACCGTAATTTCGTAGCGTGCGGTGCGGTATCGCAGTGTCATCTCGAAGCCAGACCATGATTTTGGGATGCACGGATCGAGATGAAGATACTCACCTTCAATACGCACACCAAGAATGCTCTCGACCCCCGCACGCTGCATCCAGCCTGCCGAACCTGTATACCAACTCCAGCCGCCACGCCCGATATGCGGATATTGCGCATAAACATCAGCGGCCACGGCATAGGGCTCAATCTTGTAACGGAGGACATCAGCGCGCGTACCTGCATGGTGCACGGGGTTAAGCATCGCGAACAGGCCGGCGGCCTTATCGCCTTCGCCCAGCGCTGCGAAGGCCATCACCGACCAAATTGCAGCATGAGTATATTGCCCGCCATTCTCCCTTATACCCGGTGGATAGCCTTTTATGTAACCGGGATCGAGCGAGGTTTTGTCGAATGGCGGCGCAAATAGCAGCGCCACACCATCGGCGAGGCGCAGCAACTCCGTCTCGACGGACGCCATGGCGCGCGCCGCCCGTTCAGGGGCTGCCGCACCAGAGAGCACAGCCCAGGATTGGGCAATGGAATCAATCCGGCATTCCTCGCTCTCAGCCGCGCCGAGCTTCGTGCCGTCATCGTAGAAGCCGCGGCAATACCAGGCGCCGTCCCAGGCATTATGCTCAATTGCGGCCAGCAGGCTCGTGGCGTGGGCTTGCCAAATCGATGCCCTCGCATCATCCCCGCGCGCCACAGCGAGGGGAATGAAACGCCGCAGCGCCGTGTAGAGGAACCAACCCAGCCACACGCTCTCGCCAGCGCCATGTTCGCCAACACGGTTCATGCCATCATTCCAATCGCCAGTGCCTATCAAGGGCAAGCCGTGGCCGCCAAGGGCCAGGCTCGCATCCAGCGCCAGCGCGCAGTGCTCGAAGAGCGATGCACTTTTTTCCGAGATCACCGGCAGGAAGAAGCAATCATGCACCCATTCCTCCAAGACCTGGCCTTCAAGAAAGGCTACGGTCTCATCCAGCACACCAGCATCACCAGTTGCTGTAACGTAATGGCTTACGGCGTAAGCCAGCCAGGCACGGTCATCCGAGATGCGCGTGCGCACCCCTTGGCCGGAATGCGGCAACCACCAATGCTGCACATCGCCCTCCAGAAATTGCCGGCCCGCCGCGCGCAGCAAATGCGCACGCGTCTCCGCGGGATATGACGCCGTCAGGGCCATGCCGTCCTGCAACTGGTCACGGAAGCCATACGCGCCGCTGGCCTGATAGAAGCCGGCGCGGGCCCATATGCGGCAGGCGAGCGTCTGATAAAGTAGCCACCCATTCAGCATGATGTCCATCGCCCGATCCGGGGTTTTCACCTGCACCGCCCCGAGAATATCCTCCCAGCGGTGCTTTACATCTGACAGCACGGTATCCAGATCTATGATGCGAAACTGCGTGACCAACTGCCGCGCCGCAGTGGCGCTCTCCGCCTGGCCAAGGCAAATCACAATCTCCACTTGGGCGCCAGGCGGCAATTCCACCACCGTCCGCAATGCCCCACAGGGGTCCAGCCCAGCTCCCAACCTACCCGCGAGCGCATAGCCATCGGCCAGAGCCAGCGGGCTGGCGAGTGTCCCGTTGCGGCCGATAAAGCCGCTCCTATCGCCTGTGGCCTGCGTTTGCCGGCCCCCAAGGTCAAGAAACGCCACGCGGGCGCCAAAGGCGTTACTCCATGGGTTCCTGGCAAAAAGCGCGCCGGTAGCCTGATCAAGCTCGGTGACGATAAAAGCCTGCGCCGCGTTGCGTGAGGGGCCAAGCACCCATTCCACATAAGCGGTGAGGCTGAGCTTCCGGGCCCGGCCAGACTGGTTGTGCAATGTCAGGCGTGAGAGTTTGAGGGGGGCTGTGAGCGGCACATATTGCAGCAACGTGGTGGCTATGCCATGCGCCGTATGGGTAAACTGGCTATAGCCATGGCCATGCCGGGCCATATAAGTGCCCGCCGGATCGCGGATGGGGTAAGCCACCGGACTCCACAGCACGTCGCTTTCCTCATCGCGCAAATAGAATACTTCGCCAGAAGGATCTGACACCGGATCATTGGACCAGGGGGTCAGTTGATTCTCCCGGCTGTTCACGGCCCATGTATAGCCGCGGCCTTCCGCCGAAACGTGAAAGCCGAAGCCTGGGTTGGCAATGACGTTGATCCAGGGAGCAGGCGTCGACTGACCAGGCTCGAGAATGGTGACATATTCCTTGCCCGCATTAGCGAAACCGCCAAGCCCGTTAGGGAATTCCAGCACTGGCCGTGCCGCGGGCAGCACCACGCCGCCCAGCTGGGCAGGGCTTGGCCGCGCAACCGGCCGCACGGCTTGTGGCACCGGGACAATCCGGTCCAGCTGGTCGCCCAGGCTGCCGCGCTGCGCCACCAGAACCACCCGCGCCACGGCAAGAAGCAGCGCCCGCGTTTCCCCTGACAGCAAATCCGCCCGCCGTACGAAAACACGCCCCCCTACGCCATGGCCACTCCGCCGCGCTTCACTAGTACGGACCAATGTTTCCAGCGCCACCTGAAGGTCCTGAACGTAGGAGGATTGCCGCTCATTCAGAATAATCAGGTCAACTGCCAAGCCCTTCAGCCACCAATATTCATGCGCTTGCAGCAGCTGGCGGGCAATTTCGAGATGCTCGGCATCGGTAATGCGCAGGAGCACAATCGGCAGATCGCCCGATATCCCCTGCGGCCAGAGGGTGGATTGCATGCCCACGCCGCGCTTGATAGTCTCCGAGGCCGGGCGCAGCAGCGGGGCGGCATGAATAATATGCCCAGCAAGCTGCTGGAAACGGGCCGCTTCGCCAGCATTAATGCCAAGATGATGCAGCTGAACCTGCGCCTGCGTCCAGGCCAGCGTCGTCACGCGGTCAAAGGCCGTGCTATCGCGGTGCTTGTCGATGCTGTCGACCAGCGCCGCGCGGGTAGGAGCCACCAGCGTCCAGAACGCAATATGCACCGTGGCACCTGGGGCAATCCTCACACACTTGCGCAAGGCAAAGATTGCGTCGAGCACCGTGCCGCTGGTGTTGGACAGCGCCTGCCCACCACTCATCGCAATCGGCGTTCTTATGCCCTGGCCACGGCCAAGGAAGCGGGCTCGATCAGTCTCGAATGCCGCCCCCCCGAGAGCAACCCCGTTCTCAACAATGGCGAGGTGCGCCGCCCAGATTTCCTGATCCGCCGGAGCACGGCGGCGGCGCGTGGCAATGAGAGCTTCGACACCGGGCAAATACTCAGTCTCGATGAAAAGTTTCGAGAAGGCAGGATGCGCGATGTCAGCCGCCAGCGGCGCCAGGACCAGCTCAGCATAGGAGGTGACCTCCAGCTCCCGTGGATAAGGGCCGTCATTGGTGAGCGCGATGCGGCGAATCTCGGCATGGTCCTCGGGCGACACCAGCACTTCCATCGCGGTGGTCAGCGTACCTTCATGCCGGGTGAACAGAGCCCTATCCTCGGTGAAAGCCACGTTATAGGCGTCGGGCGCCACGCCGCTCGGCTGAAACCCCGCCGACCAAACGTCACCACGTTGCAAATCGCGAATGAATATATAGCTACCGTGATCATCGCGCGTGGCATCCTCACGCCAGCGCGTAACGGCAATATCGCCCCAGCTTGTGTAACCGGAGCCGGCACTCGTGAGCATCGTCGTAAACCGACCATTGGAGAGCAGATGCGCTGCCGGAGCCGCCTGGTCCGCCGAGGTAAAATGACGACCAGAGGCAGGCTCAATAAAGCGGCCCGGCGCCAGCGAACTCACTTGTACCTCCCAGGGGAGAACCGTGGCGACATCACGCGGCATACGCTCTTGCAAGAGCAACTCCGTCGCCTGGATCATCGGCTCGGCATGGAAACGCGCGCGCATCACGCCACCCAGCAACGCATCGGCAAGGGCAACGATCGTCATGCCCTGATGATGCGCCATGAAGCTACGGATAACCGCAACGCTGGCACCCTCAGGCAGGCGGCTCGGCGTATAGTCCAGCGCCTCGTAAAACCCATGGCGCCCCAACGCACCCAGGCGGGCCAGTTGGGTAAGGTTGGCCGCCGCCGCATCCGGTGCAACCATGGCGGCCAGCGCCGTGGCATAAGGGGCCACAACAAAATTATCACCAAGCCCTCGCTTCAGCCCCAGGCCGGGGACGCCGAAATTTGAATATTGATAGGTAAGCTCAAGATCACGGGCGTTGTAGGCGGATTCGGAAATACCCCAGGGCCGTTGCTGCGCCCGCCCATATTCAATCTGGCGGCGAACGATCAGCCGGTTTGTCTGCTCCAGCAGACTCCCCAGAGGTGCGCGCATGACCAACGAGGGCATGAGATACTCAAACATCGACCCCGACCACGAGATAAGCACCGCCCCTGAGCCGAACGGTGTGGCGGCACGGCCAAGCCGGAACCAATGCCGGGCCGGGAGATCCCCCTTGGCGATGGCGAAAAAGCTCGCCAACCGTGCCTCCGAGGCGAGCAGATCGTAGCAATTATCATCCTGGATGCCTTCTGGCACCAGATAGCCAATAGAAAGCAGTAGCCGCTCGCGGTTGAGCAGGAAGCCGAACTCCATCTCCAACGCCATGGCGCGGGAGGCGGTTTCCAGTACTGCCAACCGTGTTTGCAGGGATGCATGCGCGCCCGGCGCTAAATCCCGCTCATGCGAGCGGATGGCACGCAAGCTTGCCTGCACCCAGAACAGCGTATCGGCCCCAGCCTCATCGCCGCGCTCACTGGCAAAGGTGCTGGCAATGTCGGCCGTGACCATCGCCTGATCGGCAAGCGCCGCAAGGCCTTGGGGGCTGGCGGCGCGCGTAGCCGCGGCAAGACTGCTGAGTGCGGTGTCGAGTTGGCTCCACGTTACGGTTTGCGTACGCGGCCCGGTCCGCAACTGCACGGCCTCCTCACAGGCAATGGCTGCGGCATCCCCCAGCCCGGCCAAGGGGACAGCCACGCCGGGCGCCTGCCGCCAAGCTTGGCAGGCATTGGCAAGCGCGATGAGGTGCCCAGCCAGATTGCCGCTATCAACGGCGGAAACATATTTTGGATCGAGCGGGCGCAGATCCTGCGTATCGTACCAATTGTAAAAATGCCCACGGAACTTCTCAAGCTTCGCCAATGTAGCAAAGGTTGCTTCCAGGCGGTCAGCCGCTTCCGTCAGGCTGATCCAGCCAAAATCACGCGCGCTGGCTACGGCAAGGAGATATAACCCGATATTGGTTGGCGATGTGCGGTGGGCGAGCGCCGGGCGTGGTTCTTCCTGGAAATTATCAGGAGGCAGCGCGTTATCGTCCGGCGTCACGTAGCTCTCAAAAAACCGCCAGGTACGGCGCGCAATGAGCCGCAGGGCGTGCGCATCACGCGCCGAGACGGCCACCTGGCTCGCAGTGCGGGGCGCCTCGCTCACCCAGCGCGCCACCAGAGGCGAAACGAGCCAGAGCGCGGCAAAAGGCAACGCCAGCGGCCATGTGCCCCGGTGCGCGGCCAGTGCAACAATAACAGCACTGCAAGCAAGCACCAGCGCCCCAGCCATATGCCGGTAAACCCCGGCAAGGCCGAGCCGTGGCCCGGTTGCCGCTTGCGCCGCCGTGACCCATTCGAGCAAATGGCGGTGGGAGATAACCAAGCGGTAAAGCGTGCGGACGATGGCATCGCCCATCAGCCAGGCTTGGTGGGCCAGAAACGTAATCGTGAGCGCTGCCAACACCAAAGCGAGACGCAGATCACCGCTCAGCGCACGTATATGGCTGGTCATTGTGACCCCTGGGCGGCGCGGCGCAATCGCCGCCACAACCGGAATCAGCGGGGGCACCAAGATTGTTGCTAGTACAAAACCCGTCCAAACCAATGCAATAGGCAGCGGCAGCACCCAACCTGCGAGCAAAGCCAGAAACGCCGCTGGCGCGACCAGCGTTCGGCGCAGATTATCCAGCATCTTCCAGCGGCCGATGGCAGGAATTTTATCCCTGAGGCCGAAAATCCAGGGCAAAAGCTGCCAGTCACCCCGCGCCCAGCGGTGATAACGCAACGCGCCGACATCATAGCGGGCCGGAAATTCCTCAACCACCTCAATATCGGAAGCCAGACCGGCGCGCGCAAAAATGCCCTCGAACAGATCATGGCTGAGCAGGCTTGCCTCTGGCACACGGCCAGCCAATGCGGCCTCGAAGGCATCGACATCGTAAATGCCCTTCCCGGCATAAGAGCCTTCGCCGAACAGATCCTGGTACACGTCAGACACCGCCGCAGCATACGGGTCGATCCCGCTCAGGCTGGAGAAAATCCGCTGGAACAACGACCCTTCCCGGCCCATTGGCAATGATGGCGTGACGCGCGGTTGCAGCACGGCATAACCTTCAACGATTCTGCCGCTAACCGGGTCCAGCCGCGGCCGGTTGAGCGGGTGCGCCATCTTGCCGATCAACCTGCGAACCGTCTCCCGCGGCAGGCGGGTATCGGCATCCAGCGTAATAACGTAACGCACGCCGCTCGGCACGTCATCGGCAGTGGTGAAACTTGTATCTCCCGCGCCGCGCAACAGCCGGTTAAGCTCTTGCAACTTGCCGCGCTTTCGCTCCCAGCCAATCCATTGGCTTTCACTCTCTGACCATTTCCGGCGACGATGCAGCAGCAGAAACCGCGCCCCGCCGGGCGCTGCGCCATAGCGCGTATTGAGCCGGGCAATGCCCGCAGATGCCACCGCCAGCAGCGCCTCATCGCCATCCTTTTGCTCGGTTGCGGCATCCGCCCAATCAGACAGCAGCGCAAAATGCAGATCACCCTCAGGGCTCGCAAGGTGATGAATCTCCAACCTTTCAATCTGCGCCTCGATAGTCTCCGGTGTCGTGAGCAGCACCGGCACCGCGACCAGCGTACGAAAATGCGAAGGAATGCCATCACGCAGTTCCAGCGCCGGCAACAAGGCCGCACCAAAGCCGAAAGTAACGGCGCGATTGACCAGCGCAACCGCGACATCGAGCGCGGGCGCCGCCCCCAGAAACCCGAGCAATGCCAAGAACCAAACACTGAGCCCCAGATGACCGAGGGCCAGCAACGGAAGCGCCAGCAACAGCATTCCCACGCCGACAATAGCACCACCATAGGCGCGCAATCCGCAAGCGCGCTTCACCACGCTCAACCGCCGCCAAAGCGTCAAACGCAAGCCGACACGCCGCGCAAAAGCCTGCCTCCCCTCCCCCAGCAAATGGTACCCAGGATCATTCGCCCGCCCGGTCTCTGCCGCCGCTTCGCGCACGGCCGCATGCGCAACGTCTATTTCTGAACGCCCCGCCCCGTGCGCTAATTGCTCTATGGCGCTGCGGTAGAGATTGCGCGTGGGGAAATCCATATCCTGAAACGCGCTGCCCCCGGCGAGCACGGTATCAACTAAACTGAGCTGCTCGATCAAAACCGGCCAATCGACATCACCAATCAGCCGCAGGCTGGTAATGATGTTGCGCACCGTAATATTCGCAGCCCCCTGGCGCCTATGCACCTCTTGCACGGTTGCATCGGCGGTCATGTTCTGCGCTGCCAGGCGCCCGTCAAGCCAAGTCAGCGCCGGAGTAATCCGTGGATCCTGATCGCGCAGCCTGTGCACCAGTTCGACCGCGAAAGCTTCATCCAACTGTACGTGTTCATACCGGGCAAACACCAGCGAGGCCGGCTCTGAAGTATGCCCCCCCACGCCCAGCAACCGGTCAGCAAGTTCGTCGGCCTGCTGACGCGCGGCACGGCTACTTGCCATCTGCTCTGCCACACGGCGCAAATTCTCAATCAATACAATCCGTAATGTTACTGGAATTGCCCAGAGTTCACCAATGGTAAGCGGCTGCACAGACTGATAAGCACGAACATAGCGCAACAGCATCGCCGCATCGAAATGGCTATCCGTATGCGCAACAAATGCCCAGGCCACACCAAATACACGCGGGTAGCCCGTAAATGGGCCCGCTGCGAGTTTTGGCAATTGCCGGTAATAGCCCGCAGGCAAATCGGCACGGATCTCACGGATCTGCTTTTCGATAAGATGGTAATTATCCACCAGCCATTCCGCCGCAGGGGTAATCGCACGCCCCTCGCCAATGGCTTTCGCCATGGCGCGGTATACCCGCAGCAGCGCAGCCCCGTTATCCGTCAACCGGTGGCTAAGTTTGCGACCGCGAACCTGCCGCAATGATACCGGCTGCGCCGCTGCTAAGCTGCGCGCATGCACCTCCAGACGCTCAATGCTAAAAAGCTCCTCGCGGATAGCTTCTTGGCTATCCCATAGGGACGCCGGCGGTGTACGAAAAAATGTAAGCTTCAAAATGTGCCTTTCAGCGCCTAATGGGCGGCACAAACTTCCAGTCAGCAGCTGGTGGCTGGGCTATATTTGCGCATCGCATAATTGCGAACACCCCGGTAGCTTCGGAAACTACCTATGATACCGGAAGCATTTTCCTGATTACAACTCGGAACCCGTGAGATATTTTCTACAGTCTCTGAACACACATCCGACACATGAGTACTATCCGAACCTCTTACACAGCTCACCAGGTCACCATATTGCAGTTGAGCACTGCGACATCATCGTCGCCGGCCGCAGATCGGGAGTACTCACAGGTGAGCGTTGGCGGAATTATCCTTATCATCCTCGTGTTACTGTTTATCGGCGCCCTACCACGCTGGCGGCATAGTGCAAATTGGGGCTACTATCCAAGCGGTGGCATTGGTATCCTTCTCCTCATTCTGCTGATTCTTGTGCTCACTGGCCATCTTTAGCGTCCATTATAGCCGGCACCGAAGCAGTTTCAGCAATGTATACCTGTCACATTTGTCTCTGGCCATTGTCGGCAGCAGCATTGTGAAATGTAACAAGTCTGGCTGGCCAATACAGGCACTGATTATATACGTACACAAAGTGCCATCGTGTGAGAACTTTCTTTTGAAAGCGCGGTGTAATAAAAAGTTATGGAAGCTCTCTCTCTATTGGCCAGGCTTCCTGGCAGCATTAATCTTGTGAATGAGCCCTTGATAAAATTTCCTACAACCAGAACGATATGAACATTTAACTTTGCCCTCTACCCACGGCTACGCCCGCTTCGTGTAAGCGCATGGGATACCTTTGCCATTAATCTTGAGACTGCCATTGTTTAGCATCATCTCCTGCATGATACTTCCCATTGCTGGACCCAAAGTTACCATCCCGAAAATACGCGTCACGTCAACAATAAAACCACTTGGCAGAGTATGCCACGTAGGCTGTATCTCGCGCTCCTTATCCAACCATTTCCCATAAACTTAAGAAAAATAATGTCCCACAAGCTCGGATTCCTTGCAGATGCCACAGGCTAAAAGCAGGATATGAGTCGACCTATTTTTTCTAAGAATCAATCTTTCTAAGAATCAATCTAGTGTGGACTATACTTCCTCTATCGCACTTGTCACCTTCATGTAACGAGCTTGTATTGTCGCTTGGGCTAACATTACTGTGCTGCGGGTAAACAAACCATTCGAACTTGCAATAGCACCACCGCGCGAAATCCGGTGGACAACAAACTTAACAGCCCGAAGCATAAACGGTATGTAAGATCAATAGTGGTGCGTGAAATGCGATATCGATTAGATGGCTTCTTCGTTAATTTTGCCACCATTATTGCATTTTTACAGATGATAAACCAAAATTGCTTTGGAGCAATCAAAATTCACAGATTACTTCATCCGCTTTTCCTGCAAATGATGCGAAGATAGCATGGATATGAGCAGCTTGAAAATATGCTGTGAAAGTAATGCCTTAGAGAAGCGTCTCAAGACTGGCCTCGTCCAGACCGCTGAAACATGATTATCGACGAACAAAAGGACCAATAATGAAATGTTCTATCGCGCTCTTAGCGAGCGCGGCTCCTGTTTCCCTGTCGTTGAGAAACTTTGCCTTTGCCCAAGGTGTACCGCAAACCATCACCAAGCAGACTGTTGCCGTGGTGCCCATTGATCCAGCAGTTCTTGTTACGGACTACCCGACATCCAAAGTCGGGGGGAGCAGCGTTTTCAATAAAGCCAACCAAGATGTCGGCACAGTTGAGGACCTGATTGTTACCCCCAACAAAGAAGTGGCCTTTGCGGTGCTTTCGGTTGGGGGCTTTCTGGGCATGGGCACGAAATATGTTGTGGTGCCTTATCAGTGCAATCGCAGTCCGCAACAAGAGGATGGTCCTCCCATGCGCCATCTAAGGACTCGCTCATGGCACTTCCTAAACTTCCGCTATAACACCACCCATTGAGCATCTCCTTTCCATATCTGACCTGATGGCATGGAAACTCAGGTAGGTCGGCATTTCCTGTGCCCACGGGCACGTTTTGAGTAAACTTTACTTACAGAGGGCTTTCATGAAAAAATATCTCACTACGGGCACTTGCTTGTTAATGTTAATGACAGGCACCGCCTTTGCGCAATCCTCGTCGTCCGAAACCACGTCATCCACAACCTCAGCAGCCCCCGCGATTGTTCCACCGCCTGAGGGCACGCTGAGCACGACCGAGACTAAATCATCAAATGATGGCAATGGTACCACGGTTAATTCAAAAAAAACGACCTATGGTAATTCCTATGGCTCGGGCAGTAGCAGCACATCGACCACGACAACAACACCGCCCACGCCGCCGCCCGTTACGACCCATACCACAACAATAACAACAACCCCGTAAATCAGGAGATGAACATGAAACATATTATATTGATTTCAAAACAAATAACCGGAGCAGCAATTATCGGGACAATGACCCTGCTGGCCGGATGTGGAGGCACGCCACCAGCCACGACTACCTCAGTTGAGACGACAACGACACCATCGCCTACAATGCCTCCCACCTCTACAACAACAACGAACACGACACGCACGCAGAACTCGCAGTAGGCTTACAGGCTGTGGACTAGCACGGCAGTTGCACTTCCGACTTAGGATGGGCGCGTTATGCTTTAGCTTGATGACCCCGCCAAAATATCGACCATTCGAGGATGCGTTCAACAGGGAGTTGTCGTTGAGCGAATTTGAGGGCGAGGCGCCGGATTTTCTGGACGGGCTATCGGATGATGCCCTTCCTGTCCTGTGCTTCGTTTTGGTCGTGCCCCAGGCGGTGGTGTAGGTGGTCGGTAATCGGCCTGCCGCAGCGACCGCCCATAGTCTGGCGGCGGCGGGCTGATTGGCGGCCACCTGGGCGGTTTTTGGGTAGCATTGGGCTGCGCCCCTCAACGCGAACCCAAGGAACCACCACGATTGATCTGCTTCCCAGAAACTGGACCGTTGTAAATTAGAGCGGGATGATTTTTGACTGAATCGCGTGGGATTCCCGAATCGGCTTTGGTCTGATTCAATATTTGGAC
>Ga0255356_1001946_pt1 | contig 12429 bp, 11 predicted proteins | sample HBST100metaG_FD_189944 | JGI IMG/M metagenome (GOLD analysis project Ga0255356, IMG submission 189944) | Peat soil microbial communities from Stordalen Mire, Sweden - H.B.S.T100 | ecosystem: Environmental > Terrestrial > Soil > Wetlands > Peat | place: Sweden: Norrbotten County, Stordalen Mire... | reverse complement strand
CAAGAGCGGACAGGTGGCTGGTGCAGCGCTGGATGTCTTTGTCGAAGAGCCGCTGAAGAACTCGCCCTATGCAGAGCTGGACAACGTGATTCTGACGCCGCACATTGCCGGTTCGACGGGCGAGGCGCAGGAGGCGGTAGGCATCCAGATTGCGCGGCAGGTGCGCGATTATCTCAAACTCGGCGTCGTGCAGAATGCCGTGAATCTTCCTTCACTCACCCACGAAGAGTACGTTGTGCTGGCGCCTTACATTGATTTGGCTGGGCGGCTTGGATCTTTCCTGGCGCAGACGGGCAAGGGCGGCATCGAAGCCATTGACCTGGTCTATGGCGGCACGCTGGTCGAGGCCAAGACAGACTTGGTGCGTAACGCAGCCATCGCCGGACTGCTGGCGGGCTCAGAGAATGTGAACCGGATCAACGCGACGGCAGTGGCCGAGGAGCGCGGCATCCGGATCCACGAAGAGAAGGAGGAGAGCGAGCGCGGCGGCGCGACCACGGTGTTGACCATTAAGCTGCACTCGGCTGCAGGCTCCAGTCAGGCCAGCGCAACGGTGATCCGTGCCGCGCAACCTCGGCTGCTGGCATTCGACGGCATCGACATCGAAACGCCGCTCGAAGGCAATCTGCTGGTCTGCCGCAACCTGGACGTTCCGGGCGTGATCGGCAAGATCGGCACCACACTGGGTGAGCACGGCGTCAACATCGCCAACTTTGCGCTGGGCCGCGAACGCTCTGGCGCAAAGCCGGTGAAGGCGCTGGCCTTGGTGCAGGTGGACGCGCCGGTCTCCGAAAAGGTGCTGAAAGCTCTTGGCGCTATCGAAGCGCTGCTCGAGGCCAAGCTGGTTCAATTGCCTGAGGTCGGTGCCTAACCGCTGCAACACGCCTCAGTCCAAGAGAAAAACTACCGCTAACCAGCGGTGGTTTTTCATTACAGCAGTTTTGCTTTTACTGTAGACCGGTTTTGAAAGGGCACGGCTTCAGCCGTGCCGAAAATTGCCAATAAAATCAATGGGCTTTAGTCCCTGAGGGAAAGCCCTATGGTCTACACCATTTCCGAATCTGCTCTAGGTAAAGCGGATTCCATCTTGAACGTCGGGTGGAACTATGCCCTGCTGAGGTAGGCGCCTTCGCTGGTGTCGACGCGGATCTTTTCGCCTTCGTTGATGAAGGACGGCACCTGGACCACGAGTCCGGTTTCCATCTTGGCGGGCTTGGTGACGCTGGAGGCGGTGGCCGACTTCAAGCCCGGTTCGGTCTCGACAACAGTAAGCTCGACTGCCGCGGGCAGGTCGATACCCACGGCCTGACCATCATGATAGCTGACCTTGATCTGCAGGTTAGGCGTGAGGTACTCAACCGCATCGCCCAGCGTCTCACCCTTCAGAACGGTCTGTTCGTAGTCCACGGGATTCATGAAGTAGTAGTCATCGCCGTCGGCGTAGAGAAACTCCATGGAAATTTCGTCCACAACCACCTTTTCAATCGAGTCGGCGGAACGGAAGCGGTGTTCAAACATGCCGCCGGTCTTGAGGTTGCGCAGCTTGGCCTGGATAAAGGCGCGCAGGTTACCCGGCGTGCGGTGCTCCACTTTGAAGACCAGATGCAGTTGGTCGTTGTGCTTGATGATCATGCCGGGACGCAGGTGAGTGGCGGGAATCGCCATAAAGTTTGCAGCTCCTTGCTTGGGTTGCGCTCATCGCGCAAGAAAGATGGTCCTTGGTCCATCTTCCATTGTACCGTAGGAGCGGTATGGCCTGGATTGCAGCCCCCAGAATCGAGGCCTGTGCGTGAGCAGCACGACGCCAGTTTCGATCAATCAGGCGGTGTGGCGGGCGCCTCGGAACTCACCGAGGCGCGCTCAGTAAACTGATCGTGCAAGATCACATTGACCAGCGACTTATGGACCCGGATGCGTCCGTTGTATTCGATCAGTCCGAGCTTGCGGAAGCGATTCATGAAGAAGCTGACGCGGGAGCGGGTGGTGCCGATCATCTCTGCCAGAGTTTCTTGCGTGACGGGAGGAATCAGGGATTCCGGTTCACCCGGCTCGCCAAATTCGGCCATCAAGAGAAGAACCCTTGCCAGGCGCTTCTCGCTGGAGTTGAAGAGCTGATCAATGAGATCCGCCTGGGTTCTCATGCTTCGGGCCAGCAGAAACTTCAAGTACATCTCAGTAAGGGAGCGCTCCTCGTGCATTACGCGGATCATCTCTTCCCGAGTTATCCTGAGCGCTGTACAGACAACAATGGCCGTGGCAGTGGCCATATGCAGCGCGCCTACGCTGGCCAGCGATTCCTCGCCGATGAATTCCCGGGCTGAGAGAAGAGCAACCGTCGCCTCTTTGCCGTCCGGCGAGAGAACAGTCAGTTTTGCGCGGCCCGTACGAAGATAGTAGATTGCGTCAGCCGCGCCTCCCTGGGAAAAGAAGACCTGCTTCGGTTGCAAGTGAACGAGTTTTCGTCCGATTCCCGCTTCTTCCAAAAAAGTGGCGAGGTCAAAGGTCATCTTTCTCACCTCTTCCATTTGAAAGGCCCGTCCCGGATGCGGTCTTCACGGGATCAGTTTGGAAGCGTACATGACCGCTTCAAAGTGAGGTAGCCGGGGATTTGCCTCTCCTCCCCAGATGCCGCTATGATACTCCCATCCGCGTAAAATGGTGCCCTGTTTTTTGAAATCTTGTGCCCAATTGACGTGCGCGCGGCGGCTCTGCGAAACTTGCGCCCATGGAATACAAAGGGAAAGTTGAGTATGCCCAGCAGCGGAAGATGCGGACACGCAACACGCGTCTTTACCGGTTGGCGCATTGGCCTATATGGATCTGGGTATTTTTTCTGGCGCCGGGACCGCTGACATTCAGCCTCTTCGCGCATGGCTTCAGTTGGGGCAACTCGCTGTGGCTGGGGGCTGTGCTGGTTGGGACAGGTGTGGCAGCTCTGCGCGGACGGTTGCCGGGAGCCGAGCCGGGGCCGTATATACTGCGCTTCGATGAGGACAAGCCGAATCCGCTCTACCGGAGGGTCTGTTATACCTTCGCGTGGAATGCCGTGGTGAATTATGCGCTGCTCAACCTGATCGGCCTCGGAATTGCCGCGGTGACCGGAGTATGGCGCATGAAGCAGATTTACACCTATGCCTACGCGCCTCTGTGCGCTTTGATTCTGCTGCTAGGCATGATGGGCAAGCTGCCGCGCGTCGAGCCCTCGACTAAGCACGAAGGCACTCACCGGCGCTACTTCTACGGCTCGGTCTGGGCCGTGACGGCGGCGCAGACGTTCTTGCTGCTGCTGTGGAAGGGACTACCGCAAACTGGCTCGACCAGTTGGATCAAGCTGGGGGCCTTCGCGGGCGCCTTGGCTCTGATGGGTCTGGTGGCGTCTCGTGGACTGCTGCCGAGGACACGGCCGATTCTGCCGGGAGAGTTGATGGTCTCAGACTGAGGCGCTGAGCCTGAATCCCAGATCTCAGAATCGAGAGCTGGGATTCAGGCCACAACGTCCTAGATACGGGAGGGGTAGATCCCTCCGGTGCAGATGGAGTAATACAATCCAGGCGGTGCAAGATTCCTCAGATCGGGCAAGGCAAAGTTGGAAGTGCCGTTTCCTCCAAAATTCGTACCCAGAATGGAGAAAAGCGCCACGTACGGGCTGATTGGCAAGATGCGCCCATCCGCCGGCAGGGCATTTCCACCGCCGTAGCCGTTTGTTGAGAGAATCATGTCACCCAGCACGCAGGTGACACCCCCATATTGAAAGATTCCTGTGCCGTTACCGGTCCATGGCTCGGTGTACAAGGTGTTGAGGTTTTGCAGGCTTGTCGGAATTGTCCCGGCAGGCCCTTGTGGCCCAGTCGCACCCGTGGCGCCAGTTGGACCCGTTGGTCCTTGCGGACCCGAAGCGCCTTGTGGGCCGGTGGCTCCAATAGGCCCGGCTGGTCCCGTAGCGCCGGTCGCACCGGTTGGCCCAGCAGGACCAGCGGGGCCAGTAGGTCCAGCAACGCCGGTGGGGCCGATTGGTCCAGTAGCTCCGGTGGCTCCAGGAGAACCTGCGGGGCCTTGTGGACCTGCAGGTCCAGTAGCGCCCGTGGCGCCGGTAGCGCCTTGCGGTCCGGCAGGTCCTACCGGGCCTGTGAGTGCCCAACTCATGCCGGTTTCACCCGAAACGCAGAGGGCGGTTGAGCTGACGATACGGACAGCGCCAGTCGTCACATTGACGCAGGCACTAACAGTCGTCGACACGGGTGCGGCCATGGCGACCGTTCCCACGAGAACCAAAGACACAAATGCTGTCAGGGTTTTGAGAGAAGACATGAGCGACCTCCTGGAAGAGTTTTGGGGAGACTCCCAGCTTTTATGCAAGATGTACTAGAAAAATACATTCGCGCGCAAGGACTTTCTTGCGTTCATCCCGGCTTTCTCCCCGCAATCTCCAAAAGGCTCGATAGACCATCATCGATCTGTGGTGGTAGCCGTCAAGTCAGCCCACTTAACGCTCATAGTTGTTTCACTATGCCCCCATCTACTACCATTGCACCTGATTTCCGGCGGGGATTCGCCGGCTCCAGGAGTACAACCGATGCGCCGTATCCTCGCCCCGTTCCTTGCTGTTCTGTTCGCTGCTGCCGCGTGTTCTTCCCCCATCATCCATGCTCAAAGCGTCGCGCCGGCTGTCGTTCCGGCCTATGTGCCCTACAAGGATGCGCAGCTTTCCCCGGAAAAGCGCGCGGCCGATCTGTTGAGCCGCATGACGCTCGAGGAGAAAGCGACACTGCTCTCCGGCTCAGACTGGATGGCGTCGGCGCCGATTGAGCGGCTGGGGATTCCAGCCATCAAAATGGCCGATGGACCGCTGGGTGTGCGTTCGTGGGCGGGCAGCTCGGCCATCACCGGCCTTCCCGACGCCCCGCTTAAGGTGCTCTCCACCAGCTTCCCGTCAGGCGTGGCCATGGCTGCCACTTGGGACCGAGCGCTGGTCCAGCGCGAGGGGCAGGCCATCGCGCAGGAGGTCAAAGCGCTCGGCCGGGATATGATTCTGGGGCCAACGGTGAACATCAACCGCGTGCCCTTGTGGGGTCGCAACTTCGAAGGCTACGGCGAAGACCCCTATCTCTCAGCGCGCCTCGGTGTGGCATACATCCAGGGCGTGCAGGGCGAAAGCGTCATTCCCTCGGTAAAGCACTTTGACGCCAACAATGAGGAGTTCGAGCGCCACCGCATCGACGAGCAGATCGACGCGCGCACCCTCCACGAAATCTATCTGCCCGCCTTCAAGGCCGCCGTCGAAGAGGCCAATGCGTGGACCGTCATGTCCGCCTATAACAAGGTCAACGGCGTGCATTGCGCCGAGAGCGCCGAGCTGCTCACCGACATTCTCAGGAAGGAATTCGCATTTAAGGGCTTTGTCACCTCGGACTGGGGCAGCACCTACTCAACCGCCGCTACGGTGAATGCAGGCATGGACCTGGAGATGCCGGGCGGTACGCCGATGAAGACCTGGCTTGCGCAGCCCGGCACCCAGGCCGTAGGCAACGGCGGCGGTTGGTTGGCCGCGGACAAGGTAGTGGCCGAGGTGAAGGCTGGTCACATCAGTGGGGCCCGGATCGACGATAACGTTGGCCGCATTCTGCGTGTGATCTTCTTGAGCGGCATCTTCGACCATCCACACACAGCCGGTGGTGAGGTAAACACTCCGGCCCAGGCAGCCGTTGCACGCCAGAGCGCAACCGAGAGCATTGTGCTGCTGAAGAACGCCGACTCCCTGTTGCCGCTGGATGCGGCGAAGATTCACACCATCGCTGTGATCGGGCCGAATGCAGCTGTGGCGCGTACGGGCGGCGGCGGCAGCTCTCTGGTAGAGCCTAAGTACGCGATTGCACCGCTGGACGGGATTCGCACCCGCGCTGGAGCTGGCGTCGAAGTGAAATATGCGCTAGGCGTTGGGATGGAAGGCGAAGTGCCCGCGCAGGACACTCCTGAAGCTCGCACCAAGCTAATGAAAGAGGCCGCGGAGGCTGCCGCTCACGCCGATGTAGCCGTGGTTGTGGTGGGCCGGTACGAAAAGATCGAGAGAGAAGATTTCGACGTGAAAACCATGGACCTGCCGGCTGGTCAGGATGAGCTGATCGAGGCCGTTGTGCGCGCAAATCCGCACACCATCGTGGTTCTCAATACCGGCGATCCGGTCACCATGACACGTTGGATCGAGAAGACGCCCGCGCTGGTGGAGATGTGGTACGGCGGGCAAGAAGCAGGCGCTGCGCTGGCTTCGATTCTCTTCGGCGATGCCAACCCCTCGGGCAAGCTGCCAGTCTCGCTGCCCAAGGAGTGGAAGGACACGCCAGCCTATGGAAACTATCTGGGCGTGAACCTGAAGGTGAATTACGCTGAGGGGATTTACATCGGCTACCGCTACTATGACACCAAGAATGTTGAGCCGCAGTTTCCGTTTGGATTTGGCCTGAGTTATACGAGCTTCGAGTACAGCGGTCTAAAGCTGACGCCGGGCAAGGCTTCGGGCAATGAGCCGGTTGAGGTGAGCCTGAATGTGAAAAACTCCGGCAGCCGGGCCGGAGCCGAAGTTATCCAGCTTTATGTGCATGACGGACACTCGAAGATCGACCGGCCCGTGCACGAGCTGAAGGGATTCCAGCGCGTCGAGTTACAACCCGGAGAGACCAAAGCCGTTCACTTCACGCTGGACCGCGCTGCGCTCTCCTACTGGAGCCCGGAGAAGAAGAACTGGGTGGCCGATCTCGGCACATTTGAGATTCAAGTAGGAGCATCTTCGCGCGACATTCGGATGCACCAGCCCCTGAAGCTGGAGCGGTAAGACGCGTCGAGAAACCAGCATTGTCGGGACCGTTTTAAGTCCTGCACTGTTTTGAGCTCTAGTACCGTGACCGCGTGATTTGGTAATTGCATGAATGTAGCGCCGGCCTCCCGGCCGGCAGTAGTGCGGGCGTCCCCGCCCGCGCCTGTCCATGGCGAATTACCAATTTACGCACTCATGACACGAAACGGTTTTGAGTTCATGACTGCTTAGATTTCCGAACTGTTTTGATCTCAGAGCTGCTCTAAGTTCTGGATTGTTTTGGGTCCGGGACTGCTGTGAAAGGGCGCGGCACTATCCGCGCCGTAGATCCACCAGAACAGAAGCGGCATCAGCCCCCGAAGGAATGCCTGCCGCCTTTACGGGGTGGTTAGATGGCAACTTCCGGGTTGGCAACCAAACAGGCGCAACTGCGATTCTGGACCCTGCGGCGTTTACCAGTACGTATCCGCAGTTCAACCTACAAATCTCGCTGGATGAGTGCGACTCCCGTGAGCCCCGGAAAGATCGATCTGAGGGATGTGAAGAGCGCAGCTGCGACTCTGACGCAGGCCGTCTAGGTATAAGTGCAATCCTGCTTAGAGCTGACGGCAGCGAGAATGTATAATCTCTATCATTAATGAGCTCGCAAGCAGTAACAGCTTCGCAAGTTGTCGTCAAGCTCTGTTCACCCGAAGACCGCAAACTCATCTACGCCGCTCGACATGATGTTTATGCTATCGAACTCAATCAGCATCACACCAATGGCGAAGGACTGCTAAGAGATGCGCTCGACGGGCGCAATGAATATATCGTTGCAAGGCAGGGCCGCGATCTGCTCGGGTTCGTTAGCGTCACGCCTCCGGGCGGCGCTTACTCGGTCGATAAGTACTTCAGCCGTGATCTAATCCCAGTCACCTTTGACCAGTCGCTATTTGAGATCCGCCTGCTGACAGTACTGTCGGCGCACCGCGGCCGGATTATCGCGCCCTTATTAATGTACAGTGCCCTGTGCTACGCGGAATCTCAAGGCGGATCACAACTAGTGGCCATCGGCAGGCGTGAGGTCGTAACCATGTACTCCCGCTGCGGAATGCGGCCGACTGGCCGGATCGTGCAATCCGGCTCAGTGGAGTATGAGTTGATGACCGGGAGCACGCATGGCGTCCAGCAAGCAATTGCTCCTCTCAGACGAGATTTAGAGCGGTTGGCCAAAACGGTCGATTGGCAGCTTCCATTTCCATTCCGCAAGGCTACGCACTGCTATCACGGAGGCGCCTTCTGGGACGCTCTGGGCGACGACTTTGCGCGCCTTGGCCGCACGCAGGAGATCGTCAATGCTGACGTTCTCGATGCTTGGTTCGATCCGGCACCCTCGGTTCTCGCCACCATCCGGGAAAATCTTCCCTTGCTCGTGCGCACCTCTCCTCCCGCGCATGCCGAAGGCATGGTTCGCGCAATCTCTCGTGCACGGGAATTGCCAGAGTCATGTGTCTTGCCTGCAGCGGGGTCATCGGCTCTCATCTTCGTTGCATTTCAGTCTTGGTTCAACCCTGGCTCACGCGTGCTGCTGCTCGACCCAATGTATGGGGAATACCGTCATGTGCTTGAAACGGTCGTGAAGTGCAACGTCGACTCGATTGTAGCGAGAGCCGACGAAGGCTTCCGCATCGACCAGAAGGAACTGGCGCAGCGACTGGAACGAGGATACGACGCCGTGGCGCTCGTCAATCCCAACTCGCCGACTGGAGTACTGCTTCCACCCTCCAAGCTTGCCGAGTTGATCCCGCAGTTCCTGAATACTCGCTTTTGGATAGATGAGACCTACATTGAGTATTGTGGTGCGAGTCACTCTCTGGAGAAATTCGCCGCGGCCTCTCATAACACCTTCGTCTGTAAGTCGATGTCGAAGGTGTATGCGCTAAGTGGCCTGAGGTCGGCGTACCTCGTCGGACCAGCGGAAGGGATTGCTTCACTGTCCTGCCTGTTGCCACCCTGGGCGGTTTCGCTGCCGGCACAGGTCGCTGCCATCGCAGCATTGAAAGAGGACGAGTATTACACGAAGCAGTACCGCGCGACCGCAGAACTCCGCGAACATCTCGTCGCTGAACTGAAGGCGCAGTGCGGAATCATCTCCTTCCCGAGTGCAACGAATTGCCTACTTTGCCGCCTGCCCGCCACCGCCCCGCACGCAAACGAAATCGTGCAGCGTGCACGCGAGCGCGGCCTCTTCATTCGCAGTGGCGCTGGCATCCACGACTCACTTGGTCCGGACACAATTAGGATTGCCGTAAAGAGCGAAACACTCAATGAAAGAACTGTCTCGGTTTTGCGCCAGGTACTCCTTCATCGTGAGTGAGGATATCGGTCACGACCTTCAGCCCAGCGTTTCAGTCTCGACCGAACACGGCTTCATGGCTAATGCATAATCCTCAATGCGCTCACTTAACCCCGATTACTCCCGGAAAGTCGCCTTCCCGACTGTTTCTCGTGAATTCCGGGCTCGGGCCGGATGACCGCCGATCCGGAAGTCACCATCTCTAGCGAAACCAGAGCGACTGTACCCCGAATCCATTCCTACGCCAAGCCACCCGAAGAGCAATCAGCCCCACCGCAGGCACCTGCCGAAAATAACCCTCCGTTGGCGCACACTTGTAATGAAGAGACAACGGAGCGAAACCCCTGTCTCGAGGAGAAGCCATGCGCGACATCACCATAACCATCCCCGACGACGCGGCTGCCCATCCGTGCTTCTCAATGGTCACGCTGAGCCACCCCCCGGCAGTTTTTTTGCGAATTTGGCTGTGAATCTGTGGAGACCAATATAACCATTTCTAATTCAGTTACTTACATCGTTTCCGCTCACGGGACCACATAAACCCTGAAAAGGTGAAACTGTGGAGGCATTTCTAACCATCTTAAAAATCAACAAATTACGCGGCGTGGTCTCACAGGAACACGTAAACACTAAAACTGGGCGAATTGAATGGGTAGTCGGGAGCTGTAGCGAAGCCAGCGCGACTGAACCCCGGACTTGCTGGGATCACCGCGCCGGCTGGTAGGGCTCTACGCGCAGCATATCGGAGAGGATACCGCGCTCCTCGGGGCTGAAGACGCCTTGGTAGCGATTGGAGTTGAGCACTGTCTGCCGTTGTTCGAGCGGAACCGCACGCAAGTCGCGGAAGGCGTTCTTCATCATGGCCTGACGCTCCGGCGGCTGGGCGGCCCAACGGCGTGCTGAGTTGTTGATCTGCATCCGCTCTTGTGGCGGAAGATGCTCGATCATCTCAGCCCGAGCCACACGGCGCTGCCGCTGCTCTTCGCTCAATTGGTTGACCTGGTGCAACTGCTCAACTACCCGCTGTTGGTCGGTAGGAGCAAGCCGGTGGAAGCTGGGGTCGTTGCGCAGCGCCCGCTCCTGCTCCTGTATCGGAAGGTTGTGGTGTTGATTGAGCCAGTCGCCCAAGTGGCCCGCCGGAGCCTCAGTCGGCGGCGCGTATCCCGGATAAGCGGGACGCGAATAGCCCGGACCCATATACGGCGGTCCCGGGTAACTGGGATGGCCCGCAGATGTTGGGTAGCCCGAGCCCGGGCGCTGAGGCAAGTTGCCTTGTGGCCGGCCCTGGGGTTGCGCAGCCGGCCAGCTCTGGGCTCGCGCTGAAGGGCGATTCTCGTTCTGCGGCCGGTTGGAGTGATATGCCGGAGCAGAGTGATAGCCCGGGGAAGCAGAATGCGGCGCTGAATGGGAAGCAGGCGCGGGAGCGTTTGAGTGCTGGCCGAGGGCCCTGACCGCTGGCACACAAAGGATAAGGGCTGCCGCAGCCATAGCCGCACAGCCTGTCCGTCTTGCGTTGTGTGCCCCACTGAACATCTCTTTCGGCCCCCGCCGCTCCTTCAGACTTTAATTTCCGCTCTCATTGTTATTGGAGATCGCTTCCAACTGGTCAAGCAGTTGAGCGTTGTTCTCCATAGTCTGCAGATCGTGCACCACAGCGGCCTGCCCCGGAGCGGCCGACGGCTGGTCCCAATCGGTAACGCCCAGATAGGCCCCGCCACCCACAAGCAGCACCACGGTCAGCGCCATCGCTGCCAACGGACGAACATGCGTTGGCGCTCCGAAAGCAAAGCGGGCGCGCAGCTTGGCGAACCAGTTGGCCGGTTCGGCCTCGCGCTCATCGCGGAGGCGCGCCTCTAGTCGGGTGAGAAAATAAGGATTCGGCTCCGGCGCCTTCCAGGTATCCAGCAGGGCCATGGTCGCCTGCAGCTCATCGAGCTCCCGGCGGCAGTGATCACACCCCTCGACGTGCTCTTGAACCTTGGCAGGCGCAGCGGCTGGATCGAGCAGCAGGTTCGCCAGCTTCGCGTCCATTCCGGTGCAATGATTGTTTGTCCGTTCCATCGGTACCACCCCACTCCCCGCCGGTCGACTCCGGCTCTTTCGACTCAAACGAATTCCTTCAACTTATCCCGCAGCGTCTGGTAGGCGCGAAAAAGCAGCGACTTGGTCGCCGATTCACTCAACTTCAATACTTCACCGATCTGCCGATAATCCATTCCCTGGTACTTGTGCATCATAACGGCCAACCGTTGTCGCTCGGGCAGGGCCATCACGTGCGTGCGAATAGCGGCCATTCTTTCCTCACGAATGAGGCTCTGCTCCGCCGAGGGCTCGTCATCGGCCACGTCCGGCCTCGTGCCGGTTTCATCGTCCGGGGCGTCCAGATAGACGGTTTGTGCCGCTCGTTCGTGCTTCGTATCCCGCGCGTGGTTGACTGCCAAGTTGGTGGCAATCCGGTAGAGCCACGTAGTGAACTTTGCTTCGGCCCGGTAGCTTTCCCGCGAGCGATAAACGCGCAGAAACACCTCCTGCGCCAGTTCTTCTGCAATTGCCTGGTTGCGCACCATCCGAAAAAGAAAATGGATGATGGCCCGGTGATATTTTTCCGCCAGATAGTTGAATCCAGCTTCATCGCCGGCGGCCACGCGCAGCATGATGGCTGCATCGCTCACAGGGTCCAGGTTGCCAGGCGCAGCGGACCACCCGTCCGGTCGTGTAGCCGGGCTCGCTCCCAAGGACGCGTTGCCCAAGACCAAGGTAGCCATATCCTCTGGAACCCCATCCGGGCAGGAAGGTTGCGCAGGTTGAGAATTTCTCGCACTGGATTTTTCGTTGTTGGGCAGGCTTGGACGCCCACTGGACTGGTTGTTGGCTGTTTTGTCCGTCAAGAGAGTGAAGCCCGGCTCTGAAGGCCCCTGACTTGCTAAAACGGGACTCGCCAACGAGGGACCGACCAGCCCCGGAACCGGGCACAACACTTCCTCCCCGTCAGGGGTAGGAGCGGCGGCTACAGGTCGGATTGAAGTGGCTCTCCAACGCATCGGCAGTTGAGTGGGGGTTCCTGCAGGCCCGGCTTGAACGCCAAGGTTGGCCGTAAAGCCCCACTGGTGTTACTCTAACCTACGGGATGCCCCGCTGGCGCGTCGGTCGTCAGACCTAGCTAAAGTTGGCAAGGGGCGCTTAACTCAGCGGTAGAGTGCCACCTTCACACGGTGGAAGTCGCAGGTTCGAATCCTGCAGCGCCCACCATAGAATCAATAGTTTACAGGTGGTTACTGTATAAAGT
>Ga0255356_1001944_pt1 | contig 12439 bp, 12 predicted proteins | sample HBST100metaG_FD_189944 | JGI IMG/M metagenome (GOLD analysis project Ga0255356, IMG submission 189944) | Peat soil microbial communities from Stordalen Mire, Sweden - H.B.S.T100 | ecosystem: Environmental > Terrestrial > Soil > Wetlands > Peat | place: Sweden: Norrbotten County, Stordalen Mire... | reverse complement strand
GCCAGGACCAGAATCCCATGATCTGGGCCCCATTGTCGGCGCCCAGATCATGGGATTCTGGTCCTGGCGAGCGATTTTCTGGTCGCTGGCCGTATTCGGCATCGTGACCCTCCTGGCGATCTTCATGTTGCCCGAAACCCTCCCGCCGGACCGCCGCAACCACCAAGGCCTTGCCGCTATCTGGACCGGCTACGTGAGCCTCGTGCGCCACCCGCGCCTCCTCGGCTATGCGGCTGCCGGCGGATTCTACTATTGCGGAGCCTATGCCTTCATCGCCGGCACGCCGTTCGCCTACATCGAATTCTACCGCGTTCCGGCTCAGGCCTACGGATTTCTTTTCGGTATCAACATCGCAGGAATGATGACGGCGAACTTCCTCAATTCGCGCCTGGTGACGCGTCTCGGCGCAGACCGAATTTTTCGGTTCGGGACGGCACTCGCCGCTACCTCGGGAGTCGTCACGGCGCTGGATGCCTGTTTTGGCTGGGGCGGTCTCTATGGACTTGTCGCGCCCCTGTTCTTCTACTTCTGTGCCTCCGGGTTGATCGTCGCTAACTCCGTCGCCAGCGCCCTGGCCGCCTTTCCCCGAGCTGCCGGGGCCGCCTCTGCCCTGGTCGGCGCCGGACATTACGGATCCGGCATCCTGAGCGCTGCGATGCTCGGCTGGTTTGCCGACGGCACGCCCTGGACCATGGGATGGATCATCGGTCTCATGGGCCTCTGCTCTCTCGGCAGCACATTGCTGCTCGCCTTGCAGCGAGATTCCAAATGACCTCCACGCCTCCGCCATTACGTCCGCGTCCCCAGGACCGGGCCCCCAATAACCATCAGGGAAATCTCATGCGCCCCAAAATCATCTGTCACATGATCGGCTCCATCGACGGCCGCCTGCTGGTCGAACGTTGGACGGATCCGGCCGCCGGCGGGTCCAGAACCGCGCTGCTCGCCCAATACGAGACGGTCGCTTCCCGATTCGTCTCCGACGGCTGGATCGTTGGCCGCACCACGATGGCGCTTCACTATGCCAAGGCCAAAGCGCGCCGTGTCGTACCTGACGGCAACATCGCCCGCGAACCTTTCCTGGGAGCGCGGAATGGACGCAGCCTGGCAGTCGCCATCGACCCCAAGGGAAAGCTGCACTACGGCCGCGCCGAAGTGGACGGCTGCCACATCGTGGCCGTGCTCGGCGAAGAGGTGCCCGACGCCTACCTGGCCGAATTGCGCGAAGACGGCGTGTCCTACCTGTTCGCCGGCCCGGACGGAAAGGATCTTGCCGGCGCGCTGGATATCCTCGGCGGGCGCTTCGGCGCCACCACGCTCCTGCTGGAGGGCGGCGGCATCCTGAATGGCGCCTTCCTGAAGGCCGGACTGATCGACGAAATCAGCCTGCTCGTCTATCCCGGCATCGACGGTTCGGCTGGGGCGCCGAGCATCTTCGAGGCCTCCGGGGAACCCGAGGACCGGCCGGCATCGGGGCTGTCATTGCGACCCCTCGGTTCCGAAATCCTGGAAGGCGGCCTGGCGTGGCTCCACTACGCCGTCGAAAGCGGAAGGCGGCCTGACTGAATCCGCATATGACGGCGAGCCTGCTGAAACGCAGGCCACCGTCCGCGGGGCGACCGAAGCCGCGATTCATGAATTCATCTCATAGGCTCATTCTGGCTGTCGGCCTAATCCCGGAAGACCGTCCTGGATGCCTGCAATGCCGGGTCCTCAGACAATGCGACGCTGAATCAGGAGGCCGAAACCAACGGGGTGGTGAACAGCGGATCATTCGCGATAGCGCAATGCATCGACCAGAACAGAAAACGCCGCTGTCGGTTGCCGTCGGCTCGGGTAGTACAGATGATAGCCGGAGTAGGAGGGGCACCAGTCGGCGAGTACCCGGATGAGACGCCCCCCTGCAATATGCTTGGTCACCTGATCTTCCGCCAGGTACGCCAGCCCGAGACCGGCCAGCGCCGCATTCAGCCGCAATGCGATGTTGTTGAAAATGAGCTGCCCCTCGACATGCGCCTTGATCTCGCGGCCAGCCTTGGAGAATTCCCAGGCATACACGCTGCCGTACGTTGGAAGACGCAGGTTGATGCAACGGTGCGCCGTAAGATCGTGCGGCGTTCGCGGCCGAGGGTGGCCAGCAAAATACGATGGTGCGCCGACAACCGCCATGCGCATGTCGGGACTGATGCGGACAGCGATCATGTCCTTGGCGATCTGCTCGCCGAGACGTATGCCGGCATCGTAACGTCCTGCAACAATATCGGTCAGTCCGTAATCGACCACGACCTCCACGTTGATATCGGGGTATTGCGGCAGGAACTTTTCCAGCGCCGGCCACAGGATCGCAACGGCCGGATGCTCGCCGGCCGTAATGCGGATAGTCCCCGCCGGCTTCCCGCGAAGATCCCCCAGCGCCTCCACCGCCGCCTCGATTTCCTCGAACCTCGATCCCACCGCACCAAGCAGGCGTTCTCCGGCCTCGGTCGGCGCGACGCTTCGTGTTGTCCGGGTTAGAAGCCGCACCCCGAGCCTGGCCTCGAACTCGCGCAGCGTATGGCTCAAGGCAGACTGGGACACTCCGAGCTTCGCGGCGGCCTTGGTGAAGCTCTGCTCCCGGGCAACGGCTTGAAAAACCAGCAGATCGTTGAGAGTTTTACGTGGCATTGGTGAGGCTGCCTCATAGGTCCTTGAACGAATTACCACCTAACCCCTACCAGTCCCACTTGCTAAATCTGCTCCAGAGACACGGATAGAATGGAGGGGCATACGCGATGGAGATTCTGCGCGCTGGAGCGAACCCATCGGTCAAGGGACCGGCAGACTGGTTTACGGGAACGGTGCGGATCGACGCCCCCTTCCACGGCACCGGCGCGGCACGGGTCGGCGGTGCCACGGTCACTTTCGAGCCCGGTGCGCGGACGGCGTGGCACACCCATCCCCTCGGCCAGACGCTGATCGTCACGTCAGGCTGCGGCCGTGTCCAAAAAGAAGGGGGTCTCATCGAAGAAATCCGTCCCGGGGACGTCGTCTGGTTTGCCCCCGGCGAAAAGCACTGGCACGGCGCCAGCCCGACCACGGCCATGTCTCACATCGCCATTGCAGAAGCCGAGAACGGCAACTCCGTCACCTGGATGGAGAAGGTATCGGACAGCCAGTACCTTGGGTGAAGTAAGGCCAGGCCAAACGTAGGGGAGCAGCGATGCAAAAGCGTAAACTGGGGAAGAGCGGCCTCGAAGTTTCCGCCATCGGGTTGGGCTGCATGGGCATGAGCTTTTCCTATGGCGGCCCCCACGACCACGGCGAAATGGTCAGGTTGCTGCGGGCCGCTGTCGATCGCGGGGTCACATTTTTCGACACGGCTGAACTGTATGGTCCGTTTACCAACGAGGAATTGCTGGGCGACGCCCTCTCCCCTGTGCGCGACCAGGTGGTGATTGCCACCAAGTTCGGCTTCGGGCTCGGCGCGGACAACGGAAAGCCTTGGGGCGGTTTGGACAGCCATCCGGCGCACATCAAGCAGGTCGCCGAGGCCTCGCTGAAGCGGCTGAAAACCGACGTGATTGATCTGTTCTACCAGCACCGGGTCGATCCCGACGTGCCGATCGAAGAGGTCGCCGGTGCGGTCAAGGATCTGATCCGGGAAGGGAAAGTACGGCACTTCGGCCTTTCCGAGGCGAGCGTTCAGACGATTCGGCGCGCCCACGCCGTGCAACCCATCACGGCGCTGCAAAGCGAATACTCGCTATGGTGGCGTAAGCCGGAGAAGGATGTCCTGCCCACGCTTGAGGAGCTTGGAATCGGCCTCGTGCCCTACAGCCCGCTCGGCAAGGGCTTTCTCGCCGGCAAGATCGATGCGTCCACGGTTTTTGAAAAGAACGACCTTCGCGCCAACCTTCCGCGTTTCACACCGGAAGCCCGGAAGGCCAATCAGGCCCTGATCTCTCTCCTTGAGGCAACCGCCCGCCGCAAGCGCGCGACGCCGGCTCAGATCGCGCTGGCCTGGCTGCTCACCCGCAAGCCGTGGATCGTGCCGATCCCCGGCACCACGAAACTGAACCGGCTCGAAGAAAACATCGGCGCGGCGTCCGTGGAGCTGACCGCCAGCGACGTGAGCGAGATAGAGAACGCGGCGGCTGGTATCGAGATTCAGGGAGCCCGCTACCCCGAACAGCTTGAAAGGCTGACCGGCCGCTAAACCGCCGCATACTCCGGCGAATGTCGCGTTTCGAGACCCAGGCTTCGACATCATCACCCGCTTCGATTGAAGCCCCGGGGCGCTCTCCGTGAAATGGATATAAAACAATGACCGATATGCCCGTACGACCGTTGGGAAAGAGTGGTCTCGTCGTTTCTGCCCTTGGCCTGGGGTGCATGGGGCTGAGCCACGGCTACGGGCGCCCCTTGGCGAAGAAGGACGGCATCGCGCTGATCCGTGCTGCCGTCGAGCGCAGCGTCACGTTCTTCGACACAGCGGAAGCTTATGGTCCGTTCGTCAACGAAGAACTGGTCGGCGAGGCCCTGGCGCCAGTGCGTGACCGGGTCGCCATCGCCACCAAGTTCGGCTTCGACATCGATCCGCAAACCGGTGAGCGGCGCGGTGGCGTCAACAGTCGGCCGGAGCATATCCGGGCGGTGGCCGAGGCGTCGCTGAAGAGGCTACGGACCGACCACATCGACCTGCTCTATCAGCACCGGGTCGATCCCGCCGTGCCGATAGAAGATGTAGCCGGCACGGTCCGCGATCTGATCCGCGAGGGCAAGGTCCGGCATTTCGGCCTGTCGGAGGCCGGCGCAAAGACCATCCGCCGCGCTCATGCGGTACAGCCGGTCGCCGCGGTGCAGAGCGAGTATTCGCTGTGGTGGCGCGGGCCGGAGGCAGAGATCCTGCCGACACTGCAGGAACTCGGGATCGGCTTCGTGCCGTTCAGTCCGCTCGGCGCCGGCTTCCTCACCGGCGCGATGAACGCCCAAACGCGTTTTGAAAAGACCGATTATCGCTCCACGGAATCGCGGTTTGCCCCCGAGGCGATGGCAGCCAATCTTACATTGGTAACGCTGCTGCGCGACGTGGCCGCGCACAAGGGCGCCACGCCCGCACAGATCGCTCTGGCTTGGCTGCTGGCACAGAAGCCGTGGATCGTCCCCATCCCCGGCACCACGAAGCTCGGCCGTCTCGACGAGAACCTGGGTGCAGCGGCGGTCAAACTGACGCCGGAGGACCTGCGCAGCATCGACGCGGCAGCGGCCAAGATCGAACTCAAGGGGGAACGCCTGTCGTCCGCAGCCTTGGCGATGACAGGTCTCTGAGAGACGACGCACGATAGACCACGGAGCAATACGATGGCGCCGAACGAACGGGCCCAACGGGTCCATGATGAACTCTTCCCCGGCCACGTCTCCACGCTGGCCGTAACCGATCCCGACCTCATTGAGGTCTTCGACAACTTCGCCTTCGACGAGGTGCTGCGCCACGGCACGCTGGATACGAAGACCCGGCTGATGGTGCAGCTCGCCGCGCTGATCGCCTGCCAGGCGGCGGCCGAGTTCCGGGTCATGCTCGGCGCGGCCCTGACGGCTGGGATGAGCCCGGTCGAGGCAAAGGAAATCGTCTATCAGGCCGTGCCCTATCTCGGCATGGGCAAGGTGTTCGACTTCCTTCACGTCACCAACGACGTGCTGACCGAACGCGGCGTGGCTCTGCCTCTGCCGAGCCAGTCCACCACGACACCGGAGACCCGCGCCGACAAGGGTCTGGCGATCCAGAAGGAGATCGTCGGCAACGAGGTCATCGACCGGATCGCACACGCGATGCCCCCCGACCAGCACCACATCGTTACCTACCTCGCCGACAACTGCTTCGGAGATTTCTATACCCGCGCCGGGCTTACCCCGCAGATGCGCGAACTCCTCACCCTGAGCTTTCTCGTGGCCCATGGTGGCTGCGACGCTCAGGTGCGTGGCCACGTCGCCGCCAATCTCCACGTCGGCAACGACCGGGCAAAGCTGATCGAGATCGTGACACAGCTCCTGCCTTTCATCGGGTACCCCCGCACCCTCAACGGACTGCAGGCCATCAATGACATCGCAAAGCCCTAGGGAGATCGCATCCGGCAAGGGAACCGTGCTCGCCGTTGGCTCGACCGGAAGCATCGGCCACCTTGTTGTGGCCGAGGCATGCCGCCGGGGTTACGCCGTACGTGCCCTGGTTCGGCGCCCCGAAGGCGCGAAGCAATTTCCCGCCGGGGTAGAGGCGGTGGTTGCGGACGTAACCCTTCCGAGCACCCTTCCCGCCGCCGTGAGCGATATTTCTGCGATCATCTTCACACTCGGCTCCGACGGCGAAGGCAAAGCCGGTGCCGAGAACGTCGACTACGGCGGTGTCCGCAATGTGCTGCGTGCGTTGGATGGGCGGGTCGTTCGCGTCGCATTGATGACCTCCATTGGTGTCACCAACCGCGACAGCTCCTACAACAGAAGCACGGAAGGGCACGACTGGAAGCGCCGCTCCGAGCGGCTTCTGCGCCAATCCGGTTTGCCCTATACGATCGTTCGCCCGGGTTGGTTCGATTACAACGGTCCAGCCGATCGGCGTTTGGTGCTACTGCAGGGCGACAGACGTCAGACCGGCACCCCGCGCGACGGCGCGGTGGCACGACAGCAGATCGCGGAGGTTCTGGTTCACAGTCTGTCCTCCGATGCCGCGTTTCGGAAGACCTTCGAGCTTATCTCTGCTCCTGGTCCGGCTCCGGCGGATTTGAATGTGCTGCTCGCCCCGCTCCGTGCCGACGTTCCGGGTATACTCGATGCCGTCGAAGACGGGAGGAACATGCCTTTGGAGGAGGAGCCGCAGCGCGTGCGGGCTGACCTCGATGCGATGGTTGCGTCGCAACCGGCGCGCTGATCCACAAACAACTCGCGGGAGACTCGAAATGGCAGAACGTACTTGGTTGATCACCGGCGTCAGCACTGGTTTTGGACGCCAACTCGCCGAACAACTTCTGGCACGCGGCGACCGAGTGGTCGGTACCGTCCGTGACATTGCGAAAGTCCACGACTTGACCAAACGGTATCCGGCCACCTTCCGCGGAGAAATCCTGGATGTCACCGACGCTCCGGCAATCCGCCGAGTGGTCGACCAGGCTTTCGCTGACCTCAAGCGCGTCGACGTGGTCGTCAGCAATGCCGGCTATGGTCTCTTCGGGGCGGCGGAAGAACTCTCCGACGACGAGATCAACCACATCATTGCCACCAACCTGGTCGGTTCGATCCAGTTGATCCGGGCGGCGCTGCCCCATTTGCGGGCGCAGAAGAGCGGACGAATCATCCAGATGTCCACCTATGGTGGCCAGGTCGCCTTCGCGGGAAACTCGATGTACCATGCGACGAAGTGGGGGATCGAAGGCTTTGCCGAATCCGTCGCCCAAGAGGTTGCCCCCTTCGGCATCGGCGTGACGATCGTCGAGCCCGGCGGGGCCCGTACCGAGTTCCGTTATGGCAGCGCCCGGGTCACGAAGCTGACGCCGGTCTACGACGCCACGCCGGCACACAGCTTCCTGAAGATGCTGGATCCCAAGAACGGCCTGGCCCCCGGCGATCCCGCACGGATGGCTACCCGGATCATCGAAAGCATCGATATCGAGCCGGCGCCCTTGCGCATGATGCTGGGCTCGCAGGCGCTGACGAGTACCCTCTCGGTGCTGCGCAAGCGCGTTGCCGACTTCGAGACACAGACGGACCTCGCCGCTTCCACGGATTTCCCTCCAGGCGCTTGACGTAACGCGAGGAGGCTTGTCACATCGGTCGCCCGATCTTCGCGGTGAACGCGCGGTCGGTCGTCCCCCGGCAAGCTCTCCACCCGCCCTGCGGCGGATGGATCAGCCTCATCACAAGGCGCATGAGAAAAACGCCGACGCTGACGATGGCGATGTTGTACAGGAAGAAGCCAACGACCGAGCGGTCGAAGTCCCAGTCGTCGAAGGCGTAGAGGCCGGCGAGCTTGGGAAGGAGGTCCCGCTCGAACACGGCATAGATGCCAAACATGACGAACAGGGCGCCAGCTGCGCGTCCCGCGAGCCTGGCAAATCGGCTTTCTCCACGTAGGCCAAAGACCCGACACGCCTCGCCGAAAACCGCCGGCCAATGCAGTCCGAGATGCAACGAGGCCAGGACCAGCATCCACCACGCAGCCAGGGCATGCGTGTGGTAATCGAGAATGTCCGCGCCGGGCCTGAGGAAGGGAAAGAGATCATGGGAGTTCGTCACTCCGCTCGCGACCAGCAGCAGAGCAGTGGCAAGCAGAGCCAGATTGAGTACGGTCTGGATGGCGCGGCGCGGACCCATCTTCTCTCTTCGCAGTCCCATATACCAGCGCCGGGCGATGAGGTTGTGGAGGACTGCAAGCGCAAGGAAGATGGTGCCGGCGATCTCATGAAGCAGGTTGCCGGAAAGCTGATAGGCAAGCGCAAACAGGATCAGGCTGAGCAGAGCGATGTCGAGTGGCAATCTGCGGCGCATGTCACCGTCAGGCCGGGACAAGGCTCAGTCGCTTGACCCAGGCGTCGATATCGCGTCCCGCCGCGCTGCTGCGCGCGTAGCCACCGGAACCGCCGCGCAAGGCAAGACCGGCAAGGACCGTCGCAGCCGGACAATGCGCGCGGATGTCGGCCGGCCCCCGTCCGAGGCCGCTACCTTCGTGTGTGCAGAAGGGTACTATTGTCTTTCCGGAAAGATCATGGCGATCGAGGAAGGTAAACAGCGCCATCGGCAGGGTTCCCCACCAGTTCGGGTAACCGATGAAGACGGTATCGTATGGGGTAATGTCGGCGACGTCGCTCGCGAGATCCGGGCGGACACTGCTGTCCTGCTCCCGCCGAGCCTGTTCCGTCGTCTCCCGGTAGTCCGCGGGGTAGGAATGTGTCGTACGGATCTCGACAAGATCGCCACCGACGCGGCCGTGGATGTGTTCGCCCACCGCGCGGGTATTGCCGGTACGGGAAAAATAGACGACCAGAATCTTCCTCGGTTTCGGAGTGGAAGTCTGGGCACGTGCTGCGTGGGGCGCCATTGACGCAATACCTCCTACAAGCAAGCTTGCAGCTGTCTTCTTCAGGATCTCCCGTCGGAGGGTGCCCCGTAACGAGGCACGATCGGCGGTCTGTGCAACCGCGGACCTGGAGTGTTTCTTGCCCTGCGTCATTTCATGCATCTCCTATGCGTACGCTACTAAACCGAATCGAAGCTTTCCGGCGGAGCTGCACGCTGGTCAGCAGTACCTGACTAGCAGTCAGTTGGGATGGCAATTAGCTGGTTTGGCAAGCAAGGCCTTATGAGGCTGGATCATAAATGCCGTGGTTCTGAAACCCGAGCGCTCAAACCGACGCTAACCGCCGATCAAAGTCCCTCCAATTTCCCGGCGGGACAAAGGGGGATTACTTTGGCGAGGTCCGCACGGAAACAGTTCGGAAAGCTGGCTTCGCTGGCCGAATGGAGGCTAAGTTCCACTCTGCACCCTGCCGCAAAAGCATGACGTCACGCGTCGGCGGTGCCCCGAACAATCGGCTGTAGTCCCGGGTGAACTGAGAAGGACTTTCATAGCCGACACTGTAGGCGGTGGACGTTACGTCCGACATCTGACCAATCAACAATCGGCGTGCCTCATGAAGGCGAAGCTGCTTCTGGTATTGCAGCGGGCTCATTGAGGTCACCGCTTTGAAGTGGTGGTGCAACGATGAGACGCTCATGCTGACCTGTCTCGCCAGGCTATCGATGCGCAGCGCTTCGGCGTAGTGGGCCTTCAGATATTCGATCGCTAGCGCGATCTTGTGCGACTGACTCTCAGCCACGGTAAGATGACGCAACCGCATGCCCTGCTCGCTGGTCAGCAGGCGGTACAGCAATTCGCGTTCGACCAACGGTGCCAAGATGGGAATGTCCGTAGGTGCATCGAGCAAGCGAAGCAATCGAAGCACCGTGTCGAACAACGGTGCCGTGATCGGAAACAACGACAGCGCCAGTCCTTCGGGAATCGTCCTCGGCGGGCTCAGCTTCATCTCAACCATCAGAGCTGCGATGTGGGACAGATCCAGGTCGTAGACGGCACAAAGGCAAGGGGCATTCATGGTTGCGCTCGTGATCTGCGCCATCACGGGCAAGTCCATGGCGGTGATCAACCCCTTCGTGGGGCCGTAATCGTAAGCCTCCCCGGAGAGAGTGATCCTCTTTTGCCCCTGCGCCGCTACGACTAGGGAAGCCCGAGTAAGGCTGTATTCGCATGCAGACGGAGCGGAAGCGCGGAATAGCGACAGCGACGGAATCGCCGTAGGATGTCCACCGTCCACCGGAGCCAACCGGCTGATCAGCGACACCATTTCCTGGCGGGAAGCGTCAGGAGGGCCCGCCACTTCAGGGGTCTGTAACGCAAGTCGGATCAACGCTGGCCACCCAAATCTGCTGCCCATGGATGTCACCATAGTCTGATCTGAGCCGCCCCGGTTTGACAGGCCTTGGGGGCCGATTTGCAGGATTGAGCAAGGATTTTGCAGGATCCGACTAATGAGACATCCGTGCACGGTATTATCTTGAGGCGTCGACGGGTGAGGCGGCCGTCTGCCCAACGGCGTATGGCTTGTCCTTCTTCCACCTGAAAGGACGGGGCCGAATCCCCCGATACCGAGGCCCGCAGGAGCCGACGACAAGGGGGGAGCCAAACGCCGTTGGTGCTGAGACTGCATTCGGGATGGAGGTAGTGATGGAAAGCAAGATGGGGCGGCGCGACGTTTTGAAGCAAAGCGCCATTGTTGCCGGTACGGTTGCGTTGTCGGGCCTTGCTAAGCCCGACATCGCATTTGCGGAGGGGTCGGAAGTGCCAAAGGTATTCTTCACCAAAGACATCAGCGCCGATGGTCTGCTGAAGATGTATTCAAAGGTCAATCAGAATATATCGGGCAGAGTCGCCATCAAATTGCACACAGGCGAGCCGCACGGCCCCTACATTCTGCCTCGGGATATGGTGAAAGCCCTGCAGCAGCAGATTCCCAACAGCAACCTGGTGGAGACCAACACCCTCTATAAAGGCAAGCGATACACCACGGCCGATCATCGCGAGACCATCGCGATCAATGGCTGGAATTTCTGCCCCGTGGACATCATGGACGAGGACGGGGCGGTGATGATTCCTGTCAAGGGCGGGACTCACTTCAAGGAAATGTCCGTCGGCAAACACATGCTCAACTACGACTCGATGGTCGTGCTCACGCATTTCAAGGGGCACGCCATGGGCGGTTTCGGCGGCTCCATGAAAAACATCGCCATCGGCTGCGCCGATGGGCAAATCGGCAAGAAAATGGTCCATGCCGCCCCGGACAATGAAAACTACGAGGCATGGATCAAAGGCGCCCCCTTCATGGAAAACATGGTGGAGTCGGCAAAAGCGACGATCGATCATTTTGGTGAACGGATCGTCTTCATCAATGTGCTCCGCAGTATGTCCGTCGACTGCGACTGCGCGGGTGTCGCCGCTGCCCCACCCAAGGCTCACGACCTCGGCATCCTCGCTTCCACGAACATCCTGGCGGTGGATCAGGCTTCCATTGATATGGTGTATCATCTTCCGGAAGCAGAGCTGCACGATCTAAAAGAGCGTATCGAATCCCGCACTGGCTTGCACCAGCTCGAATACATGAAGACTCTGCAAATGGGCAGCGACCGGTACGAGCTGGTTTCGCTCTGATCGTGACCGGACGCGTTCTTCGCCTGCCGTGGGGCATTCTGACTATCGGAGATCACATGCCGTGACGCATCACGGTCACCTGGATGCCCTCGGCGGCATTTCGGGGGACATGGCGCTGGGCGCTCTGCTCGACGCCTTCCCCGATCTCGAAGAGCCGTTGCGCGCCGATCTCGGCGCCTGCGGCGTCCTCGATCACGTGTCTTTGGAGGTCTCGGCAGCCAACGTCATGGGGCTGCAGGTCCGACGGGTCAAAGTGAGCGTGCGCGGAAATGCGCCGCCCACCCACCACTGGCACGAAATTCGTTCGTATCTCGAAGCCGCGACTTGCCCTCCCGAGGTCCGGGACCATGCGCTGGCGATCTTCGGGCTGCTCGCCCGGGCCGAAGCCGTCTGCCACGGCGTCGATGTCGAGGAGGTCCATTTCCACGAAGTCGCCGACTGGGATTCCCTCGCCGATATCGTGGGGGTCGCCAGTCTCGTGGCGCGCTCCGGCATCACCGGCTGGAGCTGCAGTACCCTGCCGCTCGGCAGCGGCACGGTGATGAGTGCCCATGGAATGCTCCCCGTCCCCGCACCGGCCACCGCCGAGCTGCTGAAGGGCTTCGAGTTCCGCCAGGACGTCGAGCCGGGAGAAAGGATCACGCCGACCGGCGCCGCCATTCTGCGCCACCTCGTCCATGACCCCGCGGACCGGCCATCCGGTCGGCTGAC
>Ga0255356_1001941_pt1 | contig 12453 bp, 13 predicted proteins | sample HBST100metaG_FD_189944 | JGI IMG/M metagenome (GOLD analysis project Ga0255356, IMG submission 189944) | Peat soil microbial communities from Stordalen Mire, Sweden - H.B.S.T100 | ecosystem: Environmental > Terrestrial > Soil > Wetlands > Peat | place: Sweden: Norrbotten County, Stordalen Mire... | reverse complement strand
ACCTCAATCCGGTGCGCACCTTCTTCCACAAGGACCTGAAGCCGCCTGAGCGCGTGCCGGAGTACCAGCAGTTCATTCACGCGATTGGAATCGACCCGGAGCGCGACCTGGACGAGGCGGCCATCGCCTTGCACCGCATGGCAGACCCAAGCGGACCGAATGGGCCGGTGGCGTATTCGATGGTGCTGGTGGGGAAGATCACCGGCCAGAAGTTCAACGCCTGGCTCGACGCCCACGCCACGAGTCGCGAGTCCTACGCCGGCCACACCATCTACTCGATTCCCTCCGAGGGGCGCACTGTGAGGGTGGCGCAGATTGGCTACGACATGGTGGCCGTCTCCAACACTCCTACCCCGGAGCAGATTCACTCGATTCTCGACCGGCACGCGACCGCTGCCTGGCCGTTTGCCGGCTCCACGCTGCTGAGGCACCACTACCACGAAGTCCCGCTGCTCTCGGTGGCCTGGGGCGTAGGCCAGATTGGGCTGCCTTTTTCCGAAAGCGGGGCCATCAAGATTTTAGGTTTCTCGCTGCCGCTGGAAGCTGACTCGACCATCGTCGCCAGTATTACTCCGGCGTTGTCGCTGGGAGGCTCGCTGAATATCAAAGTGATGGAGATCGCGCCCAGCATCAGCAAAGCCGCCAGCCAGACCGATGCGCTCAACCTGCTGCTGATCATGGCTCGCAGTGTGACCGCTACCCTGGCCGAAAACGCCGCCAATAACGGCCTGAAAGAGCTGCTAAGGACCGCCGAGATTACTCAGAAGCACGACCGGGTGGTGATTACGGCCACGCTCTCGCCCTCCCTGTTCAGCGGTCCGGCCGGGAACGCGCCGGACAATTCCAAGTAAGCGCCACTCTAGAGCAAAACCAGAGTCAATATGCCCTTCTTGAGAGTTTACGAGGTGGCTTTTTCTTGAGAAAAAAGCCACTTGACGGCATTGCCTCAGGATACAGCTACTCTGGTTTTGCTGTAACTCCGCTCCAAAACAGCATCGGCTCCCATGGTGCGGGAGCCGATCCTGAATTCAATGCTGCGGATCTCTTATTTTCTGGTATGCGGAACGGCGTCGCCGGGGTCGTTGAAGGCCATCTGCCCGTAGGTCATGCGCAGATATTTGTGCGGATTGACCGGAACATTATGGACACGCACTTCATAATGCAGGTGCGGGCCGGTGGCACGTCCCGACTGGCCCACGTAGCCGATTACCTGGCCGCGCATCACATGCTGGCCGGGCATAACCGCCATCGCGGAAAGATGTCCGTAAAGAGTAACCACATCGTGGCCATGACTGAGCACGATCTGACGGCCGTATCCAGCGCCCATCATGGCGCCGGTGACTTCGCCATCGGCCGCGGCACGTACTGGCGACCCGTAGGGCGCTTCAATGTCAATTCCGGAATGGAAGGCGCCTTCGCCGTTGATCGGATCCTGGCGCGAACCGAAGCCTGATCCCACTCGGCCTTCCAGCGGCCAGAGAGAAGGCGCGTCGGCCAGGGTTGTCCAATCGCCTGCAAAGCCGGATGACAGGCCACCTTCCAGGGCGCGAGAGACTCGGCCCGACATGGCCTGGGTCCGCAGCGTATAAAACTGGTCGATGGAGAGCTTCACCTGCTGCTGGTCCGGCTCGTCGGTCAGGGCAATGCTGGTGGGCGTAGGCTCGGCCGCCGCGCTCGCGGCTGCCGCAGACTTGGCCAGCCTGTTCTGGCGCAGTCCGTAGATCGCGGTTACTTCATTTGCCAAAGCTCCCAACGAGGCTACCTGCACATTGCGGTCATGCGCAATCTGTGCCATCTGCTTGTAGTTCTTGCTGAGGTTTTCTTTATCCTGGCGGAGTTGGTTGTAGCTTTCTGTCTTGAGCAACATACGGGTGTAAGAACCGGCCAGTCCCACGATGGTGAATGTACCGATGAGCGCGGCGGCAACAAATCCATACACATACTGAAGCGGCAGGGGAATCTTGCGAATTCGACCATCGTCATCTCTGGCGACAAATAAAATGTAGTAGCGCTTGCTCAGCATTTTCGCCTTTCATCCCTGCAACCCACAGGGCCGCAATCCGCTGAATACTCAAGAAAAGCTTTAAGCAACGGAGCCTTCCGGCCCCCAAACGACGTATACACCCTGGCGAGCGTACATTTCAGAACATTCATCAAGACTAACAAACCGCTCACTACGGGTCAACGAATTTGATTCCGGGAAGATCTCCATCTTGTTGAAAAATTGGTGCAAAATTGCTATTTCATGAGGTTCATCGGCCAGAATCCAAGCGGTTTACCTTATTCTCAAGAGATGCGAATGACACAGACCCATTTTGGAACCGCTCGCGGACGAGGCGAACTCGCCCTGCTCGCCGAGATTCGCCAACGGGCAGCACACGCTGCCAACCGCGGCCTCAGCCTGGGCATCGGCGACGATTGCGCCCTTCTGACCCCGCGCAGGGGCGAGGAATTGGCGGTTACGACGGATTTATCGATCGCTGGCCGTCACTTCCGCCTCGACTGGCACCAGCCGGAAGCCGTCGGCCATCGGGCATTGGCACGCGGCTTGAGCGACCTGGCCGCCATGGGCGCTCGCCCCGTAGCTGCCTTTCTTTCACTGGGTTTACCGCGCCAACTGACCTCGGCGGCCGGCCATCGTCCTGCCTGGGTTCAGCGCTTTCTCGACGGCTTACTGGCCCTGGCCGAGGCCAACAACACCCCGCTCGCCGGCGGCGACCTGGCCGAATCCTTAGTGGCTGTAGCCGACATTGTCCTGGTGGGCGCCGTTCCCCGAGGCCGGGCTCTGCTTCGCGCGGGCGCACGACCTGGCCATCTACTCTATGTCACGGGCGCTCTCGGCGGAGCGGCTGCCGGTCTGGCCCGCCTTGGCGAACTGGCCGATGCTCAACCCGGCCGCTCGAACCCACCACGCATTTCCAGGAAGCTGGAAGCGCAGCTCGCCGCGCACCTCTATCCTCAGCCGCGCGTCAAGCAGGGACTCTGGCTGCAACGCCACGGTCTGGCCTCAGCCGCCCTCGACTTGAGCGACGGTCTCTCGACGGACCTGGCACATCTCTGCGCGGAATCCGGCGTGGCTGCCGAGGTCGATGCGGCCCTTATGCCCACCAACCCGGCAGCAACCCTCGATCAGGCCCTCCATGGCGGCGAGGACTACGAACTGCTCTTTACCGCTCCGCCTTCAGCCCGCGTTCCCCGCTCCATCGCGGGTGTCAAAATCACAAGAATCGGTCGCGTCGCAAAACCCCGCACAGGCCAGCCAACCATGACTCTGCTTATGCCGGAGGGACCGCAACCGCTCGAAGTGCACGGATGGGAGCATTTCTCGTAGATTCTGAAATGTACCTCGAAGGCATTGCTGCCCAGGCTCCTACAAAAGCCGCACTTCCGGGAAATCCTGGGCGTAGCGGGTTGGGTCGAGCGTCAACAGCCGATCTGCCTGCACCAGAGCATGAGCGCCAATTAGGAAATCAGCCAGTGGCCGACGCGGGCTTTTCCCGGTAGATTGTCTGCGCCGCGCCGCATACCGCGCGAAGCGAAGCCCCGTCTCGGTCCAGACCCGTTCTTCCAGCCGGTAATCGACTACAACCCCAGTCTGATCGAGAAATCTGCGGACATATTCGGCAGTTGCGCCGGGGTAAGCATACAGTTCGGCAAAGACAAACGGCGAGATAAGCAGCGCTCCCTCCGTCGATGCCGTCTCCAGTTGAGCCAAGAGTTTTGGCACCGACGATTCTCCAGACCAAATCGCCGAAATGACATTCGTATCGATCGCCGTTCTCACTGTTCGCCCTCTTCGTGCGGCTGGCCTTGCCCAGGATCATCATCCCGAAGATCGCGAATCCAGGCATTGATCTCTTCCTTTGTCGAGAAGGCTGGAAGAGCGCCCACAAAGGCCGCAAAGGGGTTCTTCGCCGCTCGCGCGGGGCGCAGGAAAGTGCGGCCTTCGTCGAAGACAAACTCCACACGATCCCCTTCTCTGAGGCCGAGCCGGTGGCGAACCTCGATCGGAACGGTCACCTGCCCCTTGCTGCTGACTGTGCTGGATGGCGACATCTTTACCTCAATTCTTTGAAGTAAAGATAATATTCTTTACTTTTTCCGTCAATCAGCTTTGGCCGGATCAGTTCCTGCTTACCGTCTATCATCAGAACTGATATGACCACTCCCATTCCTCGCGTCTGCATTGCCCTTACCGGCACCCACTCCGGTCCGGATTTGGACAAGCTGATTCCGTTGATCGAAGACGGCGCCGCGCTGGGCTTCGGCATCCCCAGCGTCCGAGACCGCATCGAAAGGTTTGTGAAAGTCCGAGAGTCATGAATGGCGTTTTCTGGATTAAAGGCAATCCGCCCATGCGGCTGGCCATTGTTCTCTGCCCGCGCGGCGGCAAGAGGCTTGAAGACGAGCTGCTCCGCATCAAACAGAAAGGCATTCAAGCCCTGGTTTCGCTACTGGAAGAGGAAGAAGCCGTCCTGCTTGACCTGGCGGACGAAGGCCCCGCAGCCGTGCGTATTGGATTGAACTGTCTCTCTTATCCGATTCCAGACACGCATCTTCCGCCGAACACGGCTTCCTTCCGAAGTTTCATATCCGGGCTGGCGGACCGCCTCCGCGCCGGAGAAGCAATTGGCGTGCATTGCCGGGGCAGCATCGGCCGGTCCACTGTCACGGCAGCCTGCGCGCTGGTCCATCTGGGATGGAAACCCGAAGCAGCTCTGGTGGCTATTCAAGCGGCCCGCGGCGTTCTGGTGCCTCAAACGCAGGAGCAGGAGGACTGGATTCTGTGCTATAAAGCTCAACCGTGAGCACGGCGGCCCCTGCGCCGATTCTTACAGCGATTGTGGACCGCGGCTTCTCCAATTGCTGACAGGCTGCGATCCTAACCGCGCTGCGACTCAATCGCCATCGGCATAGCTTGTGTCCTCAAGGCAATTGCCCTTCGCCGTCCCAGCCGTTAGACTGAGGATTCGAGGGGTCCAGTCATGTTGGTTGTCATGAAGGCGCAGGCCACGCAGGAGGAAATCCAGGCGGTCTGCGAACACATTGAGCAGTTGGGCTTCCGTGCTCATCCACTTCCCGGGGCCCAGCGTACGGCCATTGGCATCACCGGCAACCAGGGCGAAGTGGACCGCGGCGACCTCGAAGAGCTCTCCGGCGTAGCCGAAGTAATCCGTGTTTCCAAGCCCTACAAGCTGGCCAGCCGGGACGTGAAGCAGGAAGACACCGTCATCCGGTTCGCGGGAACCGATGCCAGCATCGGCGGCCAGAACCTGGCCATCATCGCCGGTCCCTGCTCCATTGAAAGCCGCGAGCAGGCCTTCGCCATTGCCGAGCATGTGGCCGCCTCGGGCGCGCAATTCTTCCGCGGCGGCGCGTACAAGCCCCGCACATCGCCTTATGCATTTCAAGGCCTCGGCGTGGAAGCGCTACGCATCATGGCTGAGGTTCGCGAGCGCTTCGGGTTGCGCATTGTCACCGAAGCCATCGACAACGAGAGCCTGGATCTGGTGGCCGAATGGGCCGACGTGGTACAGATTGGCGCTCGCAATATGCAGAACTACTCCCTGCTCAAGCGTGCCGGCCAACTGCGCAAGCCGGTGCTGATCAAGCGCGGCCTTTCAGCTACCCTGGAAGAGTTTTTGATGTCTGCCGAGTACGTGATGAGCGAGGGGAATTATGAAGTTATCCTCTGCGAGCGCGGCGTGCGTACCTTTACCGACCACACCCGCAACACCCTGGACCTGAGCATCATCCCGGCCGTCCGGCGCGTCAGCCACCTGCCGATTCTGGTCGATCCAAGCCACGGGACCGGCAAACGCGACAGCGTGCTGCCCATGGCGCGGGCCGCGGTGGCAGCGGGCGCCGACGGCATCCTCGTCGAGGTCCACGACCATCCCGAAAAAGCTCTCTCCGATGGTCCCCAGTCCATCTATCCCGGCCAGTTTGCCAGCATGATGAACGAACTGGAACAGATCGCTCCTGTCGTGGGCCGCAAGCTGCCTCGCGGCATTCACACCGAAGCCGCCAGAGCGTGAACGCATGACCACCCCGTCGGGCAAGACCTTTCGGGCTACGTTAGAACGCTGGACTCATTCCATGAACCTGTCAAAGATGCCGCCAGTTCGCCTCATGATCTTCGCCGTGCTGGCTCTTACCCTCACCGGCTGCCGCTCTCACGATTTCCCGCAGTACCCGGCCAACTATCGCGAATACGCTTACGTCACCAATGGCGACAGCGGCACGGTGAGTGTTTTCGACGTGGTGAATGTCCGTTTGGACCGTGAGATTGCGGTTGGACAGAAGCCCGTAGCCGTGGCTATCAGCCCCACCCGGAACGAAGTCTATGTGGTCAACTCCGGCGTCGCAGGGGGGCAGGGTTCGGTCACGGTGATCAACGCTGAAAACAACACCGTTGCGGCCACTATTAATGTTCATCGCCAGCCGGTTTCCATCGAGATCGATCCCAAGGGCGATCTGGCCTATGTGGCCAACTCTGGCTCCAACACCATCTCTATCCTGGATCTGAAGGCGCGCCGCGAAATCGCGGCTATCGGCGCCGGCGAGGAGCCGGTCGCGGCCCGTCTCTCCCCGGACGGCAAGACCTTGGTCGTTGCCAACCGCAAGGCTGGCTCGGTCAGCATCATCGACCTGACTGCCCGCCGCGTTCGCCAGGCCTTCGATGGCTGCCCCGGCGCATCCGACGCCGTGGTCCTTCCTGATTCCTCTAAAGCTTTTGTAGCTTGCTCGGCCGGCCACCAGATCATGGCCATCGCCCTGGCTCACTCCGAAGCCCACCCGGCTCAACCCGGCCATGCGCCGCAGTTCATTCCCGCTCAGCCTGACCGCCTGGAGGCTCTGCTCGACGTGGGGCAGGCGCCGTTGCAATTGGCTCTGAAGCCTGACGGCGGCGAAGTGTTCGCCCTGAACTCGCTTTCCCACTCCATCTCCGAAATCATCACCAACACCGACGACGTCAGCGGCGCAACCACAATCGGAGACAATCCCGTCCGCGGCCTGGTCTCGACTGACAACTCCTTGCTCTATGTAGCCAACTTCAGCTCCCAGTATGTGACCGTTTACGCGATTGACGAAGGCAAGCGCATCGGCTCGATCCACGTAGGCGACGGTTCATCGGCAATGGCGTTTTCCAACTCCGGCCTGCTGCTCTTTGTCGTCGATGCACGCTCGGGTGACGTAGCCGTGGTCCGTACCGCCTCGCGCTCACTCTTTACCCTGCTTCCCGCCGGCCGCGCTCCCAACGCCATTGCCGTCAAGTCCTTCAAACTGCCGTAAGACTAGAACTGGCTGTATGAATGCGCTCCAGCCAGCGAGGAATCAGGCTGCGGAAAAACTCGGGGTTTCGGGTGAAATGGGCGCAAAAAATCCTTCCGTACTAAACAGTCTGCGGAAAAAGGCTTGAATCTTATCCGAACTCCCGAAAAACATCCCTCCGGTTCTTAGAACTTATCCGTAAATAGGGATGGTTTGTCTCCAGCAGATCAGAGCGGCGGCTAATTGCAAGAGCGCCATGTAGCTAGCTTCTGTCTTTTCGAAGCTGACCAATAATTTACGGTAGCGGTTAAGCCATGAGTGGGTCCGTTCTACGACCCAGCGGCGCGCTTTCGAGTCTGGATATCGATATTTCAGCAGCCGCTCTTCGGCGCGTGATTTTACGCGCAGATAGTAGCCATGCCGGCGCGCGATCTTGCGGACTGGATAGCCGACATAGCCAGCATCCAGACAGAGATACTGCTGGTTGTTCCACGTCGTGACTTCAGGACGCTGGACTACGACCTGAGTCAGAGTTCGATCCAGCAGCTTCGAGTCGTGCACGTTGGCGCCGCTGACGGCGATCGACAGCGGGACTCCATGGCCGTCGACCAACAGACTGCGTTTGCGTCCTTTTTTTCCCCCGGTCGGTCGGGTTTCGGCCTGCGCACTCGGTTGCCAGCGGAGCTTTTCCCATCGTCCCGTCGGCTGCCTGCCACTGCCAGGCTATGCCCTGCATGCTGTCATACTCGGCCAGCCCGGCTTGCCAGAGCTTCTGGAAAAAGCCGGCCCGATACCAGTTCTGAAAATGTTGATGCACCGCGCTAGCCGAGCCGAACTGTCGCGGCAATGCTTTCCATTGAATGCCGGTGCGCAAAACGTAAACGATAGCCGAAAAAACCTGCCGTGCAGGCATCGGCTTGCGTCCAGCTCCCGCCTTGCGCCGGTATTTCCGGCCCGCTTCCCGTTGGCGAATCGGAATCAGCCGTTCGACCTTGTTCCACAAATCATCCGACACTGTCCACGATTTGATCTGAGGCATACTGAGCTTATTTTTGACCATCTCCAATCCCGCGCGGGATGAAAATCAATCATGCGAATCAAATTGAACACTATTTACGGATAAGTTCTAAAGGCCCCGCTGATTTTGCTGCATTTACGGCACGACTGAAGTCGTGCTCTGACACAAAACGCCTTTTCGAAACACATTCCACGAGTTTTTCCGCAGCCTGTAAAGCCAGCGTTGATTCTGTTGACGTTCTGCGGGGGTTAAAACCCCCGCCTCCCTCCGGAATGAGTTTTTCCGCAGCCTGTGAAGTCGTGCCCTGACACAAAACCTATTTGTGCAACCAATTCTCAAGTTGAATTTTCTTCAAGTGCTGGAAGAGCGGCAAGAGCCCGGGCCTGAAGGCCCCACAAATTTGCTCTCTTTCAGGGGGCAGAAGCCCGCTGCTCCCTCCGGTGGAACTTTCTGCTTCCTCTAGAATCTTCGATTTACAACGATAGGAATAAGTTCCGGCCCGCGAGAACAGACAGGCCGGTATACCCAGCAATTTTTGCGGGGCATTGGCCGCTATCAGCGGAGCGATAAATCGTGGGAGGGAGCATTCCGCTTGGCCAGAGATTGGTGGATTGCCGAAGCGATGCGTTGGGCTCCGTGCTGAACGGCCACCAAATAGGCGACGGCAGAGGGAATGCGCTCCGGTTCTGGGGTCCAGTGGCGCAGCCCTTGATTTGCCATGCGCCGGATGGGTTCCCGCCGCATCTCAATCGCTTGCTCTCGCGCGACTTCGTCCCAGCGCGCAGCCAGTCCGGCCTGATACTCGGCTTCACCGAAGCTTTCCCGTTCGCGCGCGGCCTGCGCGAGTGCATAATGCCGGGCGGCTTCCAAGTGGTGGTAGGCGACGATTTCACCAAAATCGGCAGGCATATTGATTTCCGTTCTCCCGGTTTGCCGGGCAGGGTGGATAGGAATGGGTACGTCCTCAGCCTCTCTGTTCTTCCAGCAAAGGCCAAAGTCATCAAATGCTGCTTCCAGACACATCTCGCGCTGCAAAGAGATGTGCTGCCGTATCTCTACCCCTTGGAAAATATTTTCAGAATTGCGATCCCAAGGCTGGTCAAATCTGCACAGAGGCGCAGCCCGTCTTCTGGCGCATTCACCGCGCCGGAGATTCGAGAGGCCAGATGTAGTTTCCCGAGCACACTGGCTTCCATCTGGGGCATCGGCGGAATTAAGAGAATCTTAAGAAGGAAGAAGATCGAGGGACGGAAACAGACGTTCCGGGTCTTTCGCTACCGATGAAATTGAAGGAGAAACCGGGGAACAACGGGTGAGCAGACCGGCCGACAAACAGGGCCGGAGGATACCAGGGTCTGTTGCCGGGGCGGGGTGTGGAGATGATTCAGCGGGAGTTGCGAGCCGAGTGGGCGGCATCGCGCTTTTGCGCGCGCCAGCGCAGACCGAGCCAGGCTAGGTAGCCCAGCTGAATGGCCCAGGTGATGGCGTAGGCGGCGACGGTGAACTGGTGGTCGAGAATCGCTCTTGGGTCCATTATTTTCTCCGCATTTTTTCGTCGTGAAGTAGATTTCAGGCGTTCAGGGCTTCCTGCGCTTCCTGGGCAGAGAATTTCTGCTGCTGGCGCTCGACGTGGTAGCGCAGGGCAAGGATGAGGAGACCCCAGGCCAGCCAGGCGAGGATGTTCCAGGCGAAGGCGTGGAGCATGGCGGGGTCTGTGATGCCGGAGTCCTGGCCGCCGCCGAAGACGGGTGCGGGGTGCTGGGTGCGCCACCAGCGGTTGGACATGTAGACGATGGGCACGTCGAGTGCGCCGAAGATTCCGAGGACGGCGGCCAGCGTCTGGACTTGAGGGCCGGCGGCAAAACGGCGCAGCAGTAGGTAGCTGACGTAGATGAGCCAAAGAACGAGGGTGGTGGTCAGCCGGGCGTCCCATGTCCACCAGATGCCCCAGGCGCGGCGACCCCAGAGCGGTCCGGTGATGAGGACCACGGTACAGAAGACGACGCCCACTTCGGCGCCGGCCAACGCCCAGGCGTCTGCGGCCTGCGCCCACTCCGGACGATTGCGGCGGAAGGCGAGGAAACCGATGGAACCGGCCAGGCTGATGGCGAAGAAGAGGAAGGCGACCATGGCCGAGGGCACGTGGTAGTAGAAGATGCGCTGCACTTCGTGCATGGTCTGTTCGTCTGAAGCGACGTAGATGGCCTGGTAAAAACCCCAGACCATGAGGGCGACGGTCATGGCGGCATAGAGGCCGATGGCAAGCTTCTTCATGGTTTCAATCCAAGCCTGGCATTGCCGCCAGGTGCACTTCCGCATTGCGGAGTAAACCACTCCAGTGTACGACGGCGGTGGCGGACTCCATCAGTGGGGAAGCAGGCCCGATTTCCCGGGGCCTGCTCCCAGATCAAATCCTACTCGTAGGCCAGAGCGTCGATGGGGTCCTTGCGAGCGGCCATCCAAGCCGGGTAGAGCGCGCCGCAGACGGCTCCCGCAAAAGCGATAGCCGCTCCCCTGGCGATCCAGGCTGCGGTCAGCTCGAAGCTGAAGGAGGGAAACCTCACGCTCAGCAGCACTCGGACGCCATAGGTGGCCGCAATGCCTACCAGCACACCGGCAACTGCCAGCACCGAACACTCGCGCAGCACCATGCCGACAATGGCCGGCTTGGAAGCGCCCATCGACTTGAGAATTCCGATCTCCCGCGTCCGCTCGAGCACCGCGGTGTACATGGTTTGAAAGATCACCAAAAAGCCCACGATGACGGCAATCGTGATCACCACGTTCAACGCCATATCGAAGCCCGGAAACTTCGACGGGGTGTATTGCGAGAGCAGGTCGTCCATGGTCTGCACGTGGTAGCCCTCAAGCCCCTTGGTGGCGGCGATCTCCTGCCGGATCGCATCCTGATTGGCCGCCTTGTCGCTCTTCAAGTAGATAACGGAAGCCTTGTCGTCGGAGCCGGTCAGTTCGCCCAGCGTCTGGATTGGCACCATTTTGCGCCCGCCCTTGCCGCTCTCCACCACGCCGCAGATGCGGAATGGGTGGTTGAGAATCTCAATGGTTTCTCCCAGGTGGTGGCCCTTGCCGGTACGGGTAAAAACATCGTCGACAATCACGTCGTAGGGCCCCTGGAACGGCCCGCCCGCGACCCAGGTGAAGGGCTTCAGCGCGTTGTAGCTGGAGTAATCGATGCCATAGAGAATCTCGACCGAACCGGCCATGGAGAAGCTGGTGATCACCGGCGAGGCCACAGACACATGGGCCATGCGGCGGAAGACTTCGGCGGTTTTGGCGGGCATCGGCGCGCCGCTCACGCCGGTCAGGAAGCTGGTATTGGAAGGGCGCACAACCAAATCCGCGCCAATACCGTTGGTGCGCTGCTTCGAGTCATTCAGCATACCCATGAAGATGCCCACGATCGACAGGATCATAACCACTTCAATGGCCACGGCCAGCACGCTGATAAGGGAGCGGACAGGACGGTGCAGCAGATTGGCAAAGATGAGCTTATTCATTCCCGGCGATGGCTCCGTGAGGCGCAGATTGCTTGAAAAACCCTCGCTTTCAGGGTAACAGCCCAGGGCTGGTGGGGGCTGGGTTAGCTGGTGCGGGTCAATCGCCGCACTTGCTGCAGAAACAAGAACAGAGCAAGAGCCTGCCCAGCGCGCAGCCGATGGGAAAACGGCGCGACCGGCGATCAGGAATGGACAGTTCCTGCACATGCGGTCCGGGGAGATTTGCAACCTTATGAAAATAAATGGAAAATGCAATGAATTTCCTTTGAGGAAAGCCGCCGCCAGGTTTGACCAGGGGCACAGCCAGGTTTATTGTGAAGGGGTAAATCTCACTGGGTACTGGTACCGTTTTCTGGTAAGCGATGGGCAGTTTCGGAAAAGACCTGCGCATGGAGCGGTTGTCTCGCGGCATCGCGCTGGAAGACATCACGGCGGTGACCAAGATTAGTCGCCAGCACCTTGAGGCGCTGGAGCAGGAGAAGTTTGCTCTGCTTCCCGGCGGGATTTTGAGCAAGGGAATTGTGCGCGGCTACGCGAGCGCCGTCGGGCTGAACCAGCGCTACTGGACGGAGCGTTTTCTCAAGGCTTCTGTTGCCAGCGGCCAGGGGATCGACGAGGACCGCAGTTGGCTGGAGTTTGCGT
>Ga0255356_1001935_pt1 | contig 12478 bp, 11 predicted proteins | sample HBST100metaG_FD_189944 | JGI IMG/M metagenome (GOLD analysis project Ga0255356, IMG submission 189944) | Peat soil microbial communities from Stordalen Mire, Sweden - H.B.S.T100 | ecosystem: Environmental > Terrestrial > Soil > Wetlands > Peat | place: Sweden: Norrbotten County, Stordalen Mire... | reverse complement strand
ACCAGAGACGCGGTTGATCGGCTTCAACGACGGACTTGTCTTGTGGCGAGGAGTTCACAAGGCCGGGGCGCAGCACTACTGCACCGGCACGGCTCGCGAGGGCCTTGGCGGCTGAAGCCACATCCTCGGCAAAGACCAGCTCTGTAGCACCGGCCAGCTCGACGGAGTTCACGGCTTCAACTGATTGCTCCGGGCTTCCCGCTGCTTGCTTTCCTCCCAGCGCTTTTACCAGTTCGCCTAGCTTCATGCGTTTCTCCTCAGTACAACCCCGGCTCACCCGCCCGACGGGTCTTCCAGCGGCGATGAATCCACAGCCACTGGTCAGGATAGCGCCGAATCCAGCTTTCGATGGCGCTGGTGCACTGCTGAGTGGCGGCGACGATGTCGGCTTCGGCTTCGCCGGTGCGCGCAAAAACCAGTTCCGGGCCAAAGTGCAGTACGTAGCGGCCTTCAGTGGGCTCCCAGAGCATGAAGCCCGGCAGAACCGCCGCGCCGGTCTTGAGAGCAACGCGCGCCAGACCTGAGGCGGTGCAGGCTTCTTTGCCGAAGAATTGCACGAAGACACCCTGCGGCGGCGTCATATTCGTGTCCATCAGGATTCCGACGGTTTGTCCCTTGCGCATGGCGGTGAGCAGGCCGCGGGCAAAGTCGTCTTTGGGCAGGACGCGGTTGCCGTGGAGGCAGCGAATGCCGTTCACGAACTCGTCTAACCGGCGGTTGTCGAGGCGGCGAATGACCATGCCCATGGGGTGGCCCATGAGGGAGTGGTAGAAGCTGGAGAGCTCCCACGCACCCAGGTGACCGGTGACGATCAGCACTCCTTTACCGCGTGCCTTCGCCGTCAGGTAGTGGTCGAGGCCTTCGGTGCGAATCCAATTGCGGGTATTCTCTGGGGTGTAGCGGGTCATGCGGCAGAACTCGACAAGCTGCCAGCCGAGGTGACGAAAAACACCGCGCAGGATGCGGTCGCGCTCTTGTGCTGAAAGCTCGGGCTGAGCCAGCTTCAAATTGCGCTGACCTACGCGGCGTAGGCGGCCGAGGGCTCGATACGCGCACCAGGTCAACACGCCGGCCAAGAGACGCGACAATCCGCGCGGCAGCCACCCGAGGGTGCGCGCCACTACTAGTACGAGCCAAAACTCAAGGTTCTCTCGCATCATGTGAGGGCAAAGTTTAAGTTTAGCCTCTCAGCACGGATTTCACGCCCAAAACCCCAGAGGGGCACGTCCTGTGACGGACGGCCCCTCTGGCTTGCCTGCGCTTAACGACTGGTATTTACTATTGCTGTTTGGCCTCAACAAAGTAGTGCGCAACGGTCTTCACAAACCCGACTGAGCCTGCGGGAACCGGGACTTCGCCTTTCAGGATCGAATCGAAGGTGTGCGACTGGCCATAGTAGAACTCGGTGTCTTCGCTATTTTGGCTGACGCTGGTTCCATCCAAGCTGATACCGGCGAATACCCCTTTGTTGCGCGAGTAGCTGAGCAACTCGGCGCTCAACTTCCAGTCGGTGGCGGCCTGGCCGCTGCGGCCCACAGGACCAGCCGCGGCAGAGGCATCTCCGCCAATCTTAAACTTGCTCTTCAACAGATCCTGGAAGCCGCGATCATTGACGGCCACCAAAACGAGGTCTGTGGATTGGCCACCGATCTGGAAGCCGAATGAGCCACCAGCCATACGAATGAAGACAGGCGCACTCCAGCCGTGGCCGGTGCGACAAGTAACGACCCCTTGGCCATACTGGCCACCCCAAATGAATGCCCCCTTCTTCAATCCGGGCACCACGCCAACGCAGGTGGCCTGCTCGAGGATATTCATCGGAATGCTTTTGTCCTGAGCAGCCATGATCTCTTCCAAAACCACCTTTGCGGCATCAATGCGCGCCTGCAAACTCTCCCTCGTAGAGGCTGCGAAGGAGGCCGATGGAAGCATGAAACTGAGACAAATCAACGCGAGTATCTTCTTCATATTCAGATCCTTTCCACTCCGCGGCTAATGCGCGGCGCGGGTGATTGAGTTGTGAAAGTCGAATTATCCGGGAGCAAAGTAGCACAACTAGAGCGCCACGGCTTTGAAACCTCCAGGAAGCCCCTAACGGTGCCGTCTTCCGCCAAGCATCAACACCGGGGTCTCCCCAGACAGGCTACAGCATTCCAGCCAAAATGCACATCCGCCGCCAGAAGTCTCCGGCTAAGACAGAAGGCAACAGCACAGATAAGACTTTGACGCAGGACAGAACCAAACGGAAGGAACGCAGCGCGCGGTTTCGCGATAACCAAAAAAGAGGAGTTCCCTGGCTTCATGGGAAACATGCTGCCGGGGAACTCCTTTCCCCAGATCTGCGTTGTTTCTGTATGCAAGTTTCTGAATATCTTAGATTTCAGACAAGATTACGGAAGGCGTGTAGATATAAGTAACCTATCCTGTTTACTCATAAGTAACAGGCTTCGGATCGTATGCGGAGGACTTGCGGCGATCCCCCTGGCGGCGATCCCCTTGACGGCGATCAATGAAGCCGGTGCCCTGAAGTAGCGTATGGTTCAACGCGCGCATGGAGAGATCGATTCGGTTGTTCGTGCCTGTTTTGCGCATCAAACGACCGACATGGGCTTGGACAGTACGCTCCTCAATGCCCAATTGGCTGGCGATTTCGCGATTTGAACGGGCTAAGAGGATCAGTTCAAGTACCTGGCGCTCGCGGTCGGTCAAGTGAGGAGGTGTGTTGGTGAGGCTGGTATCGGAGGCCCCAAGCAGGCGGTCGATCAATTTGGAAAGAAGATGCTGCGAGGCCCAGATAGAACCGCTGGTGACCGCTTCTACAGCCTGGCGCACCGTCCCCGGGTCGGCTTTCTCGTCGAGGTAAGCACGGGCTCCTGCCAAGATCAATTCCATGATCCGTGCGTCGTTTGCCTCCGGGCCGATGACGATCAACCGCATGTCGGGACGCCTACGACGGATGATCTCAAGGGTTTCCAGTCCGCTGGAAGGAGAATTCAGGTCCACGACAAGATATACCAGTCTGGAGTCAGACAACAGCTCATCGATATTTCCAAATACCGGGGATGATCGGGCGTAGCTCTCGCCGGAATTCTCTTCAAAGATGCTGGCAAGGCCCTCCAGACGGATCGGCTCCTCTGTCAGCACACCCACACGAATCGGTTCGGGATTGCATGTCGAACACATCTAGCGCCTCCCGGCAAAAGCAGGAGGACTGGGCCCCGCGGCGAACGGAGGACATACCTCCGCAGCGCTGCGCACAACAAACCGACCTCCGAAACAGTCCAACAGGAGTTTTTCCCGCAAGCCCTTAGAGCTTTGGAAGAACAATTCCTTGCTGATTCTGATACTTGCCCTTGCGGTCGGCGTAGCTGACTTCACAAGTCTCATCGGAGCGGAAAAACAAAATCTGGCACAGCCCCTCGTTGGCGTACACCTTGGCCGGTAGCGGTGTTGTGTTCGAGATTTCCAGTGTTACGAATCCCTCCCACTCCGGCTCGAATGGCGTTACGTTCACAATGATTCCGCAACGCGCATAGGTTGATTTTCCAACGCAGATCGTCAGTACATCTCTGGGGATACGAAAATATTCAACAGAACGCGCCAATGCAAAGGAATTGGGCGGCACTATCACCGAATCTCCCTGAACAGAAACGAAAGAACGCTCATCAAATGCTTTGGGATCAATGATAGCGCTGTTCACATTGGTAAATATCTTGAATTCGTCGGAGACACGCAGGTCATAACCATAGGAGGAGAGCCCGTAGGAGATGACGCCGCTGGCCACCTGCTTTTCGCTGAAGGGTTCGATCATCCGATGCTGGATGGCCTGTTCTCTGATCCAACGGTCACTTTGAATTGACATGCGTATCCTGTTCCGGGTCAAATCCGCATCCGGCTTTGAGCTTGTTAGGGTTAAGCAGCGCTTTGCCGATTATCTTACGGAATCTCTCGGCTGTTTTCAATATACGGTACGCGGAACGGATTTCCGCACCAATGAAAAGGCTACCTGCGTCTGAATAGCGAGTTTTCCTCAGGAGAAAAGGCATATATCGCAAATTGTCAGCCTTGCCATATTCCATAAAAGCTCTAAAACCTGTAGCATCACTACCGTAGGTCGTAGTAGAGTCAATTTAGTTGCGCCAGCGAGGTTACCCCTTTGATTAAGCAGGACATCGTCCACCAAGTGATCGAGCGCACGGGCCTGCCCCGGACCAAGGCGGAGGTTGCCGTGGATACGGTCTTCGAGGGCCTGAAACAGGCTCTAACTGCCGGTGAGCGCATTGAATTGCGCGGCTTCGGCGTTTTCAGCGTCCGCGCTCGCAAGACAGGCATCGGCCGCAATCCCCGAACCGGCACCGAGGTCAGCATTACGCCCGGCAAAGCGGTACGCTTCAAGCCCGGCAAGGAACTGCACACACTGGAAACCGCCGCGCCCGCAAAGTAAAGGCAAACCAGCCGTTACATCAGGCGCAACGCATCCACATCAACGACCAGATTGCGGCGAGGAATCTGAACCGAATCGGCGTGTGCCAACATGCCGCGCAGAGCTGTGTTGAGCGCCCGCCGTGAGCTGGCCTTGAGAATCATGTGGAAGCGGTAGACGCTCTTGATGCGGGCAATCGGCGCGGTGCAGGGGCCAAGCAATCGGACGCCCTCCGGCGCGGACGTCTGAAACCATCTTCCTAGCAAGGAAGACCAGTTGGCCGCCTCCTCCAATTTGCCTGACTGCACCAGCACATTGGCCAGCACGCCGAAGGGTGGGTAGTGCATCCAGCGCCGGTACTTCAGTTCGCGCTCGACAAAGCTCGCGTAATTGTGGGTGCTGGCAGCCAGGATAGCGTAGTGGTCCGGGTAATACGTCTGGACGACGACACGACCAGGCAACTCGCCGCGGCCAGCCCGGCCCGAAACCTGCGTCATGAGCTGGAAGACTCGTTCGGCGGCGCGGAAGTCAGGCATGGAGAGCGCGTGGTCGCAGCCAACTACGCCGACAAGCGTAACGCCATGAATGTCGTGACCCTTGGCAATCATCTGCGTACCGACGAGCAGGTTGATGTCGCCCGAGTGCAGCCGCGCCAAGAGCCGTTCCAAATCATAGCGTCCGCGAACCGTGTCGCGGTCCATACGGCCAATGCGCGCGCCGGGGAAGATCTCGCCCAGCCTTTCTTCACCCTGTTGTGAGCCGGCGCCCAGGTAGTAGAGATGCTCGCTGTCACACTTCGGGCAGCGGGCAGGCACAGTGCGCCGGAAGCCGCAGTAGTGGCACTCCAGGCGCTGGCCTTCGCGAGCCACTCCGGCGTCTTCAGCGGGAGGCTTGTGGTGGGTCAGCGCGATGGCGCAGTTCTCGCATTCCAGCTTTTCGCCACAGGCGCGGCAGATGACGGCAAAGGAGTAGCCCCGGCGATTGAGCAGAATCAGCGCCTGTTCGCCGCGGTCAAGGGCTTCGCGGGTCTGCTCGACCAGAGCGCGGGAAAAGAGCTGATCCTTCCCGGTTTCCTGAAACTCGTGGCGCATGTCAATCAGTTCCACCTCGGGCAACGGGCGGTTCATCACGCGATCACGCATTTCGATGCGCTGATACTTGCCGGCGACCGAGTTCTGCCAGCTTTCCAGAGACGGCGTTGCTGAGCCCATCACCACCACTGCGCCTTCGATTTTGGCCCTCATCACGGCCACGTCGCGGGCGTTGTAACGAGGCGTCTCCTCCTGCTTGTAGCTCTGATCGTGCTCCTCGTCGACCAGGATCAGGCCGAGATTGGGAACGGGCGCGAAGATGGCCGAACGCGTGCCAACGACAATCGGCGCGTCACCACGCCGGATGCGGCGCCACTGCTCGCTTCGCTCCTCGGGAGTGAGCGCGGAGTGCAGCAGCGCCACTCTCTGCCCGAAAGCTGCGTCCAGCAGGCCGACCGTCTGCGGGGTCAGGCCAATTTCGGGAACCAGCAGGATAGAGGCGAGGCCACGGTCCAGCGCACGCTGCATCGCAGCAATGTAAACGGCGGTCTTGCCGGAGCCTGTCACTCCGTGAAGCAAAAAGGGCTGAAAGCCTCCGAGAGCCGTGACGAGGCTTGCCAAGGCATCCATCTGCGGTTCGTTGAGCTGGAGCGGCCCCGGCTGGCTTTGCAGGCCGCCGAGGTGGAAGGCGGACGGACGCTCTTCGATGCGAACCAAGCCGCGGCGAACCAGGGTTTGCAGCGTGGAAGAGGGTAGATCTTTGCTGCGCAGCTCGGAGAGAGGCAGCTCATTGCCGCAGGCCGCAAGCTCGGCCAGGATGGCCTGCTGCTTGACGGTCAGTGCAGGCAGCCGTGCCTCGGTGATGAGAACAGCAAAGCGCTCCGTGCGCCGCGCATCGCGCTCGACGGCAGCCGTCTCGCGGGCAATCCATTTCTTACGCGTGAGGCTGGCCAGCACGGGCAGCGTGGCCGCGGTGGCTGTTCGCAGCGTGGAGACCTTAACAGGCTCGCCCGAGGCAAGGCGTGCGAGCACTCGCCGCTCCAGGTCCTGCTCCTCGGCGGAGAGCTTACTTTTGCGCTTCGTACCGCCCTTGATTCCCAGCGCGAGCGGTCGAGATTTCAAAAGCTGGGGTTCTGCCGCTTCCCCCTCCACAGAGTCTGCCAGCACATCGCGTCCCAGATCGGTAATGCGGTAGTAGACGGTGCGACGGACCTCAGCCATCAGCGGCAACATGCCGCGCAGCACCTCGCCCAGCGGAGCCAGATAATACTGGGCCATCCACTCGGCAAGCGAAAATAGGGATTCACTCAGGAGAGGCTCTTCGTCCAGAACCGCCTCCAGGTACCGGACCTCGAAGTCGGACGGCGCCTTAGAACTGAGCCCAATGACCACCCCAATCAGCTTTTCGTTGCGAAAAGGAACGATGACCCGCGCTCCGCGCTGCGGCAACTGCCCCTCGCGGACCGCGTAGGTAAACGCACGGTCAAGCGGCACGGGCAACGCGACTTCGCAGTAGGAGAGCATAGGAGGCAAGACTCAGTGTAGGGGATGAGGCAACACCGAAAAGACGAACTGTGCATAATGATTGAATTCAACCCATTGCAAATTTGGCTGTTCGCAGTACAATTCGTGCTGATGACTCCCACAATTCCCACCGTCGCCGCGCCCGCTGCTCCCGTCCCCTCAACCGGCCCCATCACCATGTCGATCGACATTGGCGGCTCAGGGCTGAAGGCCATGCTACTGGATTCGGCCGGCAAACCGGTCAGTGAGCGGCAACGCGTGCTGACCCCAGCGGTACCTACCCCAGAAGCCGTGCTGGCCGGGCTGGAGGAACTCCGCAAACTGCTGGGAGCCTTCGATCGCGTATCGGTTGGATTTCCTGGTGTGATAAAGCACGGCAACACGTATACAGCCGCCAACCTGCATCCAACGTGGGTGGCCTTCCCGCTTCAGTCAGAGCTGGAGAAGCGCTGGAAGAAGCCGGCGCGCGTGTGCAACGATGCCGCCGTGCAGGGTTATGGAGCTATCCATGGTACAGGTGTGGAGATGATACTCACGCTGGGCACCGGAATGGGTTCCTCTCTTTTTACGAATGGGCATCTTTGTCCCGGCCTCGAACTGGGCCACCATCCCTGGCGCAAGAAGGGCATGACCTACGAGGACTACCTGGGACGCCGGGGCTTGGACAAGTTCGGCAAGGCGCGCTGGAATGACTTTCTTGAGGCAGCGATCAGGCAGACCCAGGCCACGTTCAACTGGGATTACCTCTACTTGGGCGGTGGAAATACAAAGAAGATCCTCTTCACGCCGGGAAAGAATGTGAACATCGTCTCCAACGAGACTGGTCTGCTGGGCGGTGTGGTATTGTGGCGGGATCAAGGATGAGCGGAGTTAGCCGACACCAAGCCTCAACAAGCGAATCTCGAGCGCGCAGATCATGCGGCGCCTCATTCGTCGCTCGCGCAGTTTAGAAAATGACTTTATGGGTTCTCCATCTCGTTATTTCATCCATTACCACTCCAACGTCCTATGGCTAGTAGTCAAGATGCGCCGGCGCTGCCGAGCGCAGCAGTGGAATAGCGGCCACTTTCATTTCAACTTATACGCAATTTTGGGAGACTCGACATGAAATTCGGACTAAGATCAGCAGTTTTTCTCATTGTTATCACAGCATCGCTTCAGCAGATTGCCGCTAAGACCGCGCCTGCCAGTGTGGTGAAGACCACCTTCGGTGAAGTCTCCGGTCAAAAGCAGGATTACTCTTCCATCACGTCATTCAAGGGCATTCCGTTTGCCGCACCACCGATTGGAGATTTGCGTTGGCGTCCGCCAGTGGCCCCCGCTGCCTGGGAGGGCGTGCGCAAGGCCGATACATTCGGAGCGAGTTGTATGCAGGTGGTTCATGGAGATTTCCTGCCATGGACCAAGGAATTCCTTGTTCAAAATCAGACCAGCGAAGATTGCCTCTATCTCAACATTTGGACTCCAAAGCTTTCGACGTCCGCCGACCTGCCGGTTGTGGTCTATATCCACGGAGGAGCTTTTAGCGAAGGTTCCGGAAGCATCGCGGTCTATGACGGGACGAAACTCGCCAGCACGGGCCTGATCGTCGTGACGATCAATTACCGTTTGGGCGTCTTCGGCCTTCTGGCTCATCCGGATCTGACAGCCGAATCGAATCATCACGCCTCCGGCAATTACGGATTCATGGATCAAATTGCAGCCTTGAAATGGGTGCAAAACAACATTCGAGGATTCGGCGGCGATCCGCGCCGCGTCACGATTTGGGGACAATCTGCCGGTGCTTTCAGCGTCGCCGCCCTGATCGCATCCCCTGAGGCCAAGGGGCTCTTTCAACGAGCAATTGCCGACAGCGGCTTAGGGGACGCGGATCTCCCGATGCCTTCTCTATCGACAGCTGAAGAAGCGGGCGTAAAATTCGCAAACTCGCACAACGCACATTCGATCAAGGAGCTCCGAGCCATCCCCGCAAGTGAGCTGTTGCCACGTCCGGAAGACTCGACGGGGCCCCGGTTCTGGCCGGTGCTCGATGGCTGGATATTGCCAAAATCTCCGCTCGCACTCAGCGACCAAGGCGCAGACTCAGATGTTCCGGTCATCACGGGCTATCAGGCAAACGATGGCCTGCTCTCCGGACCACCAGCCCACTCGGCCTCGGCGTTCTCAGAGATGGCTCATCGCTACTACGGCGGAATGGCGGATGAGTTTCTAACTCTCTACCCCGCCCACAGTGACGATGAAATACAGGCAGCCACGCTCGAAAGTAACCGGGACCGCGAGCGCGTCTCAATGTATCTTTGGGCTGCGCGGCGGCTTAAGACACACAAGAGTCCGGTTTACACCTACTATTTCGATCGGGCGATGCCCTGGCCGCAACATCCAGAGTTTGGAGCGTTTCATACGGGGGAGATTCCATATTTCTTCAAGAACCTCGGGGCATTGGACCGGCCGTGGGAGGCCATTGATTCCCAAGTGTCCAACACTGCTTCTTCCTATCTCAGGGAGTTTGCGAAAAACGGAGATCCTAATGCAAAGGAGACTCCGAAGTGGCCAGCCTGCGATCCTGCTCTGCCGGCAACCATGGAAATAGGAGCACAAACGAAGTCGATTCCTCTGGCTAACAGCGCAAGATTTGCCTTTTGGGTTCGCTACTTCAATTCGCCAGATAGCAAGAATGCACCACTCTTCTGAAGGAGTTTATTTCACGAAAAGGAAGAGGCCCGGCAGTTGCCGGGCCTCTTCCTTTTGGAGCTTCTGAGAAAAACTACTGGTTGGCCGGAGGAGTGGTCGATGGCGCCGTGGTTTCTTTGACAGGTGAAATACCGGTAACGATAGGGGGCGCCTTCACAACGCCCGACGCAGCCTCATCCAGGTTGATGCCGTAGTGCTGCAAGGTCGTGGCCAGAATCTGATAGAGACTGGCGCGGGCATTGGCATAGGCGGCATTGGCCGCGATCAGGTTGTCCGAAGCCGTAGCAAGATTCTTTTCCTGAAGCAGGACGTTGGATGCGGTAGAAGCTCCTAATTGAAGCTTCTTATTTTCGGCATCGACGCTCTGCTGCGCGTAGTCCCGTGCAGCAATGAAAGCCTGCACCTGCGCCCGGTCGTTGGTCAACGCGAACTGCGCATTCACCACCTGCATACGAATCTGCGTGTACTCCTGCTCCAGCCGTAACTCTGCCTGACGATATTCCATCAGTGAGCGCGCCTGCACCGACTGCGCAAACTTGTTGCCGATGGGGATGGAGATGGTGAAACCCACGCCCTTGTCGGGAGAGCTGTTGTTCAACATACTCTGCAGTGTGCTTCCGTAGCCTTGCGTAGGAACCGTGTTCGAGGCACACTTAGTCGGACCACCTGTGGCGAAAATGTTGGTGCAATCTGGGCTTTGAGCGCCACCGACGCCACTACCCTGGTAGAAGCCGTAGACGTCCAGAACTGGCAGCAAAGCATTACGCGCGCCTTTCAGCGTGATCTCATCGTTGCGCAGTGCGAGCATGGCCTGCTCCAGTTCCGGCCTATGCTGAAAAGCCTCCTGGACCAGCGCCTCAACCGGCTGCTTCTCCTCAGGAATCTCCTCCAGGGTCACGCGGTCAGTGGGAATAACAGGCGCAGCTGAGAGCGCCGGATCGTTCAGATTGCGGGCGATGGCCTGTTTGATGATCTGCTGTTGATAATTGAGCGCGCTCTGCGCGCTGATGAGGGCCTGCTTGTCGCTGGCCACGGCCGAGTCGTCCTGCACTACTTGCAGGGGAGCAACCGTGCCAATCTCCAACTGCTTGCGGTCGTCGTTGTCTACCTTGGCGCTCTGCTCCACGGCGCGTTGCTTGGCCTGCACATCCTCATAGGCCTGCACCAAGCCCCAATAGATGGTCTCAACCTGATTGACAGTGTAGAGAATCTGCTGGCGGAATGAAGAGTCGGTGATACGCCGGTTGTTCCGCGCCTGATACATGAAGCGCTTGTTCACCCAGATGCCTGCACCCTGCAAGAGGTGCTGTGTCACCGTGGCCTTGAAGCTGGATTCGAGTTCTGGGCTGTAATCGCTGAAGATACTGCTCGTCGTGATCCGGCTGTTATTAAAGGCTGCGACCAGCGATGTGCCGGTAACAAATCCTTGATTGTAGGTGAAATTGTACTGGTTGGTATTCGTAAAGGCGCGGGGAGCGAAAGCGGAGGTCTGCGGTGACTCGGACCTCTCGAACTGAATCGTGCTGGCGACGGTGGGCTCCAGGGCCTCCGGCGTTGGGCCAGCGCCGGCGGTGGTCAGCGTCAAACCGGACGAACCGGAACCCGCACCACCCGAGCCGACCGTGGTTCCACCAGGACCGCCGCCGGTGGTCAAGATGGTCGATGAACCACCCAGCGTATTGGTCACCAGGCCGGTGGAGACACCTAGCGGCTGCGCACCGGTGCGGGTGCGCAGAATATCCGTATCCGCAATGTCAAGGTTGTAGCGGGCTATGGCGATGTCGAAGTTGTTCTCCAGAGCCAGTGCCAAGGCATCGGAGAGGCTCAAGTAGATTGTGCCGTCTTTCACCATGTCAGTGAGCCGCACGGAATTGCCAAAGCTGGCCTTGCCGATGGAGGTCGGGCGGTACACGTTAATCGGATTGCCTAGCAGTCCGGCTGCCGGCTTGGAAAAATCCCGTGCGCTCGAGCGCAGGTTCAACGGTTCAGTCAACACCGGCGCCGGAGCCGAGGGCAACTCTGAAGCCGCCTTTTCCTGACCACTGGATCCCGCTCCCGGCGTCTGCTGGGCAAATCCTGAAGGCATTCCCGCTGCCAATGTCAACATGACCAAAGCAGCCGCGCGCAACCGGTTACCGGCCTCTCCGCAAAGTGTACGTGCGGTCTCCTGCTGCTCAAACACACTTGATCCGAACAAATGCATGGTTCCTCTCCACGACATGATTCTTCTTTGGGAATTGCTGGGGCATGTGGGACGCCATTCTCAAAGACGCCCGGCGAGCCTCTCCGGACGCAAATTTGTGATTTTCCAGGACAATTTTGTTTGCTGCCTGGCGAGCGGTTTCCCGCCTATTGGACAATACGTGCACGGGACGTGGTTCGTTCCAGTGAGCCGGTTTCTTTTGTCCCGTTCCCTGCCATTCCCGGCAGCTTGATCGCTATTTCATGCGAAAAGCTGAGTATATCCCACCACCAGCTAAGGGGTTGGCGGCGCTTGCGCGGCACCGTCATTTAGGCTACTAATACCCTGCATTGTGGCTAAAAAGACCCAATCCGAGCGCACGCTCCAGACCTGGAAGCTAACCCTGGCCTATGATGGCACGGAGTTCCGCGGCTGGCAGGTGCAGCCAGGGGAACGCACTGTCCAGGGTGAAGTGCAGGCGGCGCTGGGACGGATTACCGGCGAATCGCCTCTACCTCAGGGCTCGGGACGCACCGATGCCGGTGTCCATGCGCTCGCCCAGGTGGCCAGCTTTGCGCTTGCAGCTCCGATTCCGGCGGAGAATCTGCACCGTGCCCTCAACCGGAC